>Ga0160437_1000222_pt1 | contig 31734 bp, 25 predicted proteins | sample HID1975I_E0MG_FD_108227 | JGI IMG/M metagenome (GOLD analysis project Ga0160437, IMG submission 108227) | Enriched soil microbial communities from UW Madison campus, WI, USA - HID1975I_E0 MG | ecosystem: Environmental > Terrestrial > Soil > Unclassified | place: USA: Madison, Wisconsin... | reverse complement strand
CCTCATCGACACCGGCTCGCAGACCACGGTGGTGTCGTCCGCGCTGGCGGGAAAGCTGGGACTGGTGCCGGGGCCGATCGTGCGGGTCATCAGCATGGGCGGCACGAGCAGCGTCGCCACCGCCCGGCTCGACTCGCTCGACATCGGGCTGAAATCCTATTCGGGCCTCACCGTACCCCTGCTCGAACGCCAGCACATCGGCGCGGACGGGATCGTCGGCACTGACAGCCTGCAGGACCAGCGGGTCGTGCTCGACTTCACGAAGAACACCATCGCCATCGGCGATGCGCAGAGCCTGGGCGGCAGCAGCGGCTACGAGATCATCGTGCGCGCCCGCAAGAAGGCGGGGCGGCTGATCATGACCAACGCCCTGATCGACGGTATCCGCGCCGATGTGGTGATCGACACCGGTGCCAGCTCCACCATCGGCAACCTCGCCCTGCAACGCGCCATCCGCGACAGGTCCACCGGCCAGACCACCCTGCTCTCCGTGACGGGCCACGAGCTTCCCGCGGGCCTCGGCCTCGCCCGCAAGCTGCAGATAGACGACGTGAACATCTCCAACGTGCTGATCGCCTTCGCCGATGCGCCGGCCTTCAAGGAGCTGAACTTGCGCAAGCGACCCGCCATCTTCCTGGGCATGCGCGAACTGCGGGTGTTCAAGCGGATCGCCATCGACTTCTCCACCCGGCGCATCCTGTTCGACATGCCAAAGGGGTCCTGAGCGGCTGGCTTATGCCCGGAGCGGGGGTTACGCCCTGCTCGCGGCCGCAGATTGGCACGGTGCTTAGTGTCTCGCGCCCGCCCGTCGCGTGCCCCTGTCACGGACCCCTGTCACGCCCGCGCGATTGTCTATTGGCGCCGGCACCCTAAATAGCCCCGATGCCGCCAGACACCGCCGTCACCGATTCGCGCGCCCGCCACGATGGCTGGCGCACCCTGCTGCGCTTCATGCCTTATCTCTGGCCCGTCGGAAATCCGGCGCTGCGCTGGCGGATCGTCTGGGCCTGCGTGTTCATCCTGCTGTCCACCGCGACGCAGCTGGCGCTGCCCTACCTGATGAAATGGGCGGTAGACCTGATGGGCGCCACCGGACCCAGGCTGGTGCAACTGGCGATGCTCATGGTGCTGGGCTATGCGGCCGGCCGCCTGATCCAGACCGCCTTCGACAACTTCCGCAACATCGTGTTCGAGCGCGTCGGCCAGGACGCGACGCGCGAACTGGCGGAGAACGTGTTCGGCCAGCTCCACCGCCTTTCGCTGCGCTTCCACCTTGCGCGCCGTACCGGCGAAGTGACCAAGACCATCGAGCGCGGCACCAAGAGCATCGACACGATGCTCTACTTCATGCTGTTCAACATCGCGCCCACGATCCTGCAGCTCGTGGTCGTGGCCGTGATCTTCTACATCAATTTCGGGCCCGGCCTCGTGATCGCGACGGCCCTGGCCATTGCCGCCTATATCTGGGTGACGCGCACGATCACCGAATGGCGCACCAAGCTGCGTGAACAGATGAACCGGCTGGACGGGCAGGCGCTGGCGCGGGCGGTGGACTCGCTGCTCAACTACGAGACGGTGAAGTATTTCTCCGCCGAGCATCGCGAGCAGGAACGCTATGCGCAGGCGACGCGCGCCTATGCCGTGGCGGCAGTGAAGAGCGAGAATTCGCTGGGACTGCTCAATATCGCGCAAGGCGTGGTGGTGAACCTGCTGATGGCCGGCGCGCTCGGCTATACCGTGTGGGGCTGGTACAAGGGGCAATATACCGCCGGCCAGCTCGTCTTCGTGCAGACTTACCTGACGCAGCTGTTCCGCCCGCTCGACATGCTGGGCATGGTCTATCGCACGATCCGGCAGGGCCTGATCGATATGGCGGAGATGTTCCGCCTGCTCGACGAACCGCAGGAAGTCTCGGACAGGCCCGGCGCCCCGGCGCTGGTGATCCAGCGGCCCTCGATCGTGTTCGACAACGTGGTCTTCGGCTACGAGCCCGACCGCCGCATCCTCAAGGGCCTGACGTTCGAAGTTCCGGCGGGCCAGAACTTCGCCGTCGTCGGTCCCTCGGGCGCGGGCAAGTCCACGCTCGCGCGGCTGCTGTTCCGTTTCTACGATCCGCAGGAAGGCCGCATTCTCATTGACGGCCAGGACATCGCCGGCATCACGCAGGAATCGCTGCGCGCCGCCATCGGCATCGTCCCGCAGGATTCGGTGCTGTTCAACGACACCATCGGCTACAACATCGGCTACGGCCGTGACGACGCGGTTCAGGCGGACATCGAATCGGCCGCTCGCGGCGCGGCGCTGATGGGCCTGATCGACCGCCTCCCGCAAGGCTTCGCCACGGAAGTGGGCGAGCGCGGCCTCAAGCTCTCGGGCGGCGAAAAGCAGCGCGTCGCCATTGCCCGCACGCTGGTGAAGAACCCGCCGATCCTGCTGCTGGACGAGGCGACATCCGCGCTCGACACCCGCACCGAGCAGGACATCCTGGCGACCCTGCACCGCGTCTCGGAAAACCGCACGAGCCTCTCGATCGCGCACCGCCTGTCGACGATCTCGGATTCGGACCGGATCCTGGTGCTCAACGACGGCCGCCTGTCCGAAAGCGGCACCCATGCCGAACTGCTGCGGCAGGACGGTCTCTATGCCGAGATGTGGGCCCGTCAGGCGGCGGAAGCCGAAGCGATGATCGAGGCGGCGGAATAGCGCAGGGCGGGCAGGAACCTTGCCCGCCCTCGTGGGTTGCGCAAGGGTCCAATCCTCCGGAGCCTGCCCGCGTGAAGATCCCACCGATGTCCGCCGTCCTCCTGCACATGGCGGCCCTGGCTCCCCTGATCCCTGCGGCCGTGATCGCCGGCCCGGTTCTGGCGCAGGAGGAGCCCGCGCCGGTTCGCCCGGTGGCGGCCGTCTCCGCCGAGAAGGGACAAGTCGCTCTCCCCGATGGCGCCATTCGCGACCAGGCGCCCCGACCGGACTGACCCCGAACCACTCTTCCCACGCAGCGCCCTGAAGGCGCAGGCATCCCTCGTTTCCCTTCCCGAAAAGCCCCGGGCCGACCTTCGGATTGCCCCTCGCCGCGAGATCCGGAAAAATGCCCGCCACCGGCCGGCATCCGGCGCGGATTCGATCGGCAGGGAAAAGATGCTCGCCACCACCGACCCGTTTGTCAGGCACTTCGTCCAGCCGGTGCCCCGGCGCGAGCCGATTGAAGTGCGGCTCTTCGCCGGCGAGCGCCGCCTGACGCTGGAAGTGGGCCGGCCGATGGACTTCCGCGCGCTGACCCTGCTGTCGGAACGGACCTGCTCGAAACGATCCGCCGATCTCGCCGGCTTCGGTCCCCGCGCGCTGGCCAAGCGCGCCATCGGCCGGTGGAGCAAGCCGATCGACGCGGGCCTGTTCCTCGATACCCGCCACATAGAGCCCAACAACGTCTCGCACCTGCTGATGGACATCGTCCCGCTGTGCCTTTCCGCCCGGCGCGCGGCGGGGGACGCCGCGTTCGTGTTCCGCCCGCTACAGCCGGCGTTTCGCGAGCTGCTCCTGCAATTCGGGATCGATCCGCTCTGCACCTATCGGCCGGTGTCGGGCGAGAAACTCAGCTTCCGGCTGGCGCGCGGGCTATCGCAGTTCGGGATCGAGGCGCATTTCGACGCGCCGCTCTACAGCTATACCGGCGAAGTCTACACCGACTACGGCGCCGCGCCATCGGGCCGCCGCAAGCTGTTCGTTTCCCGCCGCGGCCCAAGGTCGCCCCTCAATGCGGCGCAGCTGGACGCCATGCTCGAGGCCCGGGGTTTCACCGTGGTCTACATGGAAGATCACGCGATCCCGGACCAGATCGCCCTGATGCAGGAGGCCGACGACGTCGTCGCCATCCACGGGGCGGCGCTGGCCTATCTGGCGCTGAAAGCCCGCACCTCCCGGGTGATCGAGATCATGCCGCCCAGCGTCTATCACGATCACTTTCCCATCGGGATCGGGCACAAGGTGGACCGCTATGTCCAGCTGATCCCGAGCTTCGACGAGAATGTCCAGTATCAGGGCTGGGCCGAAATCTACCGGCACAAGCAAAGCCCGTTCCATGTCGATCTGGCCCAGCTTGAGGAGGCGCTGGATGAAAGCGCTCCTGGCGCAGGCGCGCGGGAAGCTGGCAAGGCCGCGCCGGCTCACCCCATCGCCATGGGCGCCTGAGAACGCCTCGGTCTGGGCTCAGTCCTTGACGACGTCGGCCTCGTGCCAGACCACGGCCTGGGCCGCCTTCATGCAGTTTTCGGCGGTATCCCACGACAGCGACGGCGAGCCATAGAGGCGCCATCCCTGCGCCAGTGCTTCGGACACACGCTCGCAGAAGGCACGGTCGTCAGCTCCGGTGAGCAGGCGGTAGATCGGGCGGTCCTCGGGGGTCTGGTACATCCTGGCATCTCTCTCTCGCTAGAGCGTTTTCTACCGGGAGGATTCACCCGCTGGCCCGGAAAACGCGGCAAACCACGCCGCTGGAGCAGCCCGGCCGGTCGGTCGGATCGGAAACTGCTCCAGCGAATCAGATGCCTAACCACTCCAGCCCGGCTGGCAAGTCCCCAGCCGCGTAATCGACCTGGAGCACGCGCCTGCGCCGCCCAGGCCGCGCCGCATGGGACGCGTGGAGGATCGGCGTGCGATAGAGCCAGACGTCGCCCGCCTCGGCCAGGCAGGCATGGATCGGCGCTTCGTCCACGACGGCCCCGATCCTGTCGACCGCAATGCGGCCGAGCCGGTGAGAGCCCAGCGCCACCAGCAGGGGCGCATTGTCCTCGTCCACCGGATCAAGGTGAATCCGCAAGGTCATCATGGCTTCGATCACCGCAAAGGGCGGTTCCACATGGTCGATCCCCTGCTTCACTGTCCATGGCCCGAACCCCGGCGCCTCGGCGCGGCTGCGCAGGGCGATGGTCCGGTCCTGATGCCAGCCGAGCGACCAGTCCGCCCGGTCGTTCTTGTCGAACAGCACGGCCCTTACCGGCTTCCCGGGCCGGCTTCGGTGCCGGGCGACGATGGCGCCGACCGGCCCGCTGGGCGACAGTATCTCGGCCAGTTCGGGATCCCCGGCGATGCGGCATCCCGCGCGGCCATCCGGCCACTTCGCCAGCACGTCCTGCAAGTCCTTCAGGTTCGGAAGCGCGCCGCCAGGACAGAGACAGGCCCCATCCCGCGCCAGATCGAGCGCCAGGTCAGCTGCCCTCGGTGGGGCCAGGTCCGGTTCGATCACCCCGGATAGCGCTCGAACTCCGGCAATTCGCCCATATGCTGCATCCAGCCCACGCGTTCGGCCACCTGGATATGGGCCTGGGGCGGGAGAGCGTCGGGATCGTCGAGCGTGGCGACCTGGATGTCGACGAGACCGGGAAGATAGGCTTCGTTCGTATAGGAAATGCCCGTGCCGCAGCGGGGGCAGAAGTGGCGCATGGCGCTGCCGCTGGAGTTGTAGACCGACGGGTTTCCGGCTGTCAGCGCGAAATCCGGCGTCTTGAAGGCCGCCCAGGCCACGACCGGCGCGCCGGAGGACTTGCGGCAATCGGCGCAGTGGCAGAGCGCGACGTGTTCCGGCTCTCCGTCCACGACATAGCGCACGTCACCGCACTGGCATCCACCTTCCAACTTCATCGCGAATCTCCTCTGATGCGGGGGAGGCTAATCGATTCGGCGGAACATTCAAGGAACAACTGAAGTCGTCCCGGGCCGGACCCGGGACGACGGTCCGATCAGAGAATGTACTTCGAAAGGTCGGCGTTTCCGGCCAGGCCTTCCAGCTTCTCGCGAACGTAAGTCCGGTCGATGACCACGGTTTCGCCCTTGCGGTCCTCGGCCTCGAAGCTGAGTTCCTCCAGGAGCTTTTCCATCACCGTCTGCAGGCGGCGGGCACCGATGTTCTCCACGGTCTCGTTCACCAGCGCGGCGATGCGGGCCACTTCCTGCACGGCATCGGTGGTGATCTCCACCGTCACTTCCTCGGTTTCGAGCAGCGCCTTGTACTGCGCCACCAGGTTTGCGCGGGTTTCCGAAAGGATGCGCACGAAGTCTTCCTCGGTCAGCGCCTTCAGCTCCACGCGGATCGGCAGGCGTCCCTGGAGTTCGGGCAGCATGTCGCTCGGCTTCGCGACGTGGAAGGCGCCGCTGGCGATGAAGAGGACATGGTCGGTCTTCATCGGACCGTACTTGGTGGCCACGGTGGTGCCCTCGATCAGCGGCAGCAGGTCGCGCTGCACGCCTTCGCGGCTGACCGAGCCGCCGCGCACGTCGGAAACGGCGATCTTGTCGATCTCGTCGAGGAAGACGATGCCGTTGGTCTCGGCATTGGCGAGCGCCGTGCGCGCGACATCGTCCTGGTCCATGCGCTTTTCCGACTCTTCGTCGACCAGCTTGTCCCAGGCGTCGGGCACTTTCATCTTGCGGCGCGTCAGCTTCTGGCCGCCGAACTTGCCCATGATGTCCGAGAGGTTGATCATGCCGACCGAACCGCCCATGCCCGGGATCTCCATCGGCGCCGAGGGCGTGTCCTCGACTTCGATCTCGACTTCGGTCTCGTTCATGGCGTTTTCGGTGATGCGCTGGTGGAACGAGGCGCGGGTGGCCTCGGATGCGCCCTCGCCGACCAGGGCATTGAGCAGGCGCTCCATCGCGGCCTTGGAGGCAGCCTCACGCACCGAATCGCGGCGGCGGTCCTTTTCGAGGCGAATGGCCTCTTCCACGAGATCGCGGGCGATCTGTTCCACGTCGCGGCCGACATAGCCGACTTCGGTGAACTTGGTCGCTTCCACTTTCACGAAAGGCGCATCGGCCAGCTTGGCCAGGCGGCGGCTGATCTCGGTCTTGCCGCAGCCCGTCGGGCCGATCATGAGGATGTTCTTCGGCGTCACCTCGTCGCGCAAGTCGAGCGAGAGCTTCTGCCGGCGCCAGCGGTTGCGCAGCGCCACGGCGACGGCCTTCTTCGCCTCGCTCTGGCCGATGATATGCGCGTCGAGCGCGCGGACGATGGCCTTGGGGGTCAGGTTGTCTTTCATGGTGTCCTGGAAGCTCAGATGGTCTCGACCGTCACGCGGTCGTTGGTGAAGACGCAGATGTCGGCGGCGACGGCCATGGCGCGGCGCGCGATCTTCTCGGCGTCGTCCTCGTAGCTGTCGATGGCGCGCGCAGCGGCAAGGGCATAGTTGCCGCCGGAGCCGATTGCGGTGATCTGGCTTTCGGGGCCGCCTTCGGGCTCCAGCACGTCGCCATTGCCGGTGAGCACCAGCAAGGTATCGGCATCGGCCACGATCATCAGCGCTTCGAGATTGCGCAAGTACTTGTCCGTACGCCAATCCTTGGCGAGTTCGACGGCCGCGCGCATGAGCTGGCCGCGGTGCTGCTCCAGCTTGCGCTCCAGCCGTTCGAACAGGGTGAAGGCGTCGGCCGTGGCGCCGGCGAAGCCCGCGATCACCTTGCCGTCGCCGATGCGGCGCACCTTGCGCGCATTGGGCTTCATCACCGTGTTGCCCATGGAAACCTGACCGTCACCGGCGATGACGGTCTTGTCGCCCTTCTTCACACCGATGATCGTCGTACCGTGCCACTGGATCAGGCCGTGGCTAGCCCCGCTATTATCCATGCCCCGGGATATATGTCGGCATTCTCAGGGTTCAAGCGGGTAAGGCGCAACCACCCGCGCGCCCGAAACAACAAAAAACGTCCGCGAAACCGATAGGCGGTCTCACGGACGTTTTGCAGGCGATCTCGTGACCGCCCTCTCTCCGTCTGGAATCAGCTGCCGTTCGGTCCGGGGCCCGTGGGCTGGGTACCGGCACCGCCCATGCCGCCAGCGCCAACGGCGCCGATGTTGCCGAACAGGTCTTCCAGCAACCCGCGGTGACGGCCGAGGGTCGGCGTGGTGTCGCCGTTCGGGTTGATGCGGGCCACCTGCTCCATGCCGCGCTTGTCGACGCCGACGACATTGCCGGCCGGATCGAAGCGCACGCGCAGCACGGTCTGCTCCGAGGTCTGCGGACGGCGGAACGGCGGGGTCTTCACCGTCTGCGAGATGTAGTAATAGTCCTTCTCGCCGAACTGGCTGACGAACGTCGGGCGGCCGAGCGTCTTTTCCACCGAGAGGCGGTTGTCGATGCCGGGCTGCACCGAATCGAGCAGCGTCTGGTCGATCAGGTAACCGCGATGGTCGCGGACCGACGTGCATCCTGCCGTCAGCGCAGCCAGCGCCAGCGCGATGCCTGCCGCCTTAGCCATGTGACCGTAACTGCGCATTTTCCCACTCCATTCGGGGCCGAGGCCTGGTTCGGGCATTGCCACCCGGCGCAGGGCCCATATATCGGCCAGATAACGGCACCGAGCCTTAGAGCCCGCCAGCCCGTCACGCAATGGGCGTTGGGGCAGGTCGATTGAATTGCCGATGAACGAAAGGTCAGACTGTCCGTGTCCTTGCTTTCCCGTCTCGTCGGCAAGAGTTCCGACCCTCGCGCAGAAGTCCGTCCGCTCTGGCACCGGGTGGTGGAGATCGCCCGCGAAAAGCCCTGGTATGCGCAGTTCGGCGTGGCCGATACCGTGGCCGGCCGCTTCGATGCGGTCACGCTGGTGCTGGCGCTCGTCATGCTGCGGATGGAACGGGACGGCGCGCTCATCACCCCCTCGGTCCATCTGACCGAGCTGTTCGTGGACGACATGGACGGCCAGCTGCGCCAGTCCGGCGTGGGCGACCTGGTGGTGGGCAAGCGCATGGGCAAGCTGATGAGCGTGCTCGGCGGCCGCATCGGCGCGCTTCGTGAAGCGCTGCCGCAAGGCGGCGCAGCGCTGGCCGAAGTCCTCGGCCGCAACGTGACGCTGATCGAGGGCGCCGACCGCCTGGCCCTTGCCGCCCATGTGAAGGCGCTGGCGCTCCAGCTCGACGCCGTTTCCGATCCCGACCTCATGAACGCGAGCATTGCGCGATGACCGACACCCCTGCCTTCAAGCCCGAATTCTCCCGCAGCCTCGACATCCGCCAGGCCGAAGTCAAAGCCGCCCACCGCGTCGAAGCCGACGCGGCCGAGCGCGCCGCGCTGGCGGTGCGTTTCGGTCTCGTGCGGATCGACCGGCTCGCCGCCGACATCGAACTGGAACGCCGCGACCGCAAGGTCGAAGGGCGCGGCCGGATCAAGGCGGACTACATCCAGGCCTGCGCCGTTTCGGCCGAGGATATCGCCGTATCGCTGGACGAGCCGGTCTACTTCCGCTTCGTTCCCCAGGCCGGCGATCATACGCCGGACGAGGAAATCGAACTCGATTCGGACGATTGCGACGAAGTCGAATATACCGGCAGCCATATCGACCTCGGCGAAGCGGTGGCGCAGAGCCTTGCGCTGGCCATCGATCCGTTCCTGACCGGGCCGGAAGCCGATGCCGCGCGCAAGGCCGCCGGAATCGGCACGCCCGAAGACAGCGGCCCCTTCGCGGCGCTGAAGGGCCTTGGCCTGAAGGAGTGACTGGCGCCGGGTGACGCCCGGCCGGGCAGAATCCGAAGGGTTTCGCCCGAAATGCGGCCACCTGCCGCCGTGGGATCGCGGAGATTGCGCTCAGGATTTCCTTCCGGTGACGGAACGCCTTGATCGCTGGCGTATTTCCCCGCAAGCGGGAGGTTCCGCTCTCCTTTCCTGGCAGGCCCATGCATTCACCCTTCCCACAGACCGATCCTGCCCAGCAGATTCTCGGCAGTTCTTCCCTGCGCACCCGGTCGCGCCCCGGTCTCGATCCCAAGACGACGTTCGGCCTCGCGATCGCGATCCTGTTCTTCCTGGCCAGCGGGACGGTGGCCTACCTCAATGTGCGCGTGCTGCGCGACGATGCCGCCAGGATCGTCCATTCGCACGAAGTGATCGTGTCGCTGAACGGCCTGCTTTCGGCGGTGCAGGATGCCGAGACCGGGCAGCGCGGATACCTGCTGACCGGGCGGGAGAGCTATCTCGACCCTTACCGCAGCGCCCTGGCCGATGTCGGCGGGCAGCTTGAGACGATCACCGCGCTCACCCGCGACAATCCCGATCAGCAGAGCCGCCTCCAGCCGCTGCGCCGCCATATCGATGCCAAGCTGGCCGAGCTGAAGGAGACCATCGAGGCGCGCAGGAACGGCGGCCTCGAAGCCGCGCTGCTGCTGGTCGCCTCGGATCGCGGCAAAGTGGAGATGGACGCGGTCCGCAGCCAGCTCGCGCAGATGCAGCTGGAAGAGGCGCGGCTGCGGCAGGAGCGGCTCACGGAAATGGAGCAAGCCTACAAGTCGGCCTGGGCGAGCGGCGTGGCCTCCTGCCTCCTGGGCATCGTCCTGACCCTGGTGATCGGCTTCCTGATCCGCCGCGCGGCGATTGCCGCGGGGCAGCGCGAGTGGCTGCAATCCGGCCAGGTCGGCCTGGCCTCCGCCGTGCTGGGCGACCAGCCGGTGGAGCAACTGGGCGAGAGCATCCTGGCCTTCCTGGTCCGCTTCGTGGGCGCGCAGGCAGGCGCGGTGTTTTCCGGGGACGGCCATCACTTCCGCCGGGTCGCGGCTTACGGCGTGCCCGAGGATGCGGGCATCGTCGAGCGCTTCTCGCTGCGGCAGGGCCTGCTGGGGCAAGTCGCGGCGGATGGCGAGCCGGTGCTCCTGGCCGACATTCCCGACAGCTATCTCACCATCGGCTCCACTTTCGGCAGCGACAAGCCGCGCCATCTGCTGATCGCCCCGGTCGTGGCCGACGAAACGGTCCACGGCGTGATCGAGCTGGGCTTCCTCCAGCCGGTGGACGACCAGGTCCTGGCGTTCCTGCGCGAGATTTCCAACGCGGCGGGCGTCGCGCTGCGCTCGGCCCGCTACCGCGCCGACTTGCAGCACCATGCCGAGGAACTCCAGGTCCAGAGCGAGGAACTGCGCGTCTCCAACGAAGAGCTGGAAGAACAGGGCCGCGCCCTGCGCGAATCGCAAGTGCGGCTGGAGCACCAGCAGGTCGAGCTGGAGCAGACCAACTCGCAGCTGGAGGAACAGGCCCAGCAACTGGAGCACCAGCGCGACGATCTGGCCCGCTCGAATGCCGTGGTCGAACTGAAGGCGCAGGAGCTGGAGCAGGCCAGCCGCTACAAGTCCGACTTCCTGGCCAACATGAGCCACGAATTGCGCACGCCGCTCAATTCGCTGCTGATCCTCTCCAAGCTGCTGGGCGACAATCCGCGCGCCAACCTCTCGGGCGAGCAGGTGCAATATGCCCGAACCATCGAAGCGTCCGGCAACGACCTGCTGGCGCTGATCAACGACATTCTCGACCTTTCGAAGATCGAGGCCGGGCATTTGCAGATCCGGCCCGAGACAGTGCTGCTGGACCGGCTCGCCAGCGACATGCGGCAGGTCTTCCAGCCGGTGGCGCAGACGCGCGGGCTGGACTTCGAGATCCGCATCGCCCCGGATTGCCCCGCCACGCTCGATACCGACCGCCAGCGCCTGGAGCAGATCCTCAAGAACCTGCTGTCCAACGCCTTCAAGTTCACCGAGGCGGGCAGCGTGCGGCTGGAGATCGCGCCGGACGGCGACGATGCCCTGCTGCTGGCCGTCACCGACACCGGCATCGGCATTCCCGAAGACCAGCAACGCGCCATTTTCGAGGCGTTCCGGCAGGCGGACGGCACGGTGAACCGCAAGTACGGCGGCACCGGCCTTGGCCTTTCGATCTCACGCGAGCTGGCCCGCCTGCTGGGCGGCGCGATCTCGCTGGCGAGCTTGGCCGGAAAGGGCAGCCGCTTCACCTTGCGCATGCCGCTCGCCCATGACCCGGCGCAGGCCGGGCCGGGCAGCGCGAGTGCCCTTGCACCGGCGCTGCCTTCGGTCTTCGCGCCCGCCCCTTCCGGCATGCCGCAATTCACCGCGTCCCAGTTCGCGGCGTCCCCCCAGCCGGCCCCGCCTACGCCTCCCGCCGGGCGCGCACCGGCCGCGGCCGTCCTGCCGCGCCCGGTCGAGGACGACCGCGACACGGCCGCCATGGCCCAGCGCGTCCTGCTGGTGGTCGAGGACGATTCCTCCTTCGCGGGCATCGTGCGCGACATGGCGCGGGAAATGGGCTTCCAGTGCCTCGTTTCCGGCACCGCCGAAGAGGCGCTGCAACTGGCGCGCAGCTTCCGTCCCCATGCCGTCGTGCTGGACATCGGCCTGCCCGACCAGTCCGGCCTCGCCCTGCTCGACCGCCTGAAGCGCGATGTCGAGACGCGCCATATCCCGGTCCACGTCGTGTCGGGTTCCGACCATACGCAGACCGCCCTGTCGCTGGGCGCCATCGGCTATCTGGTGAAGCCGGTGAAGCGCGAGGATCTTTCGGCCGTGCTCCAGGCCCTGGCCGCCAAGCTCGATTCCTCCACGCGCCGGGTGCTCATCGTCGAGGACGACCCCGTCCAGCGCGACGCCGTGGCGCGGCTGCTGACTTCGGGCGATGTCGAAACCGTGGCCGCCGCCACTGCCGCCGAATGCCTGGAGCTGCTGGCCAGCCAGACATTCGACTGCATGGTGCTGGACCTCGCCCTGCCCGATGCCAGCGGATTCACCCTGCTGGAAACCCTCAGCCGCGAGGGCGCCTATGCCTTCCCCCCGGTGATCGTCTATACCGGCCACGATCTGACGCCGGACGACGAGCAACGCCTGCGCCGCTATTCGGATTCGATCATCATCAAGGGCGCCCGCTCGCCCGAACGCCTGCTCGACGAAGTGTCGCTGTTCCTGCACCAGGTCGTCACCGAAATGCCGCCCGAACAGCAGAGCATGATCCAGCAGGCCCGCAACCGCGACGCGATCCTCGAAGGGCGGCGCATCCTGGTGGTGGAGGACGACGTGCGCAACGTCTACTCGCTCACCAACATCCTCGAACCGCAAGGCGCGGTGGTGGAGATCGCGCGCAACGGGCAGGAGGCGATCGACGCGCTCGACCGCTCCTCCGGCGATGACGGCCGCCGCATCGACCTGGTGCTGATGGACGTGATGATGCCGGTGAAGGACGGGCTCACCGCCACGCGCGAAATCCGCCAGGACCCGCGCTGGGCCAAGCTGCCGATCATCACCCTGACCGCCAAGGCCATGCCGGACGACCAGGAACGCTGCATCGAGGCCGGCGCCAACGACTACATGTCCAAGCCGCTGGACGTGGACAAGCTGCTCTCGCTCGTCCGGGTCTGGATGCCGCGATGAAGCACCGCGCGGGACGATCGTGATGGAGAACGACAGGATCCAGGAGGAGAAGATCGAGGATATCGAGATCCGCCTGCTGCTGGAGGCCCTCTACAGCCGTTACCACTACGATTTTCGGGGCTACGCCCAGGCCTCGCTGAAACGGCGCTTGCGGCAGGCCCGCGACCAGCTCGGCCTGCCGACCTTCTCGGCGCTGCAGGACCGGATGCTGCGCGATCCCGCCATCGTCACGCGCCTGCTCGGCTTCCTGACCGTGCAGGTCAGCGAACTGTTCCGCGACCCCGCCTATTTCCGCGCCATTCGCGAGAAAGTCGTGCCGCATCTGCGCACCTACCCTTCGCTGAAGGTCTGGATCGCGGGATCCAGCACCGGCGAGGAGCTCTATTCCTTCGTCATCCTGTTCCGCGAGGAAGGGCTGGAGGACCGAACGCTGTTCTACGCCACCGACATCAGCCAGGAAGCGCTGGACGCCGCCGCGCGCGGCATCTACCCGCTCGACCGGATCCGGGCCTTTACCGAGAACCACCAGCTTTCGGGCGGAAAGTCCTCGCTCTCGGACTATTATTCCACGGCCTATGGCCGCGCCGTCTTCGACAAGAGCCTGCGCGACCGCGTGGTCTTTTCCGACCACAGCCTGGTCACCGATGCCGTCTTTGCAGAGATGCACCTGATCTCCTGCCGCAATGTCATGATCTATTTCGACCGGGAATTGCAGGACCGCGCGGTGGGGCTGTTCCGGGAATCGCTGGCACGCAAGGGCTTCCTGGGGCTGGGCGCGCGGGAGAGCCTGCGCTTCTCGCAATATGCCGGGGCCTTCAGCGCTTTCGTGCGCGAGGAGAAGATCTACCAGAGGCGCGATCCATGACCGAAAGCGCCCCGAGCGCGCCGCGTGCAGTGGTCATCGGGGCTTCGGCCGGCGCGGTGGAAGCGCTGCTGCATGTGCTGCCGCAGCTTCCGCGCGGTTATCCGCTGCCGGTGCTGGTTGTCGTCCATGTCCCGCCCCAGCGTCGCAACGTGCTGGCCTCGCTCTTCGCGGCCCGCTGCCCGCTCGACGTGCGCGAGCCCGACGACAAGGAACCGGCCGCGCCCGGCACGATCCTCTTCGCCCCGCCGGACTATCACATGCTGGTGGAGGCGGATCGCACGATCTCGCTTTCGGTGGAGGGGCCGGTGCAGTTTTCCCGCCCCTCGATCGACGTGCTCTTCGAAAGCGCCGCCGATGCCTATGGCCCGGGGCTGATCGGCGCCGTGCTCACCGGCGCCAACCATGACGGCGCGGAGGGCCTGGCCGCCGTGGCCGCGGCCGGAGGCATGGCCATCGTGCAGGACCCCGCACAAGCCGCCTATCCGGTCATGCCAGAGGCCGCCCTGGCCCTGACGCCGCGCGCCGAGCGGCTGACCCTGGATGGGCTGGTGCGCCGCCTGCTGGCCGCCGGCGATCCGTCTCAGGCCGGCGAAATCAGCCGGTAGGCGCCGCCCATCAGCCGCGTCACTTCCTCGCTGCTCAGGACATATTGCGGCTCGTAGCCCAGGCCAGAGCGCCTGGTGCGCCGCCAGTGATCGACGTAGAGGCCCTTGTCCGGTCCGAACACCGAATGGACGTGGCGCGCCAGTTCGGCCGGACAGTTGGCGGAAGCAGCCTCGCGGAAGATGGCGATGTCGGCCACGTAAGGCCCGACCATGACCCAGACGTGCCCGCTCCAGTGCAGGTCCTCGGCGCTGAACACGGCGGGACCGTCCACCGGCTCGCGGCGGCCATGAACCGGCGTTCCATCCACCGAGAGCACCCCGGCCACCACCTGCACGGGCGCCGAAAGGTGCCGTTCGAGCTGTACCGCCAGCGCCGCGCTCAGCCAGGCAGAAGCCGCGCGATCCTCGCTCGCGGCCTTGGGAAAGACTTTCAGGATCTCCACCGCGCAGGCCGCCAGCCGGGCCTTGTCGGCATCCGGCATCTCGTAGGCCTTGAACGCCCTGGCCGCGGCCCAGCCGTGCTGCGCGGCCACCAGCGTGCCGAGCTGGATCAGGTCTTTTGCGCCTATCATCTGAAAACCGTCATCCGAAAATTCCTGCTGGTCGTGCCCGGGGCCTGTCCGAAACCTGCCACACAGGGCCGATCCCGGTCCCCGGGCGGCCACTGGCCCGGCCCCTTAGAGGAGCTTGGCAACCAGGCCAAGCACGGTTTCGCCAGGGCGCGCCGAACGCCGCGCAAACAGCGGCGACCCTCCGGCACGCACCGATCATGACATTTCCCGTTCACCCCTTGCCCGCGGCCCTGCCGGGATGCGATCAGCGAAGGTCAGCCTTCTGTATCCGCCTCCTGAAACCTGCCCCTGAACCTTGAAAGAATCATCATGCGCGCGCTTCGCCTTCCGGCCCTGATATTCTCCCTGGCCGCCGCCCTTTCGGCACCCGCGGGCGCGCAAGTGAAGGACAGCCACGGCAACGAACTCCATGTCGGCAGCCCGCTGAAGCCGGTGGCGGACTATGACGGTGGCACCGTCAGCAAAGGCCGCCCGGCGCAATGCGTGCTGGACGGCGATCCGCGCAAGGTCTGCACTTTCTATCCCCGCAACGGCGACGGCAGCTTCGCCATCGACGTGGAAGGCCGGGCCTACTACGCGGACAAGACGGCGCCGAACCGCATCACGGTGGACTACGACAACGGCGCGCGGATGGTGCCGCAAGGCGCCTTCACGCGCAGCCCGCGCGATCCCGCCTGCTGGGTCCAGGGTGCCAGCCGCAAGATCTGCATCTATTGAAGGCGCGCCGGGCGGCCGGCGTTCCCGCGCCGGCCGCAGCGACGCCCACTCAATGCCAGAGGTTGGTGCGCGCCAGATCGACCAGTTCGTCGCCGCGACCGCTCATCACCGCACGCAGCATGTAGAGCGTGAAGCCCTTGGCCATCTCGGCATTGATCTTGGGCGGGATCGGCAGCTCGGTCCGGGCGACCACGGCATCGACCAGCACCGGACCGTCATGGGCCAGCGCCTCGGCCAGGCCGGATTCGACGTCGGCCGGGTCTTCCAGCCGGATTCCCTTGATGCCGATCGCCTCGGCCATGGCCGCGAAGTTCGGATTGTCGAGTTCTGTGCCGAAAGGCAGGAACCCGGTGGACTTCTGCTCCACTTCCACGAAGCCCAGCGTGCCGTTGTTGAAGACCACGATCTTGGCGGGAAGGCGGTACTGGCGCAGCGTCAGCAGGTCTCCCATCAGCATGGCGAACCCACCGTCTCCCGATAGCGAGATCACCTGCCGACCAGGAAAGGCGCATTGCGCGCCCAGCGCCATCGGCATGGCATTGGCCATGGAGCCATGCCAGAGCGAGCCGATCAGCCGCCGCTTCCCGTTCATCCGCAAGTAGCGCGCCGCCCAGACCGTGGGCAGGCCGACATCGAAGGTGAACACCGCGTCCTCGGACGCCAGGTCGCTGAGCGCCTTGGCCACTTGCTGCGGATGGATCGGCGTCTTGCCCGGCTTGCCTTCGGCCAGCCCGTCCAGGTCCTTGCGAGTACGGCGATAGTGCTCGACCGCCTTGTCCAGATGCTTGCGGTCCGGCTTGTCCGGCAGGCGCGGCAGCAGCGCGCGGATCGTCGCGCCCACGTCTCCCACCACGCCCAGGTCCAGAGAGGCCCGGCGGCCGAGCTGGCCGGGCCGGATGTCGACCTGCAGGGTCCGCACATCGGAGCCGGTGGGGTAGAACTGGCGATAGGGAAAGTCCGTGCCCAGCATCAACAGGATGTCGGTATCCATCATCGCGTAGTAGCCCGAGGAAAAGCCGATCAGCCCGGTCATGCCCACGTCGTAGGGATTGTCGTACTCGACGTGCTCCTTGCCTTTCAGCGCGTGGACGATCGGCGCCTTGAGCTTTTCCGCCAGGGCCAGGAGTTCGTCGTGCGCGCCTTCGCAGCCCGAGCCGCAGAGCAGGGTCACGCGCTTGTCCGGCTCCAGCATGGCCGCCAGGGCATCGAGCTGCGCCTCTTCGGGCACGACCACCGGCGGCTTGGGCAGCAGGCCCAGCGGCTTGGGCCAGGCCTCGTTGGCGGCGGGCTTCAGCGCCACGTCTCCGGGGATGACCAGGACGGAGACGCCCCGCTCGCCGATGGCGGTGCGGATCGCGATTTCCAGGCTGCGCGGCATCTGCGAAGGATCGGAAACCAGCTCGCAGTAATGGCTGCACTCGCGGAACAGCTCCTGCGGGTGGGTTTCCTGGAAATAGCCCGAGCCGATCTCGGGCGAAGGAATCTGGGCAGCGATGGCCAGCACCGGCACGCGGGAGCGGTGGCAGTCGAACAGGCCATTGACGAGGTGCAGGTTGCCCGGCCCGCAGCTTCCCGCGCAGACCGCGATGCTGCCGGTCAGGTGAGCCTCGGCGCCGGCGGCGAAGGCGGCCACTTCCTCGTGGCGAACATGGATCCATTCGATCCGGCCATGGGCGCGGATGGCATCGGTCAGCCCGTTGAGGCTGTCACCGACCACGCCGTAGACTCGTTTGACACCGGCGGCTTCCAGCGTGGCAATGAATTGTTCGGCAACGTTCCTGGCCATGTTTCACCTCGTGTCGGGACATCGAATGGGGCACCGAAGGGTTCAAACCCCTCTCCCGGCGAAGGGTGCCACGAAGCTGACAGTTTTCGTCGCCTGCGCAACCATGCCAAGGTATGACGTGCCGTTCCCTCAGCCCCGCCCGATTGGGCTCTTTCGGGGATTTTTCGCCCGGACGTGCGGGACTTGCGCCTTGCCGGGAAACCAAACGGCCCGTCGGCGCTTAGGCCCACATGGATGCAGCGGCGCAGATCGATGTGCAGGACCATGCACGGGAAGAGACGGGGCATCGCCCCCCGGGCAAGCGGCCGGACCGCACCCGTCTGCTGCGCATCCTGCGCAATGTGCTGATCGCGATCGTCGCGCTGGTCTTCGCGGCCTGGCTGGTCCTCTTCATCACCAAGGGCCGGTTCCTGAAGCACCCCTTCGAACGCATCGCCAGCTCGGCCGCCGGGCGGCAGGTAAGGGTGGGCGGAGACTTCCAGCTCTACTTCGCACCGTTGCGCATCAAGTTCCTGGCTGACGGCCTGAGCGTCTCCAACCCGGAATGGGCGGGCCGCCCGCAGATGTTCGCCGCCCGCCATATCGAGGCGCGGATCGCCCCGCTTTCACTGCTGTTCGGCCGTCGTCACGTTCATACGCTGGACCTGCAGGGCGGCGCCGTGGACCTCGAATGGGACAAGGCCCATGGCCGCAACAGCTGGACTTTCGGCAGCGGCGGCGGGGGCAAGCCCTTCGAATTCCCCCGGATCGACCGCGCCACCATATCGGACACCCGCGTCCGCTATCTCGACCCGCAGATGCCGCTGCTTGCCAATCTGGTGGTCGATCCCGTCACTTCCACCGATGCCAGGATCGGCAAGGCGGTGTCGCTGCGCGGCGACGGCACCTTGCGCAGCACCCCGTTCCGCGTGAGCGCCCGGCTGCTCTCCCCAGACGCCACCGTCAATCGCGGCAGCAACGCCCTGGAACTCACGGCCTGGGCGGCGAACAACCAGGTCGACGTCTCGGGCACCCTGCCTTCCATCGCCGATTTCGAGGACGTGCCGCTCAAGGTCCGCGCCCGCGGGCGCGACTTGTCCGAACTGCTGGGCATCATCGACGTCGCCATTCCCCAGACCCGCCGCTACGCACTGAAAGCGCAGCTGGTGAAGGACGGGGAGACCTATCGCTTCACCGGCATGACCGGCACGTTCGGCCAGTCCGACCTTTCGGGCAAGCTGACGGTGACCAATGCCGAGCGGCTGCGGCTGGATGCCGTGCTGGCGACCAGGCGGCTGGACATCGTCGATGCCGCGCCGTTCATCGGCTACAACCCGGACATCGTGGCATCGAAAGGCGCCGTGGCCGCGGCCGCCGCCACCGGCGCGGGCGCCCAGCGCGTCCTGCCGGACGCCGCCCTGCCCGTGGAGACGATGCAGCGCTTCGACGCCGGGCTGGACTGGAAGGTCGGCGTGGTCCGCTCACGCAATGTGCCGGTGCAGAACATCGCCCTGAAGCTCTCGCTCGACCGGGGACGACTGGCCCTGTCGCCGCTGACATTCTCGATGGCGCGCGGCGATGTCGCCTCGGACCTGGTGTTCGACACGCGTCAGCGCCCCTCGGCCGTAAGCTACGACATTCGCCTCAAGTCCACGCCGATGGGCCGTCTGCTGGCCGGCTACGGCGTGGTGGAATCAGGCACGACCGGCACGATCGGCGGCCGCATCAAGCTGGAAGGCCGCGGCGACACGATCCACGATTCGCTCGCTTCGGCATCGGGCCGGATCGCCTTCATCATGCCCCGCGGCACTTTCTGGACGCGCAACGTGCAGCTGGCCGAGCTGGACCTCGGCACATTCGCCTCCAAGATGTTCGAGGGCAAGCTGAAGAAGCCCGTCCAGCTCAACTGCGGCCTGGTGGCCTTCACGGTCCGAGGCGGCACGGCGGCGGCCGACCCGATCCTGATCGACACGTCGAAGAATGTCATCACCGGGCGCGGCGGCTTCAGCTTCGATACCGAGGCGCTCGACATGGGCTTCCGCGCGGACGGCAAGAAGTTCAGCCTGTTTTCCGGGCAGTCACCCGTCGGCATCGGCGGCCGCTTCGCCAAGCCCTCCCTTCAGGTCATCAGCCCGCAATTGCTCGGCCGCGCCGGGGTGGGCCTTGGACTGGCCGTGGCGGCGACGCCGGTGGCGGGGCTACTCGCCTTCGTGGACGTGGGCGATGCCAAGTCCGCCGCCTGCGGCCCGGTGCTGTCGGGCGCCAATGCGCAGTCCCAGCGCACCGCCAAGGGCAAGCCGCGCGACGACGTCGGCTCCGGCCGTCCCGACAAGAACGACTGAGTTTCCTCCGCCGCGACAGCTCCGCTCGGAACGGACGTGAACCGGAACGGGCGCGCTCTGGCCGGCTTCGCCCACGCGAATACATCCCGCTTGCACAGGGCGCACGCCCCGGCTAGCTCATCGCGTCCGCCATTTCCGCAAGGAGGGCGGGCAATGATCGCGCTGGTGCCTCGAAAGAGGCTTAATAGGGAACACGGTGAGAGAGGCTTCCTCTTGAATCCGAGGCTGTCCCTGCAACTGTAAGCGGTGAGCGCGATGCACATCACGCGGCGGGGCAATGCCCCCTGCCGCAGCCACTGGGCCGGACGCTAAATCCTGCGAGGCCTGGGAAGGCCGTGCATCGAGCGATGACCCGTGAGCCAGGAGACCTGCCAGCGTACGGTCGCTCTTGCTTTGGTCCAGGGGATGGCCGGGGCACGGTGATTTTTCCGTCTGAGCGACGAACCAGCGGCAAGGGCCGCACGGTGCGCTGAGCGGTCGTCCCGAATCCGGGCGCCCGGCCGGTCAGTGCGCCGGTCGTTCGCGGGCCTGGGTTCGCGAGCGGCAGACCCTTGCCAAAAGCTCGCTTGGCGCCCGGCAGGGGAATGAAATGAAGATCGCAACCGTTTCGCACGCGGCGCTTGCCGCGGCGCTGACTCTCGCCTGCGCCGCGCAGGCCCGGGCCGCGGATGGCGGGAAGGTCGAGGGCCGGAAGTTCGGGGGCCTGGAGGCCGATGCCGCAGAGGCGGATGGCCCTTCGATCGTCGTCACCGGGCAGAGCCTGGAAGAGACGCTGCCGCAGGAACTCTCCCGCTACGGCAACGACGTCGTCACCGTCGATGAACGGCAGATCCGCAACAGCGGCGCGGTGGATGTGACCAAGGCGCTGGACCAAGTACCCGGCCTCTACGTGCGCGGCCGCAATGGCCCGTTCACTTACGTAGACGTCTCGCTGCAGGGTTCGCGCACGCAGGACGTGCTCTGGACGATGGACGGCATCCGCCTCAACAACCGCCTGTATGGCAGCACCTCGCCCAACGACACGCTGCCCGCCAGCATGATCGAGCGGATCGAGGTCCTGCGCGGCGGAGAGAGCGTGTTCTACGGCACCCAGGCCTCGGCCGGAGTGATCAACGTGGTGACGCGCAGCTTTTCCGACGATCCGGGCGGCCAGGTCAATGCCTCGGTCGACAGCTGGGGCGGCACGACCCTGGACGGCTATGCGCGCGGCGCCCTGGGCGACCACCGCTTCGTGGCCTATGCCTCGCACAATCGCTCGGAAGGCTACCTGCCCTACAGCGCCTATCAGCCCAGCCTCACCGACCGGCACCTCGGCTACGACTTGTGGTCGGCCGGGCTCAAGTACCAGTACGCGCTGGCGCCGGATCTCGCGCTCAACGCGCAGTACCAGCATACCGAGGCGAAGCTCGACAACCTATCCCCCACCCGCATTCGCGAGAGCCGCAACGACCGGAACGAGGAAGTGGCCAGCCTGCGGCTCGACTACACCGGCAGCGACAGTGTGCAGTTCTTCCTGAAAGGCTATTTCCACGACTGGAAGACCGCCTACATCCAGATCCGCAATTCGCTGCCCGGCCATCAGCCCCAGGTGATCTATCCAGCCGGCACCTTCTGGGGCTACCGCGACTGGGGCGGCAGCGCGGTGATGAAGCTGCATCTGCACCCCGGCCTGGAATACCTGCTGGGCTACGACTTCCAGAACTTCAGCGGCCGGGACGACGTGCTGCTGATCGCGCCGACCAGCGAGCAGGTCCACGCCGGGATCCTGCAGCTTCGCACCACCGACGAGATCTCGTCGAAGGGCCGCCTGGCGGCGGGCCTGCGCTACAATCGCACGGACGGCGCGCGCAAGACGATCTGGAACGTCTCGGGCCGCTACGACTTTGCCGAGGCGCTCTATCTGGAAGCCAATGGCGGCACCGCCTTCGTGCTGCCCGACGCCTCGCAGCTCTACGGCAACGACCCTTGCTGCGAGGTGGGCAATCCGAACCTCAAGGCGGAGCAGAGCCTTTCGCTCAACCTCTCGGCAGGCGGCATCCTGCCGCTGGGCGCGGCCTCGCTGGGCTGGAAGGCGACCTATTTCGACCGCCGCATCACGGACATGATCGACAGCGTCTACGACGATCCCGCCTTCCCCGGCGGCACTTACGCCAACCTCGACGGCAAGGTCCGCTCGCAAGGCGCGGAGCTGGAACTCGACGCGCGCTGGCCGGGCGGCTGGGGCATCTCGGCCAGCTACACATATGCCCGCGTGCGCGAAAAGGGCGCATCGACGCAGCTGGACCGCAACCCCAAGCAATATGCCAAGGCCGCCTTGTCCTATGCGCCCGAAGACCAGCCCTTCGGCGCGAGCCTCAACGCCAACTGGATCGGCGATGTCTGGTCGACCGCATCCGGCGCGGGGCGGCAAAACTACGGCAACTACGCCCTGCTCGATGTCGGCGCCTATCTTTACGTCGATGGGGCGGCGCGGCGGAACCGCTTCGGCGTCAATATCGAGAACCTGCTCGACCGGGAATATGCCACGCGCGGCTACCTTTCGGCCGCGACCGACCAGGGCGTGCTCGATGGCAGCAACAGCCGCTTCCTCTATTTCAACCGGGGCGTGCCGCGCACGCTGCGGATGCAATACGGCCTGAGTTTCTGACGCCGTGACCGCGCTCCAGCCTTCCAAGGCGCCCGGTAGCCTGCTGCCCCGCAGCTTGCTGCCGCGCCCCGTCCTCGTCCTTCATCGCTGGCTCGGCGTCTTCGTCGGGCTGCTGATGACCCTCTGGTGCCTGTCGGGCTTCGTGATGATCTACGTGGACTATCCGAGGCTGGAGCCGGCAGCGCAGTTGCAGGGCCTGGCGCCGCTGCAACTGCCGCCCGGTCCGGTCTGGAACGATACCGCGTGGGAAGAGGCAGGCCTCGCGCCAGACCTGCCGATCGCCTCCGCGCGCGTCGAGATGATGGCCGGCCGCCCGGTCCTGCGGATCGTTTCCGCGGCCACCGGCGACCGCTCCATCGCGCAGATGCGGACCATGCCAGAAACCATCGACCTGGCCATGGGGCGGAAGCTTGCCCCGCCCGGGCGCGCCGACCTCGCCAGGATCGCGGCGGACTACGCCCGCGGCCATGCGATCGGCGGCGCAGCGCCCGCTCTGTCCGAAACCGGCATCGACCAGTGGACGGTGCAGACCTACCGGCGGAGCGCCCCGCTCTACCGCGCCGACTATGCCGATCCCGCCGAGACCGTGATCTACATCTCGGGCCGTTCGGGCGAGGTGGTGCAGGAGACCACCCGCTTCCAGCGCTTCTGGGGCTGGCTGGGCGCCGTGCCACACTGGCTGTATCCTACGATCCTGCGGCAGGACGGCGCGCTGTGGAACCAGGTCGTGGTCTGGACCTCGCTTTCCGGCTGCTTCCTCACCGGCACCGGCATCTGGGCCGGTATCGCGCGGCTGCAGCGCAGGCGGGACGGGACTCTTGGCTCGCCCTACAAGAGCCTGTGGTGGTGGCACCATGTCTTTGGGCTGTTCTTCGGCCTGCTGACCCTGAGCTGGGTCGCGAGCGGCCTGTTTTCGATGAACCCCTGGGGCTTCCTCGATTCCTCGGCCGGCCCTGCCGAGGCCGGGCGGCTGGCCGGGCCGATGCACTGGCGCGATGTGCGCCGGGCGCTCTCCGCGCTCGGCGACCTGCCGCGCGGCGCGCGCCGGGTGGAGGCCGCCCCGCTCGGCGGGCGCACTTTCCTGCTGGTATCGGGCCTGCCCATATCGGACGGCGAAGTTTCGTCGCAGCGCTTCGACGCTGCCGGCAGGCCCGCTCTCTTCGGCGAGGACGCGCTGCGCGCCGCGCTGTCGGGCAGGCCCTCGCTAGCCTCGCTCGAACTCCTGGAGGAAGAGGACGCCTACTACTATGGCCGCCGTTCCCCCGCGCCGCTTCCGGTCTGGCGCGCCCTTCTGGCCGATGCCGAGGCGACGCGCCTCTACATCGATCCGGTGAGCGGCCGGCTCCTGCGCGCTGTCGACCGTAACGGGCGCGGGTTCCGCTGGCTGCAGGACGGCCTGCACCGGCTGGACTTGCCGCTGCTGCGCCGGCGCCCGTGGTGGGACCTGGTGGTCCTGCCGCTGCTGGCCGCCGTCATGTTCGTCTGCGGCACCGGCACATGGATGGCCTGGAACAAGGTGCGCCGCGACGTGCGCTGCCTCTTCAGGATGGGGTTCAGAACGCCAGCGCGGCGCCCTGTTCGGCGATGACGTAGCGGACGGGCGGGCCGTCACCCTCGGCCAGCTGGCGGGCGATGGTCGCGGCGATCGCGGGGTCCCCGTCGACCGAGGGCTTGATATGGCCGATCACCACGGGCAGCCCCTTCATCGCCCCCGTCCCGCCCGACAGCTGCGCCAGCCGCGCCAGTTCGCGGTGCAGCCAGCGCGGGGTGAGGTGGCCGAACAGCTCGGCGTCCTTGCGCGGGTCGGGATAGGACGTCTCGACGATGATCGCGCGCAGATGCCCGGCGCGTACCAGCGGCGCCACGGCCTGCCAGAGCGCGTCGAGCCGGGTCGAATGCTCGACGGCATCGGCGCCGGTGTCCCCCATGCAGAGCAGCGCCTGCTCCCCTGCGCGGATGAGGAAGGCAGTGGACAGGGCGCCGCCGTGCGAAAGCGGAAATGCCGTGACGGTCAGGCCCGTCGCCGCGACCGGCACGGGCGCCGCGACGGGATCGAGATCCTGGTAATGATAGCGCGCCAGCAAGGGTGGCCGCCCGCGGTCGCCCATGTTGGGCCACGCGCTCCAGTTGAAGTAATCGGCCGCCAGCGCCGCATTCACTTCCGCCAGGGCCAGGATCGGCTTCGCGCTGTCGTCAGGCGAAACCATCACCAGGCCGGCGACATGGTCGAGATGCGGATGGGTGACGAGATAGGCGCCGATCCTGCGGTGCAGCACGTCCCCGGCGCGGGTGCCGGCCGGAAACCCGCCCCTGGCGATGGCCACGCGGATGCCCGGAACCAGCGTGCCGGCATCGCAGGCGAGCCCCTGCTCCTGCCCCTTCCGGGCGATGTACCAGGCGGTCGTCGAACCTTCGACCACGCCGCCTGCCACGCCCAGCGGCACGACATCGAAAGCACCGGAATCGGCGCCGGCATCGGCAGACGCGCCCGCAGCCATCGTGAGTGCCGAGAGGGACAGACCGGCGGCCGCCGCGGAACCATACCGTCGCAAAAATGTCATAATTTCAATAAACATATGACCGGGTTACGATTTCTTGTGGATGCACGGAAGAAATTTATCGGAAATGTCACAATCGGGGGCTAAGGGCCGCGCTTCAAGGAAGAACGCCGGTGCGACCCCCTGTCCGCCAGACCACAAGGTCTCGCGGGCGCGGCGGCTCGTCAGCTACCGGCCGCGCGCAAGGGGTGCAACGATGAAGACGAAGACTTACTGGCTGGCCAGCGTGCCGGCACTTCTGGCCGGCGCGACGCCTGCTCTGGCCCAGACCGCGCCGGACACCCTCGACGCTTCCGCCGACATCGTCGTCACCGCCCAGCGCCGCCCCGAAAACATCCGCGACGTGCCGATCGCCGTCTCGGTCCTCTCCGGAGACAAGATCAGCGCCATCGCCGAAGGCGGCGGCGACATTCTCTCGCTGGCGGGCCGCACGCCCAGCCTCTACGTCGAAAGCTCGAATGGCCGCTACGCCCCGCGCCTCTACATTCGCGGCCTCGGCAACGTGGACTTCGACTTCAACGCCTCCCAGCCGGTCTCGGTCGTGCTCGACGACGTGGTGCTGGAGAACGTCTACCTCAAGGGCTTCCCGATCTTCGACCTCGACAGCGTGGAAGTGCTCAAGGGCCCGCAAGGCACGCTGTTCGGCCGCAACACCCCGGCCGGCGTCGTCAAGATGGACACCCGCCGCCCCGGCGACCATGCCGAAGGCCAGGCGCAGTTCACCGTGGGCGAACTCGGCACGATCCGCGCCGAAGTGGGCGCGACCATCCCGGTTTCGAGCACCCTGTCGCTGCGCGTCGCCGGCCTTGCCAACCACCGCGAGGACTGGGTGAACAACGCCTATGACGCCTCCTTCACCAAGCCCGGCAAGGACCTTGGCGGCTTCGACGACATCGCCGGCCGCATCCACGCCCTGTGGAAGCCGGACGATCGCCTTTCGGTGCTGCTGACGCTCCAGGCCCGTTCCTATCGCGGCACCGGCACGCTCAACCGCGCCAATGTGCTGACCACTGGCTCGAACAAGCTCAACGACCGCTACGACCGCGACACCGTCTATTACGACGGCGGCCGCAACAACCCGCAGGCGCAGGACACCACCTCCGAGGCGCTGCATGTCGACTACGACCTGGGCGGCGCGACGCTGACCGCCATCGTCTCGGCCTATCAGGGCAGCAGCTCGGGCCGCGGCGACATCGACGGCGGCGTGCTCGGCACCACGGCAGGCAGCGGCACCATTCCGTTCAACTCGGAAACCGGCACCCTTTCCAGCGACCTCGACCAGCAGACCTACGAAGTCCGCCTCGCCAGCAATGGCGATACCCGCTTCGGCTGGCAGGTCGGCGCGTTCTACTGGCGCGAGAAGTTCGAGCTGATCTCGGCCTCGTGGAACGGCACCGGCGGCATTAATCCCACGGTGATCTCCGAACTGCGCCAGAAGAGCGACAGCTGGTCGGTCTTCGGGCAGGTCCACTACGACGTGACCGACAGCCTGCGCTTGACCGGCGGCGCCCGCTGGACCCGCGACCAGCGCGACCTCGACGCCGCCCGCACCCTCGGCGCGCCTTTCGCGGATTCGCGCCATGTGGGCGACAAGCAGCCGAGCTGGGACGTCAGCGCGCTCTATAAAGTCAGCCCGCAGGTCAGCCTGTTCGGCCGCATCGCCCACGGCTATCGCGGTCCTTCGATCCAGGGCCGCATCGCCACCTCGAACATCCTGACGACGGCGGATTCGGAAACGATCACGTCCTATGAAGCCGGCATCAAGGCGGCCACGCCCGACAACCTCTTCCGCGTGGATCTCACCGGCTATATCTACGACCTGAAGGACCCGCAGTTCACCGCCATCGGCGGCCAGGGCAACTTCAACCAGCTCATCAACGCCAAGCGCGGCAAGGGCCGGGGCGTCGAATTCGAAGCCACCGCCAACCCGGTTCGCGGCCTCCAGTTCAACGGCGGCGTTTCCTACAACTTCACCAGGATCGACGACCCGGACCTGCTGGTCGCCTTCTGCGGTGCGGCCTGCACCGTGCGCGATCCCATCGTCAACGTGGGCACCACGCGCCGCGCCTCGATCAACGGCAATCCCTTCCCGCAGGCGCCGCGCTGGCTGTTCAACTTCAACGCCTCGTACACTTACGAGCTGGCGAGCGGCAGCAAGCTCTACGCCCAGACCGACTGGGTGGCGCAGAAGGACTTCAACCTGTTCCTTTACGACGCCACCGAATTCCACGTCGGCACGAACTTCGAAGGCGGTGCGCGCATCGGCTGGCGTTCGCCCTCCGACGCGGTGGACGTCTTCGTGTTCGGCCGGAACATCACCAACGAGTCGAACGTGATCGGCGCGATCGATTTCAACAACCTGACCGCCTTCGTGAACGACCCCCGCGTCCTGGGCGCCGGCGTCAACTTCCGCTTCTGACGATACCCGGCGGCCCTCTGCGGAGGGCCGCCGCATCGCGCGACCGAAGGCATATTCAACGCTGTTCATTTTAACGGCATTTGTTACATTGCCGCGCATGGGCAGACGATCGGACCATAGCCGCAAGGAACTGGAACAGATGCTGATCGTGGAGGGGCACAAGCACCTCGCGGAAGTCGGCTTCGCGCGCTTTTCCGCAAGGGAAGTGGCCAAGCGGATCGGCTATTCGATCGGCACGCTCTACAACGTCTTCGGCACGTACGATCAGCTGCTGATCGCCATCAACACGCGGACCTTCGTGCTCTGGACGGACTACATCCGGCAGGCCCTGGCCAGTGGCGCAGAGGACCGCATCCGCGTGCTGGTGGAAGGCTATTTCGGCTTCGCCCGCGCCAATCGCAATGCCTGGCTGGCGATCTACGACCATCACCTTCCGCCCGACGTCACGATCCCGCCCGAACAGGACGTTCTGCGCGGCGGCCTGACCGAAATGGTGGTGGACGAAGTGCGCGCCGTGCTGCCGCCTGCCTGCCAGGCCGACGCCCCGCGCCTTGCCCGCTCGCTCGTGGCCACCGTCCACGGCCACTGCATGTTCGACCTCAACGGGTCCTTCGCGCTGATGGGCGAGCAGGAACCCGCCGCTCTCGCCCTGGCCCGCGTGCGCGAAAGCCTGGCGGCAGCCCGCTCCAGCGATGGAACGGTGCTGCCGGCGGCGTGATCGGGCCGAACTTGCCCAGCCGAACCGGAGCGCCGCCTAAGCGATCGGCCCCGGCGCGGTCCCGTAATAGCTCGACACGCGGTCGGCATAGGCCTGGTTGAACTCCGGCGCGTTGTTGGCCCAGCTCGGCCCGCCTTCCAGCACCCGCCGGTCGATCGTCACGATATAGTCGTCGTCCGTGGCGTCATAGGCCAGGACGCTGAAGGGCACCGGGTAGAAGCTTTTGTTGAACCCCAGGAACCCGCCCAGGCTGAGCACCGCGTAAGTCGATTGACCCGAACGCTTGTCGACCATGAAGGCCTTGATGTGCCCGAGGTTGTCGCCATCGCGCGAACGCACCTTGAGCCCGGTGGTGTCCGCCTCGACAAGCATAGGCGTGACTGCGGGGATTTCGGTCATGAATGTCTCCTTGTTTCGCCGCGAGTGCGTGCGGTCGGGCCGGTCGGCACAGTCCGGCCGCGAACCCGCTTCAGGCTCCCATCGCGGGCTGCGCGGCGCTGATGTCCCTGAGCCATGAAGCGTTCCTCGAATGCGGGAAGTCCGTTCTGAACGCGCGGTACACCCAGCCGTTCCGTTGCTTCCCTCCTCCCGCTCGCACGAGCTATGGCCTGCGGAGAGGCCAGCGATGAACAGAACGGGTCCGATGCCTCCGGAGCGACGGAATCGCCCGGTTGCGGCGCGGGCCACCCTCGGATTGGACCTAGGTTGGCGTTATCGCATCGCGCGCCTCGCCTTGCGCGGTCTTAATGGGTTGCGGCCAACCGCCAAAGCGATTAGCCATTTCCGATAATACCACTATGATACCGGGGAGAATGGGGTTGATGCAAGGTAACGGCAGCGCGGTCGCACGCTCGTCCATGATCCTGATGGCTGCGGGACTGGCCCTTTCGGCGAGCCCCGCCCTGGCCGGCACGGTGACACTGCCTGTCGTGATACCGGCCCCGACCTCGATCAAGCTGACGGGCGGCGCCTTGGCCCTGGGCACTTCGGTCGTCCTGGTGACAGCGCCCGGAGTCGACCCCGAGACCGTCGTGCTGCTTCGCAAGGTTCTATCGGCCGCCGGCGTGGAAACCATCACCACGGCGCGCAAGCTCCCTTCGGTTTTCCAGCAGCCCTATATCGTGCTCGGGACGGGGGAGAACGCCCTCGTCCGCGATGCCTTGGCGCGCACCGGTGCCTCGCTCGACACGCATGCCGAAGGCTATACGATCGCCAGCCGCCCGATCGGCAGCGGCGGCCTGATCGCGCTGGCCGGCCGCGATGGCGACGGACTGTTCCACGCCGTGCAGACCTTTCGCCAGATCGCCGCACAGCCCGTCCTGCCCGCGCTCGTCATCCAGGACCATCCGGCAATGCCCATCCGCGGCACGATCGAGGGGTTCTACGGCGCGCCCTGGACCATGGCGGACAGAACCAGGCATCTCGATTTCCTCGCCAGCGTAAAAGCGAACACCTACGTCTACAGCCCCAAGGACGATCCCTTTGCGCGCGACCGCTGGCGGGAGCCCTACCCGGCCGAGACCCTGGCCGCGCTGGGCAAGCTGGCCGCGACGGCGCGGCGAAACCATGTGGACTTCGTCTACGCAATCTCCCCCGGACCGTCGGTCTGCTTCTCCGATCCGGCGGACCGCGACGCGATGGAGCGAAAGCTCGATGCCCTGCGGACGATCGGCGTCCACAGCTTCTACGTGGCGCTCGACGATATCGAATACACCAAGTGGAATTGCGACCGGGACGCGGCTGCCTTCGGGCCTTCGGGGGCGGAAGCGGCCGGTGTCGCCCAGGCGGCGCTGCTTAACGCGGTGCAGGCGGACCTCCTGCGGAAGGACAAGGCATCGCGCCCGCTGATCATGGTGCCGACCGAGTATTACGATGCGAAAGAAAGCCCGTACAAGGCCGCCCTGCGCAAGCATCTCGATCCCCGGGTCGTGGTGCAGTGGACCGGCACGGACGTGGTGCCTCCCGCCATCTCGATCCCGGATGCCCGCGCCGCGACCAAGGCCTTCGGCCGCAAGACGCTGCTCTGGGACAACTACCCCGTGAACGACTACGCCACCACGACCGGACGCCTGCTGCTGGCCCCTTATGCCCGCCGCGAGGCCGGGCTGTCCGAGGAGCTGACCGGCATCCTGTCGAACCCGATGAACCAGGAGGCGCCCAGCCGCGTCGCCGTGACCGGCGTTGCCGCCTTCGGGTGGAACGACAAGGACTACGACGCCGATCGCACTTGGCGCGCCGCTGCCCGCGAACTGGCCGGCGGCGACGCGCAGGCCGCGGCCGCACTCCTGCTGTTCTTCGACACCCAGCACATGGCGCCGACGTTCGGCAGTCAGCCCTGGCAGGAGCAGGCGCCGGCCCTGAAAGCCGCGCTCGACCGGACGCGCGACGCCATCGCGCAGGGTGACGGTACCGCGCGCCGCCTCGCCATCGCGGAGCTGGGGCGCCGGGCCGATGAGATCGCCGGCGCGCCCGACATCATCCGCTCGGGCACCGTCGATCCCGGCTTCGCCGAACAATCCCGCCCCTGGCTGGATGCCATGGCCCTCTGGGGCCGCGCGCTTCAGCTGACCGCTGCCGGTCTAGACGCGGCGGATCGGGGCAGCGAGGCGGCCTCCCGTTACTTCGCCGGCGCCCAGCGCCTTGCTGCCGAAGCCGCTGCGATCCAGACCATTCCCGGCGCAACCCGGTTCGGCGGCGCGATCAAGCTGGCCGACGGCGTCCTGGACCGGTTCATCGCCGATGCGCCGACCCTGATCGCGTCCGGGAAGCAGGACAGCGGTATGTCGGCAGAACGGCCCGTCGCCCCGTAAAGGGCATTAAGACTTTCCCCTCACTCGATTTGCAGGCTCACCCGGCATGGCGCTCGGCCATGTATCGGGCGGGCGAAGTCCCCAGCGTCTTGCGGAACATGGTCACGAAGCTCGGCACGCTCTCGTAGCCGAGGTCGGCGGCGACCTGCTGGATGGTGGCGCCGCCGGCCAGCCATTTGATCGCCAGGACGACGCCCAACTGCCTGCGCCACTGCCCGAAGCTCATGCCGGTTTCGCGATGGACGATGCGCAGCATGGTCCGCTCGCTGAGCCCGGCGCACTTTGCCCAGCTCGCAACGGAGCCGCGATCCGAAGGCGCGGCGATCATCGCATCCATGATCCGGCGCAGGCGGCTGTCGCTGGGCATCGGCAGGTGGAGATCCTCCACGCGCGCCGCGGCAAGTTCGTCGAGGATGACCGAAACGAGCCGGGAATTGGCACCGCCCTCTTCGTAGAGATAACTGAGATGGGCAGCGCGCGCGAGCAGCTCGCGCAGCAGCGGGGTCACCGCCACGGCGCAGCTCGCCTTG
>Ga0160437_1000221_pt1 | contig 31829 bp, 29 predicted proteins | sample HID1975I_E0MG_FD_108227 | JGI IMG/M metagenome (GOLD analysis project Ga0160437, IMG submission 108227) | Enriched soil microbial communities from UW Madison campus, WI, USA - HID1975I_E0 MG | ecosystem: Environmental > Terrestrial > Soil > Unclassified | place: USA: Madison, Wisconsin... | reverse complement strand
TCCGCCAAGACCGACCTGCTGGTGGCAGGGCCGGGGGCCGGTTCGAAGCTGAAGAAGGCCGCGGACCTGGGAATCCAGGTGATCGACGAAGCCGAATGGGCGCGGATCGTACAGGCGGCCGGCTAGCTCATGAATCGCCGCGGACCGGGGCGCAAACCGGGCAGAATCGAAAAGGGGAACCGGTGGACAGTTGCCGCCGGTTCCCCTTTCTGATCAGATGCGGCGAGCCTGCTGTTCGTGCAGGTGCCGATAGTGTTGTACCCGGGTGGCGCGCAGCCCCGCCATGCCCTCGCGTTCGACCGCTCGCTGCCAGGACGCCAGTTCCTCAAGCGTGAGGTCGTAGCGGTCGCAGGCTTCCGCGATCGTGAGCAGTCCGCCGTTCACCGCCGCAACGACTTCCGCCTTGCGGCGAACGACCCATCGTGACGTACTGCGCGGCGGCAAGCTGCCCCTGTCGAGAGCTTCCCCCAGGGGTCCCACGACGGCCTTGGGCCGATCGAGTTCAGATTGAAGCATGTTGGCCTCTTGAGCTGTTGTTACCAGCCCCCCTTGGCCTTAATTCTTGGTGCAAACCCTTAATTCGACGTAACCAGGCATGGTTAACGCCAAATTACGCGCAGATGCGTAATTTTATGAAATTACACAATAAACCGAAAAACCAATTCTTACTGCACTATCCATAGCCGGTTTACCCATATTAACTTTCAGGGGTAGCTTTTGGCTCTTTCGGATGAGTGGGGTTCGCGCGGCGGATCCAGGAATGCTCTGAAGGGGACGCAGTTCCCTGCGCGGCAGAGGGCATTTTGCCGCGCATTCGGGTCAGCTGCGCGTCACCTGCGGCGCGCGCGCATCCACAGAATCGACCAGTCGCCATTCACCAGGCGCCCGGCTAGCCGAAGTCCCGCGCGGCGGCAGGCCCGCCGCACCGCGTCTTCCTGGGTCTCGAGCAGCCCTGCCAGGACGAGGCTGCCGCCCGGCGCCAGCGACTGCGCAAAGTCCGAGGCCAGTGAAACCAGAGGTCCCGCCAGGATGTTGGCCATGATCAGGTCGTAAGGGCCGCGCGCGGCGATCAGCGGATGATCCATGCCGTCAGCGATGGTCATGACCAGTTCGCCCCCGCGCGGGCCCATCTTCACGCCATTGGCCGCAGCATTGTCTTCCACCACGCCCACGCAGACCTGGTCGATATCGCTGGCCGTGGCGCGGGCGCGGGGCCAGAGTGCCATGGCCGCGAAGGCCAGCAGACCGGTGCCGGTGCCGATGTCGGCGTGATTCCGGAAGATAAGACCCTGCGCCTTCATGTGCGTGAGCATGGCTAGGCATCCGGCCGTGGTCGCATGCTGGCCCGTGCCGAAAGCCTGGCTGGCGGGGATCGTGAAATCGACTACGCCGAGCTCGTCGAGGGCAGGGTGATCGGGCGTATGGACATGAAAACGGCCGGCGCGGATCGGCTCCAGCCCTTGCTGGCTGGTTACCAGCCAGTCGGTGTCCGGCAGTTCCTCGACGATGAATTCCGGCGCTTCGCCCTGGAACAACGCCGCGATCGCCGCGCGGTCCGCCTCGCCGGGCTCATGGCCCAGCCAGGCTTCGAGTTGCCAGTCGTCCGGCTTGTCTTCCGCGATTTCGCTTCCCGAAAGCACGATGTCCGGATCCCAGTCGAATGCGTCCTCATGCGCGACAAGAGCGCCTTCGACGACGGTGCGCGGGGCGTAGGCAGTGATTTTCCAACTCACGAACGGGTCTCCTTCGCTTCGTCCGCGGCCTCTTGCGAGAGGCGCTGATCGAAGCGGGCAGTGGCGCCGGCCGCATAGCGCTGGCAGGCGGTGGGATCGACAAGCGGGGATGTGCCGGCAAACCGCGCAAGCAGGTCGCTCGCGCCGGGATGCGGGGTGACCAGCAAGTCGCAGGGAAGGTCGGCGACCCGCGCGAGGCCCTGACGGACCCCGGCGATGCGCTCGGGATGGTCGCTGAAGCGATAGCCCTTGAAGGAAATCGCACTGACGCTGTCGGCATAGGCGATCGTCAGGCACTGGCGGTTGTCATCGCAGGTGCGCCAGGTCCAGCTGGTCGAGCCAGCGGAATGGGCCGGCGTGGCGTGGGCGACCAGAGTGATGTCGCCGAGCGTCACGCGTTCCCCGTCGGCCAAGCGGCGGTCGACGTGGACGCGAGGAAAGGCATCGAGTTGACCGAATTGCGGATCGGCGGCAGGGGGCTTGCCGGTTTCCAGAACCTCGGCGGCCGCGGGCAGGGCCGCGACGCGCGCCCCGGTAGCGCGCTGGAGAGCCGCCAAAGCGCCGGCATGATCGAAGTGCTCGTGGCTGGAGAGGATCCAGCGCACGTCCTTCGCCTTGAAGCCGGCCGCGGCGATATTGGCGAGCACCAGGGGGGCGGCTTCCGGAATTCCGCCGTCGATCAGGACATGGCCTTTACGGCCCGTGACGAGAATGGCCGAAATTCCGCATGTACCCACATACCAGCTGTTGCCGAACAGATGTGCAGGCGGCGCGGGATCGCCCCAGCCTTCCTTCCCCTTGCAGGCCGCGGCGAGCCGGGCGCCGCCGGCGGCTTGCGGCGCGCCTGGCGCTTCCCGGCGATCCGAGGTCGCCGGGGCGTCCGCGCTGCCAGGGGAGGAGGTGCATGCCATGAGCGAAAGCGCGGCGGCGAGGATGATTGGCAGGCGGGTCATGGTCTTGCGCTTTAATCCCGAGATGCGCGCAAGGCCAGTGGCAGGCGCGGCCCGCGGTTCGACCACACGACGAGCCGAGCGCGCGGCGAGCGAGAGGGGTAGCAAGCTGTTGTGTGCGATGCATCCGCGATGTGCTTCGCAGAACTTGCGCCAAGCGGTGATTTGTCTAAGGGGACTTTCGACAGGGGCAGCCTCGGGCTGCTGCACAAGGCAAAAGGGATTCGAAAGAGCCATGGCCAAAGACGGCACCAGGAACCGTCCGCTTTCGCCCCATCTCCAGATCTGGCGTTGGGGCCCTCACATGTTCGTCTCGATTCTGCACCGCGTGACCGGTGACGGAATGGCGTTCGCCGGACTCGGCGTTCTGCTGTGGTGGCTCGGCGCTCTCGCGGGCGGCCCGGCATCCTATGAGACTTTCAGCAAGGTCATGACGACGCCGATCGGTTATATCGTCCTCGTCGGCATCTCCTGGGCGTTCTTCACCCATATGATGAGCGGCCTGCGCCACTTCGTGCTCGACGTGGGCGGCGGCTTCGAACTCAAGACGAACAAAACCTGGTCGATCGTCTGCCCGATCCTGGGCGTGCTCGCCACCGTCGCCTTCTGGGCGATCCTGCTGCTTCGCTGAGGAACGGGAAACATGGGTAACGGAACTTCCATCGGCCGCGTTCGCGGCCTCGGCTCGGCGAAGACCGGCGTTCATCACTGGCTGATGCAACGCTTCACCGCCATCGGCAACCTGCTTTCGGTGCTGTTTCTGGCCGTCTCGATCCTTCTCCTTCCTGACCTGACTTATGCGTCGGTCGCGGAATGGATGGCGCGCCCGGTACCGGCCGTGATGATGATCCTGCTCGTCGTCACGACGTTCTGGCACGCGCGCATCGGTCTCCAGGTTCTTGTCGAGGACTATGTCCACGATCACGCCAACAAGTTCGCCTGCATTGCCGCGCTGAACCTTGCTGCCTGCGGCGGCATCGCCTTCGGCGCGTTCTGCGTCATCCGCCTCGCGCTGGGAGCCCATTGATGTCCGCCCCTGCCTACAAGATCATCGACCACATCTATGACACCGTCGTCGTCGGCGCCGGTGGCTCGGGTCTGCGCGCCACGATGGGCTCGGCCGAAGCCGGCCTGAAGACCGCGTGCATCACCAAGGTGTTCCCCACCCGCTCGCATACCGTTGCGGCGCAGGGCGGCATTGCCGCCTCGCTGCAGAACAACACGCCGGACCACTGGACCTGGCACATGTACGATACCGTCAAGGGATCGGACTGGCTGGGCGACCAGGACGCCATCGAATACATGGTGCGCGAAGCTCCGGCTGCGGTCTACGAACTCGAGCACGCCGGCGTGCCCTTCAGCCGCAATGCCGACGGCACGATCTACCAGCGCCCGTTCGGCGGCCACATGCAGAACATGGGCGAAGGCCCGCCGGTGCAGCGCACTTGCGCCGCCGCGGACCGTACCGGCCACGCCATGCTGCACGCGCTCTACCAGCAGTCGCTGAAGTACGACGCGGACTTCTTCATCGAATACTTCGCCATCGACCTGATCATGGACGGCGGCAAGTGCGTCGGCGTGATTGCGCTCTGCATGGATGACGGCTCGATCCACCGCTTCCGTTCGCAGGCCGTGGTGCTCGCCACCGGCGGCTACGGCCGCAGCTACTTCACCGCCACTTCGGCCCATACCTGCACCGGCGACGGCGGCGGCATGGTCCTGCGCGCCGGCCTGCCCCTGCAGGACATGGAATTCGTGCAGTTCCACCCCACCGGCATCTACGGCGCGGGCGTGCTGATCACCGAAGGCGCGCGCGGCGAGGGCGGCTACCTCACCAACTCCGAGGGTGAGCGCTTCATGGAGCGTTACGCGCCTTCCGCGAAGGACCTCGCCTCGCGCGACGTCGTCTCGCGCTCGATGGCGCTAGAAATCCGCGAAGGCCGCGGCGTCGGCCCGCACAAGGACCATATCTACCTGCACCTCGATCACATCGATCCCAAGGTGCTGGCGGAGCGTCTGCCGGGCATCACCGAAAGCGGCAAGATCTTCGCAGGCGTGGACCTTACCCGCCAGCCGCTGCCGGTCGTGCCGACCGTGCACTACAACATGGGCGGCATTCCCTGTAACTATCACGGCGAAGTCGTCACCATCGGTCCGGACGGCAATCCGGACACCGTGGTGCCCGGTCTCTTCGCGGTGGGCGAGGCGGCCTGCGTCTCCGTCCACGGCGCCAACCGCCTGGGCTCGAACTCGCTGATCGATCTCGTGGTCTTCGGCCGCGCCACCGGCCACCGCCTCAAGGAAATCGTCAAGGCGGGCGCCGCTCAGCAGGAACTGCCGAAGGATTCGGCCGATCTGGCGCTCACCCGCCTCGATCACTTCCGCAATGCCAACGGCGGTTCGTCGACGGCGGAAGTACGCACCGAGATGCAGCGTACCATGTCGGGCCACGCCGCGGTGTTCCGCACTGACGAACTCATGGTCGAAGGCAAGAACCAGCTCGCCAAGACTTATGATCGCATGCAGGACATCAAGGTCTTGGACCGCGGCCTGATCTGGAACTCGGACCTGGTGGAAACGCTGGAGCTGGACAACCTGATCTCGCAGGCTTCGGTCACGCTGCATGGCGCGCAGGCGCGCAAGGAAAGCCGCGGCGCTCACGCGCACGAGGACTTCCCGAACCGCGACGACGCGAACTGGATGAAGCACACCGTGGGCTGGTTCAACGGTTGGGGCGGCAAGGGCGGTGAAGTCCGTCTCGATTACCGTCCCGTCCATGAATATACGCTCACTGACGACATCGAGTACATCAAGCCCAAGGCTCGCGTGTACTGATCCGCTTCGTCGGAATGACTTGCAAAGGGCGGCGTACCGGAAGGTGCGCCGCCCTTTTTGCGTTCACAATTGCACCTTGGTGCCGAAACCGAACCGGGTTTCGTGCATTGTCCAGCGGGAATACCTGACAACGCTGGAGGCAGGGGCATGACTCGCACCGAAATGGATCCGCTACTCGAACCGCACGTCGAGAACGATCCCCTGGTCAATACTCTGGCCCAAGCCAGCGGGAAGGCATGGGGCTGGGTGCTAGCCTACGGCCTGCTTCTGCTGCTGATCGCGCTGATCGTCATTGCCAATCCGCTTGTCGCCGGCGTGGCGACCGGACTGCTCATCGGCGTAGTCCTGGTGATCTACGGGATTGCGGCGATCGCCTCCGGTTGGACCTCCCTGTCGCAGCGCGCTCGCTGGGTGGAAGTCTTGCTTGGCCTTCTGGCGCTGATCGCGGGCATCTTCGCCATTCTCAACCCCGTCGCCGGCGCCCTTTCGCTGGTCTGGGCAATCGGCGCCTGGTTGGTGATTTCAGGCGGATTCCAGATCGCCTTCGCGCTGAAGGCGCGGATGGATCGCGGTTGGCGGCTGTTCCTTGGCGTGCTCGACGTGGTGCTTGGCCTGATCCTGCTGTTCTCCAACCCGGCGACCGGGCTGGCGTTTCTGGCGGTAATCATCATGATCAGCCTCGTGGTTCGCGGCGTCTTCCTGATCATGCTGGCGATGTCGCTCCGCAGGTTGTCGCGCTGACACGTTCATCCGGCGTTCATGTTTACAGACGTAGTCGATTACGTATGTAAACGATGGAGGCCGCGGTGTCCGAGTCCCCTGAACAGCCCGAGCGTATCTCGGATGCCGAACATGCGGTGATGGAGGTGCTGTGGCAGCGCAGCCCCCTTACCGCCGCCGAAGTGTGCGAACAGGTCTGCACCCCGCGCGGCTGGAGCCTGGCCACCGTCAAGACGCTGCTGTCCCGCCTCGTGGCGAAGCAGGCGCTGGCCACCGAGCCTGACGGCAAGCGCTTTCTTTACTCCCCCCGCGTCGCCCGCGAATCCTACGTCGGCAGCGAAAGCCGCCGCCTTGTCGACCGTCTGTTCGGCGGCCGCGCCGCACCGCTTTTCGCGCATCTTGCCGAATCCGACGCTCTGACCGAAGATGACATTGCCGAGATCGAAGCCCTGTTGAAGGAGCTGAAGTCATGATCGAATGGCTTACCGATACGCTCGTGATGACCGGTGCGCTGATGGCACTGGTCCTGCTGGTTCGCCGCCCAGTTTCACGTTGGTTCGGCCCCGCGGCCGCTTATGCACTCTGGGCGTTGCCGGTGCTGCGGCTGGTCTTGCCGCCGCTCGCCCTCCCGCGGAGCATATTCGCGCGGCCGGAGGTTTCCATCGAGACCGTGACGGCGGCAGCCCAACCGATGATGCCGGCACCGGTCACCGATCCGGCCGCCACGGTGCTGGACATGCCCGTTTCCGATGCGACAACCGGCGCTGTCGATCCCGGCGTGCTCACGCAAATCCCTTGGGTTTCGCTGTTGCTGGCGATCTGGCTGACAGGCGCAGCGATCTTCCTGGTGCAGCGGTTTCGCAACTATCGGCTGATGCGCGCGGAACTGCTGATCGATGCGCGCCAGGTGGCCCACGCCGGGGATATTCGCATCGTCGAGACCCCGGCCGCCGCCGCGCCGCTGGCGTTCGGAGTGCGGGACCGGATCGTGGCCCTCCCGGAAGGTTTCCTGGCGACGGTCGATTCGGAAAGCTCCGATTTCGCCATTGCCCATGAACTCGAGCATCACGCCGGCAACGACCTTCTGGCGCTCATGGTGCTGCAACCGCTCTTCGCGCTGCACTGGTTCAATCCGCTGGGTTGGGCCGCCTGGCGCGCGCTGCGCGCCGACCAGGAAGCCGCCTGCGATGCGCGTGTCATGGCCGGTTGCGACCGCGAAGTTCGCGCGCGCTATGGCCGCGTGATCGCATCGTTCACCGCAGGTACGCGCCTGACACTGGCCGCGCCGATCGCTGGGGCCTTGGCAGGTGAGAAGCCGATCATCCAGCGTCTCAAGGCGCTGGGCACCATGGACGTCTCGCCGACCCGGCGCGTGATGGCGCGAAGCCTGTTCGCTTTTGCGGTGGTCGCGGTGCCTTGCACGGCAACCGTCACTTATGCGGCCATGGATGACCAGGACGTGCCGGTAGTACCGGAAGCGGCCACGGAAGCGCTCTACGTTCCGGGAGACGCGCCTGTGCCCGCGGTCCCCGCCGCGCCGGCTGTGCCGTCATCCCACGAGGCCGAGGCTTGGCCGGTCCCCCCCGAGCCGCCGCAGCCGCCCGCTCCGCAGGCCATGAGCGTTCCGGAAGCCCCTCCGGTCCCCTGGTCCGCTGCAACGGCGCCCCAGCAGTTCGGCCGCCTGGACGTGCCGCCTGCGCCGCCTGCACCGCCTGCAACGCCCGTTCCTCCAGCCCCGCCCGCCCCGCCTTCGCACGAGAGCATGGACGCGGTTCGCCGGGCCGCGACGCGCGACTACCGGGCGGCGATGGCTGAACGCATGCGCAACGTCCCGGTGGTGGAGCAGACCACCAGCGCCGACGGCAGGATCCAGACCATTCGCATCCTGCACAAGACAGAGGGCGGTCGCCGCCAGGTGCAGAAGACGATCACGATCGACAGCACCTGCCCGGCCGATCGCAAGCCGGCATCTGCCGGAAATCCGGAAGGGACGAGCAAGCACGTCTGCACCGGCGCGCCGCGCCAGGCGATGAATGCAGCGATCCAGGCCATGTCTTCGGCGCGTGCCTCGGTGGCGTCGAACCGCGCGCTCGACGCCATGGTGCGCGATCAGATCGTTGCGGAGCTCGACAAGGAGATGGCCGCGACCCGAGCCGGGATGATCGGCGAGGCGGATTGAACACGCCCGGTGGCGGAGGCTTCACGGGCCATCCGCCGCCGCTGCGCCGTTTCCGGGTTCACGGAACCTTCTGGACCACCGGCTGCGCCGTGTAGGCGACACCGTCCTTTGCGGCCGTCTTGTCGTCAGCCGCGGCATCCTTCTTGTCGCCGTTCCTGGCGTCTTCCTGATGCTGCTTGAGTTCCTTGGCCTGGATGACCGCGGCCGTGGCCGGTGAGGCTGGATATTTGCAGCCACGCTCGGCGCCTACGCCCTTGAGGAAACCGCGACGGGCGACGCCGGCCTGGACGGCCGCCAGCACCGCACGCTCCTGCGCGTTGGCGCCGGAGATTTCGCGGATCAGACCGCGGAAGGGGATGAAGGAGCTGACGACCCATTTCGCCATGCGGCCGGTGCTGACACGGTCGCGTGCGTCTTGCGGCAGGTCGATGTCGTCGCCAAGGATTCCGTCCAGCTCGGTCACCGCCGCGCCGATCTGCTTGCAGGAGCGCATGGCGCTGAGATCGTAGGGCTTCTTGATGGCGGTGATGAGGACCGGGGGAATGTCGGTCTTTTCCAGATTCAGGTCGGTCACCGGCGTCTTGGCGATATCCACCGCGCTGGGTTCGTTGCTGGTGATCGGCTTGTCCTGACGCGCCTCGGCGGCGCCGGCCGCCAGCGTTCCGGCCATGGCGGCCATGATCAGAATGGGGCGCATAAGTTCCTCCTGTTACCCCGGGCGGCGCGGTCGCACCCACGGGGAAGGAGGGAAACGCCAGCCTCGGTTCGTCTTACTTCTGGTTGAACGTGTCGCAGGCGTCCTCGTTCCCTGTCTCCAGACCGCGCCTGAGCCACTGCATTCGCTGGGCGCTGGAGCCGTGAGTGAAGCTCTCGGGGCTTACGCGCTGCCCGGCGTTCTTCATCAGCGTATCGTCGCCAATGGCGCTGGCAGCGGTGAGGCCTTCTTCCATGTCGCCGGGCTCGATGCGGTCCTTGTTTCGGCCTGCCCAGACGCCCGCATAGCAATCGGCCTGAAGCTCCATGCCTACCTGCAAGGCGTTGGCCTGCTGCGGGTTCTGGCGCTGGGCGCGGCGGACCTGGGCATCGAGGCCGAGGAGGTGCTGGATATGGTGGCCGTACTCATGGGCGACCACGTAGTACCGAGCGAAATCGCCCTTGGCGCCCAGCTTGCGGTCGAGTTCGTCATAGAAGCTGGTGTCTATGTAGATGCCCTGGTCTGCGGGGCAGTAGAACGGGCCCATCGCGCTTTGCGCCGCGCCGCAGCCCGATTGGTCGGAGCCGTTGTAGAAGTGCAGGTTTGGCTGGTCGAAGGCGATGTTGGCTTTCTGGAACAAGGGCTGCCAGGTGCTGTTCAGCGAGGACAGGGCGTTGCAGGATTCCAGGGAATAGGCGTTTTCACGGCAGATGGAGGACGTATCCTTCGGCTGGCCGGGCTCGATCTGGCTGGGCGCCTGCTGCTGCTGGACGCTGTCCAGAGTGCCGAGCATCTGTCCGGGATCGACCCCGAAGACCAGTGCGCCGATCAGCACGATGACCAGCGAGCCGCAGCCCATCTTGCCGCCGCGTCCTCCTGGAAAGCTGCGACCACCCTGGCTGACCCGGATATTGTCAGGGTCGAACTCGTCGAGCCGCATCGTATGTGATCCTTTCCGAACAGGCCTGCCGCCTTGCACGCAGATCCGGAGCAGGGCGCTCCAGACTAGCCACAGGCCTAAGGCCTGTTCAATCGAATTTCGGGCAAGTTGTTCCGGCGTTGCCTTGCGGCCACAAAAGTGTCTTCCTGTTCGGACACTTGCGAGAAAATGTAACAGCCGGCCGATTTCCATCGTATAGGCAGCGACGCGATGAACAGGGGACACGACAGGGGATATCGGGCGGCACTGGCCCGTGCGGCCGGCGCGGTGGCGCTCGGCGCCCTGCTGTTGAGCAGCAATCCGCTGCTTTCCGCGATCTCCCGCGCCGACCAGGAACTGGCCTCGCGCTTGCGCGCCCATATCGAGGTGCTGGCCAGCGACGATTTCGACGGCCGCGAGCCCGGCACGGACGGCGAGGCGAAAACCTTGCGCTATCTCGGCAAGCAGTGGTTCGACATCGGCCTGGTTTCGGGCACCAACGACCCCGGTCACGAATGGTTCGCCCCGGTTACCCTCGTCGCGCGCGAGCCTTCCTCTTCGATGGCGCGCTTCCTGCGCAAGGGCGCGCGCAGCACCGTTTCGCCCGAGGGCGTGCTGGTGCTGACTTCGGGCAAGCGGAGCCTCGTGCGCAATGTGCCGATGCTGTTCCTGGGCAAGGGGCGGGGCCGGGACTATACGCGCAACGAACTGGCGGGCCGCGTCGCCGTCGTGCTCGATGGCGACACGCCCGACGGCGAGCGGCAGAACGACCTGCTGGCGCTCGGCGCCTCGGCGGTGCTGACCGTGCTTGACGGGGACCGCAGCCTCGAGCAGGTCGCGGCGCGGCGCAAGCGGACGGGTTATGCCCTGTCCGACGATGCGCTGGGCGGTGATCTGGAAGCCTTCATCACGCGCGAGGCCATGGCGGCGTTGCTCAAGGGTACCTCCCGTTCGCTCGCCAGTCTCGAAGCGGCTGCCGCGAAGGAGGACTTCGTGCCGCTGACGCTGGACCTTACCGCCTCGCTGGAGGCGACCACCCGCGAAACCACGATCCACACCCACAACCTGATCGGCAAGCTGCCTGGCAGAAGACCGGATTCGGGCGCCGTGCTGTTCCTGGCGCATTGGGATCACTTCGGCGAATGCGGCGAGGCACCCGCCGAGGACGTGATCTGCAACGGCGCGATCGACAATGCCAGCGGCGTGGCCGCGCTCACCGAAGTGGCACGCCGCCTGTCGCGCGGGCCACAGCTCGATCGCGACGTCTATTTCCTGGCGACGACGGCCGAGGAACTCGGTCTGCTCGGCGCCCATGCCTTTGCGGAAAATCCGCCGCTGCCGCCCGAGCGCATCGTCGCCGCCTTCAATATAGACTCGATCGCCATTGCCCCGCGCGGCACGCCCTTCGCCATCGTCGGGCGGGGCATGACGGCACTGGACGGGGAGATCGCCAAGGTCGCCAAGGCAGAGCGCTTCAAGCTGCGCGCGGGTGACGATGCCAATGAATACCTCAAGCGGCAGGACGGCTGGGCCTTGATCCAGCACGACATTCCAGCCGTCATGGTGACGACGGCCTATGGCGACATTGCCCGCATGCGCGCCTTTTTCGATGGCGACTACCATCGGCCCAGCGACGACCTGGCGCATATGGACCATCCGCTCGAACTGGGCGGGGCGGTGGATGACGTGAAGATGCTGACGGCGCTCGGCAGGTGGTTCGGCGATTTGCGCCGCGTGCCGGTCAATCCGGTAGGGCCTCCCGTCGCGAGCGGGGAGAAGAAGCGCAAGTGAGCCGTTTCGTCTCGGCCCGAAGCCGCGCTTGAAAAGGCTCTAGCCCTGACGCCCCCCTTTGATTACATGGGCCGCCACGATTCTCCCCGGTAAAGGTTATGGTGGCGCTCATGGATATCCAGCTCGGACTTACTTTCGACGACGTACTGCTTCGTCCCGCGAAGTCCGACATCGTCCCGACGCAGGCCGATACCCGCAGCCGCCTCACGCGCGACATCGCGCTCAACATCCCCGTCATCTCGTCCGCTATGGACACCGTGACCGAGGCCGACATGGCCATCGTCATGGCGCAGCTGGGCGGCATCGGGGTGCTGCACCGCAATCTCACGATCGAGGAACAGTGCGCGGCGGTCCGTGCCGTGAAGCGCTTCGAGAGCGGCATGGTCGTCAACCCGATCACGATTTCGCCCGATGCCACGCTTGGGGAAGCGCAGGCCATCATGCTCGCAAACCGGATCAGCGGGATCCCGGTGGTGGAGAATTCGGGCAAGCTGGTCGGTATCCTGACCAACCGCGACGTGCGCTTCGCCGCCAACCCGGCACAGCCGGTGCGTGAGCTGATGACGCATGAGAATCTCGCCACGGTGAAGCTCGGCGTCGATCAGGACGAGGCGCGCCGCCTGCTGCACGCCCGTCGGATCGAGAAGCTGTTGGTGGTCGACAACGACTTCCGCTGCGTCGGCCTCATCACCGTGAAGGACATCGAAAAGGCCGTCACCTACCCGGACGCCACCAAGGACGCCGCCGGCCGCCTGCGCGTCGCCGCCGCCACCACGGTGGGCGACAAGGGCTTCGCCCGCACGGAGGCGCTGCTGGCCGCCGAGTGCGACGTCGTGGTGATCGACACCGCCCACGGCCATAACAAGGACGTGGCGCTCGCGGTCGAGCGCGTGAAGAAGCTGTCGAACTCGGCCCAGGTCATCGCCGGCAACATCGCGACCGCCGAAGCGGCGCGTGCGCTGATCGACGCGGGTGCGGACTGCGTGAAGGTGGGCATCGGGCCGGGCTCGATCTGCACCACGCGCATCGTCGCCGGTGTCGGCGTGCCGCAGCTCACCGCGATCATGGATGCCGCCGAAGAGGCCGACAAGTCGGGCGTCCCCGTGATCGCCGACGGCGGCCTGCGCACTTCGGGCGACGCTGCCAAGGCGCTGGCCGCCGGTGCCTCCACCATCATGGTCGGCTCGATGCTGGCCGGCACCGAGGAAGCGCCGGGTGAGACCTTCCTATACCAGGGCCGTGCCTACAAGTCGTACCGCGGCATGGGTTCCGTGGGCGCGATGGGTCGTGGTTCGGCCGACCGCTATTTCCAGGGCGACATCAAGGACCAGATGAAGCTGGTTCCCGAAGGTATCGAAGGCCAGGTTGCCTACAAGGGCCCCGCCAAGGACGTCATTCACCAGCTCGTCGGCGGCGTGAAGGCGGCCATGGGCTACACCGGCTCGGCCACGATCGAGGATCTGCGCAAGGGCGCGCAGTTCGTGCGCATCACCAATGCTGGCCTGCGCGAGAGCCACGTCCACGACGTGACGATCACGCGTGAGGCGCCGAACTACCCGTCGCGCTGATCGCGCAGGGCGGCACAAGGGCATGACACCGGGCGCCCGCGTTCAGGCGGCGATCGAGATCCTCGATCTCGTGATCGACGCCGCGCGTGCCGGCGGAGCGCCGGCCGACCGACTGATCGCAGACTGGTTTCGCGCGCGCCGCTTTGCCGGCAGCAAGGATCGCCGTGCCGTGCGCGAACTGGCCTACCGGGCGATACGCGTATGCGGTGAGATTCCGGAGTCCGGGCGCGCGGCCATGCTTCGCGTCGCGGCCGAAGATCCGGGACTGGCCGCGCTGTTCGATGGGGAGGGGCATGCGCCCGCCGCTATCGCTGCAGACGAGCCGGTGGCCGAAGCCGGGCTCGCCCCGCGCTGGCTAGTCGATCGCTTTGCCGGCAGCGGCGTCTCCGAACACGACGCGGCAGCCTTGCTGGGCCGCGCTTCGCTGGACATCCGCGTGAATACGCTCCGCCAGGGTGACCAGGATCTTCCCGAGGGCGGGGAACGCTCCGAAGCGGCCCACGGCTGGCGCTATCCTCCCGAAACCCGCATCGAGCAGACCGAGGCCTATCTCCAGGGCGCCATCGAAGTTCAGGACACCGGCTCGCAGCTGACCTGCGAAGTCGTGGCCGCAAGGCCCGGCGAAACGGTGATCGATCTTTGCGCCGGGGCAGGGGGCAAGACCCTGGCTCTGGCAGCGGCCATGGAAAATCGCGGCGTTCTGATCGCCTGCGATGCAGACCGGACCCGCCTCTCGCGCCTGCCCCCGCGAGCCGAGCGCGCCGGGGCGACCGGGATTGAGACCGTTCTCCTCGATCCCAACAAGGAAATGCAGGCTCTCCAGCACTTCGCGGAATCGGCCGATGCGGTCATGGTCGACGCGCCCTGCTCGGGCACCGGCACCTGGCGCCGCAATCCCGAGGCGCGCTGGCGGCTCACCGAAGCGCAATTGGCCCGCTACACGGCCGTGCAGGCCCGTCTGCTCGACGTGGCCGCGCAACTGGTGCGGCGGGGAGGAAGGCTGGTCTTCGTCACTTGTTCGCTGCTGGACGAGGAAGGCGCGAACCAGGCCGATGGCTTCCTGAAGCGTAATCCCGGATGGCAGGCGGCAGCGCCCGTCCTGCCAGTCGGTACCCGGCGCGGCGCCGGGCTGAGGCTGTCGCCGTGGCACGACGGGACCGATGGCTTTTTCGTCGCGCGCTTCGAACGGCTGTGATAGCGTCGGCGTCATGATGAGGACGAAGCCCTCGGCCAAGGACATTTTGATGCGTTACACGCCTGCCGCGATTGCTCTATCCCTTGTTGTTGCCATCTCTTCCAGCGCCATCCTGTCCGAGCCCGCCGCGGCGCTCGATCCCCGCGCTGCGACCCTGATGGCCGAAGGGCGCGCTGCTGTCGACGCGGGCAACGTCAATGGCGCCATCGATGCCTATGAAGCCGCTCTCACCGTGGAACCCGGCAGCGTTCCCGTCCTGCTGGCCCTGGCCGATGCCACGCGCAAGCAGGGGCTTCAGGGCAAGGCGCTGCATTACTACCGCGTCGCGCTGACCAGCGATCCGCGCAATGTCGCGGCTCTGGCGGGCGAAGGCATGGCGTTGGCGGAAAAGGGCGCGACCGACAAGGCGAGCCGCAACCTGGCCCGGCTCCAGACGCTTTGTGGCAAGGATTGCGCGGAAACCGAAAAGCTCGCCGCCGCCATCGCCAAAGTTCCCGCGACTCGGGTCATGACTGCCGAAGCGACCGCGCCCAAGCCGGTCGTTTCCGAAAACTGATTTTTCGGCAGGAGCAGGTTCGATCGGGCTGGTCAGCCCGATCGAACGACGCGCGAATCAGATCAGCGCGCGGAATTCTTCCAGAACGGCGCGATAGACTCGCTTCTTGAATGGCACGATCAGGTCGGGCAGCAGTTCCGGCTCGATCCATTTCCAGTCGGCGAATTCTGCCGGCGTATGGGCTTCGAGATTGATGTCGGCGTCCTTGCCGTCGAATCGGGCGAGGAACCAGGTCTGGCGCTGGCCGCGATATTTGCCCTTCCACAGCTTGCCGATGAGTTCGTCCGGCAAGTCGTAGAACAGCTCTTCGCGGGTCTGGGACAGCATGGTGACGTGCTGTTCGGTCGCGCCGGTTTCCTCCCAAAGCTCGCGCAGGGCGGCGGCCTTGAGGTCTTCGCCATCGTCGACGCCGCCCTGGGGCATCTGCCACCAGTCGCCTTCCTTGGTGTCGATCCGCTTGCCGACGAAGACCTTGCCGTCGGAATTGACGAGCATGACGCCGACGCAGGGGCGGTAGGGCAGGGACGCGAGGTCTTTCATCGGTGAACGGTATTCCATGATCGTTGGGAGAAGCGAGGTTCGGAAATCGGCGGCGGGATTACCGGAGCGCATGGCCGTAGAATGGCCCAAGCGCTCGCGCAATGCCAGCGCGATCTATGGTTCCCAGTCCGCTAACCGATGATCGGCCCCAGATCCGGGATCTGATCCGCCGCCGCGCGCGGTCTGCCGCGCCGGGCATTTTTCCGGTTTGCACCGATAGTAAGCCAGCATAGTCTGGTGAACGGGAAACAAATGCTGCCGGCGTCAGACCGGCCTTCCCGGGAGAGACGATGATGGCGACGATCTCATCGGTTGGCGATTCGGCGCGGCAACGCGCGCCGCTGGAAGGGGGCGATCCTGAGGCTGAGGCTTCGCCGGTGGAAGCCGTGGTCGTGCGGTTTGCCGGCGACTCGGGCGATGGCATGCAGTTGACGGGAGGCCAGTTCACCCTCTCCACCGCCCTGGCCGGAAACGACCTGGCGACTTTCCCGGACTTCCCGGCCGAAATCCGCGCCCCGCAAGGCACGTTGTTCGGAGTTTCGGCCTTTCAGATCAATTTCGGCTCCAGTGAGATCACCACAGCCGGCGATGCGCCGGATGTCCTCGTCGCCATGAACCCCGCCGCGCTCAAGACCAATATCCATGCGCTCAAGCCCGGTGGCATGGTCGTCGTAGACACTGGGGAATTCGGCAAGCGCAACCTCGAGAAGGCGAAATACGCGGCCAATCCACTGGAGGATGGCAGCCTTGCGCGATGGGATGTGCTGGCCTTCGACATTTCCGCGCTGACGCTGGAGGCGGTGAAGCCCTTCGGCCTCGGCAACAAGGAAGCGCTGCGCTGCAAGAACATGTGGACGCTCGGCCTGGCGCTGTGGATGTTCGACCGCGACCGGCAGCCGCTGATCGACTGGCTGAACGCCAAGTTCGCGAAAAACCCGGTCCTGGCGCAGGCCAACATAGCCGCGCTCAATGCCGGGCATGCTTACGGAGAGACGGCTGAACTGGCCGGTCCGCTGAAGCGCCAGCATATCGACCCGGTGCCGAGCGCGCCGGGGCTTTACCGCACGATCACCGGCGCGGATGCGATATCCCTCGGCCTCGTCGCGGGATGCCAGCTTGCCGGGCTGCCGATGTTCTTCGGCGGCTATCCGATCACGCCGGCCTCCGCGATCCTGCACCATCTGGTCAAGATGAAGGAGTTCGGGGTCACCACCTTCCAGGCCGAAGACGAGATCGCTGCGATCTGCTCCGCCATTGGCGCGAGTTACGCCGGGCAATTGGGGGTTACGTCCTCGTCCGGGCCCGGGATCGCATTGAAAGGAGAGGCCATGGGGCTGGCGGTGATGACCGAACTGCCGCTGGTCATCGTCAATTCGCAGCGCGGCGGGCCCTCGACGGGCTTGCCGACCAAGACCGAGCAGTCCGATCTCTACCAGGCGGTCTACGGGCGCAACGGCGATGCGCCGCTGCCAGTGATCGCGGCCTGCTCCCCGGCCGACGCCTTCGAATGCGCCATCGAGGCCTGCCGCATTGCCACCGGCTACATGACGCCGGTCATCCTGCTGACGGACGGCTATATCGGCAATGCCTCCGAACCCTGGAAAGTCCCCGATCCGGCTGGCTTTGCGCCTTTCCCCGTGGCGTTTCTGGAAGAGCCCAACGGCGAGTCGCGGGTGCTGCCCTACAAGCGCGACGAGCGCGGCGTGCGGCCGTGGATCAGGCCGGGCACGCCCGGTCTCATGCACCGCATCGGCGGCATCGAGAAGGCCGTCGATACCGGCAATATCGATTACGCTCCCGATGTCCATCAGGCTCAGACCGATGCGCGAAAGGCCCGGATCGACGGTATTGCGGCGGGCATTCCCCCTCAGGAAATCTGCCTGGGCGAAACGGAGGGCACGCTGCTCGTCATCGGCTGGGGCTCCACGTTCGGGCCGATCCATCAGGCCGTGCGCCGTGCGCGGAAGAAAGGGTACGCCGTCAGCCATGCTCAGGTTCGCCATATCTGGCCGCTGCCCGGCAATCTCGGCGAACTGCTGGCGGGCTTCGACCATGTGCTCGTGCCGGAAATGAACACGGGTCAGTTCAAGACCTTGCTGCGGGACCGATTTCTGGTCGACGCCGTGCCGCTGAACAAGACCAGCGGCCAGCCTTTTGCCATCGCCGAACTGGAGTCGGCCATTGCCCGGTTCTTCGACGGCATCGCCGGCAACGAGGGCGGCGAAGTGGAGGTCAACGAGACCCAGCTTCCCGCTCCCGAGATCGAGCAGCCCTGAGACTTTCGAACGGAGATGCCCTCATGAACGACATGACCCCGATCGAGACCACGCTCAAGGACTGGGAGACCGACCAGGAAGTGCGCTGGTGCCCCGGCTGCGGCGATTATGCCATCCTGAAGGCCGTGCAACGGACTCTGCCCATGCTGGGAGCAGACCCGAAGAACACGGTCTTCGTTTCGGGCATCGGCTGTTCCAGTCGCTTTCCCTACTACGTCGAAAGCTATGGCTTCCATTCGATCCACGGCCGCGCACCCGCCGTGGCAACCGGCATCAAGCTGGCCAATCCGCAGCTCGACGTCTGGCTGGTCACCGGCGATGGCGACGGCATGTCGATAGGGGGCAACCACACCATGCATGTGCTGCGCCGTAATCTCGATTGCCAGATCATGCTGTTCAACAACGAGATCTACGGCCTGACGAAAGGGCAATATTCACCAACCAGTCGTCCCGGCACACCTTCGCCGACCTCGCCAGCGGGATCGGTGGATCGGCCCGCCAGCCCCTGCGCCTTCGCGCTGGGTTCGGGTGCGCGTTTCGTGGCGCGCAGCTACGATGTCTCCAAGGATCTCTCCGAGGTGCTCATGGCCGCCTATCGCCACAAGGGTGCGGCCTTCATGGAGATCTTCCAGAACTGCATCGTCTACAACAAGGACCGTTTCGACGACTTCACCGACAAGGCCGTCGCTGCGGATATGCAAGTACAGTGCCGGGATGGAGAGCCCTTGCTCTATGCAAAGGAGACCCGCGGCCTCGCGCTCGATCCCGAGACGCTGTCGCTGCACGTTGTCGACGTGGTTGACGGCGATTGGCAGGGCGCCGGGGTCTTGCGGCATAATGTGCGCAACCGCACGCTGGCCCACATGCTGGTGGAAATGCCCTTCGGTCCGTTCCCGATGGCGCTGGGCGTGATTCTCGACGATCCCGCGCCCACGTTCGAAAGCGCGGTCGTGGCCGAAAGGCAGGGGCTGATCGCGGGCAAGACAGCGGATCTCGGCAAATTGCTGGCCCGGGGGCAGACCTGGACCGTGCCTTGAAGCCAGGGACTCAGCTCTTGGGGTCAGCGAGATCGTCGGCGGCATGGATCACGGTGACGGCCGGTCGATAGAGGAGCGCGCTGGCCAGGAAGGCCCAGCCTGCGCCGCCCAGCCATCCGGCCATGACGTCGCTCGGCCAGTGGACGCCCAGCCATACCCGGCTCCAGGCGATCGCAAGGCTCAGGATCATGGCGCAGGCGATGAGCGTGTGGCGCAGCGAGGCTCGCGGACTCAATGCGGCAAAAGCCAGGGCGAACGCGATATACGAAGAAGCGGCATTGAAGCTGTGCCCGCTGGGAAAGCTAGCCCCGCCGGCCGAGGTCAGGTGCGGCACGATCTCGGGCCGAGGGCGGCCGAACAGCGCCTTGAACCCCAGATTGACCAGGCTGGCGCTGATGACGGTCAATGCCAATAAAACGCCTTCGCGCCGGCAGCGGAGCCAGAACAGCGCCACGACCGCCATGATCGTGTAGAGCTTCAGTTGCAGAAATCCGCCCATCGCAGTGAGATCCCGCACCCATTCCAGCAGCCAGGTCGGGCCGAGCGGCCGTAAATCCTGCGCGCGCCAGAACATCACGCCGATCCTGTCGAAATGCGTCGTACGTCCGGCCGGCACCGCCCATGCGAAGAAGGCGAAAGCCGTCCAGCAGGTCGCGGCGGCGATGAGGGATTTGCGCGGATCGATGCGATGCCGCAGCAGGTTCGGTCTTTCGGAAGAGGCGGTCATTGGCTTAGGGAACGCCCATGGCAGACAAGCGTTCCGGCAGCATGAATCCCCCCATCATCGTGTGGCTGCGGCGCGACTTGCGCCTGTCCGACCAGCCTGCCATCGCCGAAGCGGCCAGCCAGGGCCCCGTCGTTCCGGTCTACGTCCTGGATGACGAGACGCCCAGGCATCGCAGCATGGGCGGTGCATCGCGTTGGTGGCTGCACCATTCGCTGAAACGCCTGGACGCCGCGCTGCGTGAAAAGGGCTCGCGTCTGATCCTGCGCAAGGGGCGGTGCGAGAACGTGCTGAAGGAAGTGGCCGACGAAGTGGGGGCCACGTCGGTCCACGCGCTGCACCACTACGAGCCCTGGTGGCGCAATGCCGAAAAGGCCGTGGGGCAAGTGCTGGACCTGCACCTTCATCATGGCAACTACTTGGCGCCGGCCGGGTCGGTGGTCAATGGTTCGGGACGGCCCTACAAGATCTACACGCCGTTCTGGCGGGCGCTGCACGAACGCCTGCCGCCGGTCGAACCGCACCCCCGGCCCGCCAGGATCGAGGCACCGGCGCACTGGCCGAAGTCCGATCGGCTCGCCGACTGGAAGCTGCTTCCGGCAAAGCCCGATTGGGCGGGCGGCATGCGCGAGATGTGGGAACCGGGCGAGGATGGGGCGAAGAAGCGGCTCCATGCTTTCTTGGAGGAAGCCTCCGCCTATGAAGCGCAGCGGAACCTGCCATCGGTCGACGGCACTTCCTTCCTTTCGCCGCATCTTCACTTCGGCGAAATCTCCCCGGCGCAAGTCTGGCATGCCGTGGCCGATGCCGGCGGCTCGGTGGAGACCTTCCTCGGCGAACTGGGCTGGCGCGATTATGCGCAGAACGTGATCCTGCAGTTCCCCGAATATGGAAGCCGTTCCGCGAAGGAGGATTTTTCGCACTTGCACTGGCGGACCGGGAAGCAGGCCGAATCGGATCTTGCCGCCTGGCAGCGGGGCAGGACCGGCTATCCGATCGTCGATGCCGGCATGCGCCAGCTCTGGCACACCGGCTGGATGCACAATCGGGTGCGGATGATCGTCGCCAGTTTCCTGATCAAGCATCTCCTGCTCGATTGGCGGGAAGGCGAGAAATGGTTCTGGGATACCCTGGTCGATGCGGACTACGGTTCCAACGCGGTGAACTGGCAGTGGGCCGCCGGTTCGGGCGTGGATGCGCAGATGTTCGTGCGGATCATGGCCCCGCTCAGCCAATCGGAGAAGTTCGACGCGGGCGCCTATATTCGCGAGTGGGTGCCCGAGCTTGCGGACCTGGACGACGCGGATATCCATGATCCCGCGTCGGACAAACGCCCTCGCGGCTACCCTGCCAAGCTCGTCGAGCACCGGGCGGGACGCGAGCGGGCCCTGGCCGCCTGGGCGAAGGCGAAAGACCGGTGAGAGCGGGTTTCTAAGCAATTGCCCGCGGCCAATTTCCGGATAATATCCCGGATATGAACGCACAGGCGCCAGGCAGGGGTGAGGAACTGGTCGATGGCGGCCGCTCCATTGGCGTCGGCCCGCAGTGGCTGGCAAAACTCTGGTCTGGCGGTGTGTCGAGGGTTCTCGACAAGATCGATCAGGGTCTCCAGCGCGGATCGATAGAGGCGACCCTTCCCGGCGGCGAGACTCGCCTTCTCGGCGGAAGGGCGCCGGGATTCGAAGCCGTGGTTCAGATCAATAGCTGGCGCGCGCTGCTGCGCCTCGCCACGGCAGGCTCGGTCGGCTGGTATCAGGCCTGGGACGAAGGGGAATGGGAAAGCCCCGATCCGGTGCCGATCTTCGCGCTGTTCATGGACAATGCCGCGGGCCTGGGAAATGTCGGCCGCGCGCGCGGACCCTGGCGGATCGCGGCCAAGGCCTTGCATTGGCTGAACCGCAATACGCGATCCGGCTCGCTGCGGAACATCCACGTCCACTACGACCTCGGCAACGACTTCTACGAGCAATGGCTGGGCGAGACGATGCTCTATTCCAGCGGGATCTATCCGCGCGCCGGGGGCGGCCCCAATGCGCTCAGCCAGTTCGTCACCGAGCTTGACCTCGCGCAGTCGAACAAGATCGGCGCGATCGCCCACCGGCTTGCCATTCCCGAGGACGGCCGCGTGCTGGAAATCGGCTGCGGCTGGGGCACGCTCTCCGCCTTCCTCGCTGAAACCGAGGGTGCGCATGTCGATGCCATCAGCCTTTCGGACGCGCAGCTTGCCTATGCACGGGATCGCTGGACCGGGCGAGTGGAGGGCGCGGGCGGGCGCGTGGATTTCCTGAAGCAGGACTACCGCGACGTCGCAGGCGCCTATGACGCCATTGCCTCGGTCGAGATGGTGGAGGCGGTGGGGCGGCAGTTCTGGCCCGATTTCCTCGACTGCGTGGCGCGGAACCTCAAGCCCGGCGGCCGCGCTGCGATCCAGTACATCGCGATTCGCGACGACATCTTCGAATCCTATGCCCGCAGCGCGGACTTCATCCAGACTTTCATCTTCCCCGGCGGCATGTTGATTCACGAACCGGAATTCCGCCGCCTGGCCGAGGAGCGCGGACTTTCGTGGGAGGACCGGCAGGGATTCGGGCTGGATTATGCCCGGACGCTCCACGAATGGCGCCGGAACTTCGAGGCCGCCGTTGCGGAAGGGCGGCTCCCCACCGGCTTCGACGCGCGGTTCGTGCGCCTATGGCGCTTCTACCTGATGTATTGCGAGGGCGGCTTCATGGGCGGCGGCATCGACGTCGCGCAAGTAACCCTGGTCAAGCCGGGCTGAAGAAGCGCTCAGCTTCCCTGGCCGCGCCACCGCGCAAGCACGTTTTCCAGAATGATCGGGTTCAGCAGCTGCTCGAACGCGCAGCCGACCAGCCCGTCTTCCCACCAGATGACTCGCGCGGGCAGGGCTTCCATTCCGGGCAGCGTCAGCCAGCAGTACGTGCCGGGGTGGATGCGGCTGATCGCCGTGGCCGAAAAGCCGGAAAGCGAGAGATCGCGCACGGCCGTCTGGAAACCTTTGGTGCCCGATGCCCGGAAACCGGCCGGAATCGAGATTCGCAGGCGAATCGCGCTGCGGTCTTCCTGGGCAGCGAGTTCGTAGATGTCTTGCGGGGATTTTGTCGTCATTGTCCCGAGACCCGTACATTGGAGCGGCGTGCATGATACGCCGTCAATGGGAAGAAATCAGGAAAGAGTTACCACCGCATTAAATCATGTGGTTAAAAATCGGCGGGAATGGTCTCGCGGTGGCCGCTTTCGAAGGGTTCCTCCAGCAGCGAGACAAGCCTTTCGGCCACGGCTTCGGGCGGTTTCACCGATGCCGGCGCTTCGCCCGGATAGGCACGGGCACGCATCGCCGTGCGGGTGGCACCGGGGTTGACGATGGCCACGCGTAGCTTCGCGATATTGCGGCTTTCCTGCGCATAGCAATCCAGCAGAACCTCGAACGCGGCCTTGGTAGCGGCATAGGCGCCCCAGAACGCGCGGGGTGCGGTGGCGACGGTGGAGGTCATGCCGATCAGGCGCGCATCGTCGCTCTTGCGCAGCAGCGGATCGAAATTGGCGATCAGCGCCTGCGTGGCGAGGACATTCGTGGTGAGCGCCTTGTTGAAGGCGCGCTGGTCGATATCGGCCACGCTCGTCAGTTCCGGCAGGACCGCGGCATTGGCGACGAGAATGTCGAGCTTGCCCCAGCGCTGCGAGACGGCGGTGGCCAGCCGCGCGATGCCGTCCGATTCGACGAGGTCGACCGGCGCGATCGTCGCCGCGCCGCCGGCCTGGTAGATCCGGTCCTCGATCGCTTCCAGTGCCTTGGTGTCGCGCCCCGTCAGCAGGACGTGTGCGCCCGCCGAAGCGAGTGCGAGCGCGGTGGCCGCACCGATCCCCCGGCTGGAGCCGGTGACGAGCGCGACCTGACCTTCGAACGGCTTGCCGCCAATAGTTTCGCTCACGCTGCGTTGAGCTCCCCGGAGAAGCGCTCGGCGAAGTCCGTCAGCTTGGTGGGATATTCGCCCGAGAAGCAGGCATCGCAGAATTGCGGGCGCTTCTTGTTGCGCTTTTCCTCGCCGACCGCACGGTAGAGACCGTCGATCGAGACGAAAGCGAGGCTGTCGGCCTTGATAAAGTCCGCCATGGCCTGGATGTCCATGTTGGCCGCCAGCAGCTTCGAACGCTCCGGCGTGTCGACGCCGTAGAAGCACGAATGCTCGGTCGGCGGGCTGGCGATGCGCATGTGCACTTCGGCAGCGCCCGCGTCGCGCATCATCTCGACGATCTTCATCGAGGTGGTGCCGCGCACGATCGAATCGTCGATCAGGATGATGCGCTTGCCTTCGACGATGGCGCGGTTGGCATTGTGCTTGCGCTTCACGTCCGCGTGGCGGGCCGCGTCACCCGGCTGGATGAAGGTACGGCCGACATAGTGCGAGCGGATGATGCCGAGCTCGAAGGGAATGCCCGATTGCTGGGCATAACCGATGGCGGCAGGCACGCCGCTGTCGGGAACCGGGATCACCACATCGGCGGCGGCCGGCGCTTCCTTGGCCAGTTCCATGCCGATCTGCTTGCGCACCTGGTAGACCGAGCGGCCGTCCATCACCGAATCGGGTCGGCTGAAGTAGACGTGCTCGAAAATGCAGGGGCGCGGGGCCGGATTGCCGAAGGGGCGGTGGCTGGAGATCGTGCCCTTGTGATCGACCTGGACCAGTTCGCCCGGCTCGATCGAGCGGATGAACTCGGCGCCGATCACGTCGAAGGCCACGGTTTCCGAGGCGAACACGGTGGCGTCACCGATGCGGCCCATGACCAGGGGGCGGATGCCCAGCGGATCGCGGCAGGCGATCATGCCCTCTGCCGTCATGCAGATGAGCGAATAGGCGCCTTCCACCATGCGCAGCGCGTCTACGAACCGGTCGAGCAGCGTGGGATAGCGGCTGGTGGCGACGAGGTGGATGATCACCTCGGTGTCGGAGGTCGACTGGAAGATCGAGCCTTTCGACACGAGATCGCGCTTCAGCGTCATCGCGTTGGAAATGTTGCCGTTATGGGCGATCGCGAAACCGCCCGCGGCCAGATCGGCGAAGAGCGGCTGCACGTTGCGCAGCCCGGATCCGCCGGTCGTGGCATAGCGGACATGGCCGGAAGCCATGGTGCCGGGCAGGGTATCCAGCTCCCGCTGGGAGAACACCTGCGCCACGTGGCCGAGGCCGCGGTGAGAGTGGAACTCCTCGCCGCTGAAGCTGGTAATGCCCACGGCCTCCTGGCCGCGGTGCTGCAAGGAGTGAAGCCCGGCCGCGGCGATGTTCGCCGCGTCCTTGGAGCCGATTACGCCGAAAACGCCGCACTCTTCGCGCAGCTTGTCCCCGTCGGCGTCTCGAAAGGGATGTGTCATGTTCATGGATGTCGTCCGGGCTGCTGGCGCGCCAAAATCGCCCGCGCATTTGGAGCGTGTTGCCCGTAAATGCAAGGGGGTCGAACGCCTCCGGTTCGGCAAGGGCGTCTGCGCCAGCTTCGTGACGGCATAATGACAGCCCTGATCCACGGGAACCGGCGCCTCTCAGAAGCATTGTGATCGACCGTTGGGGCTCTCTGGACTTTTGCCTGCGCGTTCAGCACCGCGTCACCTCGGGCAGGCGATCAGCTTGCCAGTCTTCCTACTTCTGCTTAATGCCGGGCCATCTGCCCGATCACAGACGGACCCGTCGCTTGATCCTATCCCCTTTCGAATGGACCATCGCCAAGCGCTACATGCTGCCCGGAAAGGGCGAGCGCTTCATTGCCCTGGTTGCCGGCATCAGCCTGGTGGCCGTGATGCTGGGCGTCGCCGCGCTGGTCATCGTCATGAGCGTCATGAACGGCTTCCGCGCGGAACTGTTCGACAAGATCGTGGGGCTGAACGGCCATGCGATCATCCAGGCCTATGGCGGCCGGCTGGACGACTGGCAAAGCGTGCTGAAGGATGTCCGCGCGACTCCGGGCGTGGTCAAGGCCTCGCCGCTGATCGAACAGCCGCTGGTGACCACCTTCAACGGCCGCGTCGAAGGCGTGCTGGTGCGGGGCAACACCAATGAGGATATCGCGCGCCTGCGTGAAAAGGTGCAGGCAGGCAATCTCGGAGAACTGGTTCCCGGCAGCGACAACGTAGCTATCGGGTCGCAGCTCGCGCAGAATCTCGGCGCGCAAGTCGGCGATACGATCACCGTGATGAACCCGCTCGGCCGCTCGACGCCGTTCGGCACCGTCCCGCGCCAGATCGCCTATCGCGTCGCTGCCATCTTCGAGATCGGCATCTACGATTACGACAAGGCCTATGTCGTGATGCCGATGAAGGACGCACAGACGCTGATGCTCACGGGCGACACCATCGGCATGATCGAGGTGACGACTACCAACCCGGACCACGTGGGCGAGATCATCGCGCCGCTGGAACGGCAGTTGAAGGGCCGCGCCATCGTAACCGACTGGAAGACCATCAACGCCTCGCTGTTCGAGGCGCTGGCGGTGGAGCGCGTGGCGATGTTCGTCGTGCTCTCGATCATCGTGCTGGTGGCCGTGTTCAACATCCTGTCCTCGCTGATCATGCTGGTACGTGCCAAGACGCGCGACATCGCGATCCTGCGGACGATGGGAGCGACCCGGCGTTCGCTGCTCAAGGTTTTCGTGACGACCGGCTTCTGCATCGGCGTGCTGGGAACACTGGCGGGCGTGCTGCTGGGCATCGTGTTCCTCTACTTCCGCCAACCCATCGTTCATTTCGTGGAGATCGTGACCGGCCAGAACCTCTGGGATCCCTCGATCCGGTTCCTGACCGAGTTGCCCTCGCGCCCGGACCCCGTGGAAATCGCGGTGATCTGCGTGATGGCCCTGATCTTCAGTTTTCTCGCCACGCTCTATCCCGCCTTCAAGGCGGCGAGCACCGATCCCGTGCAGGTGCTGCGCTATGAATGACACTGTCCATGCTTCCGCCAATGGAGCGGTCGTCCGCCTCGACAAGCTGACGCGCAGCTTCGAGCAGGGCGGCGTGACCATCGATGTCCTGCGCGGCGTGGACCTCGACGTTCGCCCCGGAGAGATCGTTGCCCTGCTCGGGCCTTCGGGTTCGGGCAAGTCGACCATGCTCCAGGCCATCGGCCTTCTCGAAGGCGGTTTCGGCGGGCGAATCGAGATCGCCGGCATCGATGCGTCGAAGCTCGGCAAGGACCGCCGCGCGGCGGTTCGGCGCGATCATATCGGCTTCGTCTACCAGTTCCACCACCTCCTGCCAGACTTCAACGCGATCGAGAATGTGGTCCTGCCGCAGCTCATCACCGGCAAGCCACGCGAGGAGTGCGAGGAGCGTGCGCGCGAATTGCTGAGCGCGCTGGGGTTGGGGCAGCGCCTCGAACACCGGCCGAGTAAGCTCTCGGGCGGCGAGCAGCAGCGCGTCGCCGTGGCCCGTGCCCTGGCCAACAAGCCGCGCCTCGTGCTGGCCGACGAACCGACCGGCAATCTCGACGAGACCACCGCCGACACTGTGTTCGCGCAGTTCCTCGAACTGGTGCGCGGGCAGGGCAGCGCAGCGCTTGTGGCTACCCACAACGAGCGGCTGGCTGCAGCCATGGATCGGGTGGTAAGACTCCACGAAGGGGTGCTGGCCTGACCCGGCGGGGATAAAGCTCAGGGAACATTGCGCGATTCCTGCGCGTTTCATGGGCCGAGGCAAGACGCGCGAAAGGAGCAACATATGAGCGACTTTCCCACCACCATCCAAGGCATTCCGGCTGGCGACAGCCCCGGATGGAACGACGGTGCGGAACTGCACAAGGCCACTGATGGCAGCGGTCTGTTCAACGTATTCAAGGCGATACGCCGAGATACGGTGGCCAATCTGATTCGCTATGTGATGCACCTCCCAGAGGCGGATCAGGTGAATTATTCCGTTCAGAAGGACGGTGACAGGCTGCTGGAAATCGGGGACATACGCCGTCTTTATCGAAGGACGGACTTCCCCCATGGCGTCACCAGCTGATCTCCGAACGATTGCGGATTTCGAAGTGGCCTTGCCCGGCGGTGAGACAGTAAGTCTCGCCGACAGGCTCGGCCAAGTGCTGCTTGTGGTCAACACGGCCAGCAAGTGCGGTTTCACGCCGCAATATGCCGGACTGGAAGCGCTCTGGCAGAAATATCGGGACCGCGGCTTCGAGGTCATCGCCTTCCCTTGCAATCAGTTCGGCGGGCAGGAACCGGGCTCGGCCGAGGATATCGCCTCGTTCTGCGAAGTGAACTTCGGCCTCTCGTTCCCGCTCATGGGCAAAGTGGACGTCAATGGAGACGATGCCGCGCCCATCTGGACATGGTTGAAGCGCGCAGCGCCGGGTCTGCTCGGCAGCAAGTCCGTGAAATGGAACTTCACCAAGTTCCTGATCGGCCGCGACGGCAAGGTCGTCCGTCGCTACGCTCCCACCGATAAGCCGGAGAGCCTGGCAAAGGACATCGAGGCGCTGCTCTGAGCGAGCAGCGCCTTCTTTCGTCCTGCCATCCGGCTCAATAGTAGAAGGCGTTGTAGATCACATCGACCACGCGGCGCGTGGTGCGGTTCACCAGCAGCAGGTCGGGGCCGTAGCGCACCCAGTAATAGCCCGGGGGCGGCGGGCCGACGCCGACCATCGAATAGTCCTGGAACAGATAGGCCGAGGACAGGAAGATGGCCGGCAGGACCATCCGCACCGTCCATCGCCGGTAGCTGTAGCCCCGCGGATAGCGGTACGGCGGCGCGCGCATCGGGCGGAACGTGCTCGGCCTTCCTGCGCCCGGACGATGGGGCTGAGAGACGACGGGCGGACGCGGATAGCCCGGTTGGCCGGGGCGGTTGCCGCTGCCCGGCTGGCCCGGGCGATAGTTGCTGCCCGGCTGGCCCGGGCGATAGTTGCCACCCGGCTGCCCTGGGCGATTGCCATTGCCGGGCTGGCCGGGGCGATGGTCTCCACCGGGTTGCCCCGGTCGATTGCCGTCACCCGGTTGCCCCGGCCGATTGTCGTTGCCGCCACCGGGCCGACTCGGCTGCGTCTGGTTGCCGCCGGGGCGGGTAGGCTGCGGTTGAGGCTGCGGTTGCGGGCGGCTTCCCCCCGCGCCGGGCTGGCCGGGTCCGGAGGGGCGATTCGAACCACCCGACGGTGGCCGCGCGCCCTGGCCCTGCGATCCGCCGGGACGATTCTGCTGTGCCATGGCTGCGAACTCCAGAGGCAGCAGGCCTTCCGGTGCGAGCAGCAGGGGAACGAAAGCGAGATAGGCGAACTTCATTCACACGTCTCCAGAACGGCCGATCCGGCATAAGACGAAAACGCCGAAAACGGCGTGGGTTGTGCATGAATCAATGGTTCTTGAAGACACCGGGTCGGGACTTCCGGCAAGGACAGGAACGGGTCGAACATGACGCGATTCCGCCCGACTTTCAAGGCGCTCCGACAGCAGCAGGGCCTGTACCCGCTCGTCGGAATCCAGCCATCCGGCGCGAGACCGGACCGTTTCGGAGCCATCGCGATCCCTTTCCCCCGGCTTATCCCCAGACGCGCCTTGATCGGGGCATAGGGCAATGCCTAAATTCCCCGGATGGCCCATGCATCCTTCGTACCTCTGCGCATCTTCTCAAGTTTCACGATGCTGGACGGCGCGATCGATCCCAAGGCCGCGGCGAAGCTGGCCAAGGAGCGCAAGTTTCCGGCCGCCGCCATCTGCGACCGTAACGGTCTCTACGGTGCCCCCACTTACGCGCAGGCCTGCAAGGGAGCCGGCGTCCAGCCCATCGTCGGCACTTTCCTCGCCGTCGCGCGGCCGGGGGTGGTGGCACAGGGACAGGACCTGCCGATCGACTGGCTCGCGCTTTTCGCCCAGAGCGAGGCCGGCTGGCTGAACTTGTGCGATCTCGTCAGCCGCGCGCACCTGGAGCGTCCGCTGGAGCTCGACCCGCATGTCACGCTGGAATCACTGCGCGGCCACACCGATGGCCTGATCTGCCTGACCGGAGGCAGCGAGGGAGCGCTGACCCGGCTCTATGCGGCGGGCAAGTTCGAAGCCGCGGAAAGCTATTGCGACAGCCTCCAAGCCCTGTTCGGCGATCGGCTCTATATCGAGATCACCCGCACCGGCGAGCAAGTCGAGGACGAGAGCGAGGAAGACCTGATCGCGCTGGCCTATGCGCGCGATATTCCCCTCGTCGGGACTAACCCCGCGCAATATGCCGAAGCGCAGTTCCACGCCGCGCACGATGCCATGCTCTGCATCGCCAATTCCACGCAAGTCGACGCGCCGGAGCGTCCCCGTTCCTCATCCGAACGCTGGGTCAAGCCTGCGGAGACGATGCAGGAGCTGTTCGCGGACCTGCCGGAGGCGCTGGCCAATACACTCGTCGTCGCGCAGCGCTGCGCTTACATGCCGCCGCGCCGCAAGCCGCTGCTGCCCAGCCTTGCCGGCGATCTCGAGGGCGAGGCCAGGATGCTGGCGGAGAATTCCCGCGCCGGCCTTGCCAGCCGTCTCGCGCCCTATTGGCCGGACGTTACCGAGGAAGAACTCGATGCCGCCATGGCCCTTCAGGGCGAAGAGCGGGAAGCCGCCTATCGCGAACTGGCCGAGCGCGGCGTCACCGAGGATTTCCTAGACTATGCCAAGCGCCTCGATTTCGAGGTGCAGATCATCGTCGGCATGGGCTTCCCCGGCTACTTCCTGATCGTTGCCGACTTCATCAAGTGGGCCAAGGACAACGACATTCCGGTGGGACCGGGCCGTGGTTCGGGCGCGGGCTCGCTGGTCGCCTGGGCGCTGACCGTCACTGACCTCGATCCCCTGAAGCTGGGCCTGCTGTTTGAACGCTTCCTGAACCCGGAACGCGTCTCGATGCCGGACTTCGACATCGACTTCTGCGAAACCCGCCGCGGCGAGGTGATCCGCTACGTTCAGCGCAAGTACGGGCACGATCACGTCGCCCAGATCATCACTTTCGGCAAGATGAAGGCCCGCGCCGTGCTGCGCGACTGCGGCCGTATCCTTCAGATGGGCTACGGCCGCGTCGACAGTCTCTGCAAGATGGTGCCGAACCATCCGACCGACCCCTGGACGCTTACCGATGCGCTGCATGGCCGCAAGCAGCATGGTGTCACCAAGGATCCGCCGGTCGCGGAATTCCGCCGCGAATACGATGTCGACCGCGAGGTGAAGCGCCTGGTCGACCTGGCGGTCCAGCTGGAGGGGCTGCCGCGCAACTCGTCGACCCACGCGGCGGGCGTCGTCATCGGCGACCGTCCGCTGGCGCAACTGGTGCCGCTCTACCGCGACCCGCGCTCGGACATGCCGGTGACGCAGTTCGACATGAAGTCGGTGGAGGATACCGGCCTCGTCAAGTTCGACTTCCTCGGCCTGAAGACGCTTTCAGTGCTGAAGAAGGCCTGCGACCTGCTGGAACGGCGCGGCATCACGATCAACCTCTCGACGCTCGCCTGGGACGATTCGGCCGTTTACGAATTGCTGAAGCGCGGCGACACCGTGGGCGTTTTCCAGCTCGAATCGGAAGGTATGCGCCGCACGCTGGCGGCCGTGAAGCCCACCAATTTCGGTGACATCATCGCGCTCGTCTCGCTCTACCGTCCCGGCCCGATGGACAACATCCCGCTCTTCGGCAGGCGTAAGAACGGGCTCGAATCGATCGAGTATCCGCACGACAAGCTGGCCGGTATCCTGGGCGAGACTTACGGGATCTTCGTCTATCAGGAACAGGTCATGCAGGCCGCGCAGATCCTGGCAGGCTATTCGCTCGGCGATGCCGACCTTCTGCGCCGCGCCATGGGCAAGAAGGTCCAGGCGGAGATGGACAAGCAGCGCCAGCGCTTCGTCGATGGCTGCAAGGAGGTTTCCGGGATCGAGGCGGGCAAGGCCAACGAACTGTTCGACTTGATCGACAAGTTCGCCGGCTACGGCTTCAACAAGTCGCACGCCGCTGCCTACGCACTGCTTGCCTATCACACCGCCTGGTTCAAGGCGCATTACCCGCACGAATTCTACGCCGCCTCGATGTGCTTCGACATGCACCAGTCGGAAAAGCTGGCGATCTTCGTCGATGACGCCCGGCGCAACGGCATTCAGCTCG
>Ga0160437_1000220_pt1 | contig 32048 bp, 32 predicted proteins | sample HID1975I_E0MG_FD_108227 | JGI IMG/M metagenome (GOLD analysis project Ga0160437, IMG submission 108227) | Enriched soil microbial communities from UW Madison campus, WI, USA - HID1975I_E0 MG | ecosystem: Environmental > Terrestrial > Soil > Unclassified | place: USA: Madison, Wisconsin... | reverse complement strand
CCGCGTTTCACCGCGATCCGGCTCATGTGGCCATAGCCGGTGTCCAGCCCGCCACTGTGACTCAGGCGAACGTAGTTGCCGTGGCCGCCGTGCCGACCGGCGAAGTTCACGACGCCGTCCGCCACCGCATAGATCGGCGAGCCATAGCGCGCGCCATAGTCGATGCCCGCATGCATGCGCACGAAACCGAGGATCGGATGGCGGCGCTTGCCGTAAGGCGATGTCATGTGTCCCGCCACCGGCATGCCCCCCGGCGCGCCTTGAGGCTGGGTGAGCGCGGACGAGGCGATCATCTCGCCGTCCTTGCCCCAGCGCAGCAGCTGGACGCGCGGCTTTCCGCCATGGTCGAGCCCGGCATAGAGCAAGTTGCCTACTTCGCGCTCGCCTTTGGCAGAGCGTTTGTAGCCGATGACGATGTCGAACTGGTCCTGCGCGGAAATGTCGCGCTCCAGGCTGAGATACTTGTCTATCGCCCGCAGGTAATCCTGGATCGCGCCCACCGGAGCCCCGGCATTGCGGGCCGAGCGGTAGAGGCTGGAACCCACGGTGCCGCGGATGCGCAGCGGGGTTTCGTCCACGCGAATGGGATGGCGAACGAGCGACAAGGCACCGGCCGGGCCGCGCTCGATGGAAAGGTCGAGATCGAAGCGGGCGCGGAAGTCCATCGAATCGAGCGCCCGGGGGGCGTTCGGCACCGGACGGCGGCCCATGGTGATGTCGAATCGGGTTCCCGAGGAGAGATCCCCGACCGGAACGGCCTGGCCGATCAGGCCGGAAATCTGCGAGACGTCCGCGGTGCCCACGCCGACACGTTCCAGCATGCGCGCGAAGCTGTCGCCCTGCCCCAGGGTCGAGACGAGTTGGATCGAGGGCCGCTCCGGCACATTCGCCAGCGGCCGCACCAGCGGGCTGGCACCCATGTGGCGGCCGCTGTCGGCACCGAGCGCCAAGGGAGAAATGGTCTGGCTGCGAAATTCGTCCCGGCTCCGCGCCGCGATCGGCGACGTAGTGGCGGCTTCCACTGCGGAGAAATCCGGCCAGAGCGCAATTGCGGCTGCGCTCAGCCCCAGCATCGTGGCGAGACCGCGATACCAACGGCGGCTGCCGATGTCCGATGCGAGGTCCGGAGCGATCTCCACTTCATGGCACCAACGCTCGATCCCGCGCTTCCACCGCGCGAGAACGGGCGGCCTGGCCGGTGCCTCGGCAATCATCTGGTCATGCGAAAGCGCCGCGACGCGCGCGGTTGCTCCTCCAGCGTGATCCCCGGCCTGATCGAGTGCCTTGAACAAATCGAGTCTTCCCCGCGACCACTTCCGGCATACCCTCGGAAGTGCTGCAAATCGCCTGCGTGCGCCGGCCCGATCCCGCAGGCGGCATGGCTAAGTGGCGACGTTCTGCCCCTTCAAGGTTAATCTGCAGCTAACACTGTGGATTTTCACCCCTGTTTTCGATGAGCCGAGACTTGCGGGGGGCTGGAGGGGGTGCCACATTCCTCCGCATAATGGTTCACGACCGGCATGCCTCGTCGCGAAACGACGCCCCCAGCGGGGTGAAGGCGGTGCTCGGTCCCACGAATACCGGCAAGACTCACCTCGCGATAGAGCGTCTCTGCGCCCATTCCAGCGGTGCCATCGGCTTTCCGCTCCGCCTCCTTGCGCGCGAAGTCTATGACCGGGTCTGCAAGATCAAGGGTGAGAAGAGCGTCGCCCTGATCACCGGCGAAGAGCGGATCGAGCCCAAGGACGCGCGCTACTTGCTCTGCACGGTGGAAGCCATGCCGGTGACGGAGCGCAGCCTGGCCTTCATCGCCATAGACGAAGCGCAGCTTTCCGCAGACCGCGAACGCGGCCACGTCTTCACCGACCGCCTGCTCCATGCCCGCGGCCGGGAGGAGACGATGATCCTGGGCTCCTCCACGCTCGAACCCATGGTGAAAGCGCTGGTCCCCAGCGTCGAAGTGGTCACCCGGCCGCGCTTCTCCACCCTCACCCATGCCGGCGCCAGGAAGCTCTCGCGCATTCCGCCGCGCAGCGCGATCGTCGCCTTTTCCGCGGAGCAGGTCTACGCCATTGCCGAAATGCTGCGCCGTTTCCGGGGCGGCGCGGCCGTGGTCATGGGCGCGCTCAGCCCGCAGACCCGCAATGCCCAGGTCGCGCTCTATCAATCTGGGGAGGTCGACTATCTCGTCGCCACCGATGCCATCGGCATGGGCCTCAACCTCGACGTGGAGCATGTCGCCTTCGCCGGTCTCTCCAAGTTCGACGGCCAGCGGCACCGGCGACTCACGACCTCGGAAATGGCCCAGATCGCCGGGCGCGCCGGGCGCCACCAGACGGACGGCACTTTCGGCACCCTCACCGGGTCCGGCGGACACGATTCCGAGTTCGAGCCCGACGAAGTCTATGCGATCGAGGAACATCGCTTCCCGCCGCTGACCAAGCTGTTCTGGCGTGATCCCGAACCCCGGTTCGACAGCGTCGCCACCCTGATCGCGGATCTGGAGACTCCGCCCGACCGGGACGGCCTGGTGCTGGCGCCCGAAGCCATCGACCTGGCCGTGCTCAAGCGCCTTGCCGATGACGGCACGGTCATGGACAGCCTGCACGGACACGCCATGGTCCGCCGTTTCTGGGAAGTCTGCCGCCTGCCGGACTTCCGCCAGCAGGGCGTGGAAACGCATTCGCGCTTCGTCGCGCGGCTCTGGCAGGATCTGCGCAGCGGTGAACTCGGCGCGGACTACATGGCCCAGCAGATCGCCAGGCTGGACCTGACCGGCGGCGATATCGACACCCTGCAGGGCCGCATCGCCGCCATTCGCTCCTGGGCCTATATCGCCCAGCGGCCGGACTGGGTGCTGGCCCGCGACGAAATGGCTGCACGCGCACGCGCGGTCGAGGCTCGCCTTTCCGATGCTCTCCATGGCAAACTCACCGAACGATTCATCAACCGCAGGACGGCTGTGCTCATGAAGAAACTCGGCCCCGATGCCGGACTGCTCTCGGTCCGCCTCGAAGACGAGGAAGTGCTGGTCGAAGGCGAGCATATCGGCTCCCTCCACGGCTTCGCCTTCCAGGTCGATCCTGCGGCCCGGCTGTCCGACCGCAAGCTCCTGCTGGCCGCGGCCGAACGGCACCTGCCGGGCCTTCTCCAGTCGCGCGCCGATGCCCTGACCGCCGCCGTGCACGAAGGCGTGGCGCCGCTGGCGCTGGAGAACGGCGCACTGAACTGGGAAGGCGCGCGCATCGCCGCCCTCACCCCCGGCCGCTCGCTGCTTGCACCGGTGCTCGTGCCGGACCGGTTGCTCGACGCGGTTCCCGCCCCTGCCCGCAAGGCGCTGGTCGCGGCGCTCGAGACCTGGGTGGAAAGCGCGCTCGAACCGCTGGCTCCGCTGGCCAAGCTGGACGAGGCAAGCCGTTCCGAGGAAGCGGGGCCGGACTTGCGCGCCCTGCTGATCACCCTGGTCGATCGCGGCGGCATGATCGCGCGCGAGGATTCGGGCGTCGACCGGCTCGACAAGGGCCGCCGCACCCTTCTGGCCAAGCTGGGGGTTCGCGTGGGCGCGCTGGATCTGTTCGTGCCGGCCATGCTGCGGCCCGCGCCCATCGCACTCTGGCGGCAACTGGCGCGGATCACCGGCCATTCCGTGCCCGGCGGCGAACCGGACGCCGCCATGCCGCCGACGATGGATGCCACCAAGCGCCACAAGGCACCCGGCTACAGGAACCTCGGCAAGCAGCTGGTCCGCCTGGATATCGTGGAAAAGCTTCTGCGCGAAGCGCACGAGGCCCGTGTCGGCAGCGACAGCAGCGGAAATCGCGGGCCGTCGCGCTCGTTCTCGATCGATCCCGCAAGGGCCGTGTCCATGGGACTCACCACGGGCAGCTATGCACGGCTGCTGCGCTTCGGCGGGTTCCAGGCGATGATGCCCCGGCCCCTGGCGGAAGGCGCGCACGGACCGCTCGCGCCGGTGCGCTGGCGCTGGCGTCCGCCGCGGCGCCAGGCCGAGGAAGTTCGCGAGGCACCCCAGCGCACGGACGGCGCCTTCGCGGCGCTGGGCGAACTGCTGGGCAGATAGCGGGGAGGAAGAGCGCGGATGAGGATCGACAAGCTTCTCTGGTTCCTGCGCCTCACCAGGACGCGTCCCCTGGCCCAGGCACTGGCGGAAGACGGCCATATCCGGCTCAACAGCCGCCGGGTCGAGCGGGCGCATCAGAAGGTGGCGGTCGGCGATGTTCTCACTCTGCCGACAGCTCAGGGCGTGCAGGTGATAGAAATCCTTTGCCTTCCGGAGCGCCGAGGCCCTGCCCCAGAAGCGCAAGCCTGCTACAGAGTGCTTGACGCGGGGGCAGATGTTCCCATAGCAGCGGCCAACCGAAACGAGGCCTTCTAAGAGGAATACGCAGCCATGACCTATGTCGTCACCGACAATTGCATCCGGTGCAAGTACATGGATTGCGTCGAAGTCTGTCCGGTGGACTGCTTCTACGAAGGCGAGAACATGCTGGTCATCAACCCCAGCGAGTGCATCGACTGCGGCGTCTGTGAACCGGAATGCCCCGCTGAAGCGATCTTGCCCGATACCGAGAGCGGCCTTGAGCAATGGCTCGAGCTGAACGCCAAGTATTCGGCCGAATGGCCCAACCTCACCACCAAGAAGGACGCGCCGGAAGACGCGGACGCGATGCGCGGCGAGGAAGGCAAGCTGGAAAAATATTTCTCCCCTGAGCCCGGCGAGGGCGACTGATCGGCCTTGGGAAACCTCCGGCTTTCCGCCGGGTTTCCCCCAAGGCAGAGGCACTTGGCGGGTCGAAATGACCCGCACCGGCACATCCTGAGGCGAGCGACGGTTAAACGTTAGCTCGCCTCTGGTAATTTTGTCACATCGGTGCTATATAATCCGACAACTGCCCGGGCCCTCTGCCCGTTCGGCAGGCATTTTCATTGCGAGGCAGGGTTCGAAAAGCAAACGGCTGGGAGAGTTATCTGACCGGGCGGCGGAGAGGCTATTGTCCTTTCCACGTCGCATCCACCCGGGTTTCTCTCACCGTAAGTATGGCAACGGACCACTGCAGGTGAAAGGACGATACATGGCAACCAGGGCCGATGCCTTCGATGTTGGAGATTACGTCGTTTACCCTAAGCACGGCGTAGGTCGTGTCATCGAGCTCCAGAAGCAGGAAATTGCCGGGATGCAGCTCGATCTTTATGTTCTGCGCTTCGAAAAAGAGCGCATGACTCTTCGGGTTCCCGTCAACAAGGTTGAATCGATCGGCATGCGCAAGCTGTCGTCCGACAAGACCCTGCGTGAAGCTCTCGATACGCTCAAGGGCAAACCCAAGGTAAAGCGCACCATGTGGTCGCGCCGCGCCCAGGAATACGAAGCCAAGATCAACTCGGGCGACCTCGTGTCGATCGCCGAAGTGACTCGCGACCTGTTCCGCGCCGACGATCAGCCGGAGCAGAGCTATTCGGAACGTCAGATCTTCGAAGCGGCTTCGTCGCGCCTGGCCCGCGAACTCGCGGCGATGGAAAAGACCGACGAGCCGGCTGCTCTGAAGAAGATTCTCGCGATCCTCAACGAATACGCTCCCAAGTATTACGAGAGCGCTGAAGCAGTCTGATCAGACGCAGCGCAGATCGCACGCAAAGGGGCCGCTTCCACACCGGAAGCGGCCCCTTTCGCTTGTGGGCACCTGGGAGCAATCGCCGCCTGACGGGTCGGTGTCGATTGCCCTGCCGGATGTTCGTGTTCGCCCAGATGTTCATTGCCCGGAAACGCGCTTCGTGACAGGTTCCGCGGCACGATGAACCCACGCACCCTGCTCAAGCTCGCCCCTTCGCTTTCGGCCCCCTCGCTTCTGGCACCCGCCGCCGCGCTCCTCCTTACCGGCTGTCTCAGCACGGCCGGGAAGATCGTGACCGCACCGGTGCGCATCGCGGGTTCTGCCGTGGACGCGGTCACGACCAGCCAGTCCGAAGCCGACGAAAAGCGCGGCCGCCAGATGCGCGAACAGGAAGAGAAGCTGGGCAAGATGCAGCGCCAGTACCAGAAGCACTTGCGCCAGTGCGACCAGGGCGACCGCCAGGCCTGCAACAAGGCCCGCGATGACTATGCCGACATGCAGTACCTGATGCCCGGCGCCGTACCGCAGCGCCGCTGAACCGCCAGTGCCGACACGTTTTACCGGATCCGATCCGCGATGACGTGTCTCAGGCCGCGGCCCGGCTCAATCGATCGTTGATCGCCGCGCCGACACCGTCCTGCGGAATCGGCGCGACGGCGATGCGCGGCTGACTCGCGGCCGCGCCCTCATGCAGCAAGGCATAGAGCCGCGAGGCCGCCTCGATCACATCGCCCGAGGCCGAAAGGCTTGCCTCGCCGGCGACATTGCCGAAGCCGATATGGAATTCGTCTTCCGCCGCGGTCTCGGCATTCAGCCGCACCGGCTTGCCCGGCGCATAGTGACTGGCGAGCTGCCCCGGGGCCTCGATCTCCTGTGACGTCACGGCGTCGCATTCGGTGCCGAGAATCGCGCGTATGGGCTCCTGCGGAATCGGACCCGGCCTCAAGACCTGCCAACGCCCGTCATCGCGCAGCGCAATGATGGTCGATTCCACACCGGCCTCACAGGCCCCACCATCCAGCACTGCATCCACATTGGCACCCAGCGAGGCAACCACATGCTCCGCGCGCGTCGGACTCACGCCGCCGCTTCGGTTCGCGGAAGGACCCGCGAGCGGCAGCCCGGATTCGGCAAGAACAGCGCGCATCAGGGGATGCGCCGGGCAGCGCAGCGCCACCGTCGGCAGCCCTGCGGTGACGGCGGGGGCAACCTCCGCACCTTCGCGCAAGGGCAGCACCAGAGTGAGGGCGCCTGGCCAGAAAGCAGCGGCAAGCTTCTCCGCGCGCGCATCGAGAACTGCTAGGCGGTGCGCCGCAACAAGATCCGCGACATGGACGATCAGCGGGTTGAAGCTGGGGCGACCCTTGGCGCGATAGATCGCCGCCACCGAGGCATCCCGGTCGGCACGGGCCATGAGGCCATAGACCGTCTCGGTGGGAACGGCGACCAGTCCACCACCGCGCAGCAGCTCGGCGGCGCGCGCGACACCGGCCGCGCCGGCCGCCAGAAGTTCGGGTCGAAGGTTGCGCTCCATACTCCGCCGCTATAGCCCACGCCCCCGAAAGCCAAGAAAAACCGCGCAGAGGATGCTTCCGAATGACCTACACGCCCCCCAGCACCGACCAGATCCTGGCATTGCGGGTCAATGCCGGGCTGGACGAACTCGCGGCGCATGAGCGCTTCTCCGCGGCCAGTCCCGACCTTGTCGAAGCCATCGTGGAGGGCGCGGGCGCCTTTGCCGCCGGCGAATGGGCCCCGCTCAACCGCAAGGGCGACACCGAGGGCGCGCGCCTCTCCGATGGCAGGGTCGTGCTGCCCGATGGCTTTGCGCAGGCCTATCGCGCTTTCGTGGATGCCGGATGGAACGGCATCGCCGCGCCGGAAGAATTCGGCGGACAGGGCCTGCCTCTCTCCTTGGCGATGGCCGCGATGGAGTGCCTCGGCAGTGCCAACATGGGCTTCTCGCTTCTGCCCATGCTGACCCTCGGCGCGATCGAAGCCGTGATTCATCACGGCACCGAAGCGCAGCAGGCCATGTACCTGCCGCATGTCGTCAGCGGGGAATGGTCGGCGACGATGAACCTCACCGAACCGCAGGCCGGATCCGACGTCGGCGCCCTGCGCACCACCGCCACGCCCATCGCGGATGCGCCGCATAAGGGCAAGTATCGCATCGCCGGACAGAAGATCTTCATCACCTGGGGCGAGCACGATCTGGCCGAAAACATCGTCCACCTCGTTCTGGCCCGCACGCCCGGCGCGCCGGCCGGGTCGCGTGGTATCTCGCTCTTCATCGTGCCGAAGTTCCACGTGGAACATGACGGGTCGCTCGGTGCCCGAAACGACCTGAAGGTCGTCAGCATCGAGCACAAGCTCGGCATCCATGCCTCCCCCACATGCGTGATGAGTTACGGCGACAACGGCGAGTGCATCGGCGAACTGATCGGGCGCGAGAACGAGGGCCTTCGCTGCATGTTCACGATGATGAACAACGCCCGGGTCAACGTCGGCGCTCAAGGCATCCAGATCGCGGAACGCGCCATGCAGCAGGCGATGGCCTACGCCACGGATCGCATTCAGTCCGCCCGCGCCGGATCGGCCGACAAGCAGCCTGTCGCCATCGTCGAGCACCCGGACGTCCGCCGCATGCTCCTGCGGATGCGGGCGCTTACCGAAGGCGGCCGCGCCCTGCTCTACTATGCGGCCGGCCAGCTCGATCGCGGGTCCCTTGATGACGAAGCCGCGCGGTTGCGGGCAGAGCTGCTGGTACCGATGGTCAAGGCCTGGTGCACCGACACGGGCGTCGAGGTTGCCAGCATCGGCGTGCAGGTCCACGGCGGCATGGGCTTCATCGAGGAGACCGGCGCCGCCCAGCACTACCGGGACGCCCGCATCGCCCCGATCTACGAAGGCACCAACGGCATCCAGGCCGCGGACCTCGTGACTCGCAAACTCGCCCTGGAGGGCGGCCAGGTCCTGTTCTCGCTGATGGAGGAGATCCAGGCCTATGCCACCGGAGGCGACTGCCTCTCGCTACAGGAACTTGCCGAATGCTGCCGCCAGACGGCAGAACATCTCATCGGCGCACCCCAAGGAGACGAGCGCCCCGTTAGCCCGTCCCTCGATAACCGACTCGGCGCCAGCGTACCCTTCCTGGCCGGCTGCGCCATCGCCGTGGCCGCCTGGCAGCTTCACCGCCAGGCTGACGCCCTGCCCTCCGCAGGCCTGTCCAATGCCTTTGCCAAGCGGAAAAAGGTGGTCGCGCGATACTTTATCGAGCATCTGGTGCCCGAAGCCATGGGCTACCTCGCCCAGGCCCAGAAGGGTGCGAGCCTTCTCTACGAACTGACGAGCGAAGAACTGACAGCATGACCGACCAGATCGAAGTCCTCAGCCGCATTGCCGAAGCCCTTGAACGCCTGGCACCGCCCGCCGCCGCGCAAGTCGATTGGCAGGCCCATCCCGCCTATGTCTGGACCGGGGCGGAAGCACGCGGCGTTCCCGAACTGCTCGCGCCGCCGCTCGATCTTCTGCGGGGCATTGATTCCCAGAAGGAGCGCGTGGTCGGCAATGTCGAGCGCCTCGCCGCCGGCTATGCGGCGCACGACATGCTGCTCTGGGGGTCGCGCGGGATGGGCAAGTCCGCGGTGATGCGCGCCGCCATCCGCGCTGCCCAGGCTGCCCATCCCGGCCGCATCGCGCTGGTACAGGTGGCGCAGGAAGCCCTTCACGGGGTGTCCGCTCTCTTCGCCCTGCTGGGGAAAGTGGACCGCCAGTTCCTCGTCTTCATCGACGATCTCGGCTTCGAGGAGCATGATGGCGCCGGCCCGCGCCTGCTGCGCTCCTGGCTGGAAGGCGGCGTGGAAGCCCGGCCGAACAATGTCCGCCTTGCCGTCACCGCCAACCGCCGCGCGATCGTCTCGCGCTCGATGTCGGAGCAGGATGACCCGATCAACCCGCGCGACGTCGTGGACGACCGGCTCGCTCTGGCCGACCGCTTCGGACTCTCGATCGGCTTCCATAACTGCGACCAGCCCTCCTACCTCGCGATCATCGCCGGCTATACCGAACAGTTCGGGCTGGCCTTCGACGAGCATGACGCGCTGGAATGGTCGCGCCGCCGTGGCGCCCGTTCGGGCCGCGTGGCCTGGCAGTACGTAACCGAAGTCGCCGGCCGGGCCGGCAAGATCGTCTGAGCAAGGGGTCCGGGCGCCCCCCGCGCGGACAGCACCGGGGTGCCGGAATAGCGGCTCTCAGGCCCTTGGCTCCGGCCTCACGTACCGATCCACAAAAAAGGGGACCCGAAGGTCCCCTTTTCCTTGTCAGTGGCCCGCAGGCAGCATCTTGTCCGGTCCTTTGGTGAACCCGGCTTCCAGATTGCCGGTAGCGCCGGGAACGGTGGGATCCTTGATCTCTTCCAGCGGCTTCATGTGTTCGGTCTCCACCGCCTTGATTGCTGCCGAAGGCGCCGCGCCGGGCGCCTGCACCCGCCAGACCACGCCTGCGGTATCGTCCGTGACGAGCAGGCTGCCGGTCTTGTCAAAGGCCAGCCAGGTGGGGCGGCCGCGCGTATGCGACGCGTCCTTCAGGAAGCCCGAGAGCACGGGGATCGGCTTCACATCCTGCGGATTGCCATTGGCATCGAAGGGCACGAAGACCACGTCGTAGCCCACCGCCGGACGGCGATTCCAGGAACCGTGGCGAGCGACGAAGGCGCCATTGGCAAACTTGCTGCCCATGCGGTTTCCGCCGCCTGCGAAGACCATACCGAGCACACTGGCGTGCGCGCCCATCGCGTATTCCGGCTTGCGGGTATATTCGAGCATGTAAGTCTGCATCGGCCACTGCACGCGTTCGTCGAACGTCGTCTTCCAGTAGACCCAGGGCCAGCCATACTGCGCACCCACCGGCACGTTGGTCAGATAATCGGGCACGAGGTCCGGGCCGAGCATGTCGCGCTCCTGCACGGTCGCCCACAGCTCTCCGGTAGATGGATTCCAGCCAAGGCCGTTGGGATTGCGCATGCCGGCCGCGAACTGGCGGCGGCGGGCGGTGTCGATGTCGATCTCCCAGATCGCGGCGCGGCCCGTTTCCGCTTCCATGCCATCATCGGCGATATTGCTGGCCGAACCGACCGTGACGTAGAGATGCTTGCCATCCTGGCTGAGCAGCAGGTTGCGCATCCAGTGGTTTCCGGCCGGCGGCAGGTCCATCATCGTGCGCAGCGGCTTGCCATCCAGCTTGGTGGCGCCGGGCTGGAAGGCGAATTCGAGAACCTTGTCGTGATTGGCGATGTAGAGTTTGCCGTTCTGGTAGGCCATGCCCGAGGGCGAATGCATGTCGGCGGCGCGGAAATCGAAACGCTGTTCCGCCTTGCCATCGCCGTCCGCATCGCGCAGCAGCACGATCTTGTCGGGCGAGGCCTCACCGGCGCCCACCTTGTTGAACATCCAGCCCATCACCATGCCGGTCACGCCCTTGGGCTTGTTGCCGGCAGGCGCATTGGTTTCCGCCACGAGCACGTCGCCATTGGGCAGAGTGAGCATGGTGCGGGGATGGTCGAGACCTTCGGCGAAGCGGGCCACGGCCAGCCCCTGCCCTGCCTTGGGCGCCTCGTTGGCAGCCCAGCCCACGGGCTCCAGCAGCTTGACGCTGGGAATCCATTGCGGGTCCGGCTCGACCAGCTTGGGATCCTTGCCCACCGTGTCGTCGAACGGGAGGTCGGATGTGTTGGAGTACTGGGACCAGGCGATCACGCCGACGACGGCGAGAATGACCACGACGAGGGCCAGGGCGACTTTCGTGAGAATGGAGCGCATGCCCCTGAAATAAGCCGGTCCCGCCTATGCGGCAACAGGGACTTGGAGTAACGGAAGGGTCATGTACGACTTTGCTCCCCGGGGCGATCAGCCCAAGCCCGAACTCTATGCAGACCTTACCTCGGCCGCCAAGGCCCTGGTGGAAGGCGAACCGGACGGCGTGGCCAACATGGCCAACGTTGCGGCGCTGATTTGGCAGTTCCTGCCCGAGCTGAACTGGGCGGGATTCTATCGCAATATAGCGGACGAGCTGGTGCTCGGTCCCTTCGTGGGCAAGCCCGCCTGCATCCGCATCCCCTTGGGCCGCGGCGTCTGCGGTACGGCGGCGGCCAGCGGCGAAACGCAAGTCGTTCCCGATGTCCATGCTTTCCCCGGCCATATCGCCTGCGATGCCGACAGCCGCTCCGAGTTGGTGGTCCCAGTCGTTCGCGACGGCAAAGTCGTGGCGGTGATCGACCTCGACAGCCCGATTGCCAATCGCTTCGACCGCGAGGATGCCGAAGGCATCGAGGCGCTCGCGGCCATCATCGCATCTTCGATCTGATTCCTGCCGTCTCTCGACGGGATTGATTCTTGCCGTCTCACGCCGGGGCTTTTTCCTGCCGTCTCTCGACGGGACTGGCCGGCGAGAGCGGGAAGCTTGGCCTTTCGCGGCTCATGGTGCTAAACAGTCCGTTAACAGACGCGGCTAATGCCCATGATCCCGTGAAAAGGCCCAGCGAATGCGTAAGACCCTCAGCACCGCGAGTCTCGCCCTTGCCCTGCTTTCCAGCACCTCGGTAGCCTTTGCCGCCGACGACCAGGCCGGCGCGGATTATCTTCGGGGCACGCCGCAGGGCTCTTCCGCCAGCACCCAAGCGATTCGCTACGAATTCGATCCCGCCCAGCGCGATGCGTGGCTGGCCGATTGCCATGGCAAGGTCGCAGCAAGCCGCCGGCCCCGCTCGGGAACCTACCGCGAAAACCAGGGCGGGAGCGGCGAGTGCGAAGCGTATCTCGACGACTATCTCGCCCGCTACCGGCAGGGCCAGGTCGCGGTACCGGTCTATGGCTATGCGGCTCCCGGCTACGCTTACGTCTATCCGGCCCAGTCGATGCGGATGGTATCGATCCCCGTAATCCAGGCCATCGACGGACGCGGCGAACCTATCGCTTATGCCGAAGAAGCCGGCGTTCGCCCCGCTCGCCGAACGATCCCGCGCCGCAATCCCGCCGCAGCCGAGGCGTCCTCCGAGGTCTACGAAGCGCAATAGGCCAAAGAAAAGCGGCGCCCGAACCGAGGTTCAGGCGCCGCCCAATCTTTCCGAAACCGGCCGCTCAGATAGATCCGCCGGTGAGGCGCTGGCAGATCAGGTCGAGCTGATCGAGCGTGGCATAGCGGATCGTCACCGTGCCTGACTTGGGATCGGCATCGGCGTTGATCTTCACCGGCAACCCCAGAAACTCCTCAAGGTGGCTCTGCACCGCGACGATGTCGGCATCCTCATGCGGGTTGCGAGCAGTGCGCGCCCGGCGCGGAGCAACATCGCCGCGCGCCTTCTTGCGAACCAGCTTCTCGATCTCGCGCACTGACATCTGCTTGGTGATCGCGGCGTCGGCGATCTCCTCGGCATCGTCGCAACCGATGAGCGCGCGGGCATGGCCCATGGACAGGCTGCCCTTCTCGACCATCGAGATCACGCCGTCCGGCAGCGCGAGCAGGCGCTGAAAGTTAGCGACATGGCTGCGGCTCTTGTCGACCATGCGGGCGATCTCGGCCTGAGTCATGCCCTCGAATTCCGCGAGGCGGTTATAGGCCCGCGCTTCCTCGATGGGGTTGAGGTCTTCGCGCTGCAGGTTCTCGATCAGGGCCAGTGCCATGACCTCGCGCTCGGTAAGCTCCCGCACCAGTGCAGGAATCTCGTGGAGCTGCGCCTTCTGCGCCGCGCGCCAACGACGCTCGCCCGCGACCAGCTGGTACCGGCCGTTGTCCATCGGACGCACGATGATCGGCTGAATCACACCGCGATGGGCGATCGAGGCTGCCAGCTCTTCCAGCGCCTCCTCGTCGAAAATCCGACGGGGCTGATCCGGGTGCGGGGTGATGTCGGCAATGGCCAGGACGGCAAGCCCCCCTGCCCGCGGTAAACCGCTACGACCTTCCGACAGGCCGGAAGCGGCCAGAGGTTCCTCGCGGCGGGTCTCGCCCAGCAGGGCACCCAGACCTCGTCCAAGGCCCTTCGGTTTCGCCTTCGAGGCAGAGGCCGAGGGTCCGGGCGCGGCCGATTCCTGAGCGGTCGGATCCTTGACGGGGGGTATGCTCAGGCGGACGATCGATTCGTCGTTCATGCCGCTTTCCTCTTCTCGGGCAGTCGGGTGATAAGTTCGCGCGCCAGGGCCATGTAGGCGCGGCTGCCGGCGCAGGCATGATCGTAGATCAAGGCGGGCACGCCGTGACTGGGCGCTTCGGAAAGGCGCACATTGCGCGGAATGGTGGTCTCGAAAACGAGCTGGCCCAGGCACGAGCGGACGTCTTCGGAGACCTGATCGGTCAGGCGGTTGCGCCGATCGAACATGGTCAGCGCAATGCCGATGATGCCAAGGTCCGGATTGAACCGCTGCTGCACCCGCTCCACCGTCTGGAGCAGCTGGCTAAGTCCTTCCAGCGCGAAGAACTCGCACTGAAGCGGCACCAGCAGGGTATCGGCCGCGGTGAGCGCATTGAGCGTCAGCAGGCCCAGCGAAGGCGGGCAGTCGATCAGGCAGACGTCGTAACCCAGGTCGACCCGCAGCGCCGAACGGAGACGGTTGGCGCGGTCGTCCGCGTTCACCAGTTCCACTTCGGCGCCGGAAAGATCGACGGTGGCTGCCAGCAGATCGAGACCGGGAATGCTGGTGGGCATGACGCAATCGGCTACCCGTGCGCGGTCGACCAGCACTTCGTAAGAGGTGCGTTCCCGATCGGAGGCCGAAACGCCGATTCCCGTCGAGGCATTGCCTTGCGGATCGAGGTCGATCAGCAGGGTATTCCAGCCAGTCGCAGCAAGCGCGGTCGCGACGTTGATCGCGGTCGTGGTCTTTCCAACCCCGCCCTTCTGGTTGGCGATAGCGATACGGATCACTTGGTCATACCCTTCCTGTCGGCCAGCTTACCGACAATGATGCCTGCATGCGGGTCCGTCAGGGACTGTTCCACGTGGAACATGTGCCGCCACTTGCGAAGGTCTTCCAGTTCTTGCTTTGCCGACCGCCCTTTGGGCAACAGCCAAACCGTGTCGCTTGTGGAAAAACGTGCGGAAATTGTCAGAAGTTTTTCAAGGGGCGCAAAAGCGCGCGCGGAAATCACGCTTGCGGGGAAGCTCTCGACCAGTTCGAGGCGTTGCCCGGCGATACGCGCGTTATCCAGTCCCATGGCCACGCGCGCCCGATCGAGCCACTCGACGCGCCGCGTGCGCGATTCGACCATGACCACTTCGCACTCGGGTCTCAGCGCCGCGATGACGAGGCCGGGGAAACCGGCGCCGGTACCAAGGTCGATCCAGGGGGAAGATGTTTCACGTGAAACATAAGGGAGAAGCTGCGCGCTATCGGCGATATGCCGCAGCCAGACCTGCTCCAGACTCGCAGCGGAAACGAGGTTCTGCTGGCGGTTCTCCTCGACCAGCATGGCGATCAAGGTCTCCAGGCGAACCCAGGCGTCCTCATCGCATTCGGGCATCTTCCGCAGCCATTTGCGTGCTTCGTCTTCCGTCGTGATCATGCCGCCTCCCTGCGGGCATGGACCAGCAGCGCCGCCAGCGCCGCCGGAGTGATTCCGGGGATCCGCCCGGCCGCTGCGAGACTCGCTGGCCGGGCCTTGCTCAACCTCTCGACCATCTCTCGCGATAGGCCGGGAATGTCGGCATATGGAAAATCATCGGGCAACGTCAGGCCCTCGCTGGCCCGAAGGTCGCGTAGTTCGCGTTCCTGCCGTTCGAGGTAAGGCGCGTAAGCCGCGTCCTCCACCATCTCCTCGATCAAGTCCGCGTCTTCCAGCAGTGCCGGATCAAGCCAGGGTGCAAGGCCAGCCACATCGACTCCGCCGAACCGCAGCCACTCGCGAATAGGAAGCCGCCCGACATCCGCGCGCACCGGGAGACCGGCCTGCGCCAGTTCATGCCCGGTCACTGCGATGCCGAACGCCGTGTCCACTTTGGCCCGATCCTCAAGCCGACGTTCGAACCATGCCTTGCGCTCCGGGCCGGCTGCGCCGATCTGGATGGCCAGCGGAGTCAGCCGTGTCGAGGCATTGTTCGCGCGAAGACGGAGGCGATACTCGGCGCGCGCCGTGAGCATGCGATAGGGCTCGCTCACGCCGTGAAGGGTGAGATCGTCGATCATCACCGCCATATAGCTGTTGGCCCGGTCCAGCGCCGGGGCCTCGCGTCCAAGCACATCCGCAGCGGCATGCATCCCGGCGACAAGGCCTTGCGCGGCGGCTTCCTCGTAGCCGGTCGTGCCATTGATCTGGCCGGCGCAGTAGAGCCCCGGCATGTCACGCAGTTCCAGACTCGTGCGAAGCGCCCGGGGGTCGATGTGGTCGTACTCAACGGCATAGCCGGGAACGACCATCTCCACCCGCTCCAGGCCTTCCATGGTGCGCAGCATCGCAAGCTGCACATCCGCCGGAAGCGAGGTGCTCACGCCGTTCGGATAGACCAGCGGGTTATCGAGACCTTCCGGCTCCAGGAATAACTGATGGCCGTCGCGATCGGCGAAGCGGTGAATCTTGTCCTCGATCGAGGGGCAGTAGCGCGGACCGGAAGCACCGATCGCGCCGGTGAACAGCGGGGAGCGGTGGAGGTTCTCGCGGATCACGTCATGGGTGCGCGGGTTTGTCCGCGTGATGGCGCAGAAGACTTGCGGAACCTTGCGTCGCCGCGCCGCGCCGTCCTTGGGCGCCATGGCCGACATCGTCCAGTCCTCGCCATCGGAAGGCTGCTCGTCGAGCCGGCCCCAGTCGATGGTGCGGCCGTCGAGACGCGGCGGTGTTCCCGTCTTGAGTCGCGCCATCGGCAAGGCAGCGTCGCGCATCTGTGCTGCCAGACGCTGCGCGGAAGACTCGCCGATGCGACCGCCGGTCAGCCGCTCTTCGCCCCGGAACAAGGTGCCGCCAAGGAAAGTACCCGTGCAGAGAATCACGGCACGCGCGGCGACCTTTGTGCCGTCACCGAGTTCAATGCCGACCACCCTGCCCTGTTCGATAACAAGCGCCGCTGCCTCGTCGCCGATCAGGGTGAGATCGCCCTGCTGCTGCAGCAGGCCATGGATAGCCGCCCGAAACAGCTTGCGATCGGCCTGGACCCGTGGGCCCTGAACCGCGCTGCCTTTCGAGCGGTTGAGCATGCGGTAATGGATGGCAGCCGCATCGGCAGCGCGTGCGATAAGCCCATCGAAGGCATCGACCTCGCGCACGAGGTGCCCCTTGCCCAACCCGCCGATGGCAGGGTTGCAGCTCATGGCCCCCACCGCATCGAGATCGAAGCTCACCAGAGCGACACGCGCGCCCATACGCGCGGCAACCGCCGCCGCCTCGCAGCCGGCATGGCCGCCGCCGATCACGATCACATCAAAGGAATGCATGGACGATGCGCTTACCCGAAGGGACGAGTCCCGTCAAAGTCGTTAAAAGTGTTTCACGTGGAACATCGCTATTTGCCGATGCAGAAGCGGCCGAACAAGGCGTCGAGCATGTCTTCGGTGGTGGCGCGCCCTATCAGGGTGTCGAAGGCAACGCGCGCCAGCCGCAGCGACTCTGCAACCAACAAAGGATCGCGCTCAAGGACCGCCATGGCCAAGGCCCGCTCCGCTTCGGCCACCAGAGCATGCTGCCGCCGGTTGAGCGCTGCCTCACCCGGCTTCGGCATGGCAACGGACGCGGTCGCCACCAGGTCGTGCCGCAGCGCTTCCAGCCCCTCACCTGTCACTGCGGACACCCGGTGACGCGGTGCCTGCTTCTGTTCCACGTGGAACAAGTCCGCTTGCGCCGCGATCTCCCAAGCCGCTTCAGGGGCCTCCCCTTCCGGACCGAGCCAGAGCACGAGGTCGGCTTTGTCCAACGCTGCCAGAGCGCGCGAAATGCCGATGGCCTCGATCTCGTCGCCGGTCTCGTCGCGAAGACCTGCGGTGTCGCCGAACAGGAACGGTATGCCGCCGAGGGACACCGCACGGGTCAGGACGTCACGCGTCGTTCCGGCCAGCGGTGAGGTGATGGCGGCTTCGTCTTCTACCAATGCATTGAAGAGCGTGCTCTTCCCCGCATTGGGCGGTCCGGCCAGGACGACGCGAAAGCCTTCACGCAGCGCTTCCGCGCGCGGCCGGGACATCCATGCCAGAAGTTCGCCGCGGAGACCTTCGAGGCGCTGGATGAAGTCGGCCGGAAGATCGGACACGTCGTCTTCGTCGCCAAAGTCGAGCACGGCTTCTACGGAAGCCGATGCCCTGAGCACATCGTCACGCCATAACTCCACCTGCCGCGAGAAAGCGCCGCCAGCCATGGCGAGCGCGGAGCGGCGCTGCAGTTCGGTCTCTGCCGAAAGCAGATCGGCCAGCCCTTCCGCTTCGGCCAGATCGATCCGGCCATTGGCAAAGGCACGCCGCGTGAATTCGCCCGGCACGGCGCGGCGCAAGCCGGGAATCTCCGCAAGAGCCGTCTCCACGGCCGAAACCACGGCCCTTCCCCCATGCAGATGGAGTTCGGCCAGATCCTCTCCCGTTGCCGTGCGAGGTCCCGGAAACCAGAGAACGAGCGCCTGGTCGAGAACCGCCCCGGCCCCGTCGCGCAAGGGACGATAGCTGGCACGGCGGGGCTGCGGCAGCGATCCGCTCAAGGCTTCCAGTGCCGCTCCGGCCCGCGGCCCGCTGATGCGGACGACGCCGATGGCAGCCGGTGGCGCGCCGCTGGAGAGCGCGAAGATCGTGTCTTGAATGTCTTGAGGCATGAGCAACGCGCTACAGGAGCGCGGGCGAGAGGTGAACCCCGCCCAGCATCATGCGCGCCCTCGGCTGCGATCGCTCAGTCGGTCTTCTTGGGCTTGGTGCCGCCAGTGGCGCCGCTCATGGCCATGGCCGCGCCGCTTTCCATCAATTGCTGGAACAGCTTGAGACCGTATTGGCCCATGGGGGCGACCTGCTTGGTCAGCTCCTGAAGCTGGTCGAAATTGCCGACGCCCTGCATCGCCTTGGCCAGCGCATCGACATAGACGTCGTTCGCCTTGGTGACGTCAGGCAGACCGAGGAACCGCCTTGCCTCTTCAGGCGAGCATTCGACCTCGACATTGACCTTCATCACGGCCTCCCATCTGGAATTTCTGCATCCTGCCTGACACATGGCGTTGGCAAAGTCCATCGCTCGTGCCTAACCTCCCGGCAACGTCTGACCGGGCCAAAAGGCTGCCAGGCCCCTCTTCCGCAGGAGACACCCATGACCAATATCGAAATCCCGACTCTCGACGGTGACGGCATGATCCCGGCCTATGTCGCCCGCCCCGAAGGCACCCTGCGCGGCGCAATCATCGTCCAGCAGGAGATCTTCGGCGTGGATGCCGGTATTCGCCGCAAGGCCGATGGCTGGGCCGCCAAGGGCTACCTTGCCATCGCGCCCGACAGCTTCTGGCGCCAGAAGCCCGGCATCGAACTCAGCCCCTATGTCGAGGAAGAATTCAAGCAGGCCATCGGCCACATGTCTGCGCACGATTTCGATCTTGGCATTCGCGACATCGAAGCGGTGATCCACTGGATCCGCCGCGAGGAAGGCGTGCCGAAAGTCGGCCTCGTTGGATTCTGCATGGGCGGCCGTATCGCCTACATGGTGGCGGCGCGCACCGACATCGATGCTTCGGTGGGCTACTACGGTGTGATGATCGACCAGATGCTGGGCGAAAAGCACGCCATCGCCCGCCCGCTCATGCTGCACATCCCGCTGGCCGACCACTTCGTGGACGCGGCCGCGCAGAAAGCCATCCACGACGGTCTCGACGACCATCCCCGCGTCACCTTGTGGGACTACGAGGGCCTCGACCATGGGTTCGCCGCCGAGATCGGTGCACGCCGCGACGAGGCCGGCGCGGAACTGGCGGACAGCCGAACCGAGGCGTTCTTCGCGGAGCATGTCGGCTAAGCCGATGACGGTTGCCCCGCGCTACGCCGTGCCGCTTGCGGTCGTGATTCTCACGGCCGCCTGCTGGCTGGTTCCATCGTGGCGCTGGGCGCTGATCCTGATGGTGCCGGTCCTGCTGTTGACCGTCTGGGACTTCCTGCAGAACCGGCACGCCTTGCGGCGGAACTACCCGCTGATCGCGCGGGTCCGATGGCTCTTCGAAGACTTGCGCCCTTACTTGCGCGCCTATCTGGTGGAAGGCGACCGCGAAGGCCGGCCCTTCACCATCGAGGAGCGCGGCCTGGTCTATGCCCGTGCCAAGGGCGATGTCTCGTCTCACCCGATGGGCACCGAACTGGATGTCTATTCGGAAGAATACGAATGGCTCGGCCACTCCATCGCCCCCAACGAAAAAGCCCCTGAATCCTGGCGCGTGAAGATCGGCGGAGACCAATGCGCCAAACCCTACGAAAGCGCCCTGCTCAACATTTCCGCCATGAGCTTCGGCTCGCTTTCGGCCAATGCCATCGAAGCCCTGAACAAGGGCGCGGCCATGGGCGGCTTCGCGCATGACACCGGCGAAGGCTCGATCAGCCGCTACCATCGGACTTATGGCGGTGACCTGATCTGGGAACTCGGCAGCGGGTATTTCGGCTGTCGCCACAAGGACGGCAGCTTCGATCCCGAACTCTTCGCGCGGCAGGCGCAGGACGATCAGGTCAAGATGGTGGAGATCAAGCTGAGTCAGGGCGCCAAGCCCGGCCACGGCGGCGTACTTCCCGGACCCAAGGTCACGCCCGAAATTGCCGAGGCCCGCAAGGTCGAAGTCGGAGAGGACTGCCGCTCCCCCGCCGCCCATTCGGCCTTCTCCACCCCGATCGAATTGCTCCAGTGGCTGGAGCAGTTGCGCGAACTGTCCGGCGGCAAGCCCGCGGGCATGAAGCTGTGCGTGGGGCAGCCCCATGAAGTCATGGCGCTTATCAAGGCCATGCTGGAAACCGGCATCACCCCGGATTTCATCGTCGTCGACGGCGCCGAGGGCGGCACGGGGGCAGCCCCGCAGGAATTGACCGACAATGTCGGCATGCCGATGCGCGAAGGCCTGACCCTGATGCGCAACGCCCTGGTCGGCGCAAACCTCAAGCACCGGGTGCGGCTCGGCGCCTCAGGCAAGATTCACTCCGGCGCCGGCATGGCCCGTGCCTTTGCCCTCGGCGCGGACTGGTGCAATGCGGCGCGGGCATTCATGTTCTCGCTGGGCTGCGTCCAGTCGATGAAGTGTCACACCGGCGAATGCCCGACCGGCGTGGCCACCCAGGTTGCCTGGCGCCAGCGCGGCCTCGTGGTCGAGGACAAGGCAGAGCGAGTCATGCGTTTCCAGAGCGAGACCCTGAAGTCCCTGCGCGAGATCGTGGTGGCCATGGGCTACGACGACCCCTGGGGCCTCAGCCAGCACGACATGTACCAGCGCATAGACAGCGCCAAGGCGGGGCCGCTCGACGAGGTCTACCGCTTCCTCAAGCCGGGCGAACTGCTCGCCGACCCCGAATCCACCCCATACGCCCGCGCCTGGCGCGTTTCGCGCGCGGACACGTTCAGAAGAATCTTCTGATCGCCCTCTTCAAGGACCTGACGACATGACCACCGGATACAGGATGATCGCCCGCACGCACGGCGGTCCCGAAGTGATCGAGCGGGAAGATTTCGACGTTCCCTCCCCCGGCCCCGGCGAAGTGCTGATCGAAACCGAGGCGGTGGGGCTCAACTTCATCGATACGTACTACCGCAAAGGTCTCTACGCCGATCCGCTGCCGATCAAGCTGGGCTCCGAAAGCGTCGGCCGGATCGTCGCGCTGGGTGATGGCGTTTCGGAATTCTCCATCGGCGAACGCGTGGGCACGACTCATGCGGGTGGTGCTTATGCCAGCCACCGCCTGATCAAGGCCGCGCAGGCGATGCGCATTCCCGAGGCGATCGCTCCCGAGATCGCGGCCGCCGTCATGCTCAAGGGCCTGACCGCCTGCTATCTGGCAGAGGACACTTTCCCGGCCGACAAGGGCCACGTCGCCCTGGTGCATTCCGCGGCGGGCGGAGTCGGTTCGCTGCTGGTCCCCTGGCTGCTCGACCGCGGCGTCACCGTCATCGCCCACACCGGCAGCGCCGAGAAGGCCGCGCAAGTGCCGGGCGATCATGTGCTCCACTGCCCCTTCGCGGAACTGCCCGAAGCCGTACGGGACATCACCCGGGGCGAGATGTGCCATGTCGTCTATGACGGCGTCGGCGCGGCATCGTGGACGGCCTCGCTCGCGTCACTGCGCAAACGCGGCTTCATGGTGACTTACGGCAATGCCTCGGGCCCGGTACCCCCGATCGCGCCGCTGGAGCTTATGAAGGCCGGATCGATCTATCTCACGCGCCCGACTCTGGCCGATTACGTCGCCACGCCGGAACAGCTGGCGATCAGCGCGAAGAAGCTGTTCGACCGCATCGCCAAAGGAATCCTGAAGCCGCACATCGGGCAGACGTTCCGCCTGGAAGAGGCCGCAGAAGCGCATCGCGCGCTGGAATCGAGGGCAACCACCGGTTCCACCATCCTGGTGCCCTGACAAGGCTCCACGGCCGATCCTGGGCACATAAGGCCCGACCTTCCGCGGGTTTCTCGGCAGTCACCCCAAGGCGGCAGGGAACCGGGCGGCGCATTCAATGCCCCGAAACGGAAAAGGACCCGGAAGGCAGAAGCCTCCGGGTCCTTTTCCGTTTCACGCTCGATCGTATCAGATCAGGGTCACGATCCCGAGCTGCGGATCCACCCAGCCCTCGTAGATCATCTTCACCGCCACGTAGAGGATGACGGCCAGCCCCACCCAGGCGATCCAGCGATAACGCTCGATGTACCGGGCGATGAAGTTCGCGGCCACGCCCATGAGCGCCACGGCGAAGACGAGACCCACGATGAGGATGCCGGGATGATCGCGCGCCGCGCCGGCGACGCCGAGCACGTTGTCGATCGACATCGAGATATCCGCCACCGCAACCGAGATGGCCGCTCCGGCAAAGCTCTTGGCAGGGCGTACGCCGGAGTTTTCGTCGCCCTCGATCTCGGGCGAGCCGGGATGATTGCCGCCGTGAATCTCGCGGTACATCTTCCACGCCACCCACAGCAGCAGCAATCCACCCGCGAACACCAGCCCGACGATGCCGAGCAGCCAGGTGACGATCAGCGCGAAGCCGATGCGCATGACCAGCGCGGCGATCACGCCCAGGGCGATGACCTTCTTGCGCTGGTCGGCCGGGAGACCGGCGGCCAGGGCACCCACGACAATGGCGTTGTCGCCCGCCAGCACCACGTCGATCATCAGGACCTGGAGGAACGCCGAAAAAGCGGCCGGCGTCCCCAGGTTCGAGAAGTCGTTGACGATGTGCTGCCAGATCTCTGCCGGACCGCCCATGGAGGACGTCGCCACCAGTGTCTGAAGGATGCTCAAGCCCCCCAAAGTCTCCCAAGCTCCCCTTTACTGATTCATCGTCGAGAAGAAGTCCTCGTTGGTCTTCGAGTCCTTCATCTTGTCGAGCAGGAACTCCATCGCGTCGACGGTGCCCATCTGCATGAGGATACGGCGAAGGACCCACATCTTGGTGAGCTGATCCTTGGGAACCAGCAGCTCTTCCTTGCGGGTGCCGGACTTGCCGACATCCAGCGCCGGGAAGATGCGCTTGTCGGCCACCTTGCGGTCCAGGACGATTTCCGAGTTACCGGTACCCTTGAACTCTTCGAAGATGACTTCGTCCATGCGGCTGCCGGTGTCGATCAGCGCGGTGGCGATGATGGAGAGCGAACCGCCCTCCTCGATGTTGCGCGCGGCGCCGAAGAAGCGCTTCGGGCGCTGCAGGGCGTTGGCGTCGACACCGCCGGTCAGCACCTTGCCCGACGAAGGCACCACGGTGTTGTAGGCGCGGCCAAGGCGGGTGATCGAGTCCAGCAGGATCACCACGTCGCGCTTGTGCTCGACCAGGCGCTTCGCCTTCTCGATCACCATTTCGGCGACCTGGACGTGGCGCTGCGCGGGTTCGTCGAAGGTGGAGGAGATGACCTCGCCCTTCACCGAACGCTGCATGTCGGTGACTTCCTCGGGGCGCTCGTCGACGAGCAGCACAAGAAGGAAGACTTCCGGATGGTTGTCAGTGATGGCCTTGGCCATGTTCTGCAGCAGCACGGTCTTACCCGTGCGCGGCGGCGCCACGATCAGGGCGCGCTGGCCCTTGCCCTGCGGCGAGATGAGATCGATCACGCGGGCCGACTTGTCCTTGACCGTGGGGTCCAGGCAATCGAGCTTCAGGCGCTGATCGGGATAGAGCGGCGTCAGGTTGTCGAAGTTGACGCGGTGGCGCACCACGTCCGGATCATCGAAGTTGACGCTGATGAGCTTGGTGATGGCGAAATAGCGCTCGCCGTCCTTGGGGGCGCGGATTTCGCCTTCGACGGTATCGCCCGTGCGCAGGCCCCATTTGCGGACCTGGTTCGGCGAAACGTAGATGTCGTCGGGTCCGGCGAGGTAGTTCGCCTCGGGGCTGCGCAGGAAGCCGAAACCGTCAGTGAGCACTTCGATGGTGCCCTGCCCGATGATTTCCTCGCCGTCCTCGGCCACTTCCTTGAGAATGGCGAACATGAGGTCCTGGCGGCGCAGCGTCGAAGCGCCTTCAACGCCCAGTTCCTCAGCCATTTCGACCAGTTCGGCCGATGATTTCTTCTTGAGTTCTTTAAGATGCATTTGTCTGGATTCCGGATGGAAATGGTGTGTCGGCCGGCGGGATCGAAGGGCTTGGGGAAAGCGGATCCGGGCAGGAGAATGGGCTCGCCGCCCTATGCCGGAACAGGGCCCAGATAAGCGTTCGCCGGGCCTCGGTCAACGAGTCAATCCGCCAAGCGGCGTGTGGGCGGGCCGAATGGATCGGGCCTGGACGTGGCGGCGAATGAAGCTGTTCGAGTCCCCTGGGTCGTAACGGGGGAGCGCAGAGAGTTCTTGACTCGCTTTCCTGCGGACCGGCCGCTGTCGGTGGCGCGGGCCCGAAACAAGGCCGGGGTGTGGGATTAGAACCGATTCAGAACGGCTTCACGACCACCAGGATCACGATCACGGCGGCGGCCAGCCCCGGAATCTCGTTCAGCAGGCGCAGCTTTCGGCCGGTCAGCGGACGCTCGCCGCGCGCCAGCTTCTTGCCGTAGCCTACCAGCCAGCCATGATAGCCCGAGAGACCCAGGACGAAGAGCAGCTTGGCGTGAAGCCAGCCTTGGTCCCACGCGCCCATGGCAGTGGCGGTGGCGATGCCCAGCACCCAGACGAGGATCAACGAAGGCGTCAGGATGATCTTGCGCAGCTTGGCTTCGCGATCGATCCAGCGTGCTTCCTCTGCCGATCCCGGCTCCGCTTCCTGGTGATAGACGAAATAGCGCGGGAGCATGAACAGCCCGGCCATCCAGAAGATCACGAAGATGACATGTCCGGCCTTGAGCCAGAGATAGAGCATGGAAAGCACTTCCTGCATGAGTCCCACGAGTCTGATGGTTCCGGGGCGGCCCTCCTGCACTCTTGCCCTGCTTCGGGCAAGACGATTCCGTCCGTGAATCAGCCGATTAATCCGCTTCCGGGCGGTCGATCGCTGGGCAGGGTGCGGGAGGGATGCCTGTTGAGGGCCGCCGCCGGAATAGGCCTATCGCGACCAGTTCCGGACGATGCCCAGCAGCTTCTCCACGTTCTCGATCGGTGTGAACTGGCCGATTCCGTGGCCGAGATTGAAGACGTGTGGCCGGTCGGCAAAGGCATCGAGCACGCGGTGGACCTGACTCTCGAGGTCCTCACCGCCCGAAAGCAGCAGCAGCGGATCGAGATTCCCCTGCACCGGCAGGCCCCCCGGCAATTCCCGCGCCGCCCAGATCGGGTCGATGGTCTCGTCGATTCCGACCGCGTCGACACCGGTCTCGCGGGCATAGGATGCCAGTTTTTCGCCGGCCCCCTTGGGGAATCCGATGATCGGAGTCTCGGGATGGCGCGCTTTCACCGCAGCGACGATCTGCGCATTCGGAGCAATGACCCAGCGCTCGAACTGAGCGGGAGAGAGCGACCCTGCCCATGAATCGAAAAGCTGGACGGCTTCCGCGCCGGCTTCGATCTGGCCGCTGAGGTAGTCGACAGTCACCCCCACGATAGCCTGGATGATCGCCTGGAACGCCGTAGGGTCGCGATAGGCCATGGCGCGGGTCTCATGCTGATCCCGGCTGCCTTCGCCTGCACACATGTACGTGGCGACCGTCCAGGGGCTTCCTGCAAAGCCCAGCATCGTCTTGTCGGCATCGAGTGCGGCGCGAACCTTGCGCACGGTTTCGTAGATCGGGGAGAGGCGATCGGGCACGGCGGAGAGACTCTCCAGCGTGCTGTCGACCAGGCGCGGAGTCAGCCGCGGACCTTCGCCGGCCAGGAACTGGAGATCCTGCCCCATGGCGTAAGGCACGATCAGGATGTCCGAGAACAGGATCGCACCGTCGAATCCGAAGCGGCGGATCGGTTGCAGGGTGATCTCGGCGGCTGCGTCGGTATCGTAGACGAGGGCCAGGAATCCGCCCTTTTCGGCGCGCAGGGCACGGTATTCGGGAAGGTATCTTCCGGCCTGGCGCATCAGCCAGACCGGGCGCTTGCTCGTGTTCGTTCCGCGCAGGTTTTCGAGAAGGAGGCCAGGCATCGAGATTCAGGTCCGATCAAAAAAATAAAGATTCTTAGAAGGATGATGGAGTCTGTTGGTCCTGTGGATATCGGGGACGATTGAATCTTGCCCGAATTATTCCACGGTGAACAGGTTCAAATCTGCGCGGCGACTCTCCACGGAGTCTGAGTCAAAGACTCTTTATCCCGGTTACCCACAGGGTGTGGGCGCGAATTGAATCATGTTTACGACTCTAGAGATTGAATCGGTTCAACGGGGAGGAAAACCGGGATCCGAGTTGTCACCGGACTAGTCCCGTGGTTTATGCCGGGAGATATCCACAAGCCGCCGGGAGGTCTGGCGGCTCCCTCGCGAAAGACTCTGGAAAAGCCTCGAATGGCGCGATTTCATCTCCACCTGCTCTCGGATTCCACTGGCGAAACGCTGGAAATGATAGCCAAGGCCGCCCTCGCCCAGTTCGACGATTCAGACGTCCTGCGGCACTTCTGGCCGATGGTGCGATCCCAGCAGCACCTCGACCGGATCATGGGCGAAATCGCCGCCAATCCCGGACTCGTCTTCTTCACTCTCGTGAACGAGGAAACGCGCGGCAGGCTGGAAGAGCGCTGCCAGCAGCTCGGGCTGCCGGCGATTGCCGTGCTCGACGGTGTCACCGATGCCCTGGAAGCCCTGCTCGGCCAGGAGGCCAAGGGGCGTCCGGGCCGGCAGCACCGCCTGGACGACGCCTATTTCGCGCGCGTCGATGCGATTCAGTTCACTATCGCTCATGACGACGGCATTGCCTGGGAAGACTGGGAAGAGTCCGATATCGTCCTGGCGGGAGTCTCGCGCACCAGCAAGACGCCGACATCGATCTACCTCGCCAACCGCGGGTACAAAGTGGCGAACATCCCCATCGTGGTGGAAAGCCCGCCCCCGCCGCTGCTGTTCGGCCTCAAGCGACCGCTGGTCGTGGGCCTGACCACCGCGCCGGAGCGCCTGATTCAGATTCGCCGCAACCGTCTGCTCTCCCTCAGCCAGTCGCCGGATACCGACTACGTGAAGTCCGATAGGGTGGAGAACGAGCTGAAATACGCGCGCCGCATGTTCGCGGACAATTCCTGGCCGGTGATCGACGTGACGCGTCGCTCGATCGAGGAAACGGCCGCGGCGATCATCAATCTCTATAACGAGCGCAAGGCCGAAGGAACGCAAGGTCCGGTCGGCCCCAAGCCGATCTGACTTCACGGGAAATCGACATGATCGTCCTGGCATCTCAAAGCGCGTCGCGGCGCGCCATGCTCGAAGCCGCAGCCATTCCGTTTCGCGCGCAGCCCGCGCACGTCGACGAGCGCGCCATCGAGGCGGGGCTTTCCGGCAGGCCGCCCGCCGAGATCGCCCTGCAACTGGCGCGGGCCAAGGCGCTGGCAGTATCCGATCAGGCGCCTGGAGAGCTGGTGCTCGGCAGTGACTCGCTGGTCGAGTGCGCTGGCCGCCGTTTCGACAAGCCCGCCGATCGCGAGGCCGCCGCCGAACATTTGCGCTTCTTCTCCGGCAAAGTGATGAATCTCCACAGCGCCGCCGCCCTCGTGCGCGACGGCGAGGTATTGTGGGCCGAAGACGCCGTGGCCTCGCTCCATGTCACGACGCTTTCCGAGGCGTTCATTGCCGATTATCTCGATGCCGAATGGCCGGAAGTGGCAGGCTGCGTGGGCGTTTTTCGTATCGAAGCCCGGGGCGTGCAGCTGTTCGAGAAGATCGACGGCGACTATTTCACCATTCTCGGCATGCCCCTGCTCAAAGTGCAGGCGGCGCTCCGCCGTCTCGGAGAAATCGCGCAATGACTCTGCCTTATGCCGAAGTGATCGGCGATCCGATCGGACAATCCAGGTCCCCGGTGATTCACGGATTCTGGCTGGAGAAGCTCGACCTTGAGGGTCGCTACGACCGGCATCTCGTGCCGGTCGAAGGCCTGGCCGGCTATCTCGACGAACGCCGCGGCGATGCCGCCTGGCGGGGTTGCAACGTCACGATGCCGCACAAGCTGGCGATCGTGCCCCTGCTCGACAGGCTGGATCCGCTGGCGGCCAAAATCGGCGCCGTGAACACGGTGGTGCGCGAGGCGGATGGCTCGCTGACAGGCTACAACACCGACGCTCCGGGCTTTCTGGAGCCGCTGCAGCCGCTGCTCGACCAGACTCACTTGTTCCGTATGGCGCGCGTGCTGGGTACCGGCGGCGCTGCGCGGGCGATCGTCGCGGCCCTGGCGGAGCGCGGCTTCGTGATCGTGCTGGCCGGGCGCGATCCCGCCAAGGCGCGGTCCATGCTGGACGAGTTGACCGTGCAGAAGGACCATCACGCCATCGACCTGGCGCATTTCGCCGATCCCACCGACTTCGCTTTCGACGACCGCGAGCACTGCCTCGACATCATCGTCAATGCGAGTCCGCTGGGCATGGCCGGGCAGCCGCCCCTCGCCTTCGATTTCAGCCATGCGCCGCCGCGCAGCGTGGCCTATGACATCGTCACCAGTCCGCTGGAGACGCCGTTCCTTCAGGATGCCCGCAAGGCGGGACTGGAAACGGTCGACGGCCTGGCGATGCTGATCGGCCAGGCCGACGTCGCCTTCACGCGTTTCTTCGGGGTGAAGCCGCCTCGCGAGCATGACGAGGAACTGCGCGCGCGGCTTCTGGCATGAATCGCGCCGCGGCCCCGAAGATCCTGGGCCTCACCGGCTCGATCGGCATGGGCAAGTCCACCGTGGCCGGGATGTTCCGCGCTCTCGGCGTGCCGGTCTTCGATGCGGATGCGACCGTTCACGAATTGCAGGGCCCGGGCGGGTTGCTGGTCGCGGCGATCGAGGCGGCCTTTCCGGGCACCACCGGCCCGGAGGGAGTCATTCGCCAGAAGCTGGGCGCGGCCGTGTTCGGAGACAAGGCGGAACTGGCGCGACTCGAGGGCATCGTCCACCCTGCCGTCGCAGAGGCGCGGCGCCGCTTCATGGCGACGCATGGCAGCGCGCCGCTGGTCGTTTTCGACATACCCCTGCTTTACGAAAAAACGGGCGATCGCGGCCTGGACGGGGTGGTGGTGGTCTCCGCTCCGGCAGAGGCCCAGCGTGCCCGCGTGCTCGCGCGGCCGGGCATGACGGCGGAGAAATTCCAGCAGATACTGACCCTTCAGGTTCCGGACGCTGAAAAGCGCGCGCGCGCCGATTTCGTCATCGATACCGGGACCACACTGGAGGAAACCCGCCGGCAGGTGGGCCGCATCGTGGATGCGCTGGCCGGGTCAGAATAATCGCCTCAGGGCCTTGCGAAGTGGGCCGGGCAGGCAGATATGGAGAGGGATGAGAGAGATCATCTTCGACACCGAGACTACAGGTTTCGACCCCAGGAACGGGGACCGGATGGTGGAGATCGGCTGCATCGAGATGGTCAACCGGGTGCCTACCGGCCAAACCTACCACGCCTATTTCAACCCCGAACGCACGATGCCCGCAGAAGCCGAAGCGGTGCACGGCCTGTCCGATGCCTTCCTGGCCGACAAGCCCCTGTTCGGCAGCTGCGCCCAGGCCTTCGTGGACTTCATCGGCGACGCGCCGATGATCGCGCACAATGCGGGGTTCGACTTCAACTTCATCAATTTCGAACTCGCCAAGTGCGGCTTTGCCGAAGTCTGCCTGACGCGGATGGTCGATACCGTGGCGCTCGCCAAAGTGCGGCATCCCGGCGCCAAGCTGTCTCTGGACGCGCTTTGCACGCGCTACGGAATTGATCGAAGTCATCGTACCAAGCACGGCGCCTTGCTAGATGCCGAGCTGCTCGCGCAGGTCTATGTGGAGCTGAGGGGCGGTCGCCAGATCGGCCTGGAGCTTCTCGCAGAAACCGCCGAAATCACGAGGGAGGCGCGCATTCTCATTCGAAAGGATCGCCCGTTTCGTCAGCCGCGTCCCCACGCGGCTACCGACGAGGAACTTCTTGTTCACGCAGAGTTTCTCAAGTCGGTCGATGCCCCGCTCTGGGGCGCCTGATTCACAGCAGAGGAGTAATCGCCCATGGACATCCGCGTTTCCGGCCATCAGGTCGACACCGGTGAAGCCCTCCAGAACCACGCCAGCGAGCGACTGACGGCGATCATAGACAAGTACTTCAGCCGAGCGCTGTCGTCCCAGGTCACCTTCGGACGCGCCCCGGCAGGCGCTTTCCGCTGCGATATCGTGATGCATGTGATGCAGAACCTGGTGCTGAAGGGCACCGGCATGGCACAGGACGCCCATATCGCCTGCGACCAGGCTGCCGAAAAGATCGACAAGCAGCTGCGCCGTTACAAGCGCCGGATCAAGGATCGCCACGAACAGTCGGCTCATGCCGTCGCGGTGGAAGAAGCCGCCTACACGATCTTCGAAGAACGCGCGAACGAGCAGGAAGAAGAGCAGGAAATCGACGCACCTGTCGTGATTGCGGAAACCCGTGTGGACGTTCCCGAGGCCACCGTTTCGGACGCGGTCATGATGCTCGACTTGCGCAACACCACGGCGCTGCTGTTCAAAAACGCTGGCACGGGGCGCCATAATATGGTTTACCGCCGCGGCGACGGTTCGATTGGCTGGGTCGAGCCGCACTGACGCCGACCGTAGCGCCGAATAGGCGTCTATACTTCTTTTCGAAGGACAAAGCATAACCCCCGGTTTTCCGGGGGTTATGGACGTTTAGTCCTAGGTAACCCATCTTGGGCCAGAACCAGAAACGCAGATGAGCAGTCTTTTTACCCTGTTGCCAGATGCCGTCGTGACTTCCAGCGCAGACAGCAAGCCCGTGATTCTCGGCCGACTCGCCGACCTTTTCGCCGAGGTTTACCACCTCGATCGCGAAGTCGTGCTTGCGCGCATTATCGAGCGCGAGGAACTGGGCAGCACGGGCTTCGGCCGCCGCATCGCCATACCGCATGCCCGCATGTCCGGTCTTGGGCGGCCCGTGGCCGTCGTGCTGCGGCTCGACGCCCCCGTGGAATTCGAATCCGCGGATGGCGTGCCGGTCGATCTGGTGTTCGGCCTGCTTTCGCCCGAGAATGCCGGCGCCACTCACCTTCACGCCCTGGCCGCGATCTCGCGCATGATGCGCGATGAACGCATGCATTCCGCGCTGATCGATGCGCCCGGCCCCGAGGCGCTCTACAGCCTGCTCAGCAACGTCATCGATCGCGATGCCGCCTGAGACTTCGGACTCCGGCGCTCCGGACATGTCCGGCGCCGGCCTGCACTGGCGTGCGCTGGAAGGCCTCTATGCTTCGGCGCCGATCAACCAGATGTTCCGCTCTCGCCTCGATATCGTCGGCGAGGGGCATTCCCGCATCACTTTCGATGTGGAGCCGGACAGTTTCCACGCCGCCGGCGCGGCGCATGGGACGATCTATTTCAAGATGCTGGACGATGCGGCGTTCTATGCCGCCAACACGCTCGTCACCGATCGCTTCCTGCTCACCACTTCGTTCAACCTGCTGCTGAGCAAGCCGATCAAGGGCGGCACCATCGTGGCCGAAGGTCGCTGGGTCAGCGGCCGCCGCCGCGTGCTGGTGGCGGAATCGCGTCTGGTGGATGAAGAGGGCGACGAAGTGGGCCGCGGCACCGGCACGTTCATGCGCTCACGCATCGCGCTTTCCGGCCTGCCCGGCTACGTCGTCCCGAGTGGCGCCGGCCCGATCGGCACGGCCTGACATGGACGACCGCCTGCCCGCCCATCTGGAAGTCTCCGGCCTCATACGCGCAGTGGAAGCGGAAGGCGGATTCGG
>Ga0160437_1000218_pt1 | contig 32389 bp, 35 predicted proteins | sample HID1975I_E0MG_FD_108227 | JGI IMG/M metagenome (GOLD analysis project Ga0160437, IMG submission 108227) | Enriched soil microbial communities from UW Madison campus, WI, USA - HID1975I_E0 MG | ecosystem: Environmental > Terrestrial > Soil > Unclassified | place: USA: Madison, Wisconsin... | reverse complement strand
GTGTGCCCCTATCACCACTGGACCTATGACCTGGACGGCACGCTGGTGGGCGCCCCGGCGATGAACCGGACCTGCAATTTCGACCGGAAAGCGGCGAGCCTGCCCGAGATCCGCCACGAGATCTGGCATGGCTTCGTGTTCATCAACCTCGATCCCGCGGCGGAACCGCTCACCCCCCGCCTGGCCGGCCTGGAGGCCGTCGTCGCCAACTACGATTTCGCCAGCCTGCGCGGTCCCCGTCCCGAGGAGGCCACCGTGTTTCCGTGGAACTGGAAGGTAATGCTGGAGAACAACAACGACGGCTACCACGCCAGCCGCCTGCACGCGGGGCCGCTGCACGACTTCATCCCGAGCGGGCTGGCCTCGTTTCCCGAGGTGCCCGAGAATTCGGCCGGCTATTACCGGCTCAACGGCACGCTTCACAAGAACGCTGCCTTCAATGCCACGCAGAAGGCGATCTTCCCGGTGTTTCCGAAACTCACCGAGGAAGAGCAGAACCGTCTCCTGTTCGTGAACCTGCCGCCCAGCCTCTCGCTGGTCGTGCTCAACGATACCGTGCTCTACCTCATCATGGACCCGCGCTCGGCCCAGTCGCACGCGCTGACCATCGGCACGCTGATGGTGCCCGAGGCGATGGACGATCCGCTGTTCGAACTGAAGATGAAGATGAACGACACGGCCGTCGAAGAGATCGTCAGCCAGGACTTCCATGTCGACGAACTGGTCCAGCAGGGCCTGCGCTCCAAGTTCGCGCCGCGCGGCCGCTATTCCTGGCAGGAGGGCGCCCAGCGGCTGCTCAACGTCTGGCTGGTCGAACGCTACCGCCGCGAATGGGACCGTCGCCGCGGGCCGCAGAACCCCTTGCCCGCGCCGATCACCCGCCTGCGCGCCTGATACACAGAGTTTTACCGTCACCCATTCCCGACGGTCTGCGGCGTCCGGTCTCGTACCGGGCGCCGCCTTTTCTTGAGCGGCGCGAGGAATCAACGATTCGTGCGCGTCGTGGCGAGCGCCGGTCCAGAGACCCGTTACCCCTTGCGAGCCAGCGGCGGCACCGGCCCACGCGGGCCGGTGCCGCCCAAAATCCACCTTCGGCGGATTTTCAAACACAAGGAGCCGCTATGACCAACACCCTCATCTTCGTCGATTTCGCGACCGACGATCCGGCCAGGGCCGGCGAGTTCTACGCCGAAGTCTTCGGCTGGGAGAACGACGCGCGCCCCCACGGCATCTACCACCGCATGGTCCCCGGCGGCTTCTTCCAGAACAAGGACGGCAGCGACAGCCAGATCGGCAACCTCCACCTCGGCGTGTTCGATGCGAACAATGCCCGCCCACACCCGAATCCCGAAGGCGTGGAACCACGCACACTGTCCACCGAGGGCCGCAAGGCGCGCATCTGGGTGCTGATCGGCGACGACGACAGCCCCGAGCGCATCCTCGAAACCGCCGAGAAGCTGGGCGGCAAGGTGCTCTGGCGCAATCACTACTGGAAAGAGTTCAACGGCTACAACCACGCCTTCGCGGACCCTTGGGGCAACGAAATCCTGCTCTGGGGCAAGGCGGGCGAGAATCCGCAGATTCCCGGGGACTACACGCGCGAATAGGAAACGGGCTTTCCCGGCGGCGCGACAAGTTCTTGTGCGCGCCGCCGCAAGACCGCCCGGCCTCCTTCTCCATAGCCTGCGAGCATGGACGCCAACCCCCAACCAGTACCGGGAGCCAGACGCACAATGAGCCGCCTTCCCATCGTTTTCTTCGGACATGGCAGCCCGATGGTGGCGCTGGAAAAGAGCCCTGTCACCCGCACCTGGAACCAGATCGCGAGCAGCATCGGCAAGCCGCGCGCGATCCTGTGCATCTCGGCCCATTGGCAGACGCGCGGCACCGCCGTCACCGCCATGGCCCAGCCGCGCACGATCCATGACTTCGGCGCCTTCCCGCAGGCACTGTTCGACGTGCAATACCCCGCCCCCGGCGATCCGGAGCTGGCCGAGCGCGTGCGCGAACTGCTCAGCCCGATGCCGGTGAACCTGGATGCCAACTGGGGCCTGGACCACGGCACCTGGTCAGTGCTCGTCCATGCCTATCCCGAAGCGGACGTGCCGGTGATCCAGCTCGGCATGGACCTTGGCAAGAGCGCGGCCGAGCACTGGCTGGTCGGCCGCATGCTGCGCCCGCTGCGCGACGAAGGCGTGCTGATCATGGGCACCGGCAATATCGTCCACAACCTGCCCGCCATGGACTGGGCCAACCCCGCCGCCGATCCCTATCCCTGGGCGGAGCAGTTCAACGCCGCGATGTGCAAGGCCATCGCCTCGGACGATCCGCAGACCGTGATCGACTACGCGGCGCTGGGCGATGCCGCCCGGCTCTCGGTGCCCAGTTCCGACCATTTCCTGCCGCTGCTCTACGTCCTGGGCGCCCGCCACGAGGACGAAGCGGCGACGTTCGAGCCCGATTTCATCCAGCACAAGTCGCTCAGCATGACGAGCGTGCGGATCGGCGCCGCGTAAAGCCGCACGCGCCCCGACCTCTTTCCTTCCCAACAGGAGTTCCGATGGCACTGATCAGCCTTAAGCCCGAGCCCGCCAGGGAGACCGCGCTCCAGCCGTCGGCCCTGCACCATCTTCGGGCCACGCCGGAAACGGTGCACTGGGGCTACTTCTCGCCCGAGATCAAACCGGCGCTCTATGTGAAAAGCGGCGACCTGATCCAGGCGCAGGCCGTCACGCACCATGCCGGCGACGATCCGGAACTGATGTTCGACGACGACATCCGCCGCATCTTCACCGAGATCGACCCCGCCACTCGCGCGCCGGGCTGCCACATCATGACCGGCCCGATCTTCGTCGAGGGTGCGGAACCCGGCGACATGCTGGAAGTGCGCTACATGGCGATGCGTCCGCGCTTCAACTACGGCTCGAATCTCGCGGCCAACTGGGGCCATCTCTACCAGGAATTCGGCGAGACCGAGCGCGTCACGATCTACAAGATCGACCCCAACGCCAATACCGCCAGCGCGCTCTACGCTTATGACGTGGACGAGAAATACGTGGTCCCCGGCCGCATCACCCATTGCCCGGAATGCGACCGTTCGGCCGCGCTGCCCGGCATCACCATCCCGGCCCGCCCGCACCTGGGCACGGCGGGCGTCGCGCCCGCCGTCAACGAGGCGGTGAGCACGATTCCCCCCGGCCTTCACGGCGGCAATATCGACAACTGGCGCATCGGCGCGGGCGCGACGATGTACTACCCGGTGCAGGTCAAGGGCGGCCTGTTCTCGATCGGCGACCCCCATATCAGCCAGGGCGACGGAGAGATCAGCGGCACGGCCATCGAAGCCTCGCTCGACGTGCTGTTCCAGATCGTGCTGCGCAAGGACTTCTCGTTCCCCTCGCCGCTGCTGGAGACGCCCGATTGCTGGATCGTCCACGGCTTCGGCGAGAATCTCGACAAGGCGATGAAGTCGGCCTCGATCGACATGCTCCACCTCCTCACCGAGCATCAGGGTCTCTCCCGCAACGACGGTTATTCGCTGATGAGCGTCGCCGCCGACTTCGGCGTGACTCAGGTGGTGGACGGCACCCAGGGCATCCACTGCCGCATCGAACGCCGCATCTTCCCCGAGAAGGGCAGCGTCCGAGATCCTGAATAGGAACGGCCCAATAACAACGAACGCACCGGATGCGAGAGCCCTCACTCCGCATCCGGTGCGTGCCCACGAAGAAAACCGGAGCCCGACAATGGGTTATGAATTGATCGACGTCCGCCCCATGACCAAGCGCATCGGCGCGGAAATCTTCGGGATCGATTTGCGCCAGCCGCTCGGCAACCAGGCTTTCACCGAGATTCACGAGGCGCTGATGAAGCACCAGGTGGTGTTCTTCCGCGATCAGGACATCGATCACGAAGCCCACAAGGCGCTGGGCCGCGCCTTCGGCCAACTGGCGATCCATTCCGGCGTCGCCGGGCTTCCCGACCATCCCGAAGTCGTGGCCATCCATGCCGACGAGAATTCGAAGTTCGTCGCAGGCGAGAACTGGCATTCGGACCTTTCGGCCGACGCCGAGCCGCCGATGGGCTCGATCCTCCATATCCACACCCTGCCCGAGGACGGCGGCGACACCCTGTTCGCCAGCATGTACGCCGCTTACGACGCGCTGTCCCCGGCGATGAAGGCCTTCCTCGATCCGCTGACCGCCGTTCACGACGCCAATCCCGTCTACAAGGCGATCTTCCCGGATTCGACCCGGACCTACCCCTGCAATTCGCACCCCGTGATCCGCACCCATCCGGTGACGGGCCGCAAGCTGCTCTTCGTGAACTCTTCCTACACCACGAAGATCAACGAACTGTCGGGCACCGAGAGCAAGGCCGTGCTCGATTTCCTGTTCGAGCACGTCAAGGACGCCAATTTCCACGTCCGCTTCCGCTGGCGGAAGAACTCGGTGGCCTTCTGGGACAACCGCTGCACGCAGCACTTCGCGGTGTGGGACTACTTCCCCGAAGTCCGCTCCGGCTTCCGCGTGACCGTGGCCGGCGACCGGCCATTCTGACCCTTCGCGCCGGCCTGCGCCTGCTGCTCGCCGCATCGGCGCTGAGCTGCACAGCGCCGATGCTGGCCGATTCTCCAGCGGAAAGGCTGAAAAGCGAACTCGGCGCCATGGTCGCGGCGGGAGAATTGCCGCAGGCGCTGGTGCTGATCGAGCAGCATGGCACGCCGCTGGTGGAAATCGCCATCGGGCATGCCGACATCGAGACCGGCACACCGATCGCCCGCGACGCGATCTTCCGGCTCTATTCGATGTCGAAGCCGATCACCTCTGTCGGCATCCTGATGCTTGCCGAAAGAGGCAAGCTCGCGCTGACCGACCCTATCGGCAAGTACCTCCCGGCAATGGCGGACCTGCGGGTCTGGGACGGAAATAGCCACAGCCCGGCCGAAACCGTGGCCGCGGCCCGCCCGGTCACGATCGAGGACCTGCTGCTCCACCGCTCCGGCCTGACCTATGAGTTCATGGGCGATACGCCGGTCCAGCGCTGGTACCGCGAAAACGGCGTCAGCCGCACCACGGCGGTGGCCAGTGCCGGGCCGCAGGTTCCGCCCGCCGCCACGCTGGATGCACTGATCGCCCGCCTCGGCAAGGCGCCGCTGCTACACCAGCCGGGCGAGCGCTTCAGCTACGGATTTTCAACTACGGTGCTCGGCGCGGTGATCGAGCGCGTGTCGGGCGCGAGTCTCGATGCTTTCCTCCAGTCGCAGATCTTCGGCCCTCTGGAGATGAAGGACACCACGTTCGTGGTGAGCGACGCGCAGGCCCCGCGCCTTGTCACCGGCTATGTCGCCAGTGCCGAGGGCCTGAGGCCGGTGGACCGCCAGGAAACCTCGGAATACCGCGACCCCGCTCGATTGCGCGACGGCGGAGGCGCCTTGGCGGGAACGCTGGAGGACTATCGCCATTTCGCGGAGATGCTGGCCAACCGCGGCACCTGGCGGGGCCGGCGCCTGCTGAGGCCGGAAACTGTCGAGGCCATGTTCACCCCGCGCCTGCGCACCGGTGGCGGAGAGCATCTCGATGCGGGCTTCGGCCTGGGGCTGGCCATCGGCGATGCCGGGACCGAGGCCCGGGGCGGGCTGCCGGTCGGCGCCGGAAGCTGGTCGGGCTCGGCCAATACCTACTTCTTCGTGGACCCCGCGCACGCCGTGGTGGCCATTCTCATGACCAACGAACTCACCCCCGGCACATTCGAGGCGCGGACCTGGAAGCTGCGCGAGGCGCTGGACCGGGCGACACTGGCGGTCGTGCAGCGCTAGGCGGCCATCTTGCGGCGAAACTGGCCCTCGGGCCGAATTCGCCTATAGTGCCGGACATGAGCGACACGTCCCCAGCCGCCGCCGCGAAGCCCGCGACATTCCCCTGTTTCGGCCTTTCGCCCTGGGCCATCGCCGTCCCCCTGATCGCCATCGCCGCCATCGCGCTGGGCAAGCCTTCGGGCATCCCGATGGCGGTCGTGCTGGCGCTGGTGCTCGGCGGAGCGATCATGTCGGCGGTCTACCATGCCGAAGTGATCGCGCACCGCGTGGGCGAGCCGTTCGGCACGCTGATCCTGGCCTTCGCCGTCACCGTGATCGAAACCTCGCTGATCGTCTCGATCATGCTGAGCGACGGCAACGGCACCCAGACCCTGGCGCGCGACACGGTTTTTGCCGCCGTGATGATCACGATCAACGGCATCGTCGGCGTCTGCCTGCTGCTGGGGGGCGGGCGGCATCACGAACAAGGCTATACGCAATCGGGCGTCAACCACGGGTTGGCGATCCTGGCGACGCTTTCGGTGCTGACGCTGGTGATGCCGAACTACACCACGAGCGAGGCCGGGCCTTTCTACAACGCCAACCAGCTGATCTTCGTCGCCGCGGATTCGCTGATCCTCTATGCGACGTTCGTGGTGGCCCAGACCATCCGTCACCGGGACCATTTCCTCTATCCCGAGGAGAGCGACGGCACGCATGAGAAGGTTCCGGCGGTCAAGGCCATCGCCGCGGGCGTCATGCTGCCGGTGGCGCTGATACCCGTGGTCCTGCTGGCCAAGGCGCTCTCGCCCTCGATCGAGGCGGGCGTTGCCGCCATGGGCGCGCCGCATGCCATGGTCGGCATCATCATCGCTGCGCTGGTGCTGGCGCCGGAGAGCCTCGCCGCGCTGTCGGCGGCGCGGGCGAACCGGGTGCAGACCAGCCTCAATCTCGCGATCGGCTCCGCGCTGGCCACCATCGGCCTGACGATCCCCGCCGTCGCCATCGCCTCCATGGCCATGGGGCTGGACCTTGAACTGGGCCTCTCGTTCAAGTCGATCGCCCTGCTCGGCCTGACGCTGCTGGTAGCGACGATGACGCTGAGCACCGGGCGGACCACGCTCGTCCAGGGCATGGTCCATCTGGTGATCTTCTCGACCTACCTCTTCACCACGCTGGTGCCGTGACGATGGTTTCTGCCAGGCGGCAGCCGGCGTAAAGGCCGCCCGGCCCCTACCCCGGTTTGCGGCCTCAGTTGCGGTAGAGCGCGTCCATCCGCTCGCCATAACGCTCCTTGAGCTTGTGGCGGCGGATCTTGAGGCTGGGGGTCATTTCCTCGTTCTCGATCCCGAAGGGTTCGTCCGCGAACGTGAACTGGCGGACCTTCTCGATCACCGACAGGTCGGTGTTGACGCGGTCTATCGCCGCGCGGATCTCCGCCCGGAACGCCGGGAGACCCTGCAGCGCCTTGAAGTCGAATTTCTCGCCGTTGGCCTTGGCCCATTCCAGCGCCCAGTCGGCATCGGGAACGATCAGGCCGACGATGTAGGGGCGGCGGTCGCCGTGGACCATGGCCTGCGCGATCTCGGGCTGCAGCGTCAGCATCGACTCCACCTTCTGCGGAGAGACGTTGTCGCCCTTGTCGTTGACGATCATGTCCTTTTTGCGGTCGGTGATCATGATCCGCCCGCGACTGTCGATATGGCCGATGTCGCCGGTATGGAGCCAGCCGTCCCGGAGCACGGCATCGGTGGCGGCAGCGTTCTGCCAGTACCCCTGCATCACCAGCTCGCCGCGCACGAGGATTTCGCCGTCCTCGGCAATCCGCACTTCGACATTGCGAAGCGGCGGCCCGACGGTGTCGTGCTTGATGCCGGCAGCGGGACGGTTGCAGCTGATCACCGGCCCGGCCTCGGTCTGGCCATAGCCCTGCAGCAGCGTCAGCCCCATCGCGTCGAAGAAGGCGCCGATCTCGGGATTGAGCGGCGCGCCGCCCGAAACGAGGGCCTTGATGCGGCCGCCGAACTTGGCGCGCACCTTGGGCCGCAGCGTCCGTTCGATCACCATGTCGAGCGGATAGTCCAGCAGGCGGCGACGCCCCGCCTGCTCGCGCCCGGCAATGCCCAGCGCCATTTCCATCAGGCGCGCGGGAACGGCGCCCTGCTTCTCGATCTGCTTCATGATGCGCGTGCGCAGCACTTCGAAGAGGCGCGGGACGACCACCATGATCGTCGGGCGCACTTCCTCGATATTGGAGGCCAGTTTGTCGAGGCCCTCGGAATAGTAGATCTGCCCGCCCATCGCGATCGGAAGGTACTGGCCGCCGGTATGTTCGTAGGCATGGCTGAGCGGGAGGAACGAGAGGAATATCTCGCCTTCGTCGCAGCCGAAATCGTCGAAGATGATCTGCGCGCATCCGGCGACGTTGGTCAGGATCATGCCGTGGTGCTGGCGCACCCCGCGCGGCGCACCGCCGGTGCCGCTGGTATAGATGATGCAGGCAAGGTCGCGGCGCCGGAAGTCGGCCACCCGGCTGTCGATTTCGGCGCGCGCGCGAAGAGCGTCGCCTTCGAGCAGGCCCGCCCAGTCATGGACCTCGTAGGCGCCGCCCTGCATCTGCGGCAGTGCTTCCATGCCGATGACATGGCGGCACAAGTCCGTCTGGACGATAGCCGGAAGCAGCGCCTTGCCCAGCTTGGCCGTGGAGACGATCGCCGCGCGCGCGCCGGAGTTCTCCAGGATATGGATGTGATCGCGCGTGGTGTTGGTGGTGTAGGCCGGCACGGTGACGCAGCCCGCCGCCATCACGGCCAGGTCCGCGATGCACCATTCGGGCCGATTTTCCGACACGATCAGCACGCGGTCCCCGGCCTGCAAGCCCATGCGCCGGAGCGAGGCAGCCATCAGCGAGACGCGGCGCGCCACCTCGGCCCAGCTCGTGGACAGCCATCGGCCGTCCTGCTTGGACCAGAGCATGGGCGAATCGCCCAATCGGTCTGCTCGCTTGAGGAACAGCGATACCAGGTTGGTGCACTTGTCGAAGTCACCAAGATCCATGCCGAGCCCCGTCCTCTCTATTCACGCGGAATTGTCCGTTCCGATCAACGTCTAGGCGCGTGGAGTGGTTGCGACAAGCAGAGCCGCATCCGTACTTGCACCCATATAGGTGGCTTTTGACGCTATTCGGACCCTACAGCATCCGCGATCGTGGCGAAGCCGTCGCGCTTCATCAGCGCTTCCAGCCCCTTGCAGAGCGCCCTGGCCATGCCCGGCCCCTCATAGACCATGGCGCTGTAGACCTGCACCAGACTGGCGCCCGCGCGAATGCGGGCCCACGCGTCTTCCGCCGTGGCGATGCCGCCCACGCCGACCAGCGGCACGGCGCCGCCCGTGGCCTTGCGGAAGTCCCGCAGGCGCTGCTGGGCCAGATCGCGCAGCGGCGCGCCCGAAAGCCCCCCAGTCTCCCCGCGGTGGGACGAGTGCAGGGCCGGCCGCGAAATCGTGGTGTTGGATACGATCAGCGCGCCCAGGCGCTTGTCGACGGCGATGCGGGCAATGGCGTCGATATCGGCCGGTTCGAGGTCCGGCGCGACTTTGAGGAAGACCGGCGGGCCATCCTCGCCGCAGACCTCGCCGCGGGCTTCGAGCACGGCATCGAGCAGCCCGGTCAGCGCCGATTCGTCCTGGAGCGCGCGCAGGCCGGGCGTGTTCGGGCTGGAGATGTTCACGGCCAGATACGTCGCCAGCGGCGCCATGAGGCGGGCCATCGTCGCATAGTCGGCGATGCGGTCGGTCGCGTCCTTGTTGGCGCCGATGTTGATGCCGACGACGCCGGGACGATCCCGGCGCGCCGTCAGGCCTTCCAGCGCCACTTGCGCGCCGCGGTTGTTGAAGCCCATGCGGTTGATCACCGCGCGGTCCTCCACCAGGCGGAACAGGCGCGGCTTGGGATTGCCCGCCTGCGGCAGCGGCGTGATCGAGCCGACTTCCGCGAAGCCGAAGCCCAGGCCCAGCAGCGCGTCAGGCACTTCCCCGTCCTTGTCGAAGCCGGCCGCCATGCCAACGGGGTTGGGAAAAGCGATTCCCGCGACTTGCGTGGAGAGCGAGGCGGGGAATGCCGGCGCGCGAGTCTTGCCCGCCATTTTCAGCGCCTTGAGCGCAAGGCCATGCGCCGATTCGGCGTCGAGACGGAACAGGGCGGGTCTGATCAGGGAGTAAAGCACGGGTGCCGCATAAACGGCTCGGCGCTGTTGCTCAAATGCTTCTTATCCTGCGTGACGTTCGCAAAATCGGTTTTCCGGCGTCACCGCCAGAGCACGCATGTCGCAATTATACAATAAATCGCCGAGGGCCCGGCATACAGGAGAGTTGCGACCCGAAGGGCTCGTAGCGGGATGCGCACGAGTTCTTTATTACCTTACGGCGGTTCCCGATCCTGATCGGGGACCGCCTTTTTTCTTTGGATTTCCCCATTCGCCGGCGCGAACTCTCTCCAAAAGCGAGAAATTTGCAACAGCCCGATCGCTTTTGTCGCACAAATCCTGTGCGAAACTCCATTGAAACCGGAGGGGTCCTGCACTAGGTGGCACAAATCGGAAAGATTTGATCCACTTTAACCGCAGAGACGTGAAAGCCGCAGATATGCGCCTGTCCAGCATGGCCGACTACGCCGTTGTCATCATGTCCGCCGCGACTCGGCATTCGGGCACTTGCGCGCATCACCCCCAGGATTCGCGGATGAGCCGCATCTCGGCAGGCCAGCTTGCCGAAGACACCGGCCTTCCCGCTCCCACCGTTCAGAAGCTGGTGAGCAAACTGACCGCTGCGGGGTTGCTGCAATCGACCCGCGGCGTTGGCGGCGGGCTGAAACTGGCCCGCGCACCCGAAACGATTTCGATTGCGGATATCGTGGAGGCAGTGGAAGGGCCGATCGCGCTCACCGCCTGCCTCGAACAGGGCAAGCACGAATGTACGCTGGAAGGCGGATGCAGCGTGCGCCCGCACTGGCCGCAAGTGAATGCGGCACTGCGCGGCGCATTGGCGCAAGTGGTCCTGACCCAGCTCGTCGAGGAAGTATGAATGACTGACGAAACCTCCCCCGAGGGCACCATCGAGGTGCGCGAAGTCCATGGGGACAACCGCCGCGATGGCGAGGCCCGCGACGTAGAAGTGCGCGATCAGGCCGCGCGCGAGGCTGCGGCCCGCGTGGCCGATTACGAGCACGGCTGGGTTGCCGACATCGAGCAGGAATATGGCCCCAAGGGCCTGTCCGAAGATACCATCCGTTTCATCTCGGCCAAGAAGGACGAGCCGGAATGGATGCTCGACTGGCGCCTGAAAGCCTATGCACGCTGGCTGGAGATGACCCCGCCGGACTGGGCCAAGCTGAACGTGCCGCCGATCGACTACCAGGAAGCCTACTACTGGGCCGCGCCCAAGAAGAAGCCTTCGCTCTCCAGCCTGGACGAAGTCGATCCCGAGATCCTCAAGGTCTACGAGAAGCTGGGCATTCCGCTGGAGGAGCAGAAAGTGCTCGCCGGCGTCGAAGGCGCGCGCAAGGTGGCCGTGGACGCGGTGTTCGATTCGGTTTCCGTCGCCACCACCTTCCGTAAGGAACTGGAGCAGGCGGGCGTGATCTTCCGCTCGATCTCCGAAGCGATCCGCGAATATCCCGAGCTGGTGAAGAAGTGGCTCGGCCGCGTCGTGCCCGTCCAGGACAACTACTTCGCAGCGCTGAACTGCGCGGTCTTTTCCGACGGTACCTTCGTCTACATTCCCGAAGGCGTGCGCTGCCCGATGGAGCTGAGCACCTATTTCCGCATCAATGCGGAAAACACCGGCCAGTTCGAACGGACCCTGATCATCGCCGAGAAGGGCAGCTACGTTTCCTACCTCGAAGGCTGCACCGCGCCGATGCGCGATGAAAACCAGCTTCACGCGGCGGTGGTGGAACTGGTCGCGCTGGAAGATGCCGAGATCAAGTACTCGACCGTGCAGAACTGGTACCCCGGCAATGCCGAGGGCAAAGGCGGCATCTACAATTTCGTGACCAAGCGCGGCCTCTGCCAGGGCGCCCGCTCCAAGATCTCGTGGACGCAGGTGGAAACCGGCTCGGCGATCACCTGGAAGTATCCCAGCTGCGTCCTCAATGGCGAGGATTCGGTGGGCGAGTTCTACTCGGTGGCGGTCACCAACAATTATCAGCAGGCCGATACCGGCACCAAGATGATCCACAACGGCAAGGGCAGCCGCTCGACGATCATCTCCAAGGGCATCTCGGCCGGCAAGAGCAACAACACCTATCGCGGCCTTGTCCGCGTGGCCGCCAATGCCGAGGGCGTGCGCAACTTCACCCAGTGCGATTCGCTGCTGCTGGGCAAGGAATGCGGCGCCCACACCGTACCCTATATCGAAGTGCGCAACCCCAGCGCCCAGATCGAGCACGAGGCGACCACCAGCAAGATCAGCGACGATCAGTTGTTCTACGCCATGCAGCGCGGGCTCGATACCGAGCAGGCGGTGGCTCTGATCGTCAACGGCTTCGCCAAGGAAGTGCTCCAGCAACTGCCGATGGAATTCGCCGTCGAAGCGCAGAAGCTGCTGGGCATTAGCCTGGAAGGTTCGGTGGGTTGATGTTGACGCCTAGCGATACAGCAAGGCGCATCAACTCCCCTCTCCTTCAGGGGAGGGGCCGGGGGTGGGGGCTATCCGTCACCCGCAACGCCGAGATCGCACAATTCGCCCGCGAAATGCGCAATGAGCCGACCGAACCGGAAAAGCGCTTATGGCGCGCCCTGTCGCGCTCGCAGCTAGGCGGCTTCAAGTTCCGTCGGCAGGCGCCAATCGGCCCGTTCATTGCGGATTTTCTCTGCCCGCAGAAAGCGCTGGTCGTGGAAGTCGACGGCGAGACGCACGATTCCGAATGCGACCGCAAGCGTGACGCGGCGCTCGCCGGGATGGGGTTCGCCACCATCCACGTCACCAACACCGAGGTGATGCGCAATATGGAAGGGGTTCTGACCGTGGTCCTGAATGCTCTGCACGAAGCGTCGGATCGTTGGGCTACCCCCCACCCCAACCCCTCCCCTGAAGAGGAGGGGCTTTCTGGTACTTCTTTCATCCAAGGACTTAATCCATGACCGCCGCCCGCAAGACCCTTGGCATCAGCAAGGACGCCGCGCCGAAGGCCGACGCCAAGGCCAGCTTCAATGTGACCGGCGCACGCCTGGAAACGCTCAAGGAGCGGGCCAAGGAACAGCGCCGCAATCCCAGCGAGGCGCAGAAGGCGCTCTGGGCAGAGCTTTCCGGCTCGAAGCTGGGCGGCGTGAAGTTCATCCGCCAGTCGGTGGTCGGCTCGGCCATCGTCGACTTCGCCTGCCCTTCGCGCTGGATCGTCGTGCAGCTCAGCGCCGACGATTCCAACCCGGACGTCAACGAATTGCAGGACCGCAAGCTCACCGAAGTGGGCATCCGCGTGCTGCGCTTCTCCGAGGACGAAGTGCTGGACCGCGTGGACAGCGTCGTTCGCGAGATCACCACCGAACTCAATGTGCCTTTCGACAAGCGCTCCGCGCGCCGGAAGGCCGGAACCACTGCCACTCCCCGTTTTGACGAGGGCCGCTTCGACGAGGGCTCCGAAGGATGACCATGCTCAAGATCGATAACCTTCAGGCCAATGTTGCCGGAGCCAACGTAAACCGGCCGATCCTCAAGGGTCTCTCGCTGACGATCAATCCAGGCGAGATTCACGCGATCATGGGCCCGAACGGCGCGGGCAAGTCCACCCTGGGCTACACGCTCGGCGGCCGTCCCGGCTATGAAGTGACCGGCGGTTCGGTGGATTTCCTGGGGCAGGACCTGCTTGAACTGGAACCGCACGAGCGCGCGGCTGCCGGCCTGTTCCTGGGCTTCCAGTACCCGGTCGAGATCCCCGGCGTGTCCTTCGTCCAGTTCCTGCGCGAATCCGCCAATGCCCAGCGCAAGAGCCGCGGCGAGGAAGTGCTTTCGGGCGGCGAGTTCCTGAAGCTGGCACGCGAAAAGGCGGGCCTGCTGCGCATGGACATGGACATGCTGAAGCGCCCGGTGAACGTGGGCTTCTCCGGCGGCGAGAAGAAGCGCGCCGAGATGGTGCAGATGGGCATCCTCGACCCGCGCCTGGCGATCCTGGACGAGACCGACTCCGGCCTCGACATCGACGCCCTGCGCATCTGCGGCGAAGGCATCAATGCGATCATGCGCGCGCCCGACAAGGCCGTGCTGCTCATCACCCACTACCAGCGCCTGCTGGACTACGTGAAGCCGGACTTCGTCCACGTCCTGGCCGACGGTCGCATCGTCAAGACCGGCGGCGCGGACCTCGCGCTGCGGCTTGAGGAAGAAGGCTACGAAGCCGTGGTGCAAGAGGCGGCCGCATGAGCGAAGTCGCTGCTCTCCCGACGCGGAAGCACGAAGACTTCCGCTATTCCGACATCGACTCGCTGGCCGGCGTCTGGCCGATCGCGCGCGAGAGCATCGTCGTGGCGGACGGCGCCGAGGATTCGCTCCAGATCGTCGAGGACGGCGCAGAAGCCGTCGCCCGGCACCTGGTGATCTCGCTGGGCAAAGGCGCGAAGTTCGATCTTCGCGTGCTTTCGGCCGGGCCGGTCTATGGCCGCATCGCCGTCGACGTGCGGCTGGCCGAAGGCGCGGACTTCACTCTGGGCGCGGCGCAGCTTGCCACCGGCAGCGAGACGCTGGAAGTGGTCACCGAAGTCACGCACGCCGGGCTGAACGCCACGTCCAGCCAGATCGTCCGGACGGCGCTGGCCGGCCATTCCGTCGGCACTTACCTCGGCCGCATCGCCGTGGAGCGCGGGGCCGACGGCACCGATGCCGAACAGTCGGTCCGCGCCATGCTGCTGGACCGCACGGCCACCGCCAATGCCCGGCCGGAGCTGGAAATCTACGCCGACGACGTCAAGGCGGCGCATGGCTGCGCGGTAGGCGAACTCGATGCCGGCGGCCTGTTCTACCTGATGAGTCGCGGCCTTACCCCGCCCGAAGCGAAGCGGCTGATGCTCCAGGCCTTCATCGCCGAAGCCTTCACCGGCGCCCCCGGCGAGGCGGAACTGAGCGCGGCGGCCATCGCCCGGCTGGAGCAGATCCTGTGAGCGATCTCGTGCGCGAAGCTGGAGACGTGCTGGCCGTGAAGGGCGAATTCCCGGGGCTGGCCTCGGTGGATGGCGCCGCCGACTGGCACTATCTCGACACTGCCGCCACCGCGCAGAAGCCGCAGGCGGTGATCGACGCCACGGTCAATGCGCTGGGCCGGGACTACGCGACCGTGCATCGCGGCGTCTATGCCCGCTCGGCCGAGATGACCCTGGCCTTCGAGGCCGCCCGCCGCACCGTCGCGGAATTTCTCGGCGGCCGGGAGGACGAGATCGTCTTCACCCGCGGCGCCACCGAGGCGATCAACCTGGTGGCCCAGACATGGGGCGTGCAGAACCTCAAGGCGGGGGACCGCATCCTCGTCTCCGTGCTCGAACACCATTCCAACATCGTGCCGTGGCAGCTTCTGCGCGACCGTACCGGCGTGGAAATCGACGTCTGCCCGCTGACCGCCGACGGCAGCATCGATCTCGAAGCCGCCGAACGCATCCTGACGCCGGCTCACAAGCTGGTGGCCTTCGCGCATGTTTCCAACGTGCTCGGCTCGGTGCTTCACGTGGAACATGCCGCGCGCCTGGCCCATGCCGTGGGCGCGAAGCTGCTGGTCGACGGCTGCCAGGCCGCCCCGCGCATCGCACTCGACATGAAGGCGATGCAGGCGGACTTCTACGTCTTTTCGGCCCACAAGCTCTATGGTCCCACCGGGATCGGCGCGCTCTGGGCGCGCAAGGACATCCTCGACGGCATGCCCCCGTGGCAGGGCGGCGGGTCGATGATCGACCGCGTGACCTTCGAGAAGACCACTTACGCCCCCGCGCCGCAGCGCTTCGAGGCCGGCACCCCGATGATCGTCGAGGCCATCGGCCTGGCGGCCGCCATCGACTGGCTCCGCGCCTTCGGTCTGGACCGGGCGGAGGCCCACGAACGCCACCTCGCCGCCAAGCTGCGCGAGGAACTCGGCAAGCGCAACGACGTCACCCTGTTCGGCCCGGCCGATTCGGTGGGCATCGTCAGTTTTGCGCTCGACGGGGTGCATCCGCACGACCTCGGCACCATATTGGACGAAGAGGGCGTTGCGATCCGGGCCGGCCATCACTGCGCACAGCCGCTGATGGACCACCTGGGCGTACCCGCCACGGCCCGCGCAAGCTTCGGCCTCTACAGTGACGACAGCGACATCGAGGCGCTCATGAAGGGTATCGAGCGCACCCGGAGAATTTTTGGATGAGTGACGACACTTCCGCTTCTGGCCCCGGCTTCACCGTCGAGGAAGTCGATTCGGTGACCCCCGCGCCGCGTGCGCGCGTGGAGGATGCGCCCGATCAGCAGGTTCCTGGCGAACAGGGCGCTCCCGAGCGCCGGCGCGACTATCTGGACGGTTTCCTTGCCGAAAAGCCGCAGGGCATCGACCCCGGCCAGCCCGGCGGCGCGATCTACGACGGCGTCATCGATGCGCTGAAGGAAATCTTCGACCCGGAAATCCCGGTGAACATCTACGATCTCGGCCTGATCTACGGCGTCGACGTCTCGCCCGAATCCTCGGTCGCGGTGACGATGACGCTGACCACGCCGCATTGCCCGGTGGCCGAATCGATGCCCGGCGAAGTGGAGATGCGCGTGGCCGCCGTGCCCGGCGTGCGCGATGCAGAGGTCAATCTCGTCTGGGATCCGCCGTGGGACATGGCCAAGATGTCGGATGAAGCGAAGCTCGAACTGGGCATGCTCTGATGACCTCGCCTGCCCCCACCGTCACCGTGCGTCCTGTTTCTGTCAGGCTGGCCGATTATGCCGACGCGGCCGATGCCGCGCGCGTGGTCACGCTGCTCGACAGTTATGCGCGCGATCCGATGGGTGGGGGCAAGCCGCTTTCCGAAGACGTGCGCGCGCGGCTGGTCTCCGGCCTTGCCGCCCATCCCGGCGCGTTCTCGCTACTCGCCTTCGAGAGTGACGAGGGAGCCGAAGGTCGGCCGCTGGGCCTTGCCAACTGCATCACCGGCTTCTCGACATTTGCGGCCCGGCCGCTGGTGAACATCCATGACATGGCCGTGCTGCCCGAAGCGCGCGGCAAGGGTGTGGGACGCGCGCTGATGCTGGCCGTCGAGGAAGAGGCCCGCGCCCGCGGCGCCTGCAAGATCACTCTCGAAGTGCTGAGCGGCAATGCGACCGCCAAGGGCCTCTACGCCTCGCTCGGCTACGGAGACTACGCGCTGGACCCCGAAGCGGGCACGGCGCTGTTCTGGGACAAGAAGCTATGACCACGACCACTTCTGCGAATCCTGGCGTAAAGCCGGCGCGCCAGCGCCCGGCCGCCGTGATCCTCACCGCCAATGCCGAAGCCCGCATCGCCAGGCTGATGGGCGAGGCGCCGGAAGGCACGATCGGCGTGCGGCTTTCCACCCCGCGCCGCGGTTGTTCGGGCCTGGCCTATTCGGTCGACTACGTCAGCGAGGAAAAGCCCTTCGACGAGAAGATCGAGACGCCCGGCGGCATCTTCTACATCGACGGTGCCTCGGTGCTCTACCTGATCGGCTCGATCATGGATTGGAAGGAAGACGACTTCACCGCCGGTTTCGTCTTCGAGAATCCCAATGCCAAGGGTTCCTGCGGCTGCGGTGAGAGCTTCACGGTCTGAAGCCCCGCTTCCGGGAGAGCTTCTCCCGGAAAATGCCTACTTGCGGAGCGCCGCGATGCAGGCGGCACGATCGACATCCTGCCCGTCCGAAACCCGCCGCGCATCGATATAGGATGCGCGCGGCTCCTTCGTGGCGGCGGAAGGGTAGAGATAGACGTCCAGCAGGCACGCCTTCCCGGTGAACTGCAGCTTGCGGGCATCGCCTTCCCAGACGTTGAGCCGCGGCTCCCCGAACATCCGCACGAGCTGGCTCTCGCTCGATCCGATCACCCCTTCGGCACCGGGAATCGCCTGGAAACTGGGGTCCCGCGCGGTATGGGTCGGCTGGCGCACATTGGGAATCTGCGTGCCCCGCTTGGGCGGATGCTGCGCCGTCGCCACGCCGCCGGACGTGCTGGCGCACCCTGCCAGCAGCACGGCAAGCCCTGCCGCGGCAAAGACGCCCCGCAAGTGGGCGGTGGCGCATCGCAGGCGGGTGGGAGCGATCATCGGAATGGCGTGAAGCGCCGAACGGTCTTGGATCATGACATCTCACCGCATTGCGCGGGCCAGTGGTGCTGTCAACTCTCGCCGCGCTTGCGAAGCGGCGGCCCGCGCGCTACTCGCGACACAACCTCCAGACAATCCAAGGACTCCTTTTCGCATGGCTCAACCCACCGTGCCGCCCACTTTCGACGTGATTGCCATCGGCAATGCCATCATCGACGTGATCGCCAACTGCAGCGACGCGCTGATCGACGAGCTTGGTCTCTCGCGCGGCGGCATGATGCTGATCGACGCCGATCAGGCCGAAAGCCTCTACGAAGCCATGGGCCCGGCCCGCGAGATTTCCGGCGGTTCGGCCGCCAACACCCTGGCCGGCCTGGCCGCGCTCGGTGCGAAGTGCGCCTTCATCGGCCAGGTCGCGGAAGACCAGCTGGGCGACGTCTTCACCCATGACATCCGCGCCGGCGGCATCGCCTTCGACGTGCCCGCCCGCCCCGGCAACCCGCCGACGGCCCGCTGCCTGATCTTCGTGACGCCGGACGGCCAGCGCACGATGAACACCTTCCTCGGCGCCTCGCACTACCTGCCCGCCGAAGCGCTGGACGAAAGCGCCGTCGCCAATGCGGCCGTGCTCTATCTCGAAGGCTATCTCTGGGATCCCGAGGAACCGCGCGCCGCGATGCGCAAGGCCATCGAGGCCGCCCGCGGGGCCGGTCGCAAGATCGCCTTCACGCCTTCGGAATGCTTCGTGATCGACCGTCACCGCGCCGATTTCCTCGACCTCATCGACACCGGCAAGATCGACGTGCTGTTCTGCAACGAGCACGAGATGGCCGCCCTTGTCGGTCATGACGATTTCGAAAAGGGCGTCGCCCAGCTCGCTCCGAAGATCCCCGTGCTTGTCGTCACACGCGGCGCCGAGGGCGCTGTCGCGATCTCGGGCGACCAGCGCGCCGAAGTCGGCGCGGAGCCGATCGAGCGCGTGGTGGACACCACCGGCGCCGGCGACCTCTTCGCGGCCGGCTTCCTGTTCGGCCATGTGCGCGGCAAGAGCCTGGAAGAATGCCTGCAGTACGGCGCGATCTGCGCCTGCGAGATCATCTCGCACTACGGCGCACGTCCCGAAGCGGACCTCCAGGCGCTGATTTCCGAACGCGTCGGCTGATCGCTGCGGCTTCGGCTGGAAAAAGGGGCTCCATTCGCAGGAATGGGGCCCTTTTTGCATGGCGTTGACGGCGGCCTCTCCGCAGGACAGGTTGGTCCACCGTCCTCAACCGGAGCGCCCATGGCCCAGCACGATCCCGCACTGATCGACTTCGAGGCGAGTTGCCTGCCCGAATATGGCCAGTCCTATCCGATCGAGGTCGCCGTGGCGCGCATCGACGGGGAAAGCCGCTCCTGGCTGATCAAGCCCCCGCCCCGCTGGCAGACCTGGGACTGGTCCGAAGAAGCGGAATCCCTCCACGGCATCAGCCGCGCCATGCTGGCATGCGACGGACTGCCGCCCGCGCAAGTCTTCGCGGAGATGGTGGCGTTCGTCGGTACGTGCGAGGTCTATTCCGATGCCGACCTCGATGGCTTCTGGCTGGAAGTGCTGTGCGAGGAACTGGGCGAAAAGCTGCCGTTCCCGATCCGCTTCCTGGGCGAATGGATGGCCGCGCGCGGCCTTACCCGAGAGCAGGTCGACGCCGCGCTGGAGGAAGCCAGGCGCCGCCTGCCCAAGGCCCACCACGCGCGCGAGGATGCCAAACGGCTCGCGCTGGTCGTTCGCCTGTTGATCGAGGAACAGCCCGCATGAATCTTCGCGAAGCCCTGCTGGTGCGCATCCACGTTCCGGTTTCGCCGGAGACCTTTCGCGCCATGCTGGCAGGCGACGTCGCCGCCGGAGAGCGCGACCCGGTCCTGGCCGCGATCCTGGCGGTCGTCCGCGCCGACAATCCGCTCGGCGATTTCGGCCTCTACAAGGGAGTCGCCGAGATCGGCCTGGGGTGGGAGAGCTTCCAGCCCGGGCCGGACGCAAAACCGGCGCTGGGCGAAGCGGCCATGACCAGCCTCTCCCCCACCGTGATCCTGTCCCTCCACGCGCCCTGCAGCGAGGAGGACCCGGAATTCCTGGAGGCGATGGACCGCATCATGGCGGCCCACCCCTGGGAAATCCCGGTGATCGAAATCGCACCGACCTGGCTGGCCGAGCGCGGTCAGTAAGTATCCGCTTGCGGCATCGCGCCGTCCCGCCCCGCCGGTTCCGACAGGGCCTGGCCCTGGGGCGCCAAAGGCTGGGTGCCGGGCTGGGCTGACTGGAACCGCGCGAGACACTCGGCCTTGCGCTGCTCGCGGGCGTCGGAATAGCTTTGCGCCGTCTGCCCCGGCAAGGCGCAGTCGCGCTCGGGCCGGATCGGCACCTTGGCCCGGCAGCCTTCCTCGGTGGCGAACAGGTTGTCGGCACAATCGGCCAGCGCCGAGACATCGGCATCGTGCTGCGCGCGGCAACTCGCCGTCCAGCGCTGCTTGTAGGACAGCTCCGCGAAGTTCAGGCAGTCCTGATACTCCTGCTGAGCCGCTTCCTGTCGGCGCGACTGCTCGGCCTGCTCGCGCTGCTGCGCCTTGGCCACGGCGTCTTCCTGCTTCTGCCGGGCTTCCTGCTCGGCGGCCACGCGCGCTTCCTGCCGGGACGCCTGACCGGGCAGGAACACCCCGTAGTAATAGCCGACGCCGGTGCCGGCGAACACCGCCGCCACCGCCAGCGCCACCTTCAGGATCGAATCCGCCTTACTGGTCATGGGCCTTCTCGCGCGCCACTTCGCGCCAGCCGATGTCCCGGCGGCAGAAGCCGGTCGGAAAATCGAGCGCATCCACGGCCGCATAGGCCCGGCCCTGCGCCTCGGTGACCGACGCGCCCCGCGCCGTCACGTTGAGCACGCGGCCACCGCTGGAGACGAGCACGCCGTCCTTCACGTCGGTGCCGGCGTGGAACACCTTGGCGCCATCCGCCTCGGCCGCTGCGATGCCGCCGATCGCGCCGCCCTTCTCGGGCGTGCCGGGGTAGCCGTTCGCGGCCATCACGACGGTCAGCGCCGTGTCGCGGCTGAAGCGCGGCGCCGCGATCGCGGCAAGGCGGTTGTCGGCGCAGGCATGGAGCAGTTCGACGAGATCCGATTCGAGACGCAGCATCATCACCTGGCACTCGGGATCGCCGAAGCGGCAGTTGTATTCGATCAGCTTGGGGCCTTCGCGGGTCAGCATCACGCCCAGGAACAGCACGCCGGAGTAAGGCGTGCCTTCGTTTTCCAGCGTCCGCACGGTCGGCGCGATGATGCGTTCCAGCACTTCGGCTTCCAGCATCGGCGTCAGCACCGGCGCCGGGCTATAGGCGCCCATGCCGCCGGTGTTGGGGCCGGTGTCGCCGTCGCCCACGCGCTTGTGGTCCTGTGCGGAGGCGAAGGGGACGATGGTGGAACCGTCGGTCAGGGCGAAGAAGCTGGCTTCCTCACCTTCCATGAATTCCTCGATCACGGCTTCGGCGCCGGCCTCTCCGAAGCGGCCCGAGAAGATCTCGCGCACGGCTTCCTCGGCTTCGGCCATGGTCATCGCCACGGTCACGCCCTTGCCAGCGGCCAGGCCGTCGGCCTTGATCACCACCGGCGCCCCGAATTTCGCCAGCGCGGCCATCGCGTCCGCTTCGTTGGCGACGCGGTCGTAACCGGCGGTGGGAATGCCCGCGCGTTCGCACAGGTCCTTGGTGAAGCCCTTGGAGCCTTCGAGCTGGGCCGCAGCCTGGCTCGGTCCGAACACCGAGAAACCCTCGCCGCGCAGGGAATCGGCAAGGCCGTCGACCAGCGGGGCCTCGGGGCCGATGACGATCAAGCCGACCACGTTGCTCTCGCAAAAGGCGATGACGGCCGCGTGATCGGTGACATCCAGCGAAATGCAGCTTGCGACCTCGGCAATGCCCGGGTTACCCGGCGCGGCCCAGAGGGTCTCGCAGAGCGGGGATTGCGCCAGCTTCCAGGCCAGCGCATGTTCGCGGCCGCCAGAGCCCAGAAGAAGGATGTTCATTAGCCGTGCCTTTCGATGACGACGAATTCGATGATGGTCGTTCGGGTGGGCTGGTAGCGAAGCAAGCGGCCGGGGACAACGCTGCGCCGCTCTCAATCAGCGAGATTTCGAACCTTTTAAAGCGCACCGTGGAAGACCGCTTCGGCTTCGTGCGCCTGCGCGGAGAGCTTTCGGGCGTGAAGCGGGCGGCCTCGGGCCACCTCTACTGCGCGCTCAAGGACGACAAGGCGGTGATCGACGGCGTCATGTGGCGCGGCGGCGCGCAGCGGCTGGCCTTCCGCCCCGAAGACGGCATCGAGGTGATCGCCACCGGCAAGCTCACCACTTATCCCGGCCGCTCCAAATACCAGGTCGTCATCGAGACCATGGAGATCGCCGGCGAAGGCGCACTGCTGGCGCTGCTGGAAAAGCTGCGCGCCCGCCTCGCCGCCGAAGGGCTGTTCGCGCCCGAACGCAAGCGTGAGCTGCCCTTCCTGCCGCGCGTGATCGGCGTGGTCACCTCCCCCACCGGCGCCGTGATTCGCGACATTCTCCACCGCCTGGACGACCGCTTCCCCAGCCACGTCCTGGTCTGGCCGGTCCTCGTGCAGGGCGAAGGCTCGGCGCAGCAGGTGGCCAATGCCGTGCGCGGTTTCTCCGCGATCCGGCCCGGCGGCCCGGTACCGCGCCCCGATCTGGTGATCGTGGCGCGCGGTGGCGGTTCGATCGAGGACTTGTGGTCGTTCAACGAGGAAGTCGTGGTCCGGGCCGTGGCGGAATCGTCGATTCCCGTGATTTCGGCGGTCGGGCACGAAACCGACACCACGCTTTGCGACTATGCTGCCGACCGCCGGGCGCCCACGCCCACTGCGGCCGCCGAAATGGCCGTGCCGGTGCGGCTGGAACTGGCCGCCACGCTGGACGAACTGGCCTATCGCAAGCGCCGCTGCGCGCTGCGCCCGGTCACGCTCGGCCGCGAACGACTGGAAGCGCGGGTGCAGCGTCTCCCCCGGCCCGAGGCCATTCTCGCCGCCAAGGCGCAGAAGCTGGACGAACTTTCCGAACGCCTGCGCCGCGGCCTGCGCGATGAAGCGGCGGCCAAGCGCGAACAGCTGGGCCGCACCGCCTCCCGCCTGTCACTGCCGCTGCTGCGTCACCGGGTGGAGCGCTGCGACGAGCGGCTGACGCGCGTCGGCCTGACCGCGCGCCTGCTGACCCGCCGCTGGACTCTGGCGCGCGACAGTCTGGCACCGGTTTCCCGCGTGCTGCCGCAGCTTGACCCGAAGCGCCCGCTGGAGCGGGGCTATGTCCTTGCCAAGGGGCCGGACGGCCGCGCGCTGACCAGTCGCCAAGCGGCGGCGCGGGAATCGCTGCTGACGTTGGAATTCCGGGACGGCGAACTGACGGTCGCCGTCGGCACCGAAGCGCCGGTCCAGGCCGCCACGACGCCTGGAACCGTCGTCGAACCGGCACCTGAAACACCGGCGTCCAAGCGCCCGGCACGACCGAAGGCGGGCGAGCCGAGGCAAGGCGATTTGTTTTGAACCGCCGGCTCTGCTAGGATTTCGCCCATGCTTATGTCTTCTGCCGACCGCCCCGCCAAGCTCGCCTACGGACCCAATGGTTTCCGGGTGCTGAGCGGCGGACACTTCGTGCTCTGCGCCGTCACCGGCGAGAAGATTCCGCTGGAGGAACTCCGCTACTGGAGCGCCGAATTCCAGGAGCCTTACGCCAGCGCCGAAATCGCAACCAAGCGTCTCACCGCCAAGGCATGAAGGCCCGCAAGGCCTCAAGGGCATCGCTGATCCCGGCCTCGCTGGTTCTCGGCGGCCTGGCGGCTGCCGGTGCGATGCTGGCGTGGAGCGGCCTCGCGGCCCAATCGACGGCGCCGGTGGCGCCTGCGGCTGTCCCGGGCACCCTGACTTATAGCGGGGAACTTACCCAGGGCGGCTGGGTTCGCGGCAAAGTGCCTGCCGGCACGAGCGCTCTGGCGCTGGGCGGTCAGCCGGTGCAGATCGCGCCGGACGGCACCTGGTTCGCCGCCTTCGACCGCGATGCCGGCACCATCGCCACGCTGACGGCCACGCTCGCCAACGGCCGCCGCATCACGCAGCCGATTTCCGTCTCGCCGCGCGCCTGGCAGATCGAGAACGTCAATATCGCCCGCAAGCCAGGCGGCCCGACCGAAGCCTTCATGGCCCTGCGTCGGCCCGAACTGGACCGCATCAATGCCGCGCGGGCGATGAAGACCGACGCCCAGGGCTGGCGCCAACATTTCATCTGGCCCGCCAAAGGCCGCATTTCCGGCCGTTTCGGATCGCAGCGCGTCTATCGGGGCGAGCCCGGTGCCTATCATTCGGGTCTCGACATCGCCACCGGCACCAGCGGCACGCCTTTCGTTGCCCCGGCCGACGGCGTGGTGATCCTGGCCGCCGAGAAGCCGTTCACGCTCGAAGGCAACCTGCTGATGCTGGACCATGGCATGGGCCTCAACAGCGCTTTCCTGCATTGCTCCGAGATCCTGGTGAAGCCGGGCGAACACGTCCGCCAGGGCCAGGTGATCGGCAAGATCGGCATGTCCGGCCGGGCCACCGGACCGCATCTGCACTGGTCGATCAAATGGAACGAGGCGCGGCTGGACCCGATCCTCTTCACCGGCCCCCAGACCTGAACCGATGAGATTGCGCCGATAATATCGGCAATTCCGCAGGGCTGCAGCGAAAGCGGGTTGCAGCCTTCGCCGGAATGCTTATCCCGCCCTTGTGCGCCGCACCATTGCCCTCCTCGTCCTGCTGTCCCTGCTGCCGCTGACCTGGGGGCATGCGCCGCAGCACAAGAAATTCAAGACATTCGAACTGTCGTTCGAGCAGCTACCCCTGCCTGCAGCCCGGCGCGCCGACCCGCGTCTGGGATCGTTCAAGCTGGAGGAAGTCTGGCAGGCGCATAGCCGCACCCACTCCTTCGGCAGCTATTCCGCGCTGCTGCTGCGACCCGGCGGCATCATGCTGGCGCTCAGCGATTCGGGCGGATTTCTGGAGTTCAGGGCACCCGGGCAGTCGCAGGCGGAAAGCCGCATGGGCGACCTGCCCCTCTCCAAGGACGCGGACAAGGCCGCGCGCGATGTCGAATCGGCCACGCAGGACGAAACCGGCATGATCTGGCTCGGCCTGGAGGGGCGCAACGCCGTCTACCGGATGAATCCGGACTACGAGATCGAACGCCGCGCCAGCCCGCCGGTCATGGCGGACTGGGGGGTCAATTCCGGCCCCGAAGCGCTCACGCGCCTTCATGACGGGCGATTCGTGCTGCTGCGCGAAGGGTATGTCGGCTGGAGCGATCACCTGCACCAGGCCGCCCTGTTCGGCGGCGATCCCACTCTGAACCCGAACGGCCAGGGCTTTACGCTCGATTCGCCTGCGGGCTTCAGCCCCACCGACATGGCGCAAATGCCGGACGGCCGGTTGCTGATCCTGATGCGGCGCCTGATCTGGCCGATGCCGCAACTATTCGCCGGCCGAATCGCGATCGGTGATCCGGCGGACATCCGCCCGGGCGGCACCTGGAAAGTCACCGAGGTTGCGCGGCTCTCGTCCGACCTGCCCATCGACAACTTCGAAGGCATCGCAATCGCCCCGCAGGAGAGCGGCAAGCTGACCGTCTGGCTGATCTCGGACGACAACTTCTCCCCGCTCCAGCGCACGCTGGTGTGGAAGATGAGCGTCGACCCAGCCAAACTGCCGTAAGCCCAGCCGGCATTCGCTGCCGCGCGGAAACGACTTCCGCCTGCTCTTGAGACAACAGGAACCGAGCCCCGCCATCAGCGGCGCGGCGGATTCATGGAATTCAAGAGGAATGGGCGCGCTCCCAACCGGGAAACCAATCCCAGCCGGGCATGCGAAAAGGCGCGCAAGTCAAGCTTGCACGCCTTTTTGCGAAACCGTGTTCTTCACGCTCCCCGTAGGGAGCGGGAGAATCAGGCGGCCTGCTGCTTCTTCAGCTCGCGCTTCACCTTGACGGCGCGCGCGCTCAGCTTCGTGTCCGAAGTCTTCAGCAGCCAGTTGTCGAGGCCACCGTTGTGCTCGACCGAACGCAGGCCGTGGGTCGAGACGCGGAACTTGAAGCTGCGCTCAAGACCGTCCGACAGCAGCGTGACGTTCTGAAGGTTGGGAAGGAAGACGCGCTTGGTCTTGTTGTTGGCGTGGCTGACGTTGCAGCCGACCTGGCGGCCCTTGCCGGTCAGTTCGCAGATGCGGGACATGTCTACTCTCGCTCGAAAAAGTCTGTGGCCGTAAATACGGGAAGGCGCGCCCTTAGCGATTCCCCGAGTGAAGGTCAAGTTGCGCACAGCTTTTTGAAGGTCTAGCGCATGGCCATGACCCGCTGGCCCCTGCCCGAATACATGGAACTCGCCCTGGCGCAAGCCCGGGAAGCCGCCGATTCCGGCGAAGTGCCGATTGGCGCGGTCGTCGTGAAGGACGGAAACGTCATCGCCACCGGCCGCAACGGTCCGCGCGAGCGCCACGACCCCACCAGCCATGCCGAAATCGAGGCGATTCGCGCCGCGGCGCTGATTCTCGGCAATGAGAGGCTGGAGGGATGCGAGCTATGGGTGACGCTGGAACCTTGCGCCATGTGCGCGGGCGCCATCGTCCACGCGCGAATCGCCCGGCTCTACTATGCCGCTTCCGATCCCAAGGGCGGCGCGGTCGAGCACGGCGCGCGCGTCTTCGAGCACGACCAGTGCCTGCACAAGCCGGAAGTCTATTCGGGAATCGGCGAATCGGAGGCCGCGGAGATGCTCCGCAGCTTCTTCCGGGCGAAACGGTGACCGGCGACTAGCTGAAAATGCTCTGGTCGTCCGGCGCGATGCCGCCCTTGCGGGCGAACCAGGCCCGGGCATCGGCGCGGAACAGGAAGGCCACCGCGGCGACCTGCAGCGCGGTTATGACCAGCGCGAAAGCCATGTTCCCTATCCCGCGTTCGGCAAGGACCGGGACCATGGGGATCGTCACGAGCATGCCCAGCACCGTCATCACCGTGAGTATCCACCTGGCTGCGTTCCCTGCCCTGCGGGAAATGAAGAACCACAAAGCCAGCATCAGCGCAAAGCTGAAGACCTGAACGCCCACGATGAAACCCATTCCCAGCCCCGAGCGTGCCAGCCTGGGATCGGCAAGCGTGTCCTGCATCGACAGGACGGCATTCACCCCCGCCAACGCCAGGGAGCCGAGAAAGAATCGATCGAATTGAATGATGGAATTCGGACGCAAGGCGGTGTCCCCCGTTTCCCCTCCCCCCTTTTGGGCGGGGTCGAGGGAGCATGACGGCGTGCACTCCCGTTCGCAACCGCTTCTAAAGCGGCGAGAAATCCAGCCCGATATCGGCCGCCGGGGCGCTCTGGGTGAGGCGGCCGACGGAAACGTACGTCACGCCCGAAGCGGCGATGGCACCGATCGTGGAGAGATTGACACCGCCCGAGGCTTCGGTCGGCACCCGGCCGCCAACGATCGCCACGGCCTCGCGCAGGGTATCCGGCACCATGTTGTCGAGCAGGAGGTGATGCGCGCCAGCGGCGATGGCGGGTTCGATCTGGTCGAGACGGTCCACCTCGCAGATGATCTGCGCCACGCCCGCTGCTTTGGCGCGCGCCACCGCAGGGCCGACGCCGCCCGCCACCAGGACGTGGTTATCCTTGATCATCGCAGCGTCCCACAGGCCCATGCGGTGATTGCGCGCGCCGCCCATGCGGGTGGCGTACTTTTCCAGGTGGCGCAGGCCGGGAATGGTCTTGCGCGTGTCGAGCAGCGTCGCGTGCCCTTCCATGGCATCCACATAGGCCCGGGTCATCGTCGCGATGCCGGAGAGGTGCTGGACGGTGTTGAGAGCGGAACGCTCGCCGGTCAGCATGGCGCGGGCATTGCCGGTGAGGCGCATAAGCTTGGCGCCGGGTTCGACCGGGGCGCCTTCCTCGACGAGAATCTCGATCTCCATCGCGGGATCGAGAGTGCGGAAGAAGGCCTCGGCAAGGGGCAGGCCGGCGACGATGATGGCATCGCGCGAATCCATCACGCCGGAGAACCTGGCTCCGGCTTCGATCACGCTTTCCGAGGTAACGTCATGCCCGCCACCCGGAAGCCCCACGCCGAGGTCCTCGGCAAGCGTTGCATCGACGAAGGCGGCAAGGTCGAAACCCGGGATCGCGAATGTGCTCATGCCCGCGTCTTTCGCGCGTCGTGACGGGGTTGTCGAGTATGGAAGAGAGGATTCGCGCAGAGACGCAGAGGAACCGCGCTTGCGGCGAAGCCCACTTTTCTCCAGAGTCTAGCCCCGATTGCGCGGCAGCGGAAAAGGGGCTGCGCCGCAGACTATCCTCTCTGCATCCCAGCGTGAATGGAGAATGCGGAAAAGCCCGGGGGCCTTTCCGCATTCCCGGAATCAGTGAACGAAGCGCGCGATCACGTCGCGGTAGGATCGGCTGACCTTAACCTGCGCGCCCGAATCGAGCACCAGGAAGCATTCGCCATTGGTATGCGGCTTGACCTGGCGGACCTGGTTGAGATTGACGATGGTCGAGCGGTGGACGCGCTGGAACACGCGCGGGTCAAGGCGGCGTTCCAGGTCCTTCATCGTTTCGCGCAGGATCAGCGAATTGTCGGCGGTGCGGATGCACATGTAGTCGCCAGCGGCTTCGATATGCTCGATCGAATCGACATCGATGCGGAAGATCTGGCCGCGATCCTTGATGTTGATGAGCTTTTCGTAGCGGTCCGCGTTGGGGTCGCTTTCCTCGGGGATGTGCTCGATCGCGTCGGGGGCCACTTCGGCCAGCACCGTCTTGAGCTTCTCCGCCTCGTCCGACGAACGCTTCTCGGCCAGGCGCTGTCGCACGCGGGCAAGCGTATCGTCGAGCTTGGTCTCGTCCACCGGCTTCATCAGGTAGTTGACCGCATTGGCCTCGAAGGCGCGGACGGCATGTTCCTGGTAGGCGGTGACGAAGACGAAGAGCGGCGGCTCGATCTCCATCACGCCCTTAACCACCGAGAAGCCGTCGAAACCGGGCATCTGGATGTCGAGGAAGACGAGATCGGGCTTTTCGGTCTTGATCTTGCGGATGGCCTCGCGGCCGTTCGAGCAGGTATCGATGATCTCGACATCCGGATACTTCTCCAGACGAAGCTGAAGGCCCTGGATGGCGAGTTTCTCGTCGTCGACGAGGATCGTGCGAATGGTCATCAGTTATTGTCTCCGGCCCGGCTAACGCACGTGGGCCAAATATGTTTCATCGCGCGGCGAAAACAGGCTGCCGCGGCTGCTCGTGCATGTCTTCCGGGGTGGGTTGGCGTTCGGCGGGAAGTTCGATGAGTACGGCGAATCCGCCTTCGATCGGCTCGATCGTCTCGAATCGATGATGCTCGCCATAAGCCTGGGAAAGACGGTCGCGGATATTTGCCAGGCCAACGCCAGTGGAGACCGGCTCCCCTCCATCGTAAGTCATGCCCGACAACCTGTTGTCCGTCGTCGGACTTTGCAAGCCCGGCCCGGTGTCCGAGACGGTGATGCGAAGCATCGGCCCGACGAGTTGCGTGACGATCGTGATCTCAGCCCCGGATTCCTGCGGTGTCACGGCATATTTGATCGAGTTTTCGACCAGAGGCTGAAGCAGCAGCGAGGGCAGGAGACAGGTCTCTGTTTCCGGGTCGATGTTGAAGGTGGTGCGCAGCCTCTCCTCGAATCGCATCAGTTCGATATCGAGATAGAGCTTCAGCGTTTCCACCTCGAGCGCCACCGTGACCTGGGCGGATGGCTTGTTGATCAGGGTGTAGCGCAAGAAAGAGGACAGCCGGCTGAGCATGGCATTGGCCGGCTCGGTCTGTTTCAGCAGGACCAGCGTGGAAATCGAGTTCAGCGTGTTGAACAGGAAATGGGGATTCAACTGGTAGCGCAGCATGGCGAGCTGCGCCTGGGTCGCCTGATTCTCCAGCCGGATCATCTGGTCGTTCTGTTCCTCCACCTGGAGGTAGAAATTGATGGCGTAGTAAAGCGCCGACCAGGCGCCGAGCAGCGTGGCGTCCAGATAGAAGACGCCGATGAACAGCTGCGCGAAGCTGGAATCGCTGTCCGTGCGGTAAAGCGAGATCACCCAGGCATCGATGAAGGCGTGGAGGCCCACCGCGAACGGCAGGATCATCGCCGTCAGGCCCCAGGTCACCAGAGCGCGTCGGGTGATCAGCGCGCGATAGACGACGGAGAGCACCAGCGAGATCGAAAAGCCGGTAACGGTCGCGATCAGCACCAGCACCAGATAGGACAGGGGCTGGGCATTGGCGATCGTGGACATGGCGCGAAGCAGCATCGCGCCGCCCCAGCCTACGAACTGCAGGCGCCAGAAGGCCTTGTCCTTGTTGGCGAAGAAAGGAATGGGCTGGATCGGCAGGACGCTCATTCTCGCTTCCTAGCCGAAATCATGCCCAGGCGGAAACAGCCGATAATTCCGCAAGTCGACTTGTCAGCCCTTCTTGTCGCCCTTGGGTTCGGCGCGCGCCTCGGAGACGGCCTCGGACAGCTGGTCGAAACCGACCGCGCCGGAGATCAGCCGCTCGCCCGCCACCCAGCTTGGCGTACCGCTGAAGCCAAGCCGTCCGGCAATGTCCATGTTGCGCGAAAGCTCCTGCGCCACGGCGGGCCCGGCGGCGACCTTGCGGGCGCGCTCGATGTCGAGGCCGGCCTTCTGCGCCGCGGCATCGATGCTCTGGGCATCGACCTGGCCCATGGCGAACATGGCATCGTGGAACTGCGGGAACTTGCCCTGTTCGGCCGCGGCCAGCGCCATCTTCGCGGCGGCGGGGCTTTCGGGGCCGATGATCGGCAGTTCGCGCACGACGATGCGCAGATCGGGGTTCTTTGCCAGAAGCTGGGCCACGTCGGGAAGGCTGCGGCGGCAATAACCGCAGGCATAGTCGCTGAATTCGATCAGCGTGACCTTGCCGTTCGGATTGCCGAGCACGGCGCCGGGGAACGGTGTCTCCACGTTCTGGCGCACACCGGCCAGTTGCTGGCTGGCCTGCTTGCGCTGGAGGTTGTCCATGGCCTGGGGCAGGATTTCGGGGTGTTCGAGGATATAGTCGTGAACGACCTTCTCAACCGCCACGCGGCCGCCGAACCAGCCACCGACGCCGATCAGCGCGATGCAACCGGCGATCGCTGCGAACTTCGTGCCATTACCCATCGTCGTCGAGAATCCTGTCAATTGAGCACTGCCCTTAGCGGGCTATGGGAACCGCGGCCAGAGCCGAAGGTCCGACCCGGACTGCGACCTGGGACGGGGCATTCATCGACGTTTCTTGCGCTGCAGTTCGGCGCGGGCCTGCATCTCGATATCCTGCGCCCGCAGCCAGTCCGGCGTGCCGTTGGGCAGCCCCGCTTCGGCGGCCTGCGCGCTCATCAGCGCGGCGTCCATCTGGCCGGTCAACGATTGCTGCTCGGCGCTGGCCAGCCGGGCGCGCGGCATATCGCCATTGGCGGCGTAGATCGTGCCGAGCTGATACCAGGCGAAAGGATTTTCCCGATCCCGCGCGACGGCGTTTTTCAGCACCGTCTGCGCCTCGGCGAAATGGGCGGAATCCTCGGTGGCGATCAGGGCATGGCCGAAGAGCGTGGCGATCAGCGGCTGGTAGCCGGTCAGTTCCGTGGCCTTGCGCAGCGGCACCAGCGCTTCGGCCGCCTGCCCCGCCTCCAGCAGGATCTGCCCTTTCAGCTCAAGGAAATAGGGATCGTTCGCATCGACCGCCAGCAGCGCATCGGTTTCGGCGCGCGCACGGTCGAGCTGCGACTGGCGGTGGAAGGCATAAGCGCGGGCGTAGTGGGCCGGCACCGAATTGTCCGTCTCGGGATAGACGCGGAACACATCGCGCGGCTCGGCCAGGTAGCCGAACAGCTTGGCCTTCATCCGCATGAACCGCTGCTGGAGCTTGGCATCGTCCGGCTTGGCCCAGGCCGGGTCCTTCTCGTAGACGTCCTGCAAGGTCTGGATACGGTCGCCGGTGAGCGGGTGAGTGGAGTAGAACTCGTCCCCTTCCTGCGGCCGGTATCCATAGCGGAATTCGAGATTCTGCAGCTTCTTGAAGAATTCCACGGACCCGCGGCCGCTGATCCCGGCGGCGGAGAGATATTGCGCGCCGGCCGCATCCGCGGAGGCTTCCTGCGAGCGGCTATAGGCCAGGTACTTGCCCATGGCGGCCTGCTGGCCGGCCATGATGACGCCCATTGCCGCCTCGCCGGCCCCCGCTGCC
>Ga0160437_1000217_pt1 | contig 32403 bp, 34 predicted proteins | sample HID1975I_E0MG_FD_108227 | JGI IMG/M metagenome (GOLD analysis project Ga0160437, IMG submission 108227) | Enriched soil microbial communities from UW Madison campus, WI, USA - HID1975I_E0 MG | ecosystem: Environmental > Terrestrial > Soil > Unclassified | place: USA: Madison, Wisconsin... | reverse complement strand
GCTGGGCGTGCCGTGGAAGAAGCGCAGCAAGGTGCGCAAGGACCTGGCCGCAGCGCAGGAAGTGCTGGACGCCGACCACTACGGCCTGGACAAGGTCAAGGAACGCATCCTCGAATACCTCGCCGTGCAGACGCGCGTGAAGCAGATGAAGGGCGCGATCCTGTGCCTGGTGGGCCCGCCGGGCGTGGGCAAGACCTCGCTCGGGCAGTCGATCGCCAAGGCGACCAACCGCAAGTTCGTGCGCATGTCGCTGGGCGGCGTGCGCGACGAGGCCGAGATCCGCGGCCATCGCCGTACCTACGTCGGCTCGATGCCGGGCCGCATCGTGCAGAACCTCACCAAGGTCGGCACCAAGAACCCGTTGTTCATGCTCGACGAGATCGACAAGATGTCGATGGACTTCCGCGGCGATCCGTCCTCGGCGCTGCTGGAAGTGCTCGACCCGGAGCAGAACAACGCCTTCAACGACCATTACCTGGAGGTCGACCTCGACCTGTCCGAGGTGATGTTCGTGGCGACGTCCAACTCGCTCAACATCCCCGGTCCGCTGCTCGACCGCATGGAGGTCATCCGCATCCCCGGCTACACCGAGGACGAGAAGATCAACATCGCGACGCGCTACCTGGTGCCCAAGCAGATGAAGGCCAACGGCCTGCGCGACGGCGAGTTGAAGATCGCCGAGGACGCGATCCAGGGCATCGTGCGCTACTACACGCGCGAGTCCGGCGTACGCAACCTCGAGCGCGAGATCGCCAAGATCTGCCGCAAGGTGGTCAAGGAGATCGCGCTGCGCGGCCCCGAGCCGGTGGGCGCGAAGAAGAAGAAGCCGCGCGCGACCAGCGTGAACGCGAAGAACCTCGAGAAGTACCTGGGCGTGCAGCGCTTCGACTTCGGCCGCGCCGAGCAGGACAACGAGATCGGCCTGGTTACCGGCCTGGCCTGGACCGAGGTCGGCGGCGACCTGCTGCAGATCGAATCCACCCTGGTGCCGGGCAAGGGCAACCTGATCCTGACCGGCCAGCTCGGCGACGTGATGAAGGAGTCGGCTTCGGCGGCGCTGTCGGTGGTGCGTGCGCGCACCGAACGCCTCGGCATCGAACTGGACTTCCTGCAGAAGCTCGACGTGCACGTGCACGTGCCCGACGGCGCCACGCCCAAGGACGGCCCCAGCGCCGGCATCGCGATGGCGACTTCGCTGGTGTCGACGCTGACCAAGATCCCGGTCCGCGCCGACGTGGCGATGACCGGCGAGATCACCCTGCGCGGGAAGGTCACGGCCATCGGCGGGCTCAAGGAGAAGCTGCTGGCGGCGCTGCGCGGCGGCGTGCGCACGGTGATCATCCCCGACGAGAACCGCAAGGACCTGGCCGACATCCCGAAGAACGTCACCCAGTCGATCAAGATCGTTCCGGTGAAGTGGATCGACGAAGTCCTCGACCTCGCGCTCGAGCGCCCGCTCGCGCCCAAGGTGGTCGCCGAGGGCGTGAAGGAGGTCCGGCGCGAGGCAGGCAAGCCCACGACGGCCACCGATGTCAAGCATTGACGTTTTACGGTTTGCCCTGAAAATGCCTTCAAGCCCGGCGTTTTCAGCGGTTTTTTCGTATTGCACCCCCCATACCCCGCTGGTATAAACGGCGGCAACCACGAGGCATCGCACTCACGTGCATCGGGTCCACGCAGGCCGGTAGACCTGCGTATCCTCAGGGGCAATCCGGCCACCATCATCGAGCGGACGCTGTCCGCGCAGGGAGTTTGCAGTCCAATGAACAAGAATGAATTGATCGACGCCGTCTCGGCCAACTCCGGCCTGTCCAAGGCCGACGCCGGGCGCGCGGTCGACGCGGTCGTCGGCTCCATCACCGGTGCCCTGAAGTCCGGCGAGAACGTCAGCCTGATCGGCTTCGGCACCTTCGAGGTGCGCGAGCGCGCCGCCCGCACCGGCCGCAATCCGCGGACCGGGGAAGAAATCCAGATCGCCGCCGCAAAAAATCCTGCCTTCAAGGCTGGCAAGGCGCTGAAGGATGCCGTAAACTGAGCGGCCCGCTCACCGGCAGGCATCGCCGGGAGCCAGGCCCAAGCCCCAGGCGCGGGTGCTTAGCTCAGCGGTAGAGCGTCTCCTTTACACGGAGAGGGTCGGGGGTTCGATCCCCTCAGCACCCACCACCGCAAGGGGCGCCAGAGTTTCAAGGTTTCAAAAGCGGAGCGGTAGTTCAGCTGGTTAGAATGCTGGCCTGTCACGCCGGAGGTCGCGGGTTCGAGTCCCGTCCGCTCCGCCAGTTACCTGAAGAGGGCACCGGAAACGGTGCCCTCTTTTTTTGTGCCGCGCACGCGTTGAGGCCCGGCGAGGCCAATGCGGGTAAACTGGCCAGCTTTCACCCAGACGTCACCGACCGATGCTGCAGAAACTCCGCGATAAAACCTCGGGCTGGATCGCCATGGTGGTCCTTGGACTGCTGTGCATTCCGTTCGCCTTCTTCGGCATGGAACAGTACCTGTTCCAGCAGAACCAGACGTTCGCGGCCAAGGTCGAGGCGCCGCCGAAGTGGTGGCAGTCGGCGCCGTCGTGGTGGCCGGTGACGATGCTGTGGCAGCGCGAGGAAATCGACCAGAACGAATTCCGCAACGCGTTCGAACAGGCACGCCAGCAGGCGCGCACCACCCAGGGCGACAGCTTCGATCCGCGCCAGTTCGAAAGCGTGGAGAACAAGCTCGACGTGCTCGACGGCCTGGTCGACCAGGCGGTGATGCGGATGTCAGCCAGCCGCGCCGGCATCGCGGTCAGCGACGCGCAGGTGCGCGACGTAATCCAGTCGATCCCGGCGTTCCAGGTCGACGGCAAGTTCGATCCGCAGCGCTACCAGCTGGCGTTGGCCTCGCAGGTGCCGGCGATGTCGCCGCGCGGCTTCGAGCAGACGGTCCGCGAAGGCCTCAAGCAGACCCTGGTGCCGAGCCAGGTGGCGGCGTCGGCGTTCGTGACCAAGGCGCAGCTCGATCGCCTGATGAAACTCATCGGCGAACGCCGCGACGTGTCGTTCGTGGTGCTGCCGCCGCCGGCCGAGGACACCGCGCCGGTGAGCGATGCCGAGGTCGGCAAGTGGTACGAGGCGCACAAGTCCGGGTACCGCGCGCCGGAAACGGTCGCGATCGAGTACGTCGACATCGATTCGCAGTCGTTGCCGGAGCCGCCGGCGGCCGACGAGGCCGCGCTGCGCGAGCGCTACGAGCAGGAGAAGGCCCGCTTCGTGGATCCGGAGCAGCGCCTGGCTTCGCACATCCTCATCCAGGTCGATCCCGGTGCCGACGCGGCCGCGCAGAAGGCAGCCGAGGAGAAGGCTGCCAGGATCGCGGAAGAGGCCCGCAAGCCCGGCGCCGATTTCGCCGAGCTGGCGCGCGAGAATTCCGATGACGCCGGCTCGAAGCAGGACGGTGGCGACCTGGGCTGGGTGGCGCACGACGGTGGCATGGTGAAGCCGTTCGAGGATGCGCTGTTCGCGATGAAGGCCGGCGACGTGAGCGAGCCGGTCAAGAGCGAGTTCGGCTGGCACGTGATCCAGCTGCGCGAGGTCCGCAGCGGCAAGCAGGTCACGTTCGAGGAAGCGCGCCCGGATCTGGAGCGGGAGCAGGCCGAGGTCGACCGCGAGCGCAGCTTCAACGAGCTGACCGGCAAGCTGGTCGACCAGGTGCTCAAGAACCCGAGCGCACTGGTACCTGCGGCGCGCGCCGTGGGCCTTGAGGTGCAGAAGCTTGGCCCGTTCGCGCGCGGGCAGGGGACCGGGGTCGCGTCCAACCCGGCCGTCGAGCGCGCCGCGTTCTCCGAACTGCTGATCCAGGACCGCACGGTGAGCGATCCGGTCGAGATCGCGCCCGGCCACAGCGTGGTGCTGCGCGTGATCGACCACACGGCCGAACGCGCGCTGTCGCTGGACGAGGTGAAGGACCGTGTGGTCGCCGAGATCCGCGGCGACCGCATGCGCAAGGCGCTGGAGGCCGATGCGGACGCGATGGTCGCGAAGCTGAAGGCCGGGCAGTCGCTGTCCGAGCTGGCCTCTGCCCGCGACCTGGCCGCGCAGGACGTGCCGAACGTGCCGCGCAACGCGCCGGTCCCGCACCCGGCCGCGACCGAGGCGTACTTCGAGGTGCCGGTTCCGGCCGAGGGCAAGGTGTCGCCGGGCAAGGTGATCCTCGACAACGGCGGTGGCGCGGTGGTGTTCGCCGTCACCAAGGTCACGCCCGGCAAGCCCGAGGAGGCCAGCGAGCAGGAGCGCACGGTGCTGCAGCAGCAGCTGGCGCAGGTGGCCGGCAACGAGGATGCGCAGGGAATGCTGAAGTCGCTGCGCAAGCGGATGAAGATCACGGTGGCCGAGTCGCGACTGTAAGTCGCGCGGCCGCCGGCGACGACGGTCGCCGGAGGTTGGCGGACAGGAAAAAGCCCCGCGGTTGCGGGGCTTTTTTTCATCCGGCCTTCGGTGGATGCAGGCGCTACTCGATGCCGGGCATCCCCACCGTGCTGTAGCCGGCGTCGACGTAGGTCACCTCACCGGTGATGCCGGCCGCCAGGTCCGAGCACATGAAGGCGGCGGCGTTGCCGACGTCCTCGATGGTGACGTTGCGGCGCAGCGGCGCGGCGGCTTCGAAGGTGCTGAGCATCTTGCGGAAATTGCCGACGCCGGAGGCGGCCAGGGTCTTGATCGGGCCGGCGGAAATCGCATTGACGCGCGTGCCTTCGGGGCCGAGATTGAGCGCGAGGTAGCGCACCGTCGACTCCAGGCTTGCCTTGGCCACGCCCATCACGTTGTAGTTCTGCAGCGCGCGGATCGAGCCGAGGTAGCTCAGGGTCAGGATCGCGCCGTTGCGGCCTTTCATCATCGGCCGCGCGGCCTTGGCCAGCGCCGCCAGCGAGTAGGCCGAGATGTCCTGGGCGATGGCGAAGTTCTCGCGGGTCAGGCCGTCGAGGAAATCGCCGCCAATCGCCTCGCGCGGGGCGTAGGCGATGCAGTGGACGAGGATGTCGAAGCCGTCGGTCCAGTGTTTGCCCAGCTCGGCGAAGCAGGTGTCGATCTGCTCGTCGGAGGACACGTCCAGCGGCAGGACGATGTTGGAGCCGTATTCCTTCGCGGCGTCTTCAACGCGGGAGCGAAGCTTGTCGGTCTGGTACGTCAGGGCCAGTTCGGCGCCCTGGCGGTGCATCGCCTCGGCGATGCCGCTGGCGATCGAGCGCTGGCTGGCGATGCCCGTGATCAGGGCGCGTTTGCCTTGCAGGAAACCCATGGTGTTCTCGCTGGTTGAGCAACCGCTCTATTCTGGCATGGCCTGCGCGCCGCCGGCAGCCTGCACGGACGCGCTGGCGGGCGCCGGGTCGATCGCCAGCACCATGCCCGGGCGCAGCATGTCCGATGCGGACAGGCCGTTGCGTTCGAGCAGGTCCGCGCGCCGCACGTCGTAACGTTCGGCCAGGCGCCAGATCGAGTCGCCGCGCTGCACGACGTGCGTGCGCGGCGTGGCGACGGGTGCGGGGTCGGCGCTTGCCGCCGCGGACGCGACGGGTTGCGTCGCGGCCGGTTCGATGACGATGGCGTCGGCGGCGTCCGCCAGGGTCGTCGTCGCGGGCGCGGGCACCGGCGCCAGGACCTGTGCGGGGCGCTTGCCCCGGGCGACCTGTCCGCCGGCAAAGGCCGGGTTGATCTGCTTCACGCGCGCGGGGTCGAGCCGGTGTTGCCTGGCCCAGGTGTCGAGACTGACGGTGCCGGCGGGCAGGGTTGCCGGCCTGAGCACGGCGACCGGCCGGTCGAGCGCGCGCTTCCACTCCTCGCGATCATCCGCCTGGTCGAGCACGCACGACAGCGCGTGCAACTTGCGTACGTAGGCCCGGGTGATGCCGGACAGGCCGACCAGCTTTTCCGGGTCGGCGTCCATTGCCCGCTGGCCGCTGCGCTTGAGCGCGCCCAGCACGCGGTACTCGCCGGCGTTGTAGGCCATCACCGCCAGCCGCCAGTCGCCTGCGAACATGCCGTGCAGGGTCTTGAGGTAGCGCACCGCGGCGCGGGTCGATTCAACCGGCGACAGGCGGCCGTCGTAGCCGGCCCGGATCGGGATTTCGTGGTTGCGCGCGGTCAGGGCGATGAACTGCCACAGGCCGGCGGGGCCGCTGCCGCTGCGCACGCCCGGCTTGTAGCCGCTTTCGACGAAGGGGATCAGCGCGTACTCGGTGGGCAGGTTCGCTTCGCGCAGGGCGTCGACGACGTAGCCGAACAGCGGCAGCACGTCGGTATCCGGCGCGGCCAGCTTCTTCGGCGCGGCGGCGAAATGGCGCTGCCAGCGCGCGCTGGTGTCCGGCCCGCAGGACGGGTCGGCCAGGCCTTCGCGGAAGCGGGCGTAAATCTCGCGGCCGTTGCGGGTGGCCGGGACCGGGGATGCGGCCGGCGCCGGCTGCGCTGCCGGCGTGGCGGTCGCTTGCGCCGGTTCGTCCGCGTGGGCGCCACCCAGCGCGAGCGCGGCCACGAGGGCGGCCACCAGCCGCCGGGCGGCGGGCCGCCTCATGCGCGGAAACCGTCCTTCCAGCGCCGCAGGGCGGCGAAGGTCGCGACGCGGTCCCCGGGCGCATGCCCGGCCTGGCTTGCCACCGCCGCGCGCACCGCCGGCGCGTCCACGCGCAGGAACGGATTGGTGTCGCACTCGCCGGCGAGCGTGCTGGGCAGGGTGGGGCGACCGGACTGGCGCATGGCCTGGGCTTCCTCGATGCGGCGCGCGAGCGCCGGGTTGTCGGGTTCGACTGCGCGCGCGAAGGCGGCGTTGGACAGCGTGTATTCGTGGCCGCAGCAGACCAGGGTGTCGCCGGGCAGCGCAGCCAGGCGGTCGAGCGATGCCAGCATCTGCGCGGGCGTACCCTCGAACATCCGCCCGCAACCGAGACTGAACAGGGTGTCGCCACAAAACAAGAGGCCATGGCCGTGGAATGCGATGTGGCTCACGGTATGGCCCGGGACGGCGAGCACGTCGAAGGCCCAGCCGCCGAGCTCGACCCGCTCGTCGTCGCCCACGCGGCGGCTGGCGACCGGGATCCTGTCGTCGACCGGCGCGAGCACCGGCAGGCCGGGCCAGCGCCGCAGCAGTTCTTCGACGCCGCCGATGTGGTCGGTGTGGTGGTGGGTGAGCAGGATCGCTTGCGGCCGCAGGCCCGCGTCGGCGGCCGCAAGCACCGGCCCGGCCTCGCCCGGGTCGACCACGATCGCCCGCCCGTCGTCGCCGCGCAGCGTCCAGATGTAGTTGTCCTCGAACGCGGGCAGCGGCGTCGGATGCATCGGGGAGGGACTCCCGGTGGCCGGTAGAATGGCGACCATGCCCCCCCCTCCCGCCACCGGTCAACCTGACAGCGCCCGCGCCTGGTTCGGGTCCGATGCCGGCCTGGCGCTGCTCCAGAGCGAGCAGCCGACGGTCCTGCGCGCCCTCTCCGAACGCCCGGCATTGCCGTGGCTGTGGTTCGGCCCGGTGGAACAGGTCGCCCGCGTGGAGGGCCGCGGCCTGCGCCTGGCCGCCGACCACGGCGGCTGGTCGGGCGCCGCGCGCTGCAGCCTGCCGCTGCCGCTGGCGACCGAGTCGGTCGGCGTGGTCGTGCTCCAGCACGTCATCCGGCCCGGTCGCGACGGCCGCGGGTTGTTCGCCGAATGCGCACGCGTACTGGCCCCGGGCGGGCGGCTGTGGGTGTTCGCGCTCAACCCGTTGGCGCCGTACCGCTGGCGCTGGCGCGGCAACGGCCTGCGCGCCTCGGAGCCGCTCACCTGGCGGCGCAGGATGCGCGAGGCCGGACTGGTGCCCGAGCCGGTGTCCGAAGGCCTCGGCCCGGGCTGGAAGGTGCACGTGTCCCACGAGCCGCAGGATGGCCCCGGCCTGCGCGCGGCCTACGCCGTCCGCGCCGAGAAGCGCGCCTGGCCGCTGACCCCCATCCGCCAGCGCGCCCGGCTACCGATGCCCGAAGGAATCCCCGCTGCATGAAACAGATCGAAGTCCACACCGACGGGGCCTGCCTCGGCAATCCCGGCCCCGGCGGCTGGGCGGCGCTGCTGCGCTACGGCGCGCGCGAGCGCGAACTCGTCGGCGGCGAGGCGCAGACCACCAACAACCGCATGGAGCTGATGGCGGCGATCATGGCGCTGGAAACGCTGACCGAACCCTGCGAAGTGGTCCTGCACACCGACTCGCAGTACGTGCGCCAGGGCATCACCGAATGGATGCCCAACTGGCTGCGCCGCAACTGGAAGACTACCGGCGGCGCCCCGGTCAAGAACCGCGACCTGTGGGAGCGCCTGCACGCGGCCACCGACCGCCACCGCATCGACTGGCGCTGGGTGAAGGGCCACTCCGGCGATCCCGACAACGAGCGCGTGGATGTCCTGGCCCGCGACGAAGCCATCAAGCTCAAGTCCGCCGCGAACGCCCTGCTGTAGGCTTTCCCGATTCCCGATTCCCGATTCCCGATTCCCGATTCCCGCCCATGCGCCAGATCGTCCTCGACACCGAAACCACCGGCCTGGAATGGAAGAAGGGCAACCGCGTCGTCGAGATCGGCTGCGTGGAGATGGTCGAGCGCCGGCCGACCGGGCGCACCTATCACCAGTACATCCATCCCGAGCGCGAGTTCGAACCCGGTGCGCAGGAAGTCACCGGGCTGACGCTGGAATTCCTCGCCGACAAGCCGAAATTCGCCGCGATCGCCGACGAGTTCCTCGCCTTCATCGACGGCGCCGAGCTGGTGATCCACAACGCCGCGTTCGACGTCGGCTTCCTCGACCACGAACTGTCGCGGCTGGGCGACCACTACGGCCGCCTTCGCGACCGCGCGCAGGTGCTCGACTCTCTCGAACTTGCCCGCCACCGCTATCCCGGCCAGCGCAACTCGCTCGATGCCCTGTGCAAACGGCTGGGTGTGGACAACGCGCACCGCCAGCTGCACGGCGCGCTGCTCGACGCCCAGCTGCTGGCCGAGGTCTACCTCGCGCTGACGGCGGGCCAGAGCGAGATCGGCTTCGGCAGCGTCGAGGCGGCGGAAAAGCGGACGGCTGCCGTGTCGTTCGCCGGCGCCGCGCTGGGCCCGCGGCCGGCCGTGGTGGTCGACGCCGAAGATCTGGCCGCGCACGTGGCGCGGCTGGAGGCGATCCGCAAGAAGGCGGGGAGCGTGGTCTGGGACCTGTAGCAGCCCCGCGGCTCAGTGCCGCCGGACCAGCACCACGGTGACGTTGTCCGAGCCGCCGCCGTCGAGCGCGGCCGCCACCAGCCCGTCGACGCATTCCTGCGCGCTGCATTCGGTGTGCGACAGCACCCGCGAGATGCCGCGGTCGTCGACTTCCTCGGTCAGGCCGTCGCTGCACAGCAGCAGCTGCATGCCTGGCAGCAGTTCGCCCGACAGCGTCTCGACGTTGAGGTTCTGCGGGTCGGTCACGCCCAGCGCCTGGGTGACGACGTTGCGGTGGGGATGGGTGCGCGCCTGGTCGACGCTGATCGTGCCCTGCGAGATCAGCTCCTGCACGTAGCTGTGGTCGTGCGACAGCTGGGCCAGCCGGTCGTCGTGCCACAGGTACACGCGGCTGTCGCCGACCCAGGCCACCTCGAAGCGGTTGTCGACGATCCGCGCGGCCACCACCGTGGTGCCCATCGGCAGCGAGTCGCCGCGCTTGCGCGAGGCGCGGATGATTTCCTCGTCGGCGATCCGGATCGCCTGCTGCAGCGGCGTGCCCTGGCGGATCTCGCGCACGATCGCCTCGCGCGCCAGCGCGCTGGCGACCTCGCCGTACTCATGCCCCCCCATCCCGTCGGCCACCAGCCACAGACCCAGTTCACTGTCGCCGTAGTACGTGTCTTCGTTCAGCTCGCGCCGCAGGCCGACATGGGTCAGGTGTCCGAATTCGATCATGGGCGACTCTGCGGGCGGCGGCGGACGGGAGCCTTCTTGTCCGGGCCAACGCACAGATGAGGCTGAACAGGACGCAGGCAGGGCTGGCTGGTGGGGAATCTTGGCGGGCAGGGCATGATGCCGGAGTGGAGATGCAGCGCGGGTGGGCAAAGCGTACAGGCTGGCATTGCCTGCCGGACCTGTACTTGAGTACGAAAAAACCTTGCCGGCCGTGCCAGCCCGGCACCGCGGGGGCCGGGACAAGCAAAGGCCCCCTTGCGGGGGCCGTTGCACGATCTGGCGGAGAGGGGGGGATTCGAACCCCCGAGGCGCTATAAACGCCTGCCTGATTTCGAGTCAGGTACATTCAACCGCTCTGCCACCTCTCCGGGGCATCCCCGGGCGCAGGCCGCGGCCGGGGGCGCAATGATACGGGCCGCCGCGGTGGCGGACAAGGACGGGGCGGTACACTGCGCGCTGTTTTCCAGCCGTTGAAAGGGCCATGTCCGAAATCTCCGTTCCCGTGTCATTCGGCGAGCTGCTCGACAAGATCGCCATCCTCCAGATCAAGTCCGAGCGCATGACCGACCCGGCCAAGCTGGCCAATGTCCGCAACGAGCTGGCCGCGCTGGAAAAGACCTGGATGGCGCACCCTGCCGCCGGAAACGACATCGCCCGTCTGCGCGCCGACCTGAAGGCCGTCAACGAGCGGCTGTGGGTGATCGAGGACGACATCCGGCTCAAGGAGAAGGCGCAGGCCTTCGACGACGAGTTCATCCGCCTGGCGCGCAGCGTCTACGTGGAGAACGACACGCGCGCGCGGATCAAGAAGGAGATCAACCTGGCCCTGGGCTCGAGCTACGTCGAGGAGAAGTCGTACCAGGACTACCGGGCCGACGCGGCGTCCTGACCCGGCGCTTCCGGCCGCTCAGGCGGCAAGCGCCCAGGCCGACAGCGCGAACGCGAGCAGAGCCGCGGTGGCGGCGACCAGCGAGAACCGGTTCGCCCGCCGCAGCTCGCCTTCGAGCACGCTGTTGCGCTGCTGCAGCGCGACGAGGGTGTTGTCCAGCTGCGTGGCGCCCTGCTGCAGCGAAGCCAGCGTGCGCTGCATCTCGCCGGCCAGCTGCTTCACCGCGTCGGCGTTCTGCGTCGCCGCGTCCTGCAGCTCCTTGATCTGCTGCGGGACCTTCTCCGCGCCCTTGTCGCGGGTGAACATCGGCTTGGCCATCTGGATGATGTCGGGCAGGAACGGCGCGACAACGGTGAACCAGGCTGCCATGGAAACTCCTGTGGAAACGGACGGCGGTTGCCGGCGAGTATGCCAGCGACCGTCCGCGCGGCCGTTTGCTATCGCGCCGAGGCGAAGCGTTCGAACGCCGTGATGCCGTCCTCGACGGTCACCAGGTCCATCACCCCGTCGTGTTCGATCTTCGTGCCCCATTTCAGCGCGCTGGCGGGTTTGCCCAGGTACCTGCGCGCGGCATCGTCGTAGCGGTCCACGCAGTAGCGGCGGTCCGAGTACGGGCCGCTGCGCGCCGGGTTGCTGGCCGCGTGCAGGCCGAGGACCTTCGTGCCCATGGCGTTGGCGATGTGCATGGGGCCGGAGTCCGGGGTCATCACCAGGTCGGCGCGTTCGAGCAGGGCCGGCAACTGCTTGAGCGTGTCCTTGCCGACCAGGTCCAGTGCGGGCGACTGCATCGCGGCGAGGATCGCGTCGGCGGTGTCGCGCTCCAGCTGGCTGCGGCCGCCGCACAGCACGATGCGCCAGCCGCGCGCGGCGGCGTGGTCGGCGACGGCGGCGTAGCGGTCGCTGCGCCAGTTGCGCAGGGCGTGGCTGGAGCAGGGCGAGATGAGCAGCGTCGGGCTGCCGTCGTCGGCCCATTGCGCGCGGGCCCAGTCGCGGGCGTCGGCGGGCACCGGCAGGTCCCAGACCACCTCGCCCTGCTTCAGCCCCAGCGGTTCGCAGAAGCTGCCGATGGCGTCGAGCACGTGGATGCCCGGTCGGGCGGGGATGCGCTCATTGATGAACAGCCCGTGCAGGTCCTTCGAACGCGCGCGGTCGTAGCCGATGCGCCGCTTCGCGGACACGAATGCCGACAGCAGGTTGGCGCGCGCGGCCACCTGCATCTGCAGCAGGGCGTCGAAGCGCCGGCCGCCGAACTGCCGCCGCAGCGCGCGCATCCCGGCCAGGCCGGTCTTCTTGTCGTAGACGACGAACTCCACGCCCTCAAGCCCGTCCAGCAGCCTGTGTTCGGCCCTGCCGATCACCCAGGCCAGGGCAGCGTCGGGCCACGCGCGGCGCAGCGTGCGCACCAGCGGCACGACGTGGGTGGCGTCGCCCAGCGCCGACAGCCGCAGCAGGCACAACGTGCGTGGAATGGCCGCGCGCGCGGCGGCCGGAATAACGGGATCGGAAGGCATGCGCTTGTTAGACTCGCCGGATGGCCGCGTTCGATGCTACCGAAAGCCTGACGCCGTTCCGCGCCGGCCGCGGGGATCGTGGCATTGGCTCGATTCTGTTCGACGGCACGCAGCTGCGGCAAGTCGACCCGCGCTGGTTCAACCCCGAGGCCTGGGGCGACCGCGCGCAGCGGGTGGGCGAGGGCGGCCGCGGCGGCGCCTGGTACATCGACGCCTCGCACGGCCCCTGCGTGCTGCGCCAGTACCTGCGCGGCGGCTGGGCCGCGAAATTCAGTCGCGACCGCTACCTGTGGCGCGACGCCGACCACGTGCGCAGCTTCGCCGAGTTCCGCCTGCTGCGCGAACTTCTCAAGCAGGACCTGCCGGTGCCGCGGCCGATCGCCGCCGCCTACGTGCGCGAGGGGATGCATTACCGCGCCTGGATCCTGATGGAGCGCCTGCTCGACGTGCGTTCGCTGGGCGAGCTGGCCACGCTCGACGGCCACAGCGCGCCGTGGGACGAGGCCGGGCGCCTGGTCGCGCGCTTCCACCGCGCCGGGCTCGACCACGCCGACCTGAACGCCCACAACCTGCTGTTCGACATCGACCCGGCCGGGCAGGGCTGGATGATCGATTTCGACCGCAGCAAGCTGCGCATTCCCGCCACGGGCTGGCGCGAGGCCAACCTGGCGCGGCTCAAGCGCTCGCTGCTCAAGCTGCGCGGCCACCGCAGCGTGGCGGACGTGGAGGAGGATTTCGCCCGCCTGCGCAAGGGCTACGACGCGCAGTGGGACCGCGGGATCTGACGGCCGCACGCATGGCCTGGTCGCTGCGCTTCCATGGAGTCGGCAATGCCTCGGCGGTCGAGCTGGGCTCGCCGATGGCGACCATCGAGCGCGACGGCGCGCCGTGGCTGACCATCGACTGCGGCGCCGAAGGCCTGACCGCGTACCTCGCGCACTACGGCCAGGCGCCGCGCGCGCTGTTCGTCACCCATGTGCACCTGGACCACGTGGCCGGCTTCGAGCGGCTGTTCGTCGCCGACTACTTCGATGCCGCGCGCCGTGGCCGGACCCGGCTCTACGTGCCGGCGACCGTGGTGCCGCTGCTGCACCGGCGTGTGGGCGACTACCCGAACGTGCTGGCCGAGGGCGGCGCCAACTTCTGGGACGCCTTCCAGCTGGTGCCGGTGGGCGATGCGTTCTGGCATGCGGGCGTGCGGCTGGAGGTGTTCCCCGTGCGCCACCACTGGCCAGAGACCGCCTACGGCCTGCGCCTGCGCGGCAGCCTGGCGTGGAGCGGCGACACCCGGCCGATCCCGGAAACGCTGGCCAGGTTCGCCGACGCCGGCGAACTGGTCGCGCACGACTGCACGCTGCACGGCAATCCCTCGCACAGCGGCATCGACGACCTCGAGCGCGAATACCCGCGCGACCTGCTCGAACGCTGCCTGCTCTACCACTACGCCAGTGTTGCAGACGGCCAGGCGCTGGCCGGCCGCGGGTACCGCGTCGCCACGCCGGGCGAAGTGGTGGCGCTGGCCGAACCGACCGCGGAACAGGGGCTGGCGCCGTGAACGCCGTGCTGCACGCCCCGCCGATGCCGCTCGACCGCCTCGGCCGGCCGCTGCACGACCTGCGGCTGTCGGTGATCGAGGCCTGCAATTTCCGCTGCGGCTACTGCATGCCCGCCGACCGCGTGCCCGACGATTACGGCATGGATGCGGCGGCGCGGCTGTCGTTCGACGAAATCGAAACGCTGGTGCGCGGCCTCGCGCGGCTGGGCGTGCGCAAGTTGCGCCTGACCGGCGGCGAACCGCTGCTGCGCAAGCGCCTGCCGGAGCTGGTCGCGCGGCTGGCCGCCATCGACGGTATCGACGACCTGGCCCTGACCACCAACGGCGCGCTGCTGGCCGGGCAGGCGCGCGCGCTGCGCGAGGCCGGGCTGCGACGGATCACGATCAGCCTCGACGCGCTCGACCCGGCGCTGTTCCGCGCGCTGTCGGGCGGCCGCGGCGACCTCGCCGGCGTGCTGGCCGGCGTCGCCGCAGCGGAGGACGCCGGCTTCGCGCGCATCAAGTTCAACTGCGTCGTGCAGCGCGGCGTCAACGACGGCCAGGCGCTGCCGCTGGTCGAGCGCTTCCGCGGCAGCGGCCACATCGTGCGCTTCATCGAATACATGGACGTGGGCACCTGCAACGGCTGGGATGCCGCGCGCGTGGTGCCGTCCGCCGCGCTGCGCGACCGCATCCATGCGCGCTGGCCGCTGCATCCGCTCGATCCCAACTACCGCGGCGAGGTCGCCTCCCGCTACGCCTTCGACGACGGCGCGGGCGAGGTCGGCTTCGTCAGCTCGATCAGCGCGCCGTTCTGCGGCGACTGCCACCGCGCCCGCGTGTCGGCCGACGGGCGCCTCTACACCTGCCTGTTCGCCGCTGAAGGCACCGACCTGCGGCCCGTCCTGGCCGATGGAGAAGCCGCACTGGCCGACCACGTCGCCGGCCTGTGGACGCGCCGCGGCGACCGCTACAGCGAATTGCGTGGCCGCGCAGGCGTGTCGCGGCGGCACGTGGAGATGTTCCTGGTCGGGGGATAGGACTCCGGTAACCCGTCCCTGTTCTCTTTTTGTAGGAGCGGCTTCAGCCGCGAGCTCTTTCCCTGCGAAGGGCCTCGCGGAAACGGATTGGTCGCCTCGAAAGGATCGAAAGGACTCGCGGCAACTTCAAAAACTCGCGGCTGAAGCCGCTCCTACAAGGGCTGCGTGTGTTGCGTTGCCACGACCTACAATCGCCACGACTGTTGCCGCCGCCAGACCACCATGCCGCCCAAACCTGCCCGCAAGCTCAGCCATCTCGACGCCGAAGGCCGCCCTGCGATGGTCGACGTCTCGGACAAGGCCGTCACCGCGCGATCGGCCGTGGCCGAATGCCGGGTGAAATTCCCAGCCGCGGTCGCCGCGCAGCTGCGCGCCAGCGGCCTGAAGAGCGCCAAGGGCGGCATCGTCGAAACCGCGGTCATCGCCGGCACTATGGCGGTCAAGCGTACCCATGAACTGATCCCGTTCTGCCACCCGCTGCCGATCGACGGCGTGCGCATCGGCATCGACTGGCACGGCGAGCGCGAGCTGCGCATCGAGTGCGCGGTGAAGACCACCCACCGCACCGGCGTCGAGATGGAGGCGCTGACCGGCGCCACCGTCGCCGCGCTGACCGTCTACGACATGTGCAAGGCGCTGTCGCACGCGATCGTGCTCGGCCCGGCGAAGCTGCTGGGCAAGCGCGGCGGCCGGCACGATTTCGGGAGTGCGGGCTGATGGCGCGGGTCACGGTGCTGTACTTCGCCAGCCTGCGCGACGCCGCGGGCGTGGCCGAGGACACGGTGGAAACCGCCGCCACCAGCCTGCGCGCGCTCTACGACGGGCTGCGCGAACGCCATGGCTTCGCGTTGCCGGCCGAGCGCCTGCGGGTGGCGGTCGACGGTGCCTTCGCGCGCTGGGACGACGCGCCGGCGGACGGCAGCGAGGTGGCCTTCATCCCGCCGGTCAGCGGCGGCTGAGCGTGGCGCGCTTCTCGCTGTCGCCGGAACCGTTCGACATCGCGCCCCTGCGCGAAGCGCTGGAAGACGCCCGCGCCGGCGCCTTCGCGGCCTTCGAGGGCCGCGTGCGCAACCACAACGACGGCCGCGCCGTGGACGGCCTGCACTACGAGGCCTACGCCGCGCTGGCCGAAGCCGAGGGCGAGCGCGTGCTGGCCGAGGCGCTGGAACGCTTCGACATCCTCGACGCCCGCTGCGTGCACCGCACCGGCGACCTAGCGGTCGGCGAGATCGCGGTTTGGGTTGGCGTTGCCGCCGCCCACCGCGACGCCGCCTTCGCGGCCTGCCGCTACGTCATCGACGAGGTCAAGGCGCGGGTGCCGATCTGGAAGCGCGAGGGCTACGCCGGGGGCGGTGAGGACTGGCAGCATCCCCTGCCATAGCAACCCCGTGTTTCGCAGGAGCGTGCGTGGGCGCGGCAAGGCATTACCGGCAAAGCCCGATCGCGCCCAAGTGTGGGCAGCGAAGAATGCGGCGAGAACGCCGGTGTCATGGATGTCGACCGAAGGAAAGCCCCCTTGGCAAGGAGGTGCCCCGAAGGGGCAGGGATCGGAAGCACATGGCCAGGGCCCGTGATCTGCGAAGCAAATCATGGGTTTTTCATGCGAAGCATGGAAAAGGCGATGGCCCCGCCGGCTGACCTCGGCACCCGCGTCGATCGATACCGTTGCTGCCTTCCGGCCCTGGCGGGGTTTTCGATCTAGCGTCGCGAGGGGCCGACGGGGCCACCATAGAGACTGCGTCACGTCACGACGCGAAAAACTGGCGGAGAGAGGGGGATTCGAACCCCCGAAGCGCGGTTTAGACGCTTACACACTTTCCAGGCGTGCTCCTTCAACCACTCGGACACCTCTCCGCTGGAACCTGAAGGAAGCTTCCGGCAACGCTCAGGGGCGCCGATTCTAGCCGTGGCGGGCAGCGGGGACAAGCAACGATGGCGGGCTGCGGCGACATCGGGTGCCCGCTGGCGGTGGTCCGTTCACATGCGCCGCGATCACCGCCCGGGGGCTGCCACCGCGGCGGGGATCGCCCGGTGCGGCATGGCAGAATGCCCCCATGTCCTACCTCGTCCTCGCCCGCAAGTGGCGCCCCAAGCGTTTCGCCGAACTGGTCGGGCAGGAACACGTGGTCCGCGCACTGTCCAACGCGCTCGATTCGGGCCGCGTGCACCACGCCTACCTGTTCACCGGCACCCGCGGCGTCGGCAAGACCACCATCGCGCGCATCTTCGCCAAGAGCCTGAACTGCGAGCGCGGCACCGGCGCCGATCCCTGCGGCGAGTGCGAAACCTGCCAGGCGATCGATGCTGGCCGCTACATCGACCTGCTGGAAATCGACGCGGCCTCCAACACCGGCGTCGACAACGTCCGCGAGCTGATCGAGAACGCGCAGTACATGCCCTCGCGCGGCCGCTACAAGGTCTACCTGATCGACGAAGTGCACATGCTGTCGAAGCAGGCGTTCAACGCGCTGCTCAAGACGCTCGAGGAGCCGCCGGAGCACGTCAAGTTCCTGTTCGCCACCACCGATCCGGAAAAGTTGCTGGTGACGGTGCTCAGCCGCTGCCTGCAGTTCAACCTCAAGCGGCTGGACGAGGATCAGATTTCCGGCCAGATCACCAAGATCCTGGGCGCCGAGGGCATCGCCGTCGAACCCGGCGCGGTGCGCCAGCTGGCCAGGGCCGCCGACGGCAGCCTGCGCGACGGCCTGTCGCTGCTCGACCAGGCGATCGCCTACACGGGCGCCAATGGCGACAACGCGCTGACCGACGCCGCGCTGGCGAGCATGCTCGGCACCGTCGACCGCACCCGCGTCGGCGCGCTGCTGTCCGCGCTGGCGGACGGCGACGGCAAGGCGCTGCTGGACGAGGTGGCGACGCTGGCCGAAATCTCGCCGGACTGGTCGGGCGTGCTCGACGCGCTGGCCGACGCGCTGCACCGGGTGCAGGTGAAGCAACTGGTGCCCGCGATCGATGTCGAGGCCAACGGCGTGGACGTCGACGTGCTGGCCGCGGCGCTGCGTCCGGAAGTCGTGCAGCTGTGGTACCAGATGGCGCTCAACGGTCGCCGCGACCTGTCCCTGGCGCCGAGCGCGCGCGCGGGCTTCGAGATGAGCCTGCTGCGGATGCTGGCGTTCCGCCCTGCCGAAGGCGGCGCGGTGGCCGGCGACGCGTCCGCCGCGGCGCGCAGGACCGGCCCGGCCGCGGCGCGCGCCGCGCTGGAGGGCGCAAGCGCGACGAAGCCGGCGCGTGCGCCGGAACCGCCGCCGCCGCGTCCCGCGCCGGTTAAGCCGCCGGTCGCACAGGCGCCCGTGCCGCAGGCGCCCGTCGAGCCACCGCCGCCGCGCGCCGAGGAATCGAAGCCGGCACCGGCACCGGCAACACCGCCGGCGGCCGCGGCGCAAACCGCGTCACCGGTCGACCTCGATGCGGCCACGTGGCCCGACTTCGTCGCCGCGCTCGACCTGCGCGGACCGGTGAAGGAACTGGCCGCCAGCGCCGGCTTCGTCGGCTGGTCCGACGGCGTGCTGCAGCTGTCCCTGCCGCCCGCCGACGACCACCTCAAGGCGCCGTTCCTGGTGTCGCAGCTGGCCACGGCGCTGGCCGCACCATTCGGCGTGCAGCCGCAGATCCGCTTCGGCACCGCGCAGGTGGTGGCCGAAACCCTGCATGCGCGCAACGAACGCCAGCGCGACGAACGCCAGGCCGCCGCCGAGAGCGCCTTCCTCGCCGACCCGCAGGTGCAGCGGCTGATGTCGCAGCACGGCGCGAAACTGGTGCCCGATTCGATCCGCCACTACGAAGACCAGGAATAACGACATGCGTGGAAACATCGCCCAGCTGATGCAGCAGGCGCAGAAGATGCAGGAGAACATGCAGCGCGTGCAGGAAGAGCTCGCCAGCCTCGAGGTCACCGGCAACGCCGGCGGTGGGATGGTGGCGGTGACTCTCACCGGGCGCATGGAGTGCCGCAAGGTACGCATCGACCCGGGCGTGCTGTCGGACCCGGAAATGGCCGAGGACCTGGTCGCCGCCGCCTTCAACGACGCGGTCAACAAGGCCAACGCCGCCTCGCGGGAAAAGATGGGCGCCGCCACCGCCGGCATGCCGCTGCCGCCGGGGATGAAGCTGCCGTTCTGAGGGCCTTGATTTGGTGATTGGCGATTCGAAAGAGCCGGTGGTATGGCTGTCATCCCGAGCGCAGCGAGGGATCTGCTTGTTGGGTGACGCCGATGGAACAGATCCCTCGCTGCGCTCGGGATGACATCGTCGAAACCGGCTTTACGAATCACCAATCGCCAATTCCCCTCCATGTCCTCATTGCTCGAACAACTGATCGAAGCCTTCCGCGTCCTGCCGGGCGTGGGGCAGAAGACCGCGCAGCGGATGGCTTACCACGTGCTCGAACGCGAGCGCGACGGCGGTCGCCGGCTGGCCGAGGCGTTGTCCGAGTCGATCGAACGCATCGGCCACTGCGCGCGCTGCCGCGACTTCAGCGAAACGGAGATCTGCACCACCTGCGCCAGCGCCGCGCGCGACGTGCAGCAGCTGTGCGCAGTGGAGTCGCCTGCCGACCGGCTGGTGATCGAGCAGGCGACCGGCTATCGCGGCCTGTACTTCGTGCTGCAGGGCCGGCTCAGCCCGCTCGACGGCATCGGACCGCGCGAACTCGGCCTGGAACAGCTGGCCGAGCGCCTGGCCTCGGGCGAGGTGCAGGAACTGATCATCGCCACCAACCCGACCGTCGAAGGCGAGGCCACCGCGCACTACCTCGCCCAGCTCGCCCGCAACCACGGCGTGCGCCCCAGCCGCCTCGCCCACGGCGTGCCGCTGGGCGGGGAACTGGAATACGTGGACCGCGGCACGCTGTCGCATGCGTTCGGGTCGCGGAGCGAGATGCCGTAGGGCTCGGGACTCGGGACGGCGGGGGTGCGCGCGGCCGGCGCTATCATCGAGTCACCAGCCCAGTCCCCAGTCCCGGCTTTCCACCATGACCACCATCTTCCACAAGATCATCCGTCGCGAGATTCCGGCCGACATCGTCTACGAGGACGACGACATCATCGCCTTCCGCGACATCGCGCCGCAGGCGCCGGTGCACGTGCTGTTTGTGCCCAAGACCGATGTCGCCACGCTCAACGACCTGCGCGAGGACCAGGCCGCGATCGTCGGCCGCCTCGCGTTCGCGGCGGCGCGCTACGCGAAGGAACAGGGGTTTTCAGAGGACGGTTACAGGATCGTGATGAACTGCAACGACCACGGCGGGCAGACCGTGTTCCAGATCCACCTGCACCTGCTGGCAGGCGCGCAGCTCGGGCGCTTCGGTACGCCGGGCTGAGCCGCGATCGCACATGATGCGATGCGCGCATCCGGATATGCGCATCCGGATGCCAGCCCAAAACAACTCGCTGTCATCCAAAAACTCGTCGCCATTCCCGCCTGCGCGGGGATGACGACGGGGCGGCCGTGTCAGACCGAAGGTGGCTGCCATGAAAAACGCCCGGCGGCCCGGGCGTTTTTCATTTGAACTTTCAAGCCGGAAAGCGGCGACTCACCACCAACCCCACCACGGCCACGGCGCCGGCCGCGTTACCACGTTCACCCGCTCGCGGATCGGCCACAGGTAGACCACGTCCGCGGCGACGTGTGGAAAGCGGTAGTCGTAGCCGCCGATGCGGCGGTTCTCGTAGCCGTCGATGTGGCCGGTGAAGCTGATCTCGCGGTTGCGCTCGAACACCGCCGGGTCGTAGAAGCCGGCGCGGCAGGCGATGAAGCGGCCGCCGGTGTCGTCCTCGGCCCAGTACGGGCGGCCGCTGGCGGTCAGGCGCGTGGAGACGATCTCGAAGCAGGTGCGGTTTTCCTTCGGTTCGACCTGCACGATGCGGCCGCCCCAGCGCACGGGGGCGCCGGTGCTGTCGAGCTGTGCGGCTTCGCGCGGGGTGATCGGGTTGAACTCGCCCTGCAGCGGCTGCGGCACGGTGGAGCAGGCGGCGAGCAGGACGCTGGCGAGGCCGGCGGCGGCGAGCGTGCGGACGTTCATGCGGATCTCTCCGGTGGCATGCGGTCGACTGTAGCGGATCAGGGGCGATGCCTGCGCAGTGCGCGGACCAGTGCGTCCAGTTCGCGCCGCCCCTGTGTGCGCCCGTCCAGGGAAGCGTACCGCCATTGGGCGAAACGCGCGCTGAGCGACTGCAGCTCGTCCGACCCCGGCCACGCGGCGGCCACGCGTGCGGCCCATGCGCCGGCGGGTTCATGCGCTGCACGCGCGAATCCGAGCCGGGCATAGCGGGCGCCGAGCCGGTGCCAGGCGCGCAGCAGGCGGTCGCCTTCGCGCTCGGCGCGGGCGGTGAGCCAGAGCATCCAGCCGATCGCCAGCGTGGCCGCGGCGGCGAACAGGGCGATCAGGCCGCGCGGGTCGAGGCGCTCGATGCCCAGCGGCTGCAGCAGCTTCTGTTGCCGCGCGGCGTCGAAGCCGAGCACGAAGTCGTTCCAGCCGCGGCGCATCCAGTCGGCGACGTCGCGGACCGCCGCCAGCCGGTCGGCGAGGCCGCCCAGGCCAGCGAGTCCACCGCCGCCACCGCCGGCGCGATCGGCGAGCGTGTCGTAGATGCGTTCGGGCGCGACGGCGGCGGTCGGGTCCACGCGCGTCCAGCCGCGGCCGGCGAGCCAGACTTCGGCCCAGGCGTGCGCGTCGGAGCGGCGCACGATCCAGTAGTCGCCATAGCGGTTGCGGTAGCCGCCGACGTAGCCGGTCACCACCCGCGCGGGAATCCCCGCCGCGCGCATCAGCACCACGAACGCGGAGCTGAAGTGCTCGCAGAAGCCGGCCTGCTGTTCGAACAGGAACTCGTCCACCGAGTGCCGGCCCAACAGCGGCGTGGTCAGCGTGTAGGCGAAGTCGTCGCGGATCCATGCCAGCGCGCGCTCGACGATGGCGGCGTCGTTGTCGCCCGCCTCGAGCCGCCATTGCCGCGCCAGTGCCACGGTGCGCGGGTTGTAGCCTTCGGGCAGGCGCAGCGCGAGCTGGTGCAGGTAGGGGCGCAGCTCCGGTTCGAACGCGACCGGCGCGGCCGACTGCATGCGCCAGCGGGTCAGGGTGCCCAAGGGCCGCGGTGCCTGCAGGCCGTAGTCGTGGTCGAGGTGGGTGCCGTCCGGCGCCGCGACCGGAAGCTCCAGTGCGACCATCTGCCGGCGCTCGGTGGGTTCGAGTGCCATCTCGTAGTCCCAGGTGCGCGCGGCGCGGGTGACCGCTGGCGGCGGCAGGCTGCGCAGCCAGCGCGAGCCGGTCCAGGTGCGGCCGTCGAAGTTCCACAGCACCGGGCCGCGCCAGTACATCTGCGAAGTGGGCGGCGTCGGGCCGAAGAACGTCACCCGCAATGCCGGCGTGTCGTCGTTGATGAAGTCGATCCATTCGCCGGGCGACATGTGGTCGGACAGGCCGGGGCGGGCGAGCGCGCGTTCGGGCACGCCCCACAGCGGCGTGGCGATGCGCGGGAACAGCCAGAACGCCGCCAGCGCCAGCGGCAGCCCGATGGCGACCAGCCGCCACACGCCCAGCAGGCGTCGCCAGGGCGGTGCGGCGTGCGCGATGTCGCCCGATTCCAGGTCGGCCACGCGCAGCAGCGCCGCCAGTGCGAGCGTCACGCCCACCAGCCCCAGGGCCAGCGACAGCGGTCCCTGGTCGAGCAGGAAGGTGGAGAACGGCGCGAACAGGGCGAAGCCGAGCAGGCTGCGGGCGTCGCGCACGCCAGCCAGTTCGACCGGCTTGATGGCCAGCATTGCCGCGAGCAGCGCACAGGCCGTGTCGCGCCCCAGCGCGAAGCGTGCGCTGGCCAGCACGTAGCCGACCAGCGCCACGGCCAGCAGCAGGCGCAGCCAGCCGGGCAGGCGGCGGCGGGACGTCACCGTGACGATCACCGCACCGATCGTGGCGATCGCCAGCGCCATGGGAATTGGCAGCTGCCGCAGCAGTGGCAGCAGGCAGGCGGCGGCCGCGGCGAGCGTCCACAGCCGGCTTTGTGGATCGAGCGGGGCCGCCGTGAAGCGCGCGCGCGGCTGCATGGCGCCGGGTTTTTCCGCGGCGGGCGGCAGGGCGTCAGCGCGGGCCGACATCGCCGCCTCCGGCTTCGGGCATCAGCGCCAGTGCACGCAGGCAGGCGTGGCGATGTTCGGCGCCACGTGCGGGGCCGAGCGCGGGTTGCCCCGGCAGTTGCAGGCGCCAGCGGCGGCCTTCGCGCTCGGCCTCGTCGACCCAGCGCGCCAGGCGCCGGATGCGGTCTTCCCACGCCAGCGCGCGCACGTCGTGCCAGTCGAGTACGAGGTCGGCGCCCAGTGGTTGCTCGTACTCGCGGACCAGCAGCGTGCCGTGGCGGGCGGAGGGCTTCCAGGCGATCGCGCGGCGGCTGTCGCCGCGGCGCCAGGCGCGCAGATGATGGACGTCGTCGCCGGCCGGGTGCAGGCGTGCCTGCGCACCGTCGCCGCTGCCTTCGGGCAGGGGCGGGCCACCGGCTTCCGGGGCCGGGTAGACCAGCAGCGGCCGCTCCGGCCACGCCCAGGCCCAGGCGCGGGCCAGGCCCAGCGGCCGGGTGGTGGAGATGCGCAGGCGCCCGGGGTGCAGCCGGCCGCGTCGCCGGGTGGGGATTTCCAGCGTCGTCGTGCCCGCGTCCTTGTCCAGCGAAAGCACCGCGCTGGCATCCAGGCATTCCACGCGCAGCCCGCGGCGGGTGCGTCCCGGCTGCGCGCGCACGTGCACGTCCAGCTGCAGCGGCTTGCCGGCCGCGACCGGTTCGGCGTCGATCGCGACCACCTGCAGCCCGCTCAGCTGCAGGTGCGCGGCGAACAGGCTGGTGTTGGCGGCCCCGGCCAGAAGCAGCGCCAGCAGCAGCGCCGGGTTGTTGTTGTAGTTGAGCGCGCCCACCGCCATCGCCAGCAGCAGGAGCAGGAAGAACCAGCCGAACGCGGTCGGCAGGATGTAGACGCGGCGGCGGTCGAGCGTGGCCGGCAGCGGTTCGGGACGGCGCGGCCGCGCCAGCCGTTCCAGGCGCCCGCGCCAGCCGGCTTTCGGCGCGGCGGCCGCAGCCACGGGCCTAGTCCACCCGCACGCCGTGCAGGATCGACTTCGCCAGCGCGTGGCCGTCCCCGGCGTCCGCGTCGCCTACCAGCCGGTGCGCGGCGACCGCGGGGAACAGCGCCTGCACGTCCTCCGGCACGACATGCGCACGGCCGAGCAGCAGCGCATGCGCGCGTGCCGCCCGCAGCAGGGCGATGCCGGCGCGCGGCGACAACCCGACGCGCACGCCGGGATGGTGGCGGCTGCGGGCCAGCAGCGCCTGCACGTATTCGACCAGCGCGTCGCTGGCGTGGATGGCGGCGACCGCGCGCCGCAGCGCCAGCACGTCGTCGCCGCCGAGCACCGGCAGCGCCTGCGCGATCAGGTCGCGGCGGTCGTCGCCGGCGAGCAGGGCGCGTTCGGCGTCGCGGTCGGGATAGCCCAGGGTGAGCCGCAGCAGGAAACGGTCGAGCTGCGAGTCGGGCAGGGGATAGGTGCCGGCCAGGTCGACCGGGTTCTGCGTGGCGATCACGAAGAACGGATCCGGCAGCGCGTGCGTGCTGCCGTCGACGGTGACCTGGTGTTCGGCCATCGCCTCGAGCAGCGCGCTTTGCGTGCGCGGCGGCGCGCGGTTGATCTCGTCGGCCAGCAGCACGTGTGCGAACACCGGCCCGGGGTGGAACTCGAAGCGCTGCGCCTGCGCGTCGAACAACGACACGCCCACGATGTCCGAGGGCAGCAGGTCGGAGGTGAACTGCACGCGCTGGAAGCCGAGCCCGAGCGTGGCCGCCATCGCATGCGCCAGCGTCGTCTTGCCCAGCCCGGGCAGGTCCTCGATCAGCAGGTGGCCGCCCGAGAGCATCGCCACGAAGGCCAGCCGCACCTCGTGCTGCTTGCCAAGCACCAGCGTGTTGACCTGCGCCTGCGCGCGCTTCACCGCGTCGCGCACGTCGTCGGTTAGCATGTGCCGCTGCGCGGGAATGGCGGTCATGCGTTGTCGCTCCCTGGAGAAGTATCCGAGTGTAGCGAGGTCACGCCAGATGCGGAAAACGATCGACATGCGCGTGCTGTTCATCGCGCTTTGGGCGGGCATCTCGCTGCTCAAGGTGATGATGGCCGCGCGCCTGCCGCTGTTCGTCGACGAGGCCTTCTACTGGCAGGAAAGCCGCCACCTGTCGTGGGCGTACTCGGACCTGCCGGGGCTGACCGCATGGCTGATCCGGATCGGCGATTTCGTGTTCGGCGAAGGCAGGCTGGCGCTGCGCACGCCGTTCCTGCTGATCGCCGCCGTCTTGCCGTGGCTCGTGGTGCGGATCGCCGCGCGCGAATTCGACATGCGCCACGCATGGCTGGCGGGTATCGCCGCGCTGCTGCTGCCGCTGGCCGGTTCGCTCGGCCTGCTGGCGCTGCCGGACGTGCCGATGGCGCTGGCGACCCTGCTGTGCATGGACGCCGGCGCGCGCCTGCTGCGCAACGTCAGCGACGGCGCAGCGCTGCTGCTCGGCGCCGGGCTGGCGATCGGTGCGCTGAGCCACTACCGCTTCATCGCGGTGATCGGCGTCGGTTTCGTCGTGCTGCTGTCGACCCCGGCCGGCCGCCGCGTGCTGGCCGACCCGCGGGTGTGGATCGCAATCGCCTTCGGCGCCGCGGCGTGGACGCCGCTGATGGCGTGGAACATGGACAACGCCGAGGCCGGGCTGCGGTTCCAGCTCGTGGACCGGCATCCGTGGGCGTTCCATGCCGACGGCCTGCAGTTCATCGCCATCCAGGGCCTGCTGGTGACGCCGCTGTTGTTCGTCGCGCTGCTGTCGGCGGCCTGGCACGGGCGCGCGGCCGATGCCGGACGCCGCTACCTGGCGTGGCTGGGCGGGCTGGTCGTGCTTGGCTTCTTCGTGCTCGGCTTCTTCGCCGACACCCGGCGGGTGAGCTTCCACTGGCCGCTGCCCGGTTACCTGGCGCTGCTGCCGCTGCTGCCGGCGCTGCTGGATCGCTGGGCGCCCTGGCTGCGGCGCCTGACGTGGGCGCTGGCGGCCTGCGGCCTGGTCGCGGTGCTGGGCTATTACGCCGCCGTGTCCGCGCCGTCGGTGCGCGAACAGACCGCGGCGCTGAAGTGGTACCCGTCCAACTTCGCCGGCTGGGATGCGCTGGCCGCCGAAGTGCAGGCGCGGCGCGCGCGGATGCCGGGTCAGGTACAGCTGGTCGCCGGCAACTTCAAGATCGGTGCCGAGCTGGGGTTCGCGCTCGGCGAGCCGGATATCCCGGTGCTCCCGCATCCGCTCAACCGCGAGCACGGCCGCGCGCCGCAGCTGCGGCTGTGGGGGCTGCGCAGCGACACGGCGTTCGACCGGCCCACGCTGCTCGTCGTCGGCGCCAGTGACGTGGAGTACAAGAACCTGCTGCAGCGCTACCACGCGCTGTGCCAACAGCTCGGCCCGCTGCCGGCGCCGCACGCGCTCAACATCGACCACGGCGCGCAGCGCTACGTGCTGTTCGAGTTCGATGGCAAGCCGGCCGCCGCCGATGCGCCGTGCACGACGCCGGCGATGGCCTGGTTCGACGCGCCGGTGTCCGGGGCGAAGGTCGAACGGCACTTCGACGTGTCCGGCTGGGCATTCAAGGACGGCGTCGGCCTGTCGGGCGTGGAAGTGCTGCTCGACGGCAAGCCGATGGCGAAGGCCGAGTACGGGCTGCCGAGCCCGGGCACGGCGTCGTACTGGAAGATCTCCACCGACCCGCAGCATCCGAAGGTCGGTTTCCGCGCCCGCGTCGATGCCGGCGGCCTGGCGCGCGGGCGGCACTGGCTCGGCCTGCGCCTGCACGGCCGCGACGGCAGCGTCGAGGACTGGAGCGAGCAGCCGGTGGATATTCAATAGGGCCTGCCAGGATCCCGGTCGGCATCGACCCTACGGCAAAGCGAATCCCGCCTCGCGCAGCAGGCCTGCGGTGGCGATCAGCGGCAGCCCGACCAGCGCGGTGGGGTCCCGTGATTCGATCGCCGCGAACAGGGTGATGCCGAGGCCTTCGGATTTGAAACTGCCGGCGCAGTCGAAGGGCTGCTCGGCATCGACGTAACGCGCGATCTCGTCCTGCGACAGCGTCCGGAAGCGCACCGTGGTGGTGTCGAGCGCAGCCAGCTCGCGGCCGTCCGGCCCGGCCAGCGCGACCGCGGTGCGGAAGGCGACCGCGCGGCCCGACATCGCCTCCAGTTGGGCGACGGCCCGTCCGCGGCTGCCGGGCTTGCCCAACGGCGCACCGTCGAGTTCGGCCACCTGGTCGGAGCCGATCACCCAGTCGGCCGGGCGCCGCGTGGACACCGCCGCGGCCTTGGCCAGCGCCAGGCGCGCGACCAGTGCCACCGGCCTCTCGCCGGGGAGCGGGGTCTCGTCGACCTCGGGCCGCTCGGCGTCGAACGGCAGCCGCAGCCGCGCCAGCAGTTCGCGGCGGTAGACGGAGGTGGAGGCGAGGACCAGGCCCATCGGGACGGCCGATCAGGGCATCGTGGCGCGGGCGCGCTCGACCTGCACCAGCTGCTGGTCGATCCTCAGGCGCGCGGCCTCGATCGAATCGCGCACCAGGCGCAGCTCGTCCAGCGAGGCGTCGCCGCCGTGCTGCTGCAGCCACAGCCGCTGGCGCAGCATTTCCTGCATGGCTTCGCGCACGGGATTCTCATCGCTGCCTGCGACGGCCTCGATCTCGGCCCGCGCCTCGCGCAGGCGCGCCTCCAGGCCGTCGGCGGCGTCCAGCAGCCCGGCGACCGCGCGGTGGCGCTCGCTGTCCCGGCGACGGCGCAGCAGCAGGACGAGGAGGAGGGCCGCGACAATGGCGGCCGGCAGCGCGAGGATCGGGGTCAAGAACGGGCCATCGGGCGGGCGGATCGGCAGTCTGCCCCGAGCCGGCCGCGACGGGCAAATTCCCTGCCGCCGCGGGCACTTGGCGACAGGGGGCGGGTTTGACAGCGGTGGGCGCCATCCTTAACATTCCCCGGCTTATGTCCACGGATGTCCCCGAGATCCTCGACGCTTGGCGCATGGTCACGGCCCGGCGCGGTTTCGCGGGGCGCCTGCCGTTGTCGTCGATGCCGCGCCTGCGCGATGCATTGGTCGATGACCGGGGCGAGGTGGCGTTCGCGCTCCAGTTCGACCGCGACGCGCTGCAGGTGCCGTACGTGGAACTGCGGATCGATGCCGCGCTGCCGCTGCAATGCCAGCGCACGCTGCAACGCTTCGAGTTCCCGGTGGCGATCGTGCAGCGGCTCGGCCTGATCGCCGCCGGTGGCGACGAGGAGGTCGAGGAAGCCGCGCTGCCGGAGGGCTACGAGGCATTGCAGCTGCCCGCGGACGGGATGCTGCGGCCGGCGGAGCTGGTCGAGGACGAGTTGATCCTCGCCGTTCCGGTGGTGCCGGTGAAGCCGGGCTCCGAGGCAGTGGAGCGCGACTGGCCGGTGCAGGCGGACGAGGAATTGCGCGCCAACCCGTTCGCGGCGCTGAAGGACCTGAAGAAACACTAGCGGCAAGCAAGACGAAGCATCGCAACATCCATTCCGCCGGCGGCAGGCGCCGCCCGGCCCGAGCAACAAGATCGTTCCCGGAGCAATCCCATGGCTGTCCAGAAGTCCCGCGTTTCCCCCTCCCGCCGTGGCCAGCGTCGTTCGCACGACTCGCTGACCGCCAAGCAGCTGTCGACCGACCCGACCTCGGGCGAGACCCACCTGCGCCACCACGTCACCGCCGACGGCTACTACCGCGGCAAGCAGGTGATCGTGCCCAAGGCGCAGGTCGTCGAGGAAGACTGATCCTCGCCAGCCCCGCCATCGCGGCGGGGCGTGGTCATAGCGTTGCAGCATTGCCCCGCACTGGTCCCGGCGTGCTGTTCATCAGCCGGCTCGCCGGCACGAACCACGTGAGGGCAGCACCGACATGAGCGAGCAAGCCTCGAACCAGCGCATTTATTCGCGGATTGCCGGCACCGGCAGCTACCTGCCGGAAAAGGTGCTCACCAACGACGATCTGGCCAGGATCGTCGATACCAGCGACGAGTGGATCGCCAGCCGCACCGGCATCCGCCAGCGCCACATCGCCGCCGAAGGCGAGACCACCGGCGACCTGGCCTACCACGCCGCCGTGCGCGCGCTGGAAGCGGCCGGCGTCGATGCGTCCGAAATCGACCTGATCGTGCTCGGCACGACCACGCCGGACCTCATCTTCCCGTCCACCGCCTGCCTGCTGCAGCACCGGCTGGGCGCCAACGGCTGCCCGGCCTTCGACGTCAACGCGGCGTGCTCGGGCTTCGTCTACGCGCTGTCGGTGGCCGACAAGTTCGTCCGCAGCGGCGCGGCGAAGACGGCGCTGGTGGTCGGTGCGGAAACGCTCACCCGCATGGTCGACTGGAGCGAGCGCACCACCTGCGTGCTGTTCGGCGACGGCGCCGGCGCGGTCGTGCTCAAGGCCGACGAAGACACCGGCATCCTCAGCACCCACCTGCACGCCGACGGCGGCAAGAAGGAACTGCTGTGGAACCCGGTCGGCGTTTCCGTCGGCTTCAAGGAAAACGAGAAGAACGCCGGCGTGCGCATCCGCATGACCGGCAACGAGGTGTTCAAGCACGCGGTGAAGGCGCTCGACGCGATCGTCGACGAGACGCTGGACGCCAATGGCCTCGACCGCCACGACCTCGACTGGCTGATCCCGCACCAGGCCAACCTGCGCATCATCGAGGCCACGGCCAAGCGCCTGGACATGCCGATGGAGCGCGTCATCGTCACCGTCGACCAGCACGGCAACACCTCGTCGGGCTCGGTGCCGCTGGCGCTGGACGCCGCGATCCGCTCCGGCAAGGTGCAGCGCGGCCAGCTGTTGCTGCTGGAGGCCTTCGGCGGCGGCTTCACCTGGGGTTCGGCGCTGTTGCGCTACTGAGTCCCTGCCACGCGCATTGCGTGGCGCGCCAAGCGAGCGAGGTGCGCGAGTTCGTCCGCGCGCGCGAACCGCGGCGCGACGCGCAGGACGATCGAAGGCCGCAAGGCCTGGGAAAAACGCTATCGCGATGACGGCCGCATCCGTCGTCGCGTGGGCCTGCGCGCGCTCGATTCCGTCGCCCGCCGGCTGGGCATGGCCGCGCTGCGCCCGCCGCCGCACTATGCCGGCGGCAGCGCGCTTGCGGTCGAGGCGCGGCGCCTGCGCACGCTGCGGGCGCAGGGCGTGCGTGTTCCCGAAGTGCTGTCGGAGGCCGACGGCGCGCTGTGCATCAGCGACATGGGCCGGACCCTGGCGGCGCAGCTGCGTGAAGCGGCCGGCGACGCCGCCGCGACCGACGCACTGACGCGCGCCGCGGTGTCGGCGATCGTGGCCGCACATGCGCGTGGGGCCTACCTGGGCCAGCCGCTGCCGCGCAACATCACCTGGGGCGCGGGCGGCATCGGATTCCTCGACTTCGAGGAGGATCCGCTCGAAGTCATGACCCTCGAACAGGCCCAGGCCCGTGACTGGGTGCTGTTCGCGTTCGGCATGTCCAGGTATTACGACCGCCGGCCCGAAGCGCTGGCCGACATCATCTCCGAGTCGATCCGCAGCGCGCCGGGGGAAGTGACGCGGCACGTGCGCCGGGTGGGCGAACGCCTGCGCCGGTTCGGCCTGGCCATCCGCTGGCTCGGGCGCTCGGCACGCGCGCTCGCGCATTCGATCCTGGTCATCCACGCCGCGACCACCTGGACCCTGCTGATGGCGCTGCTGCTGGTGGACTGGATCAGCGATGGCGACCTGGATATCGTCGATTTCCTGTTCTGAGCGGCATACGGCGGGGTACAGACAACCGCGCCGGTTCGCCCGTATCATCGCGGCTCGCTTTTTCCGCAGGACCGGCGCTTGACCGCTTCCACGCTCGCATTCGTGTTTCCCGGCCAGGGCTCGCAGTCGCTGGCGATGCTGGCCGAACTTTCGGAGCTGCATCCGCAGGTGCGCGACACCTTCGCCGAGGCCTCCGACGGCGCCGGCGTGGACCTGTGGGCGCTGTCGCAGGGCGGCCCGGAAGAACAGCTCAACCGGACCGAATACACACAGCCGGCGCTGCTGGCCGCCGGGGTGGCGGTATGGCGCGCCTGGCAGGCGCAGGAGGGGGCGGCGCCGCTGGCGCTGGCCGGCCACAGCCTCGGTGAATACACCGCGCTGGTCGCGGCCGGCGCACTGTCGCTGCACGACGCGGCGCACCTGGTGCGCATCCGCGGCCAGCTGATGCAGGACGCCGCGCCCGCGGGTACCGGTGCGATGGCCGCCGTGATCGGCGCCGACGACGACCTCGTGCGCAGCACCTGCGTGGAGGCGTCCGGCGACGAGGTCGTGGTGCCCGCCAACTTCAACTCGCCCGGCCAGGTGGTCATCGGCGGCCACGCGGCCGCGGTCGACCGCGCGCTCGCGCTGCTGTCGGAAAAGGGCGTGCGCAAGATGGTGAAGCTGGCCGTCAGCGTGCCCTCGCACACGCCGCTGATGCGCGAGGCCGCCAACCGCCTGTCCGAGACCATGTCCGGCCTGTCGTGGCAGGTGCCGGCGCTGCCGGTGGTGCAGAACGTCGACGCCGAAGTGCACGACGGCCTGCAGTCGATCCGCGACGCGCTGGTGCGCCAGCTTTACCTGCCGGTGCAGTGGACCGGCGTGGTGCAGGCGCTCGCCGGCATGGGTGCCACGCGCCTGGGCGAGTGCGGCCCGGGCAAGGTGCTGACCGGGCTGTCGCGCCGCATCGACAAGTCGCTGGATGCGCGTGCGCTCGGCACTGTCGGCGACTTCGACGCCGCGCTGGCCGAATGGAAATGAATCTTCAGCCGCGGATGAGGCGGGTGAGCACGGACAGGGCGGCATCAATGAAAAGGCCTTGTCCGCGTTCATCGGCGTCATCGGTGGCAATGAAAGCTTTTGAGGGATGGTGATGGACAAGGTATTGCAGGGTGAAGTCGCGCTGGTGACCGGCGCGAGCCGCGGGATCGGTGCGGCGATTGCCGACGAACTGGCCGCGCGCGGCGCGACCGTCATCGGCACCGCGACCAGCGATGCCGGCGCGAACGCGATCGGCGAACGCCTGGCCGCGTCGGGCGGCCATGGCCGCAGGCTTGACGTCAACGAGGCCGGCGCCATCGAGGCGCTGGTCGATGCCATCGGCAAGGACATCGGCGCGGTCTCGATCCTCGTCAACAACGCCGGCATCACCCGCGACAACCTGCTGATGCGGATGAAGGACGAGGACTGGCAGGCGATCCTCGACACCAACCTGACCAGCGTCTACCGCAGTTGCAAGGCGGTGATGCGCGGGATGATGAAGGCGCGCCGCGGCCGCATCGTCAACATCGCCTCGGTCATCGGCGTCACCGGCAACGCGGGGCAGGCCAACTATGCCGCGGCCAAGGCCGGCATCATCGCCTTCAGCAAGTCGCTGGCGAAGGAGATCGGTTCGCGCGGCGTCACCGTCAACGTCGTTGCGCCCGGTTTCATCGCCACCG
>Ga0160437_1000214_pt1 | contig 32470 bp, 27 predicted proteins | sample HID1975I_E0MG_FD_108227 | JGI IMG/M metagenome (GOLD analysis project Ga0160437, IMG submission 108227) | Enriched soil microbial communities from UW Madison campus, WI, USA - HID1975I_E0 MG | ecosystem: Environmental > Terrestrial > Soil > Unclassified | place: USA: Madison, Wisconsin... | reverse complement strand
TATCAGCTGGTCCCGGCGCATCTCCTGGATCGTGCGATTGACGTGGACCTGGGTAAGGCCCGTGGCTTCGGCGATCTCGGATTGGGTCAGCGGGAATTCGCATTCGTCGTCATCGGTGCGGCCCGTGGTGCGCAGGCGCACGAACATCTCGCAAAACAGATGCGCGATGCGTTCGTAGGCCGTGCGCTGCCCGATATTGGTGGTCCACTCGCGCTGGATCGCCACGGTGACCAGCTCGTTCCACCACAGTGCCTGGGCGATGCGGGGCGATCGCTCCATGATTTCCTGAAACTCGTTCTGCGAGATTTCCGCCAGCTTCACCCGCGTCACCGTCGAAAGCGAATGGTCCATCTGCTTGAGGATGAAGACATTGGCATCGCACAAGTCGCCGGCGATGAAGAACGAAAGTATCTGCCGGCGCCCGTCCGCAAGCTGCTTGTAGCGCTGCGCCCAGCCTTCGAGAATGACATTGACGAAACGCGGCCGCTCGCCTTCGCGGATGATATCCTGGCGGGGTTCGAGGATGCGGACACGCCGTTGCAGCGCTTGGGTCAGGATTTCGCGGTCAGTACTGGCGAGCCTGACAAAAGCGGAAAGGTGCAACGTCAATGAATTTCCGGTCCCCGAGAGAAGGTTATGCCCTTCCTTGCGCGGTCCCCAACGGCGCCACATTCACATGCGTTAATCCCGAGCGACGCGCCCGCCACTCTGCAGAATCTTATCGGCTCCCGCCGGGCGCGATCCCCTGAACGCGCCAGGAGGACTTTGCAGGTCAATAACCTAGATCAAAGCAGGGGGGGATTTTCAGGAGTAGCGTCCATCGGTCGCCAATGCATGCCGTGCATTCGAAGCTATCGGCGAAATCACCGGCGCGCTTCGAAGTGACCGATTGGAGAGTCCATGTCCGCCGAACTTGCCGACATCCATGTCCTTGTCGTGGAAGATGAATATCTCATCGCCATCGAACTGGCCTCCGCCCTGGAGGACGAAGGCGTCGCGGTGATCGGACCGGCCTCATCCCTGGCAGAGGGCGAGCAGCTGCGGCGGGCCGCCGGCCGCATCGACGGAGCGATCCTGGACATCAACTTGCGCGGCGAATCCGTGTTTCCCCTTGCCGACACGCTGCAGCACGATGCCGTGCCTTTCCTGTTTTCGACCGGATGCGACGCGCGCGAGATCCCGGACCGCTTCATCGACATTCCCCGCTGCGAGAAACCGACCGGGAGCGCCGAGATCCTGCGCGAATTCACCCGGAACCTCCGCCGCCGCCGCCAGACCGTCACTCCGTGATCGGGGCCAGGTTGACGGCAGACTGCTTGCCGTTGCGCGCCACCTGAACCTCGAACCGCAGCCGCTGACCCTTGGTCAGTTCAGGCAATTGCGCGGCCTGGACGGCGGTGAGGTGGACGAAGCAATCCTGCCCGCCCGCATCGGGGGAAATGAACCCATACCCCTTGGCCGCGCTGAAAAAGACCACAGTCCCACTCGGCATGATCGCCCCCCAACTCCCCCCACCGGGGGTAGCGACTGCGCGCCGGCCGTCTATAATCCATGATATAAACGATGCCCGCACTGCCGGCGCCGGGAAGCATCAGATCGCCTTCACCTCCAGGCGAACGGTGATGACGAATTCCAACGAACGGTCCTCGTTATGGACGGACACCAGCAACTGGCCATGATCCAGCAGGGCCGGATCGTCCTTCAGCAGTTCCCCGGCGAAACGCACGGCCTCCCGGCGCGCCACGTCCTCGTCGAGAAGCTCCGTCCCGGCCAGGTCCAGTTCGCGGACACCGTTCGTCACTCTGAAAAAGTAGCGCATTGCCGTCGACCTTCCGCCTCATGGAAAGAACGACGCGAAGACGCGTTTCGTGCCCGGCCGATCAGCTCCGCCGGTAGATGTGGAGATAGTTGGGATCGAACTCGGCGATTTCCCTTAGTCTTTGCGCATCATGGATGGTCAGCGTGCGGTCGGTCAGGGAGATCAGCCCTTCGCCGCGCATGCGCTGGATCACCCGGTTGACGTGAACCTTGGTCAGCCCGATCGTATCGCCCAACTGCTCCTGGGTCAGCGGCAGGAAGAACTCGTTGCCGGAAGCCAGGTCCACCTGCTGCATCCTCAGCCACATCTCGCAGAACAAATGGGCGATGCGGCTATAGGCATCGCGCTGCCCCATGTTCACCAGCCATTCGCGCAGCACCGCCTCGTCCACCAGGGTTGACCAGAACAGCGCCTGCGCGATGGCGGGGTGCTCGTCCAGGATCTGCTGCATCTCGGCCCGCGAAATGGAGGCCACCCGCGCATCGCTGAGCAGGCCGATGGCATGGTCCATTTCCTTGAGGATGAAGATGTGGATGTCGCAGAGGTCGCCGGGGATGAGGTAGGCGATGATCTGGCGGCTGCCGTCAGGCAGGATCTTGTAGCGATAGGCCCAGCCTTCCACGAGAAGGAACACGTCGTCCGGCCGGTCGCCCTCGCGGATGAGATCGGTGCCCGTGCGATGTTCCCGCGTCCGGGCCACGAGGCGATTGAGCAGGTCCACGTCGCCGTCGTGAAGTTTCACGAAGCTTTCCAGCTTCCGCAGGAGGGGATTGCTCAAGATCGTTCCTCGCCCAGCCGGATGGAGTCGCCCGGCGCCGGCGGCCAGCCTATTCCCATTTCCACCCCCTGTCTGCCTAATGCGTGGCCTCCTGCCGGGGTACCGCGGCTTCCGGCATCACGGGCGCTGGACAGACGCCAGGCCGAGCCAACCCGCCATGCGCTCCAGTTCCTCCGCCAGCGCCTCCCCTGCATGGCCGGGAGCGTCGGGCTCGAAATAGGTGGACTGCACGATCAGCCGGCCGGCCTGCCGGTCGGCCTTGAGATCGACGCGCGCGACCAGGCTATCGCCCAGCAGGAACGGCAGGACATAGTAGCCATGCCGACGCTTCTCGGCCGGTACGTAGATCTCGATCCGGTAGTGGAACCCGAAAAGCCGCTCCGTGCGGTCGCGCGCCCATATCAGCGGATCGAAGGGCGCCAGCAGGGCGCGGGCCTCGATCCGGCGCGGACGGCGGGCGTCGCGGTGCAGCCAGGCATGGCGCCACCCCGGAATGTCGACGGGGACCAGGATGCCGTCCTCCGCCAAGGCGCGGATGGCGGGCGCCGCCTGTTCCGGCGACAGGCGGAAGTAGTCTCGCAATTCGGCGCCGGTCGCAATGCCGTGCGCCGCCGCCGCCTTCTCGATGAGCGCGCGGTGCGCATCGGCATCGGCGGGCGTGGGAAGCGAAAGCACCTCGCCGGGTATGACGCGCTCGGTCAGGTCATAGACCCGCTCGAAATTGCCGCGGCGCGTGGCGGTGGTGATATGGCCCGCCCAGAACAGCCATTCGAGCGCGCGCTTGGTGTCGCTCCACTCCCACCAGCCCGACTGCCCGCGGTGCGCTTCGAAGTCCGAAGTGGCGAGCGGTCCGTCCAGGCGGATGCGGTCGAGCAGGGCCATGGCCTCGGGCCGGCGTTCCCGTGCATAGTCGCGCATCCGGGTCCAGCCCGCCTCGCCGCGATCGGCCTGTGCCATGCGCCAGCGCAGGAGCGGATGGGTTTCGAAGGGCAGCAGCGAGGCCTCATGCGCCCAGTATTCGAACAACTTTCGGCCGCGCACACGTCCCGTGCCGGCCTTCGCCCCCGCGCCGATACCCCAGGCCAGGCGATCGAGGTCCGCCCGGTCATAAGCGCCGATCCGCGAGAAAGCCGGAAGGTAGTGCGCGCGGGAGAGCACGTTCACGCTGTCGATCTGGAACAAGTGGAGGCCGTCCAGCACGCGCCGCAACCGGGCCGGGCCGGGCTGCGCCGGATGCCTTGCTGCAAAACCCTGTGCGGCGAGCGCGATGCGCCGCGCCTGGGGTAAACCGATGCGCTCCAAATCCGTCACTCACCCACGCTAGGCGGTAAGGCGCCGCCCCGTAAAGGGCATGCCGTGAAAATCGGCGCTGGAGCGGGATCCGATCCTTCTGCATCAGTCCGACCGCTCTAGGGTTTTGGATTGCCGCGTCATCAGCGATTCCACCCGATAGGGAAACGCTCTGGAAACCGGAAAAGACGGGGGCCGAAAAAAGGACCGCCCGGGGGGCCGTGACGGTCCTTTCCTCGAGGGCGGCGGGCTGCATTGGGGCGCAACCGAGCCGCAGCGCGCCCCTAGACGAAGAGTGCAAATGTGCACAATCCTCTCATTCGACGACTCGTGAGTGAGGCGCGCCGAACTGCCGCAGGTCCGGCAAATAGGCGCCTTGTTGCATGCCGTTCTCAACTGAAGAACCGGCGGTTTTCCCTGCAATCCTTTGCTTTCCCCATTCGCAGCGAAGCGTGGTCCGGCTTCGAATCTATCTCTGGCCGGAGACGCGCGCGCGGGAGGCTTCGGACGGATGGAAGCAATAGGCCGTGCGCGCCTGCGGCCAGCCCTGCACGAAGGGACCCACCCGGCTGCTGTCGAGCGCCCGGCCGAAGAGGAATCCTTGTGCGATGTCGCAGCCCAGTTCGCAGAGACGGTCCAACTGGGCCTCGTTCTCCACGCCTTCCGCCACCGTGCGAATGTCCATGCGCTGCGCAATATCGATGATGCCATGAACGATGGCGAAATCCGCGCTGTTGGTGCTGTCGAGACGCGAAACGAAGGAGCGGTCGATCTTGAGCACGTCCACCGGAAACTGCTGGAGATGCGTGAGCGAGGCATAGCCGGTGCCGAAATCGTCGAGCGCGATCGTCACGCCCTCCTGCGCCAGCGTCCGCAGCGCCCGCTCCACGGTATCGGCGATCCGGCCCAGGAAGACGCTTTCGGTCACTTCCAGTTCCAGCAGCGTGGGCGGAAGGCCGTGAGCGTGGAAGCGGGACAGGATGCGTTCGGCAAAGTCGTCGCGCCGGAAATCCACCGGCGATCCGTTGATGGCGATGCGGCCGGTTTCGTAGCCTCGCTCCTGCCAGTCCGCCATATCGCGCAGCACCCGGTCCAGCATGCGGTCGGTGAGCTGCGTGGACAGGGCGCTGTCCTCGAAAGCGGCCAGGATGGTTCCCGGAGGCTGCAAGCCGCGCTCACGGTGATGCCAACGCAGCAGCGCCTCGAAGCCGACGATGGCGCCGGTGCCCAGGCAGACCTTGGGCTGGTAGAAGGGTATGATGCGCTCATCGCCCAGCGCATCGCGCGCCTCGCGCAGCATGGAATTGCGCGTCTCCACCGCATGGCGCAGCTCGGGATGGAAGCTCTCCACATCGCCTCCGCTCCGGGCCTTGGCGGTGTAGAGCGCCAGGTCCGCGCTCTTGAGGATCGCCTCGGCATTGGCGCCGTCGTTCGGCCATATGGCCGCGCCTGCGCTGACGCCCACTTCCACGACACTCTCGTCCACCGTCATGGGCCGCGCGACCGCTTCCAGCAGGTCCTTGATCAGGACCGGCGTGCCCTCGTCGAGGTCGGGCAGGATGATTGCAAACTCGTCCCCGCCGAGGCGAGCCGCGAAGGCGCCTTCGGTCAATCCGTCCGACAGCCGTTGGGCCACGGCCCGCAGGACGGCATCGCCCGCACCGTGGCCGAGGCTGTCGTTGATCGCCTTGAAATTGTCGACGTCGAAAACGACCACGCCGACCCGCGTTTCATGTTCGCGCGCCCGGTCCAGCGTCTTTTCCAGCTGCACCGCGAAATAGGCACGATTGGGCAGATCGGTCAGGACGTCGTGGTAAGCTGCCCGACGCAGTTCCCCTTCGGCGCGGCGGGACTGGGTCACGTCCTGCAACGCCCCGATGGACCGGCGCGGCCGCCCGTCCTCGCCGCGCAGCACATAACCGCGCGAGAGCAAGTGCACATAGGAACCGTCACCCGAGCGGAAGCGGAATTCGTGGCTCCAGCTATCGCATTCGCCGCCGTAGACTTGCGCCGTCATGGCATCCACGCTCGCCACGTCTTCGGGGTGAATATGGCGGCGCCACCAGCCTACCGTGGTCCCTTCCGCCGCCTCCACATGGCCGTATATGCTGTCGGCACTGTCGGCCCAGTCGATATGATCGGTGCCGTGGCACCAGTCCCAGATGAGGTCGTTGGTTGCGCGCGAGGCCAGCCGGTAGCGTTCCTCGCTGTCCCTCAGCGCGGTTTCCGCGGCGACCTGGTCGTCGATATCCTCCAGGTTGCCGTACCACTTCACGACCCGGCCGGCGGCATCGTGGCGAGGATAGGAACGCGCGCGAACCCAGCAATAGTGACCGTCGGCCCGTCGCAGGCGATAGCGCAAATCCGCCATGGGATGATCCTCGGATTCGAGCACCGCGCGCCACTGGTCGAGGACGCGCTCCAGGTCATCCGGGTGAACGGCGCGGATCCAGCCAGAGCCCATGCCGTCCTCGATCGACATCCCGGTCAGCACCGTCCAGCGCATGCCGATGTCGCAGATCGAGCCGTCGGGATCGCTGGTCCATGGTATCTGCGGATTGAGATCCACCGAATAGCGATAGTGTTCCTGGCTCTGTTCCAGTGCATGCAACAAGTCGCTCATCTCGGATCGCGAGCGCAGCACTTCGGAAAAGGCGGAGCGGTTCGTGGCGAGGGTGCGCAGGATCACCGCGGCGGCCAACAGGAAAGTCAGGCCGGTGCCGACCAGGTACCAGTCCCCGGAAAGCAGCAGGCGCAGCGTAACCGGCGCCGCCCCGAACAGCATGACCAGCCTGGCCGCCGAAGGCAGCGCCTGCAGGCAGTAACAACACCCGATCGCGCCGACGAATACGTAGAGCGCGATGGAACTGCCGCGCAATGGATCGGCCTGGGCAAAGAGCAACAGGCCCCAGGCGCCGAACAGCATGCTCAGCACCACGGCGGCCAGCTTCGTTCCGCGAAGCCGGCGGCGGATGGTTTCAATCGAGGGATCGCTGCGTCGCCGGGTGACCCAGACCAAGGCGCGCAGGGATGTTACGAGGATGAGCGCGGCCGGCACGCCGATGCTGAGCATGGGTGCAACGTCGCGACTGGCGACCGCCGCCAGAAAAGCGGCATTGATCGTCATGAGCAAGTACATGAGCGGGATCTGCTGACGCAGGCTCAGGTATTGCTCCCGAAGCAGGGCTTCCGACTGCCCTTCCGGCTCCCTAAGACTCTCTAAGATTTTCACCCTCGAATATATAGCATGGCGTTCCGGGAATGCGTTCTCACAGATTAATTAATATTGTTCGCCTGTAGATGCGTCCATTCCCGCACAGATTTTGCGTACGCAAAGTGCCATCCCGGACTTTAGGGCGATATATTAAGGCATTACCACTGCGCAGCGCTCGTGAATGGCACATTATTTGCCCCGGAACGCAGCCATTGCCGCGTTCGGACGTCCACGCCACCGGCGGAGAGGAAGCGGCGCGGCCGGTGCGGCTTACCGAGGTGATGCTGCAGCACCCGGCGCCAGGGGCAGGCCGTGCATGTTGGCTCCCCGGTCCCGCCGCCCAGGCGAGCCGGACTGGTCCGGAACTTCGGTCGCTGCGTTCGGCAGGCAAGAAGCCACCCCCGCGCCTTCTATCAAGCGCGCGGAGCTTCCGTCTCTCGCGTCTACGCGTCTTCGCAGGCGCTCCCGGTCAGCGACAGCGATCGCCTTCTCGCGAGCCGCGCCGCCGGGAACGTCTCGCTTTGCCTCAGGCCAGTTCGGCCGTGCGCTCGCCGCTGCTTTCGAAGTAGCCGGACACATCGTCCGCCTCGATCGGGCGGCTGTAGAAGTAGCCCTGCAGATGCGTGCAGCCCGCGCTCTTGGTCGCGCCGATCAGATGGGCATCGCTGATCCCTTCCGCGACGACTTCGGCCCCGACATGGCGCGCCATGGTGACGGCAGCCTCCAGAACCGCGACCGAGGCCGGGTCCTGCCCCAGGTCCATCACCAGGCTGCGGTCCAGCTTCATGCGGTCGAACTTGAAGCTCTTGACCATCGACAGCGACGAATACCCTGTGCCGAAATCGTCGAGCGCGATGCGGAAGCCCAGGTTGCGCAGCATGTTGAGCGTCAGCAAGGCACGGGTATTGCGCTCTATCGACAGCGATTCCGTCACTTCCAGGAACAGGCGGCGCGGGTCGACGCCATAACGCGCGCAACAGTCGACCAGGAAGGCGCTGAACCCGTCGTGCTGCAATTGCAGGGGCGATAGGTTGATGCTCATGTCCATGTCGGGCCACCGCGCAAAGTCGTTCAGCGCGCGCTGGATGATCCATTCGCCCAGCCGCACCATCAAACCGCTACGCTCCGCGGCGGGGATGAACGTGGACGGGGGCACGTCGCCCAGCTCCGGATGGCGCCAGCGAACCAGCGCCTCGACTTCGCGGGTATTGCCATGAACCGAGTGGATCGGCTGGTACACCATGCGAAGCTGCTGTTTCTCGAACGCGGACTCCAGGTCCTTCTCCAGGGCCCGATCGATCGCCCGCTCTTCGGCCATCGAGGGCGAAAACGCCGTCGCGCAGTTGCGGCCGTTTTTCTTGGAGGCGTAAAGCGCCATATCGGCATTGCGCAGCGTTTCGTCGATCTCGACTTCCGGCGCGCCCGCAATATCGACCACGCCCAGCGAAACGGTGATGGCCACCGCGTATTCGCCCAGACTGAACGGCTCCCGCGCGGCATCGACCAGTCGGTTGGCGAGGTCCAGCCCATCACGCTCGGGTTGCAGCGGCAGGCAGAGGGCGAATTCGTCCCCGCCCACCCGCGCGATGATGCCGTCCGGGCCGAGGATCGCCTTCATGCGCAGCCCGATCAGGCGCACCAGCTCGTCTCCGGCAGCGTGACCGTAATCGTCGTTGATATGCTTGAAGCGATCGATATCGATCAGCATGCAGGCGAAGCGGCGGTCTTCTCCGGCCGCGAGCAGCCGGCCGACGTCTTCCTGGAACGCGCGGCGGTTGGGCAGGCCGGTCGCCGCGTCGCTGAACGCCAGGTTCTTCACGGCCTTGGCATTCTTGCGGAAAGTTTCCAGCGGGCCGGACAGAGCCTTCAGTTCCTTCAGCTTGAAAGCACCGATCTCCAGATCGAGGTCGCCATCCGCGAGGCCCTGAAGATAGCCGTGCATGCGGCGGATTGCGGGCAAGATGTTGCGCAGGATGTCGAAGAGGACGAGCAAAACCACAAGAATGGTTACCAGCCCGGTGCCGAATACGAGCATCTGCCAGCGTTCGATCGAGGCGATCAACCGCTTCTGCGCCGCCTCCCGATTGGCATGAATGCGCAGCACGAGCGCATCGGCCAAACGGCCCATGGCATTGTTGCGGCTTTCGATCCGAGCGATCAGATGCTTTCCGCCGGCTCCACCAGCCTGGACCTCAAGGATCGCGGAGACGTGCCGATCAAGGTCGGCGAAGGGGTTCGATGCCTCCGGGAGGTCGGACAGCGCTGCACCGCTGCTGCGCAGCTTGGCGAGCTGGTCGCCGATGGCGATGGCGGAATCGGTAAGCTCGTCGCTGGTGCTGGTGGCATTGCTGGCCACCAGCCCGCGATTGGTCGCCATGCGCAGCTTGCCGACCGCCTCGGCGAACTGGTCCGCGTTTTCGGCGAGTGCGGATACCGCGATAAGACCGTCGCTTTCCTTGCGAAGCGCAAAGGCTTCCCGCTGCGTGACGACCTGCAAGAGCACGCTCAGCGCCGCGATCAGGCAAAGTGCGCCAACCAGCCTCGTTTCCAGCGATGCGAAGAAACGCGCGAATCCCGAATTCGTATTAGACATCATGCACCCGAATTTTGCGCGGATCTGCCCCGATCCGCTGCCGTTCGTCTGGTGCGGCTACGCCCTAATGGCTAACAAAAACTAATCTTGTCAGAGATTTAATTTCTGTAAGCGTCATTATTCTGTAATAATTGCTCTGTCGCCTACCCGGATATTTGCGTCTGGCGGCACATTCGGCGATCAGTTCGGCATCTTGCCGTAAAGTTCGGGCTATTTGTGCGTGAAGGCAGCCGCGATCTTCAGTTGCACTTCGTCCGATACCATCGGCACGCCGAATCCCAGGCCGAAATCGCTGCGCTTGATTTTGGTCGTGGCCTCGAACCCGACATTATCGCCGCCGCCCATCTGCGGCGGCATCGAACCTGCGCCGTAGAAGCGCGCCGCCAGTGTGACCGGGCGAGTTATGCCGTTCAGCGTGAGGTTGCCCGTCACGTCCGCTTCATCCGCGCCCTTGCGCTTCACGGCAGTGGAGACGAACGTGGCGTCAGCAGGCGTGGGCCCGAAAAAGTCTGCCTTTCCGCCGGCTTCCTTCGGCTTGGCCAGGAGATGCGCCGTAAGGCCGGCACTGGCCGTCGTCACTTTCGCGACAGGTATCGTCACCGAGACGCTGGCCTTTTCGGGCGCCTTGGGATCGATCTGCAATGTGCCGGTAATGTCGCCGAACAGTCCGAAATAGGGCGAGAAGCCGAGGTGACCAACCTGCCATTCGACCAGAGTGTGATCGGGATCGGCCTGGTAGGTACCGGCGCGAACGAGGCTGGCGTCGCGCTTCCCGGGAGCTTCCATCGCGGGTGCTTGCGCCGACTGGGTCTTGGAGGCGCCGCCCTGGGCCAGAATCGGCGCCGTGGCCAAGGCGCCAGCAACTGCAGCAAGGCCGAAGGCGGCGGAAAGAGCCAGAGTGCGTCGCATGCAGGTTCCCCGGTGAGTCTGTTGTTCGGTGAGATGCTGCCGCGCACGCCACGGCGTGTCAAAACCATTTATGGCTGTTTTGGTGGCAATTCATGGCGTGTGACAAGAACGCCGGACGCGAATAGCTGTCTCAAAACGTATCATTCGGAAAAATTCGATGCGCATCAAATATCGAAAGACTTGCGCGAAGGCATTTGTAGTGCTCAAGACAGGTCGGGGGAAGCGTCAAACGAAACGGGTATGCACGATACTATGGTCAATGAAGCTCTTCTTGAACTCGCCGCCGATATCATCACGGCGCATGTCAGCAACAATTCGGTGGAGGCAGACCGCCTGCCGTCGCTGATCCAGGCAGTATATGGCTCGCTCGCAAAGCTCGGCCAGGCGCCCGAGCCGGTCGAGGAACAGCGCAAGCCGGCCGTTTCGGTTCGCTCTTCGGTCAAGCCGGATACGGTGACGTGCCTGGAGTGCGGCGAAAAGCTGAAGATGCTCAAGCGCCATCTCATGACCGACCACGGGCTCTCGCCGGACGATTATCGTGCCCGCTGGAATCTGCCGGCCGATTATCCGCTGGTGGCGCCCGAATATGCCCAGCGCCGCAAGGAACTGGCACACAAGATCGGCCTGGGCCGCAAGCCGCAGGTGGAAGAGGCGGAAAAGGTTGCCGAAAAGGCGCCTGCCAAGCCGAAGAAGGCCCCGCGCAAGAAAGCCGTCGTCGCCGCCGAAAGCGAATGACCGGCCAGTAACGAAAGGCTGGCGGTCGGCCAGAAACGGGGGTGTCCCCTTTCCCGTTTCGCGCCGAACCCTTCCATCCCGGACGACAAAAAAGCCGCTTCGAAACGCTCGAAGCGGCTTTTTCGTTTTAGCCGGGCAATCCCCGGACCTGCAGCCTCAGGACGAGGCCGCGGCAGCCTCCAGGAAGGGCTGGACCCGCAGGCGAGGGAAGACCTCTTCCAGCGGCTTGATGTCCGGTAGTACGTATACGTACCCACCCTTCTTCTGGAACAGGGGCTGGACCCCCTTGTTGTAGAAGACCTTGGGAACATTGATGCATCCGAACGTGATGCGATTGTCCTCGATAGTCTTGGACAACATCCGTTCGCGTCGCTTTTCCTTCGGGTTTCCTACGGGGATCGTGTGGAGCGCCACGGAAGTCGCATAGTCGACCCAGAGAACCTTGTGGTTTCCTGCCGCCAATCCGAACTTCGCCAGGAAGCGGCCGGCAGGCGTGGTGCGCTCTGCCGGGCCGATTTCGGAAAGGGACTTGGTGCCGATGCCGGGTGTGGCCTCGTCACCAAGGGCTACGCCGATCAGGACCGGCGCATCGCTGAGTGCCTTGCCCTTTGCGCTGAACAAATAGGCCCTGGCGGCCTTCTTGTCGACGATGACATAGGGCAACGATCGGTTGTCCCCCGACGAGGCGATCCAGTCGGCGACGCGCGTGGCCTCGTCCGATCTTCCAGCCTTCGCCTCTGCGGGCGCCTCCGGTTTGCCGGAGTCGTCCGCCTGCGACGGCGCCTCTGCCGGTGCGCTTTGCGCCGCACCCGCGGGCACGGCAGCAAGAAGCGCCAATCCAGCAAGCGCCGGGAGAACATTGATCATTTTCGTATAGCACTCAGGGAAACGGTCGGCGCCAGAAGAGCGCCGACGCGGGAACGTCAGGATTCTATATCATTCGGGGCCGAAAGGCGACCTCAGTTGCGGGCGCGCTTGCGCTGGGCCTGCTGGAGCTGCTGCTCGACACCGTCGACACGGGCGTTCAGCTGGTCCAGACGCTGGCCATTCTGCTGAGCCTGACCGGAAGCGGCCTGCGCTTCGGAGAGGGCCTGCTGTGCCGTGGTGTCGGTGGCCTGCAGCTTGGTTTCGAGACCGTCGACCCGTTGGTTAACAACCGCGACCTGTTCGCGCACGAAACCCTTGGTGGCGCAGCCACCCAGACCCAGAGCGCCTACCAGCATTACGACAGCGGGGGCAAGTTTCGTCATAGACGGCGACATGGATTTTCTCCAATTGGTTAGTTTCAACCCATTTTCCCAAGCGCAGGCGCGGCGGTTCGACAATATGATTCTGTTCGAATGTGCATGGCGTCAGTTGAATTGATGCTAATAGGTACTTGAACGCCCAAGAACGCACATCACCAATTGTTCCCGACACATCGGAAATACTTGTATTCAGCAGATTTTTTGTAAACGCATGCTTGGGCTCCGAAGCGCTGCGGCGCTCGGCTCCAGACATGACTTCCTCCCTCGGGCCGCAATTCCGGGCCTCGTTGTTAGGCGCGGTATGAACGGGCGAGGATGGACACGATATGAACGAAAGTGGACACGTTAAGGTTGCGCTCCGGCCCCGCCTTGGGGTTTTTACTAGGGTCGTTTGCAGGACAGGCGGCGCGAAGTTGCAGTAAGCATAGAGGCTATCGCGCGAACCCGACGGCGAATTGTGATGCTTCTCGATATGCGGCAGAATGACAGGCGGCATCCCAAGTATCGCCTGCGAACCAGAAGCCATGACTTCGGCAGTGGGCCGGGTCCCGATCTCTGCTGCAACGGGAACTGCAAGGCGGGGACAGGCCTGTAATATTCGCGAAGCCCTGCACCGATAGGATGACAGCGAAAGGCCCGTCATGAAACTGAGTGCCATCGATCTTGCCAAGTTCGCGCCGGAAGCGCCGGCCGCCGATCCGGTGCCTGCCGGGGCGCCCTCGGCCAGTCTGGTCGCCAAGCGGTTCAGGTTTCTCACCGCCGACGGCCAGACCGCGACGCCGCTCGAACAGGAGGCGCTGCTTGGGCGGAACGACCTGCTCGACGTCAACTTCCTCGACCGCTGCATGATGGCGCGCCGCTGCGTCGGCCGCATCCGGGTCCAGGGCGGCGGACGGCAGGGATGGGCGACCGGCTTCCTGATCGCGCCCGGCGTGATTCTCACCAACCACCACGTCTTCCCGGATGCCGCATCGGTTGCGAATTCGCGCATCGGCTTCGACTACTGGTTCGACGTTTCCGGCAATCGCCCCAGCGAGCCGGACGAATACGACCTGAACCCGGGCCTGCTCTATGTAAGCGACCCCGATCTCGACTATGCCGCAGTCGCCGTGGTGCCCCGGTCGCTGGCGGGCGCGGAAATCAGCCGGCGCGGCTATCTTCGCATGATCCCCGAGAGCGGCAAGGCCAAGGAGGGCGATTTCGTCACTCTCCTTCAGCATCCGGACGGTGTGCCGATGCAGATCGCCCTGCGCGAAAACGAGGTGGTCCGCGCTGCCGAGGATGAGCCCTATCTCTGGTACAAGGCCGACACGGCCCACGGATCGTCCGGCTCACCCGTGTTCAACGACAGCCTGCAACTGGTCGCGCTTCATGCCAATGGCCGAATCCGCCGCGAAGGCGGCGGCTATGTCCTGGCGACCGGCGGCACCGCCGAGACGCTGGAAGGATTGAGCGAGAGCGACGTGATCTGGGAAGCCAATGTCGGCTTCCGCATCAGCCGGATCAGCCGCAGCCTCTTGGAAGGCGTGCGCGCGAACTGGCCGGCACGCTTGGCCGACGTGGAAGCGGCCATGCGCGGCGGCGACGTGATGTCGAGCACGATCCGGGCTCTCGACGAGCAGACCGCCATTGCGCCCGGCGCGGCGCCGCGCCTGGAGAGCGAATGGCGCGCACGGGATGCTGTCGAGGCGGCCATCCCAACGCCAGCCAACCCGCCGCTGGACGGGACGCCGATGGACGGAACAGGCATCGTCATTCCGCTCAAGTTGCGAATCTCGATCGAGGCCGGCAGCGCCTCCATCTCGGCCGCCGCGCCCGCAACATCCGGGGGCATCGAGGCGGAAGCCTACGAGATGCGCACGCCGCTGATCCATGACGGGCTCAGCGAAAGGCCCGGTTTCGATCCGCTCTTCCTGGGCGGCGCGGTTCCGGTGCCCGCGCCCTTCGTCTCCGAGGCGGGCAAGGCGGTGCTCGCGCCCCTGCTGGAGGGCGACGACCCCGAACTGCGCTACCGGCATTTCTCCATCTGGATGCACAAGGAGCGGCGTTTGGCGCTCTACACCGCCGCCAATGTCGACTGGCGCAAGCGCGCGAAAATCGTCGACGGCCGGGCGACGACCCGCGCTTCCCTGGCCGGCTGGCCGCCGAACCGGAATTTCGCGGAACTCTGGGCCGAGGACCCCCGGCTCGACTCCCGCTACCAGTTGCCGGACGTGTTCTACACCGAAGACCGCGGCGCCTTCGACAAGGGCCATATCGTCCGCCGAGATGACGTATGCTGGGGCGAGCACTTCGACGAAATCCAGATGGCCAATGGCGACACGTTCCATGTCACCAATTGCTCGCCGCAGACCAAGGCCTTCAACCAGGGCGCTGCCGGGCAGGACAATTGGGGCGACCTGGAAACCGCGATCGCCGCCGTCACCCGGCAGGACACCGAAGCGGCCTGCATCTTCGCCGGCCCGATCTTCGGCGCTGCCGACCGGTGGTTTCACGGCAAGGACGCGGCCGACCAGGCGCGTATCCAGATCCCGGACCGGTTCTGGAAGATCGTCGTGGTCCGGGACGACGCCGGATTCAAGGCCTATGGCTTCATCCTGGAACAGGACGTCCACGCCGTGACCGAGCAGGAATTCCACGTCACTGACAACTGGCTGGCGGCCTGGAAGCCGGTCAGCGCCATCGCCCGCGAACTGCGCGGCTGGCTGGACCTGGCGGCCCTGGCGGAGATCGACCAGCACGCGGACGCCTGATCGGCCATTGCCCTGCCTTGCCGCCGAACTTTCAGCGCGAGGGCGATTGAAGCGTGAGGGCGCCAGGGGGGCACTCACCGCGCACATAGTCCACCAACGCCTCAGCCACCGAAGGATGCAGCGCCAGAAACTCCCGCCGCCGGTCCAGCGCATCGGGATAACGAACGAGCACACCCTGCTCCACCAGCCGCCGCACCAGGCGAAGCGCGGTCGTCATCGGCGCACCCGATGCAATGCAGGCGCTGGTAACGGAGACCTTGCGATCCTCGAACCGGGCCAGCAACAGGTCCAGCAGCATTTCCCAGGCGGGATCGCCGAACAGCTCTCCGCCGCCGATCGCGCGCCGGATCGCCGCGTCGCGCAGCAGGCCGCGAAGATATTCGGGCAGCGCCATGGGCGGGGATTCCGGCCGAGCCGGTTCCTCGAGAGCAAGGCCGGACAGCGGCGGCGGGCAGGATGCCGCGGTGCCCGGTGCAGCACGTGGCGCCGCCTTGCGCGGTTCGATCAGCCCGGCCACGCGGTTGAGATCGCGCGACAGATCGAGCAGGCGATCGGACAATGACGCCCCGCCCCCCGGCACGCCTTTCATGGCCCGGCGCAGGGCACGGGCGAGGCTGTCGGGCACGAGCGGCTTTTCCAGCAGGTCCACCACGGAGGCGCGCAAGGCCGTCAGCACGAGTTCCTTGCTCGGCCGCGCGGCGGTGAGAATCACTTTCGGCGCGCCCCTGCCCTGCCCCCGCCCATAGGGATTCTCGCGGGCAAGCGCGTCGACGAAAGACAGCTCTCCCGTGCCGGGAAAGCCGCTGTCGACCACGGCGACGCCCGCCTCGCCGCGCTCCAGCAAGGCATGAGCCTCGCGCGCGTCGCTGGCGGAAATGCTGTTGAAACCAAGGCGCCGGACTTCGGCGAGGCACTGGGATTTGGAGTCTTCATCAAGATCGAGGACCAGGACGGCATCGTCCCTCCCCAACATCGCATCCAACGTCATGTAACCGTTTTTCTCTGGCGACTTTCGGGCCCGTTGCCCCGCGGCGGCACATAGGAGAAACGAAAGGCGCGGCGACAATCTAGGTTATCTGCAACGAAAGAATCGCAAGAATTCATCTTGCGATCATCTTCGTCGCTACAGTCTTGTCGCAAGGTCGCGCGTAAAACGGCGGCTATTCGCAAAAGTGTACGCTTCGCCAAGGCCGGATGCGCGCGGCTCCGTCTTGCAATCGGGATCGCTGCATTCGCGGGCGATGAAACAAGGAGTCTGACCCGGTGACGATTTTCAAGGCATGGCATCATCTCGGGCTCGCAAGCGCCGTGTTGCTGGGCGCCTGCGCGACTTTGCCGCAGGACGGCGCAGCCCCCGCAGCGACAGGCGAGGCGGAAACCATCGCCATCTCGGTCGGCCCCTGCTTCGGCTTCTGCCCGGTCTACGAAGCGGCCATCGCCCCCACCGGCGCGGTCACGTTCAACGGCATGCGCCACACCGTGGTGCTGGGCGAGCGCCAGCGCGCCGCAGGCGAGGCGAGCTACCGCGCCCTGGCCGCCGATCTCGCGCCCTATCGTCCGCAGACCGGAACGACGGCCACCGTCGAATGCGAGGCGGCGATCAGCGACACGTCCACGTATACCATCACCTGGACCGATCCGCGTGGCGGCAAGACCGTGGCCCGCCACCAGCGCGGTTGCCGGGGCGGGCCGGGTCAGGCGCTGGACGGCCTGCTGCAAGACCTACCCGCGCGGCTGGGGATCGAGGACTGGGCGAAGCAGATCACCCGGCCGGGCGAATCGCGGGGCTGATCGCCGGATGCCCTGCCGCGCCTGAGCCGGCTGCTACGACGCGGCCGGCTCAGGCTGGGGCTCAGGCGGGCTTGCGCGCGATTTCCACGGCCTTGACCAGCATTTCGGCCGTTGCCGCGCCGGGTAGCAGGTAGGAGCCGATGACCATGGCCGGCGTTCCGGTCAAGTCCATGCCCTCGGCCAACCGGGCGGTGCGGGCCAACGCGGCGTCGATATCGGCCTTGTGCGCCGCCAGGTCGGCATTGAGGCGCTTGCGGTCGACCCCGGCTCGCTGGGCGGCAAGCTGGATGGCCTGGGAATCGAGCCGCCCGCTGGTTTCCATCAGCGCATCGTTGAAGGCGGCGTGCTTGCCCTGATAGCGCGACGCCAGTGCCGCGCGGGCCGCCTCGATGGACGGCGCCCCGAAGATCGGCCAGTCGCGATAGACCACGCGGACCTTCTTGTCCTGCTGCAGGAACTGCTTCAGCGAAACGTGGAGCTTGCGGCAATAGGGGCACTGGTAGTCGGAGAAGACGACGATGGTGACGTCGTAACCGGCCGGGGCCACGCTCGGCATCGCCGGATCGTCCTGCAGCGATTTGAGCAGGGCCGCGCGCCCGTCCGGCGCGGCGAAGGCGGGTTGAACCGAGACCGCGCCAAGGCCGAACGCCAGCGCCGCGCAGGCCATCCATGCCGCTGCGATCCGGGTCAGACCCCGAGCCTGCCATTTCATCATTCCCAGTTCCTTCGATGGCGGCACGCGGCGCGCCAGACCCTTAGATCGTAAACCGCCCTAGAAGCAGGTGCGCGGCGGGAATGCCACCCCGAATGTGCCGCGCACGCCCCGCGCCGACCGGACCGGCGGTGTTGGCCTGGCGGTGTCTGGCAAACCCAGCCAAATAGTTTGTTGCAAACCATTCGCAATATTATACAGGGCCGAAGCATGACCGCGCCGCGTCCTGACCCCGCGTTCCACGCTGCTTCCGCGCCTCGGGGAAATACCCGCTCGGTGCGGGTCGTGGCATTGGGCGTGACCGGGGCGCTGCATCTGGTCGCCGTGGCCGTGGCGGCGGTGGCGCTCTCCTGGCAGAACGCAGGCCGTCAGGACCGCACGGTCCCGGCCACCCTGCCCACTTTCACGCTGCGCGCGCAGGACATGCCGCATGACAGGCTCCGCTCCGGCGCAGCGGCAAGGCCGGAGAAGGCGGCCCTGCTGCCGGTGAAGGCCGATCACCCGCGCACGGCGCCCGCCGCTGCCCTGTCGCAGGATCCGAGCGAGGCCGCTCCTGCGGGCGAGCAGGGCGGACGCGACACGGATCTGGCGCAAGTCACGCAGGCCTATCGCCGGGCGATCATGGCCCGGCTGGAGGAGAGCCGCCGCTATCCCGATGCCGCGCTTCGCGCCGGATGGCAGGGCGATGGCGCCATTCTCTTCCGCATCGAACGCAGCGGGCGCCTGCTCGATGCCACTCTCATCTCCGGCACCGGCCGCGCCGAACTCGACCGCGCGGCCGCCGAGATCGTCAGCCGTGCCGCCCCCTTCCCCGCGATCCCCGATGCCCTGCCGGACGAACTGGCCATCACCATGCCGGTGTCCTTCCTGATCGAGGACCGGACGCCGCCCCGCACGGCCACGGCATCGGCGCCATGAACGGCACGGACGCGGGCATCTTCGACCACTATCACAAGTCGCTGGCGGCCTATGTCGGCTCGCTGGTCGATTCGCCGCCCGCCGCCGCCGACATCGTGCAGGAAACCTGGGCGCGGGCCATTCCCTCGCTGCGCGCCGGCACGGTCGAGAATCCGCGCGCCTTCCTCTACCGCGTGGCCCGCAATCTGGTGAACGACCGCGCGCGCGACCGGCGGAAATGGATGCCCTGGCTGGCCGGCGAGGAGGCCGGCGCGGTCGTGGCGGACGATACCCCCTCGCCCGAACGCCACGCCCTGGCGCAGGACCGGCTGCGGCTGGTGCTGGAACTCGTGGAGGACCTGCCGCCCCGTTGCCGCGAGATCTTTGCCTTGCGCAAGTTCGATGGTCTCGATCAGGCAGAGATCGCCGCCCGCTTCGGCATTACCCGCGGCGCGGTGGAGAAACAGCTGCGCCACGCCCTGCTCGTGCTGGCCGCGCGTCTTGGCGAAATCGACGAGGCAGGATGATGCGAAACCCGAAAAGAACGGGGTGCGATGTCGTGTTTTGCCCGCCGGCTGCGTCATGGGAATCGAAGCCGCTCGCGAAAGGGACCCTGCCGTGAACGAGACCCCGGCAACTCCTGCCGAGAACCCCGCGATTCCGCGCTCCCTTGCCGAGGCGGCGGCCGATTGGATCGTGCGCCGCGACGGGGGCGACCTCTCGCCCGAAGAGATCCGCGCTTTCGACGCCTGGCGCGCCGAGCCCGCGCATCGGCGGGCTTTCGAGCGGATGGAAGTGCTTTGGGGCATCCTGGACGGCGAACCGGCGATGTCGACCGAGCGGGAGGCGCCGCGGCCGGAAGCGGAGAGCCTGGAACGGGCGCCACCGCAATCCGCCCTGCCCTCCCCGCGCCAGCGCCCCCATAAGCGCTGGGCAGCACGCGGCCGGAGTACGGCGCCTCGCCCGCGCAAACATGCCATCCGCACAAGCGCTGCCCTGGCCGCTTCGCTCGCGCTGGTCGTGCTGGGCACGGTGCAGGACTGGGCGACGTGGCTGCAGGCGGACTATGCCACTGCTATCGGCGAGCGGAAAACTGTCGCGCTGGAAGATGGTTCGACCGTCGAACTCGACAGCGGCTCGGCCATTGCTCTGGACTTTTCCTCCGCCCGGCGCGGCGTTCGGCTCCTGGCTGGCGCGGCCGAGTTCCGGGTCGCACCGGACCGCGCCCGGCCCTTCACGGTGGCGGCGGCGGGCGGCAGCGCCACCGCGCTCGGCACGGTCTTCGCCATACGCGAAAGCGGCAAGCACGCCGAGATCGTCGTGACCGAGCACCGGGTCCGGGTGGCCGGGCAAGGCCGCTCGCACGTCGTCGGCGAAGGGCAGCGCGCCGATTTCGCGGCTGACCGGCTCGGTCCGGTCGAACCGGCCGGCAGCGGCGCCACCGCCTGGACACGCGGGCGGCTGGTGGTGGTCGACCGGCCGCTGGGCGAAGTCGTATCGGAAATCGCGCGCTATCGGCACGGCTACATCGGCGTAACCGGCCCCGCCGCCACGATACGGGTAAGCGGCGTCTACGACCTCGACCACCCGCTCGCCGCGATCGACAGCATCGAGCGAAGCCTGGGCCTTGCCTCGTTCCGCCTGTCCAGCCGCCTGATCGTGCTTCACCGCTGAGGCGCGGATCGGGTCCGGCTGGGCTGGACCAGGGCGCACCTGACTCAGCGCGACCGGGCAGAAAAAATTTCACCGCCCTGGTCGTCATTTCCCTCCGAACTCCGTCTTGGTTCTGAGAATGCGTCGCAACAGCAGAATGCGCGCCTCAAAACGAGCAGTGAGGGAACACGTTCAATGATCGAGAAGATGGGGAATCGCCGCGATGGCGCGCGCCTGATGGCCGCGGCTTTGCTTGCGGGTACGGCAATGACGAGCGGCGCCACGCTGTTTGCAGCACCCGCAGCGGCGCAGGCTTCCGGAGAGACGCATGCCTATGCAATTCCCGCCGGAACGCTGAGCGATGCCCTGAACCGTTTTGCCGAACAGAGCGGCTTGCAGCTCAACTACGATGCCGCGCTGACGCAGGGCCGCACCAGTTCCGGCCTCGCCGGCCAGATGCCCTGGCGCGACGCCCTGGCCCGGTTGCTCTCGGGCACCGGCCTGGTCCCGCGCACGACGGGCGCCGATGCCGTCACCATCGGCCGCGCCACGACCGGCGCGATGACGCTCGACACCCTGGAAGTCGAAGGCCGCGCCGCCACCGCCCTGGCGGCCGGCACGGACGAAGGGAATGCCGCGGACTATGACGAGGACGAACGCGCCGGACGCAACTCGCCGATCCTCGTCACTGGCCACAACCAGCAGATCGACGTCGCCGCCAGCACCGGTCCCTGGGGCGGCAAGGCCATCGTCGACACGCCCTATTCGATCAACGTCACGTCGATCGACCTGATCGAGAACGTCGTCGCTTCCAGCATGGACCAGATGTTCAAGATGAACCCGGTGGTCCAGAACTCGGCGCCCTCCACGGTCTACGGCACGCCTTACGTCACGATCCGCGGCTTCGATTCACAGAAGGGCGTGGTCGACGGGCTGCGCCTCTCCTCGACCCTTACCGGCATCTCGATGGAGGAATTGCAGCAGGTCGAGATCATGAACGGCCTGTCCGGCTTCATGTACGGCGCGGGCAATCCGGGCGGCGTCACCAACTATGTGCTCAAGCGCCCCACCTACAGCCGCACCATGGACGTGACCCTGGGCAATTACGGCAACGAGCAGTTCTTCGCGCACCTCGACATGGGCAACCGGATCGACGCGGACGGCGTGCTCGCCTATCGGCTGAACGTCGCCTATCAGGACGGCGAAACCGCCAAGAAGAACCAGAACATCGCGCGGACGCTGATCAGCGGGGCAGTGGACTGGAACGTCACTCCAAACCTCCTCGTCCAGGTCGAGGGCGCGCATACCTACTACCGTATCGACGGCATCGATTCCCGCTTCTACGCCTATGCGAACAGCAGCTACGGCGCGCTGAACTACTGGATCGACCCGCTCGAAAACGACCAGACCTACACGCCGCCCTGGACCTTTCTCCAGGTCAAGACCGACCGGATCGGCGTCAACGCCAAGTGGAAGATCGACGATACCTTCAGCCTGAGAACCGCTTACATCTACAAGCGCGACGCCCAGGAATCGCTCAACATCTATCCCGCCTTCTTCGCGGATTCCGGCTTCGTGAACGGCTGGCCCTCGCGCAGCGCGCCCTCCTACAACATCGCGCAGGGCGCCTATGCCTATCTCGACAGCGAATTCCATACCGGCGGCATCCGGCACCGTCTGACCCTGGGCGTTTCGGGAGACGTGCTGCGCGTGAAGCGGCATGTCGTCAGCTCCGTCAGCGCGGTGCAGTCCCCGGCCTACACCGATCCCAACGATCTCATGAGCTGGGCCATGCCCGATGCGCTCAATACATACGATTGGGGCGCTCTCTATCGGTCAGCTTTCTCGAAGAACACCAATGTGGTCCTTGGCGACGACATCCAGTTCACCGAACAGTTCGGCGCGCTGGTCGGCGTGAACCGCACCACGCTGGTCTCGAAGAACTACACGGCCACGGGCGCTGTTTCGTCGGGCTACGACAAGACCGCCTATACGCCGACCGTCTCGCTGGTGTTCAAGCCGGTGCCGCGCGTGACGACATACGCCAGCTACATGCAGGGCCTGGAACAGGGATCGACCGTTCCAGACGATGCCACGCTCTACAACAATCCCGGGCAGATTCTGAAGCCGTTCATCTCCAAGCAGGTCGAGCTTGGCGCCAAATATGCGCCGATCGATGCGCTGCTGATCACCGCCGCGATCTACCGGATCGAGAAGGCCAATTCCTACGAGGACCGGTCTTCGGACGGCAAGATCACCATCAACCAGGACGGCTTGCAGGTGCACAAGGGCATCGAGCTGACCGCGACCGGCCATGTCACCGGCAACCTGTCCGTCCTGGTGGGCGGATCGATCATGGACCTTGCGGTGAAGAAGGCCACCAATGCCGCTCTCGCCGGCAAGCGCCCGACCGGGGTGAGCGACATGCTGGCCAAGATCTACCTCGACTACGCCATCCCCGTGGTTCCCGGCCTTTCCGTCAGCGCCGGTGCCTATCACTCGGGCAAGATGTACAAGGACGCCGCCAATCTTCAGGAGATTCAGGGCAACACGGTCTTCGACCTTGGCCTGCACTACGCCACGCGCATCGACGGCCACGCCGTGCGCTTCGATCTCAGCGCCACCAACCTGACCGACAAGAACTACTGGATCACCACCAGCCAGCTCGGCATCCCGCGCAACGTGGCGTTCTCGATGAAGTTCGGGTTCTGACCCTCCTTCCGGAAATCCGCTGAAAGCAATGCACGCAGGCGCGCTCCGGCGCCTGCGTGCATTGCGCCAATTCCCATTCCCCGCGACCGGCTGCAGGCCGCGACGCGCTGCAATCATGGATGAAACAAGAGTGATACCGTCATGAAGCAGGGCTTGCGCCAATCGATGGCATGGCTGCACACCTGGGTGGGGCTCGTTCCCGGATGGGTGCTCTACGTCATCTTCGTGTTCGGGACGGCGGCGTTCTTCCAGAACGAGATCGATGCCTGGATGCGCCCCGAACTCTCGTCCGGCACGCAAGTGACGCCGCGCGCCCTGGCCTCGGCAGATGCGGCGCTGCGGGCGCGGGGGGCGGGCGCGGAGAGCTGGTCCGTTTCCATGCCCTCGCCCCGCGGCGGCAGCGGCCTCAGCCTGTCGTGGCGCATGCCGGGTGCCGACCGGCACGATCGGACGTCCCTGGTTCTGGACCCCGAAACCGGCCAGGAGATCCAGCTTCGCGAGACGAAGGGCGGTTTCTTCCTCTACCGCTTCCATTTCGATCTCCATTACATGCCGGTCAGTTGGGCGCGCTATCTCGTCTGCGTGGCGGCGCTCGCCATGCTGGTCGCGATCCTTTCCGGCGTGGTGACCCACAAGAAGATCTTCACCGACTTCTTCATGATGCGCTTCGGCAAGGGGCAGCGCAGCTGGCTGGACGCGCACAACGCCACGGCCGTGCTGGTCCTGCCGTTCCATCTGATGATCACGTACACCGGCCTTGCGACCCTGCTGTTCACGCTGATGCCCTGGGCGATCTCCGCCAACTTCCCGGACCGGCAGGAATTCTACCGCAGCGTCTTTGCCTCCAGCCCCGAACGCGAAGCCAGCGGCATGCCTGCAGCCACGGTCCCGCTCGCACAGATGGTCGCCGCGGCAGGCCGGGAGTGGCGCGGCGGCGTGCCCAGCTACGTCGGCATCGACAACCCCGGAGACGCCGCCGCCACGGCCTCCCTCTACGCCCGCCGCGAAGACTGGAAAGACGACCGCCTCGACACACTCTACCTCGACGGCGCGAGCGGCACGGTCCTGCCCTCCACCCGCGCCGCGCCCGGCGGCGCCACGGCGACCCACCGCGTGATGGTGGACCTTCACACCGCCTGGTTCGCCGGCTACGGCCTGCGCTGGCTCTACTTCCTTTCCGGGCTCGGCGGCACCGCCATGGCCGCGACCGGCCTCTGCCTGTGGTGCGTCAAGCGGCGCGCCAAGTTGCCCGACCCCGCCCGCCCCCACTTCGGTTTCCGACTGGTCGAGCGACTGAACATCGGTTTCATCGCCGGTGCCCCGCTCGGTATCGCTGCCTATTTCATCGCCAACCGGCTGCTGCCGCAGGCCATGGCCCACCGCGCGGACTGGGAAGTCAACGCGTTGTTCATCGCCTGGGGCGGCTCCCTGGTCTGGGCGTTTTCCCGTCCGGCCAAGCGGGCATGGGTCGAAACGCTGGCCGCCTGCGCCGCGCTTTTCGCCGCCGTGCCGCTGCTCAACCAAATGACGACCGCGCGCGGGCTGCTCCAGAGCCTGCCCAGCGCAGACTGGACTTTCGCGGCCTTCGACTTGACCATGCTGGCCCTGGCCGCAGGCTTCGCTTTCACGGCGCGGAAGGTCGCCAGCCACAAGCCCCGTCCGGCACCGGCGCGCAAGCAGCGCCCCCCTGTGGAGGACGCCGCATGATCCATCTCATCACAGCGCTCCTTTCGCTGGCAGGCTTCGCGCTCCTGCTCATGGCGATGCCGCGCCATCAACAGGACTGGCTGCGACGCAAGTTGCCGCCAGGCACGAGCCGCCTGCTGAAACTGGGCGGACTAGCCCTGCTCGCGGCCGGCTTCGCCCTGGCAGGGCAAGGCCTGGGCTGGGGCTACGGCACTGTCGCCTGGTGCGGATGGCTCTCGGCCGGCGCCGCCATCACCCTCACCGCCCAGACCAATCGCGAGCGCATCCTTGCCCGGTGGCGCCGATAATGGAACCGAAGGACCCCGTCATGCCCAAGGCCCCTTCCCGTCTCTCCCTATCCGGCGCCCGCTTGCTCATGCCCGGCGAAGCCGCCCGCTACCGCTGGTCGGTAGCGGCGCGAACGCTGGCAGGAACGCTGGGCGCCTATGGCGTCACCGCCCTTGCCACGGTTGCCCTCTCCCTCATTCTGGCTGCGTTCGGCATGAACCGGGCGGAAGCCGTCACGGCCGCGACCCTGGGGAGCTACGCCCTCTTCGCCGTCGTGGCCATGACCGTGTTCCACGCGAAAAGCGCCCTGCGCGCCTGGCTGGGCCTGATCGCGGCAGCCCTGCCGCTGCTGCTTCTTGCCCGGCTGCTGATGCCGGCTGCCCAGCCCCTCCTCTAGAGCGCCTCGATCCTCTCCGGCATCAGTCTGCCGAGCATCAGGTCGCGGAAGGCGATCCAGTTGCCCTTCATGCGTCCGGCACGGTCAATCCACGGTTCGGGCTTGAAGGTCTTGAGATGATTGGCCAGCACGTTGCGCACGATCAGCCTCGCCGCGAAGCTGCGCGACATCGTGCCCTTGCGCACCAGATAGAGCGGATTGACGACTTGCGAATAGCCCAGCCGGACGCCCGAAGTACGGCCATATTTCACGCCCTGATGCACCCCGGAAAAGGCAAAAGTCTTGACGATCCGCCCCCGCGACGACAGCGAAGCCGCGAAGTCGACGTCTTCCTGCCAGCCGTAGAGCCGCAGCCGCTCGTCGAATCGGCATGAGCCAATGGCCGAGGCGCGATAGACCATGTTGCAACCGTAGAGCCCCTCAAGGCTGGTGACGATGCAATTGGGGCTGAAGTCTTTCTTCTCGTGCCCGGCGATCAGGTCCCTTGCCAGTTCGAAGGATATGCCGGGCCCCTTTATGCCATCGCGAATGACATTGCCCGTCGCCCCCACGACTTCCGGATGAGCGGCAAAGAACCGCTTGATCCGATCGACACTGTCCCTCGAGGGCACGAAATCGTCATCGTAAAAGACGATGAGATCATAGTCGTCGGCCAGCCAATCCAGCGCGCGGTTCCGCTGGGCGCAGAGCCCCCTGCTCCCACGAAGAACGTGCAGATCCTGCCGGCAGTCATAGCCTTCGGGAATGTCTCCTTCGCCAACGACCGAGAACACCAGCACATCGGGCGGGCAGGATTGCTCCAGCATGAGCTGGTGCATCTGCGCCACGAGTTGCGGCCGGCCAAGGCTGGCCACCACGACAGCCACGCTGAGATGCTCTCCATCGTTGATCGCATTCATGCGCTCGCTCTCCGTTTTCCGGCCCTTGCTCGGATCGTCAGCACCCCGCCACCGGCGCGGCTTTCCACGCATCCGTTCGATTTGAACCCCAGGCCGAGGCCAGCCCGGGTTCCTTCCCCGATCGGCAGCTGTTCTGCCATGAGGCGATCCTGCCACCCCGCAAGGCTGCAACGACCTGTCACGCCGTAAGCTCGTCGACGTTGCGCAGGATCCGCGCGGGCACGCCGCCCACCAGAGTCTTGGGCGGCACGTCGCGCGCGACGACAGCGCCCGCGGCAACCACGGCCCCGCGTCCTATGGTCACCCCCGGCAGGATGATCGCCCCCGTACCGATCCAGACGTGATCCTGCACCACGACCGGTGCCGTCACCGGCGCCCTGCTGCGGCCATCTTCGAAGGCAAGTTCATGCGAACTCGTCTCGAACGACACGTTCGGCGCGATCTGGGCGAACCGCCCGATAGTAACGCCGCCCTTCCCCCCGAACCGGACGTTGGTGTTGAGGAACGACCGCGATCCTATCCTCACCTGCCCGCCCGTGCCCGGCGGCGTAATCCTGACCGGCCCCATCACGATCACCTTGGGCGACAGCTTCAGGCCCGCCCATCGAAGCGCCTCGTGACGCGCCCGCGTGCCGATCCGCCCTTGCGGCAGATGGTTTGCAAGCCACAGGAAGATCGCTTCCCTCCACATGAACACATCCTTTTGAGATTGCCCGGAATCGAGATTGTCGGGAACGGAGAACATCGCGCACCAACCTCGCTCGACCGAAAGGCACCAGCGACGCCGCGAACCTGTTCCTTCCCCGCAGCGACGACAAGAGGTGGATAGCTCCACTACCGTTGCATCCATGCGCAGATCGATCCGAAACGGCGCAGCGCCCCTCTATTGCCCGCGGCCCTGCCCTTCGGCCTCCGAACCTTGCGAGACCGGTTGCAGCGGCGCCTCTTTCAACCCTTCGAAATTCAGCGAATACTCCAGTTGCACCCGCGCCACCGGCACGGAACCGTGGCTTGCCAGCCGGTCCAGCGGTTCAAGCAGAGGGCGTAGCGGCAAGCCCGCCAATCTTCCGCCCCAGCGCAGGCGACTGTCCGGATCATAAGGACGCTCACGAGAGAACATGCCGATTGTCAGAATGCCGGCGTCGCGCAGCACATCGACGCGCAGCACGTAAGCCTCGGCCCACGCCTGGACAGCCGCCGTCCGTGCCGACAGCAAGTCGTTCGTCACGTCCAGAACGTCTCGAAGAGTGCGAATTCCCGCCGTCTCCTGCCGCTTCACACCCTCCACCGCGCGCTCGGCGGCGGACACTGCGGCGTCGAAGCGCGGCAGCGACGCCTGGGCCGCCTCCAGCAGCGCCCAATCGGCAGCAAGCTGCTCGCGCATGTCGCGCCTGGCCTGCTCCACGAATTGCTGATCCGCCAGGTTGCGGTCCTTCGCCGCGCGCAAGGCCGACGACATTTGCCCGCCGCTATAGAGCGGCATCGTCAATCGCACCCCGGCCGAGACCGCCTCTTGCCGATAGCTGTTCTGATAGGGCGTGATCGGTGCGCGCAGCGCAGACGCATAAGCGCCGACCTGCGGCATCATCTCGGCCCGCGCCGCCGCGACGGCAGCGCGGGACTGAACCTCGGCAAACTTGAACGCCGCCAGTGACGGGCTGTACGCCTCCCCCTCGGTATAGAGCGTCTCCAATACCGGCAGGTCGGGCAAGGCCGGCACGGGCAAGAGTTCGTCCGGATAGTGACCAACAAGGTTCCGATAGCGCGCGGCACTCGCCTGAACGGCCGCCCGCGCGGAAATGACGCGCCCCGCTGCCAGTTCGAGCCGGTTCAAGGTCTGATCGACATCCGGCGCCGTGGAATCGCGCAGGCGATAGCGCGAAACCGTCTGGTCGCGCTGCCGGAGCAGCAGATCATAGATCTCCGCAGCCACGCCGTAGAGTTCCATGTCGCGCTGCAGGAATACATAGGCCGTCACGACATCGGCAATCGTCCGCTGGCTGGCCTCCTCCAACCGCGCGCGAACGGCAAACTTGTTCGCGGTGGCGGCATCGACCGCCGCGGACAGCCTTCCGGATGTGAAGAGCGGCTGCGACAATGCCAGCTCGCCCGTCGCGCCGAAGCCCTCGTCATGTACGGGAAAAACGCCGCCCCGAATGCGCGCATCCGTATATTCATGCTGCACGGACAGGCTCAGGCTGGGCCCATATGCTGCATGGGCATGATTGACGCCTTCGTCCGCAGCGCTGCTCATGTCACGCGCGCCCACCAGTGCCGGATTGTTTCGATAGGCGTCTCCCAACGCATCCTCCAGCGTCTCCGCATAGGCGCTGTGACCGCCACAAAGGCAGTGGACAGCCAACAACCATCGGCTTCTACTCCACTTCTCCAAGTATTCCCCCCTAGACATCGCATGATCCTGCGCGTGGTTCACAGTGGAACGCGCCAAAACTGATCTAATCCGACTGGAGGTCTACCCGCCACCCTGTTCTAATGCAGCGAGAGATAGTTCCAGACAGGACGCAATTGCGCGAGGTTCACTCGGCGCCGTCGGCCGCCGGGATCTCCGCGGGGAAATCGGCGATGCAAGGTTGGGGTGAAAAGATGCGTTCCGAAACAAGGGTGGGATCGTCCTGCAGCAGGGCAGGAAGACCATGACCACTTTCGCCATCCGCCTTTCTCCCGAGCTTGCGGCCGCTCTGGCGCCGCTGAAGAAGGCCCTCGTGCCGGTTCTGGCAATCAGCAGCATCTACAACGTGCTGCTCCTCTCCGGCTCCTTCTTCATGCTGCTGGTCTACGACGATGTGCTCCCCAGTCGCAGCGTCCCTTCGCTTGTCAGCCTGCTGGCGCTGGTGATCGTGGCTTATGGGTTCCAGGCCCTGCTCGACGTGACGCGCGGACGCATCATGGTCCACCTTGGATCTTTCTTCCTGAAATCGGTGAGCAACCGGGTGCTCGACGTGATTTCCCGCTACGAACTCTCCCGCGGCGCCATGCCCCAGGGCACGCAGATCGTGCGCGACGTGGAAACCGTGCGCGCCTATCTCTCCGGGCCAGGGCCGCTTGCCATTCTCGATCTGCCCTGGATCCTCGTCTATTTGCTGGTGCTCAGCGTGTTCCACTGGAGCATCGGCCTGCTCTCGCTGGCGGGAGTCGGCGTCCTGGTCGCTCTGATGCTTGTCAACAACCGCATCACGGCGCCACTGGCGCAAGCCACCATGCGAACCTCGGCCAGCCGATACGGCCTGGCGGAGACCACGCGGCGCAACGCCGAAACGCTCAAGGCCTTGGGCATGGCGAGCGCTCGCCGGCAACAATGGGATGTGCTGGAGGCCGAATACCTCCAGGCAAACGACCGGTTTTCGTACATTTCAAGCACGCTCAGCGGCCTGACCAAGTCCTTCCGCATGTTCCTGCAATCGGCCACGCTGGCACTGGGCGCCTTTCTCGTGATCGAAGGCAGCGCAACCGGCGGCGTGATCATCGCTGGCTCGATTCTTTCGGCCAGAGCTCTGGCGCCGGTGGAGCAAGTGATCTCCAACTGGAAAGGCATGATTGCCGCCCGCCTGGCGCTCGCTCGGATGAAGGAGCTCTTCGAAGCGCTGCCGAACAAGATCGAGCCTTTGGGTCTCCCGCAGCCCCAACGCGATCTCGAAGCGAAGGCCGTTACGGCAGCCCCACCCGGCACGCAGCGCATCACGCTGGCGGAAGTGTCCTTCACGCTATCGGCCGGAGACGCGCTGGCCGTCGTCGGTCGCAGCGGATCGGGAAAGACCTCGCTGGCCCGCGTGCTCTGCGGGGTCTGGCCGGCGCTTCGCGGTTCGGTGCGGCTCGACGGTGCGACGCTGGATCAATGGCCGGGAGACCAGATCGCGGACATCGTGGGCTATGTGCCCCAGGCAATCGAGTTGTTCGAAGGCACGATCGCACAGAATATCGCCCGCTTTCGGGAGCCGCCGGATCGCGATGCCATCATCCAGGCAGCGCAAGCGGCAGATTGCCACGAACTGATCGTCCGCCTGGAGGGCGGATACGATTACAGGATCGGCCCACAGGGCGGGGGCCTGTCGGCGGGGCAGCAGCAACGCATCGCGCTTGCCCGCGCCATTTACGGAAAGCCCTTCCTCGTCATCCTCGATGAGCCGAACAGCAACCTCGATCACGAAGGCGAAGCGGCATTGGGCACGGCGATCAAGGGCATTCGCGAGAGAGGGGGTATCGTGATCGTCGTCGCGCACAGGCCCAGCGTGGTTGCCAATGTCAGCCACATCATGGTGATGAACGGCGGCCGCATCGAGCGCTTCGAAACGCGCGCGGAATTCGAAAAGCGCATGCGGCCACCTCGCCCGCTGGAAAAAAGAGGAGGCCCTGAAGCGCCGAGCGCAGGCGCCGGAAACCACCCTACCCGGGCGAATGTCGAGGCAGCGACTGAAAGCCCCGCCGTTGTCGTGGAGATCAAGGAATGATCCCCGCCACGCATCCGCTGCACCCTGCCCCGCGCCCTCTCGCACTCTCGCAGACTGCGACATTCGCTGCAGATCCTGGACTGTCACAGCTTGTCCGCCTGGGCCTGATCTCCATCGCCGTATTGGTGCTGGGCCTTGGTGCGTTGATCACCTTCCTGCCGATGGCTGGCGCGGTGATCGCGCCGGGCGAAGTGACGGTGGAATCGCACGTTAAGGAGCTTTCCCACCCCTTCGGCGGCGTGGTGGCGCAAATCCTGGTGAAGGACGGTGATGCGGTGCGTCAGGGGCAACCCCTGATCCGGCTCGACAGCAGGGTTTCCGGTGCCGTGGCGGAATACACCGGGCTCAGCCTGAACCAGCTCCTCGCCAAGGCGGCGAGGCTGCGCGCGGTTCAGGCAAGCGCCGGAGACATCGACTTTCCCCGAGAGCTGGAGGACAAGCAAGCGGCCGACCCCGGCGTCCGCACGATCCTGGCAGACGAGCGCCGCAGCTTTCGATTGGCCAATGCGGCAAGACGCGACCAGGTGGGCCAGCTTCGTGCCCGCATCGCGCAGACACAGGCCGAGATCACCTCGTTCAACAGCCAGGCCGGCGCCTATCAGCGTCAGTCCGCCCTGGTTCGGCAGGAATTGCAGCAGACCCGCGAACTCTACGAAAGCAGGCTGACGACGCTGGACCGGCTCAATGCGCTGGAACGATCTGCGGTGGGTGTGGAAGCGCAGCAATCCACCGCCCGATCCGGCGTTGCCGAAACCTGGGCCAGGATTGCCGAGCTGCGCGCCCAGATCGTCTCGGTGGAAAGCACCGCCCGCAGCGAGGCAGCGCTTGAACTGGCGCAAGTGCAAGGCGCTATCGCGGATCTTCGCAAGGAGAGCGTGGCCGCCAGCGATCAGAACGACCGAACCGTAATCCGCGCGCCGCAGGACGGAACTGTCGACAAGCTGCAGACGCGGACAAGCGGCAGTGTGGTGCGCGCCGGAGAAACATTGATGGAGATCGTTCCTTCGCACGATCACCTGGTCGTTCGTGGCCATGTCCGCCTGACCGACATCGACAAGGTATCCAGGGGACAAACGGCACACTTGCGCTTCACGGCGCTGAATGCCCGCACGACGCCCGAGCTGGCAGGAAAGGTCACGCAGGTTGCCGCCGATCGCACCGTGGACACGGCCACCAACAACACTTTCTATCCGGTGACTATCGCCATTTCGGACGCAGAATTTCGCAAACTTGGAAACGCGCGCATTTCCGTGGGTATGCCGGTCGAAGTGTTCATTCAGACGGAACAGAGAACCATTCTGCAATACATAATTCGCCCCCTTTCGGATCAATTCAGACGCGCACTGCGAGAGTAATCGCGTATGAAGGATGCAAGGTTTCACTGAGGACGTCTTGAGAATTTACTCAGTGAAGCCGACCGTTCCGATAGCTGTTCAACACTGTCTCTCAGCACTTTCCCAAATCCATCGCCCGCCAAACCGCTCCCCTTGCAGGTCGCCACTTCCGAACGCGGGCAAGCTCCGCATTCGATGCGCTTGCATGAAACAAGGCCCCTGTTGATGCGCCATATGATCGGAGGCCTGGTGACGTGCGGCATGGCGCTATGGCCGAGCCTGTCTTTCGCACAGGCC
>Ga0160437_1000213_pt1 | contig 32528 bp, 26 predicted proteins | sample HID1975I_E0MG_FD_108227 | JGI IMG/M metagenome (GOLD analysis project Ga0160437, IMG submission 108227) | Enriched soil microbial communities from UW Madison campus, WI, USA - HID1975I_E0 MG | ecosystem: Environmental > Terrestrial > Soil > Unclassified | place: USA: Madison, Wisconsin... | reverse complement strand
CGAAATCGCGTCGCTCACCTTGATGTCGTAGTAATTGACTTCGAGGCTGAGATTGCGGGCAATGCCGCCGCGCGCCCAGGACGGGCTATAGACACCGCCGAAGAGCAGGGTCTTGCTGGTTTCCGGCTTGAGCTGGTCGTTGCCGCCGGTCAGCGTGCCGATCTGGCCGCCCTGCGGCTCCTGATAGCTGCCGCTGGCGGGAACGCCGTTGGCGATGCAGTTCGTGCGCACCGTGGCGGAACTTTGCCACAGCGATCCGGCGACGTTGGTGCAGGGGTCGTCGATCGGGGCGTCGGCGCGGGACTGGGCGCCGAACAGTTCGCCGATCGCCGGAGCGCGGAACCCTTCGGCATAGCTGGCGCGCAGCAGCAGGTCGGAGACCGGCTTCCACAGGCCGGTCGCGGTGAACGTCGTGCTGGATCCGCTGGTCGAGTAATTGGCGTGGCGTACCGCGCCGTCGGCTTCCAGCAGCTGGAAGAACGGGGTGTCCTTCAGGATCGGCACGCGCAATTCGCCGTAGAACTCATCCGAATTGTAGCTGCCTGCCGCGGCCTGCGCGGGAATGTCTGCGCCGAGCCCCGCCTGGATGATCGGATCGGGCGTGAACGAGCCGAACTGGTAGCGGTGCTCATAGCCGACCGCGATGCCGACCGGGCCCGCAGGCAAGTCGAACAAGTCACCGGTGAGGTTGGCGGTATAGTCCTGCATGCGCTGGCTGGACCTGTCTCGTTCGGTGAACGAGATGTAGTCGAGCATGGCCTGCGTGATCGAGCCTTCGCCGCCGAAGATGTTCAGCGGCACGCAGGCTCCGGTGCAGTCCGCCAATGGGCCCAGTGCCTGCGCCACCCGCGCGGCGTTGACGTTGCCAGTGAAGATCTGCTTGGCGTCGTTCCAGCCGAAGGCGGCGTTGACATCCCAGTAGAACTTGCGCGAGCCCACATGGAAGCTGCCATCCAGCCCGGCATTGGCGGTCATCGTGTCGACGCGCTGCGTGTAAGTGCGCTGCCCGGCTTCGACCAGGCGGCGGGCGACGAAACCGTAAGTTGCCGGTTCCCCGTTCGCGCCTGAATTCAGCGTGATGCCGAAGGGGTTGTAAGGGTTGGTCACATCGACCGAGACGGTGTCGAGCAAGTTGCCGTTGCCCGCGTCAGGCCCGATGAACAGCGGCAGGAAGGCGGCCTGGTTCTGCGAATTGCGATGGTTGTAGACCATCTTGGCACGGAAGGTGATGTTGGAGGTGAGTTCCTGCTTGGCGCTGACCCAGAAGCCATAGCGCTCCTGCGGCGTCAGGAAGTAGTTGTAAGGAGAGAAGTTGAAGCGGTCGGCATCGGTGAAGGCGCGGAAATCGCCGCCTGCAAGCGTCGGATCGTAGACGCCCTGCGTCGTCAGCGGAGGGTTGCGCGGCGTGATGCTGCCCCCTGCCGGTAGCGATGGATTACCCTCGTTGAAGACGATGCGCCCGTTCACGGCTGCCGACGAACAGCCGCCGCGCGGATCCAGGCACGAAGTCTGGCCGGGGTTGGGGAACTGCGAGATCGAACGGTCCGCCGTGCTGACCTTGTCCTGCTTCACGTAGCTGGCGCCGAACACGACCGAAGTGGTCGGGCCCTTCACACCGTAGCTGACGTTGTAATCCTGCGTATGCCCGTCACCCTGCCGATAGGTGCCGAACTGGCCCGAGGCGCGCAGCCCCTCCTGCTCGGACTTGGTGATGATGTTGACGACGCCGGCGATCGCGTCCGATCCGTAGAGCGGCGACTGCCCCGATTGCAGCACTTCGATCCGTTCGATCTGGCTGGCGGGAATGGTGTTGAGGTCGACCGTGGAGGGGATGCCGCTGGCCGCCGTTGCGTTCACGTAGCGCATGCCGTCCACCAGCACGAGCGTGCGTTTGGCCAGGAGGTAGCGCAAGTCGATTTCGCTGGTGCCGGCACCCACGCCGCCGCCGTCCTGCGGGTTGCCGATATTGCCCGAATTGTTGGCCTTGGTATTGAGGCCGCCCGCCGCGCTCGGCAGGCGTTGCAGCACATCGGCGACGGAGGAAAGGCCGGTCTTGGCTATATCTTCGTTACTGACCGTGACGACGGGACTGGGATTGTCGAGCGGGTTCTGTCGAATGCGCGAACCGGTCACGATAATAGCGTCAGTCGAAGCGGGATCATCTTGTGCGAAGGCGGTGGCAGGAAGTACAAAGGCCATTACGGCCATGCTGCAATGCAAATGAAAACGCATGGAATTCATTATTTCACCCTTTCGTAAGTCGCCTGAACTCGGGTGAAATGAAAGCTCTCTTGCCTACATCCGCACTGCAACAAGAATTCTTGAAACTGCCACATTTTTGAAACAAAAGCGCAACATCGTGACAAAAACGCAACGTTCGCCAAGAGGATACATGCGGCGTGATGCCTGACGACAGTTCTCTCGGACGCCAGGAAATGCGGCAGTCCGACGGTCGATCCGGCTCCGGGTGGGTATCGGCATGACCCAGTGGATCGGCTGGCTGCGGCGCCTTCCCGGGACGCCGTCTGCGCTCATATCGGTACTGGCGACGGAAGGGGCAGCACCCTGCGGGGCAGGGACGCGCATGCTTGTGACCACTGGCGACCAGCTTGGGAGCATCGGTGGGGGAGAGCTCGAACGCCTGGTGCTGGAAAAGGCGCGCACCTTGCTGACGCTGCCGCCTGGCAACTGGCGCGTGGAGGACTATCCTCTTGGTTCGCGGCTCGATGCGTGCTGCGGCGGGCGGATGCGAGTACTCATCGAGCATCTGGATCCAGGCGATCTCGACTGGCTGCATGATGCCGAGCCCTGGCACATGCTGGTGACGACATTGGAGAAAACTCGGGTCGAACGCGCGATATTCCGGCGTGAAACGGCCACGCGCCAGTCGGCGCGCGGCGAGCTGCCTGGCGCCGGGACGCGCATGGTGGAGCCGCTGGGAAGGCGGCCGAGGCCGTTCTACCTGTTCGGTGCGGGGCACATCGGCAGGGCGATCGCCCGGCACACGATCGGCCTGCCGCTGCAACTCGCCTGGTTCGACACGAGACCGGAATCGGCCGAAATTGACGGGGTCACGGTGATCTCTGAAGAGCAGATCGCAAAATGTCTCGAAGAGGCGCCGGACGATGCGGCTGTCGCCATCCTCACCCATGACCACTCGCTCGACTACGGTCTGGCCCTTGCCGCCCTGACGCGAGCGCCCCTGGCCTTCGTCGGGCTGATCGGATCGTCGACCAAGATCGCACGCGTCAGGGCGCGTCTTCTGGCGGAGGGGGTGAGCGAAGATGCCTTGGCGCGCCTCACCGCACCGATCGGGCTTCCCGGTGTGACCGGTAGCGAACCGGATGTCATCGCCATTGCCGTACTGGCCCAGGTGCTTCAACTGAACGCCTAGCAGTTCTTCTTTCGGCTATGCCTGAACTTGATTGAAGCGCCCTTCGTCGAATATCGGTATTGACTGGACCTGAGTGCCCAGCCGCCGGTGCCATGCCATCGCGGCCTCGCCCGCGGTATTTCGCAGGTCCTGCAACGGTTCGCCGCCATGCCCGGACTGGAACAGTCGGCGCAGCATGCCGCCGACATCGTGCAGGGCGATTTCGGCCTCGACGCTGGCAAGCCCCGCGCCGCGGCGCGCCTGTTCGATTTCGGCAACCGGCTCGTTCCGGCGCACGGCCTCGAAATAGCGGCGATTGGCGTCGATGCCTTCGTCGATGCGGTTCTTCAGAGAAGCGCCGAAATCGGGCCACAAGGTGAATACGGCGATCAGGGCCGTCACGCTGCCGATCACGTTGTCGAGCATGCGGGATGAGGCAATGCCCGCGCCGGGCTGGAGCATTTCGGCGACGATCACGAAAAGCATGGTGAGGAAGATGACGAAGATGGTGTAGTTCACCGAACGCATGGCGATCGCCGCGCCCGCCAGGATGACCGCCAGGATGACGAGGACTGGTGAAGCGCTGCTTACCGTCACCAGCAGCCATGCGAGCATTCCGCCCAGCACGCTGCCCAAGATGCGCTCAAGGCAGCGCGCCCAAGTCACCCTGGCGCCGCCCTGCAATACCACGACAAGCGCCATGGCCGCCCAATAAGGATAGCCCAGCTTGAAGACGATGGCCAACAGATAGACGACGACCAATCCTACCGATTGCCGCACGGCCTGGCGCAGGGCGACCGGGGAAGTTCCCGGGAGGAGACGTGCCTGCCCAGCCTTGCCCTCTAGGGGGGATCCGGATTGGCGACAGGCCAATCCTTCCAGTGCGCTCTCGAATGCCCGCAGACAGCCGATGAACAGGTCATCGGTGAGTTGGCCCTGAAGACGCCGCAGCCGGCCAGCGGCCCAATCGAGCGGGTCGCGCCGACGTCCGCCGGAGCGGGAAGAGAGGGCCCAGGCCAGCAGGGTCGTCTTGCAGGCATGGGCGACGGCGGCGCGCTCCTCGATCCGTCCGGCCCTGATGATGTAGGCCTGGTCTAGCGCGATCAAGGCGCCGAACAGCGTCTCGCAGGCTTCGCAGGCCTGCTCGAAACGGGCGGTGGCGGAAGGGTCTTCGCCATAGCGTTCCAGCATGCTGCGGAAACGCTCGATGGCGAGCCGTACCGCGCGTCGGTGTTCCGCATGTTCGCGGTGCCAGCGATCGTCGCGGTGCTGCGCGTCTCCGAGCTGCACGAGGCTTTCGGCCATGTCGAGCAGGCGCACGACGACGGCGTCCGATGCCCGGGAAAGCGGCAGGGCGGCGTCGATCCGCCATATCGCATTGATCAGCAGATAGGCCCAGACCGCGCCACCGAGAAAGGCGCCGGCTTGTACCGCGGCCTGCGCCGGTGGATGCGGGAAACCGACGGCCACCACGCCGACGACCGCGAGCAGCGTACCGAGCAGTCCACCGAACCGGATACGTGCCGACCACAGGACCGCGCAGAAAACGATGGTCGGCCCCGCGATCATGCCTGCCATGGGCGCGAACGAGGCGATCCATGAGCCGGCGAAGGAAATGACGGTGCCGCAGCCCACGAAGATAGCCAGCAGGCGGCGGCGCTGGGTGTCCGGTCCGGGACTGTCACAAAGGCACGTCCAGAACGCCGCGAAGACGGCCCACCCCAACCCGGCGCGCCCGGTCGCCACGGCCAGCACGAGGGGGAGCGCGACGGCGACGGCAGCACGCAGGCCCTCGACATGGTTGAAGAGCTCTGGGAGCAGCCCGAAGGAGCGCAGCTCGAGACGTCGCGCGGCTCTTCGGACGATCGTCCTGGTATGGGGCCGAGGCCGGCGAGGATCAGGCTTGTCGGTCATCACGCTCCGCCCAGCCTGCCCACTTCGGTCACCCGCATCAATTGCGATTTAAGCACGCCCCATCGAAGGCCGCGCAATGCGGATGTCTTCCGGCAGGACAGGGGCCGGGGCGGTCGGTTCGTTCAACGAGCGCATGCCGACATCTCGGACGAACAGCCTCAAAGCAAACCCCGCTTTGAGGCTGTTCGTCCTTGGTCGCAAGAAACTACCGGCGCTTGGCGACGATGGCTCCCTGGATCCCAACTTCCCTAGCCTCGCCGCTGCCCGCCGGCGCGTTGAAGTAGAAGGTGCCGGCCAGTTCCTGCGCATCCGCGCCGTAGAACTGGGCAATGACGCTACCCAGGGACCTGCCCTCGCGCGACACATTGCCTTGCAAGCTGGAGTCCCAAGCCGAAAGCGTGCCTGCCATGTCGTAGCTGCCGAAATCCGCCCGGGCGCCGGAGGTCTGTTCAGTTCCGGCCAGCGACAGGGCACCGCCGAACTTCTGCGCGCCGAAGTCGACGTCGAAGCTGGAGGTGCCCCTTACATTGTAGCGAGCCGAAGCGTTGCTGTTGACCCCGGTGCCGTATGCCAAGCCTTCGTAGCGGGCCTTGCCTGTGCGCGCTGCGAGGAAGTTGTTTCCGGTCGCGAAGCCGTAAGTGAAATAGAAATCCTGGGTTGAACCGGCCCGGGTACCTGCCCAGTGCCCGAACGAGGCGTAAGTCAGGGCCAGTTCGGTGTTCGCCGGCCCCGGCTTGTAAAGCTCCAACCTTACTTGCTGGAGGCCGTATCCATTGTCTCCGCTCTTGGCGTAGGCATTGAAGTTGGCATCGTTGCTCGCCACCTTCTCGTTGACCGTGAAGCGACCGCCCACCATGTCGGACGAATATCCACCATAGTCGAAGGTCTCTGAGTTGAGCCACGTCAGGCTGCCACCGCTGCCGCCGCCGCCTCGCGCATAGAAGTGCTGCCCTGATGTCAGCGCGGTCAGCGTCTGGGCATCAACGGGCTGGCTCGCATCGCGCGATCCGACGATCGAGCCGACGGCTGCCATCCCCCCTGCATTGCCCGTCTGGAACGTGGCCCCGAGTTCTTCGCCGTTGGGGCCGTAGAACCGGCCCGCTATGGTTCCGGAGGCTTGGCCGTAGCTGCTGCCATAGACGGCGTTTCCTGAAAAGGTTCCGTCGCCTGAAGTCAGGCTGCCACCGGCGCGCAGTTCAATGCCGCCACCCGACACGCCTTTGTCGGTGACCAGCCCGCTCTCGCTCGTATACCCCTGGGTCGAGAAGATCCCCTGTGAGAAATCGACGCTGAATTTCCCGGTGCCCTGCATGGACATCGGTTCTTCACCTGGCATCGTCACCAGCCCGAAGATGTCGATCCCGTAGGCAGCGGATCCCGTGCGGGGCACCGCTGCCGAACCTGTGGGCAGTCCGTAAGTGAATGCCGTGAACTCGGTTGACTGCCGGCCATCGGTGACGCTGTTGCTCTGCCAGTACCCCATGGCGACGTATTGCTTGGCCGCCTGGCCCGTATAACCCTGCTTGACCAGTGTCAGATACGCGTTACCGGTGTCGTTTGACCGCCGGTACCTGGTGTCGTAGGCATCCTGGGTGGACACGTCTGCCGTACCGAAAGTCTCGTTTCGGGCATCCGTGTTCAAGGCATAGGACCCGGTTTTCGCGTCGTAGCGGATCGACAGGGTCGCTGGCTTGCTGGACCCGTCGATTACGGTTCCGGTCGGGATGTCCCAGGTTCCCTTCAGTGTAGCTGCATCGTTGGTAAAGGTCTGGCTGACCTTCAGATCGGCCATGGTCGCATTGGCGGTCGGCGTTGGAGTTGGAGTTGGGGACGGTGCGGGAGTTGGCGTGCTGTTCACGCCGCCAGAACCGCCGCCACAGCCGGACAGCAATAGCAGTGCGACGGCGCTTGCCGTCCAGTACCGAGTATTCATGTATGCCCCTGTTTCGTAATCGCTTCTTGCGCATGCGGCCGAGAGGTCCGAAAGGTCAAGTCGCGTCGTGAAACCGCCATTAATAATTTGAAACTGTGAGCCCTTGCGACAAGTGGGACGAGGAGCATATGGACAATAAACGTGCTCTTGCGATAAGCGCCGCCCAAACGGGGGTGTAACATTTCAATTCGGAAACTGTTGGTCGCGGCGATGCTGGCGGGCATCGCGACCGGTTCGGGTGCGCAGGACACGGCCGTCCGGTCAGGGCCGATTTCCGCGCAGGATCATCTCTCGGCGACGCAAGTCTTTGCGTTGGCCGATAACGCGCGTGGTCAAGGCGATTTCTCCACCGCCGAGACGGCCTATCGGGCGCTCACGCAGGACCGCGATATTGAAGTGCGAACGGAGGCGCGCTTCCGTCTCGGCATGATGCTCGCCGACGGTCTCAAGCGCTACAGTGATGCGGCACTCGAATTTCGGCGCATTCTGGACGACAAGCCGGGGGCCGGGCGGGTGCGGCTGGAACTTGCGCGGATGCAGGCGATGCTGGGCAACATGGCGGGCGCGCGAAAGGAACTGCGTGCGGCACAGGCGGCGGGTTTACCGTCGGCGGTGGAGCAGCTCGTGCGCTTCTATTCGCGCGCACTCAATGCCCGCAAACCCCTGGGTGGATCGATCGAGATTGCGCTCGCTCCGGACAGCAATATCAATCGTGCCACCCGCTCGAATACTCTGGGCACCGTCATCGGAGACTTCACGCTGGACGACGATGCACGCGCAAAATCCGGGGTCGGCCTGGATCTTCAGGGGCAGGGCTACCTTCGTGTCGGAATCGAGCGCGGCACCGATCTGCTGATACGCGCTTCCACGGATGCCACGCTCTATCGCGATGCGGATTTCCACGATGTCACCGTAGCGCTCCAGGCCGGCCCACAATATGCCTGGAACGGCAACCAGCTTACGTTTTCGTTTGGTCCTGCCCGGCGCTGGTATGGAGGCAAGCTGTTCAGCACAACCCTGGGCGGCGGGGTGAGTTGGCAGAACCCAATCGGCAAACGCGGACAGTTGCGGCTCGACGGCAATATCGCGCATGTCAGCAACAAGCGTAATGCCTTGCAGACGGCGGACGATTTCACGGTATCGGCCAGTTTTGACCGGGCTTTCAGCGCTCGCTTCGGTGGGGGTGTGCAGGTCTTCGGCTTTCGCGAGGCTGCGCGCGATGCGGGGTACTCGCTGGCGATGGGTGGAAGCTCGGGTTATCTTTTCCGGGAACTGGGGCGCACCACGCTGGTCGGTACGCTTGGCTATAGTCATCTCGAAGCGGACGAGCGCCTGTTTCTCTATCCTGAGCGGCGCATCGAGAATCGCTACAGCGCGAGCATTGCCGCGACCTTGCGCGCGCTTCACCTGGGCAGTTTCGCGCCGCTGGTCCGTCTCAAGTGGGAGCGCAATCGCTCCACCGTCGAAATCTACGACTATCGCCGCGTCGTCGCCGAGTTCGGCGTCACGTCAGCTTTCTGAAAGGAGCGCTTACCACCTGAAGCGTTCCCGCATGAGCGACCAGGCTTTGAGTAAAGCCATTCTAAGACAAACACCCAAACCGCCCATCCCAAGGCTCGATTTTCACTCACACTGGGATCAGAAACCTGATCATCCAAGAAATAGAACGAAGTATCGGGCGCGTTATCCGGCTTTAAGCAGGATATCTATCACGCTCTGCGGCGCCGTCAGCATGACATCATGACCCGTGTCGAGCGACAATACCGTTTCCGCTTGCAGCCAGCGGTGGCGTAGCGCTTCCGGCCGATTGGCCAATGACGTTGGGCAGTTTACGATCGTCCGGGGAATTTGAGCGAGGCGGGCTGGATCGTTCAGGATCAGCTTGTCGGTAACAGTTTTCCAAGGATGCGGCGTAAGGCGTTCCAAGGCCCAATCCTTGAGCGGACAAGTGCCGAGCCCGTATATCTCCCCCGCTGCTGCGTCGGGCCAAAGTCCCAGTTCAACGCCATCGACCATGCGAGTGGTCCCGGCCAGTAACAACAGGCCGGGCGATACATCGATCAGCGCTTCACCATCTTGAGGGATCGCTGCGTCGAAATAGACGAGCCGCTCTATCCGATGCGCTTCGCGATCTGCGGCACCGGTGACGACCATGCCGCCGTAGCTGTGACCGACCAGAACAACGTCATGCAGGTCTTCGAACCTCAGCAAAGCGGCAATGTCAGTGATATGAGTCCCGAGACCCAGCTCCGGGAACAGCAGATGGCTGCGGTCCGCCAATCCGGTGAGTGTCGGCGCAAAAACCTCGTGGCCGGCGTTCTGCAGCGCGCGCCTGACCGGAGCCCAGCACCATCCGCCGTGGCCGCCGCCGTGCACAAGGACGAAAGTCGTCATGTGCTGGCTGCGCCATTCGCGAGGATATGTGCGCCTGATACCCAGCTTGCCTCCGGTGAGGCGAGAAACGCCACCACCGCTGCGACTTCGCCCGCTGTGCCGATACGTCCGAACGGCGAGGCTTGCTCAAAAAAGGCACGGGTTTCCTGCGGTGCTCGGTCCATCATGCCCGGAGCCGTGGCGCCGGGAATGACCGTGTTGACCGTCACGCCCCGCCGGCCAAGCTCCTTGGCCCAGCTTTCGGTGAAGCTCTTGATAGCCACTTTCGTCGCCGAATAGATGCCTGCGCCCGCCATCGGAAATTCACCGAGGCTGGAGGAGAGATTTATGATGCGCCCGCCGTCGCGCAGCCGGCTCGCCGCTTCCGCGGCAATGTAGAGCGGGCCGCGCAAGTTGACGCCGAGCATCCATTCGAGCTGCTCCTCGTCGAGATCGGCAAGACTCCCGCCACCGCTGACGCCCGCGCTGTTCACCACGATGTCGAGGCGGTCAAAGTGCTGGTCTATCGCACCGAAAAGCTGCTCGACTTCGCTCCGCTTGCTGATGTCGGCGCGCACGCGGATTGCCTTGCCCCCGGCTTCGACGATCTCATCCACCGTCGCGGCGGCGCCGGCTTCGCTGCCGCTGAAGTGGACGACGATGCTCGCCCCCGCGGCGGCAAGCCGAAGTGCGATCTGCTTTCCGATGCCCCGGCCTGCGCCAGTAACCAGGGCCACCTTCCCGGACAGAGGTATGCTCGTCATCAGGTCCTCCCCTCGCTCGTCATTCTTCGATGGCCTGGCCCGACCAGGAGCCATCGCTCGCCATCGATGCCAGAAGTTGCCGCAACAACATCTCGATCCGCACCGAAGCATGGGTGAGTACGATCGATGGATTACGGGCGATGACCATTGTGCGGGCCAGTGCATGCGCGCCGACGCGAGCCGCGCTCAGCGCCCCGGAGGCGACCTTGTCACCAATCGCCGACCAGGGCAGTACGCTGCACATCGCGCCGCTTTCCAGCAGGGCCAGCGTGATTTCGAGCGAATCGACTTCCTGCCGCACGGGCAGATCGATGCCGTGGTGACTGCTTTCCCGATCGAGAAGTTGCCGCAAACCGTGCTGCATGCCGGGAAGGACCAACGGCAAGCGGGAAAGCGTCTCGTAAGTGATCGAACTTTCATGGGGGGCGGCGCCATGGTGGATCCCGTGACGCGCCAGGATGTCCGGTTTGCCCACGGCGAACAACGTCTCTCGGCACAGCCGCCGGGTCGAAAGATGCCGCATGCTCTGGCTTTCGTAGAGTATCCCGAGATCGATCTTGCCGGTCTCCAGCCATCCCCGGATGGCGCCGCTATAGGCATCGACGATCCTCACGCTGGCAGCGGGCGATTGTTCGCCCAGCGCCGCGATCAGCGGGACGGCAATCAGCCGGCCCATGGACGGCGGCATGGCGAGGACAACCTGGCCGCGAAGGTCTCCGCGTAAGTGCCGCCCGTCTGCAATAGCCTCATCAGCGGCTTGGAGAATGTGGCGCGCCCGTTCCCGGAAAATGTGGCCGGCCTCGGTAAGAACCACGCCCCGGGCAGACCGATCGAACAGACTGAAGCCCAGTTCGTCCTCAAGTCGCAGCAACTGCTGGCTGAGCGAAGGCTGGGCAATGCCCAGGGACTCCGCGGCCCGCGTGATCGAGCCGTATTCGGAGATCTTCAGAAAGGCCTTGAGATGGGCGGTTTCCATCCGGTTTGGCTACTCGGCAGCGATTTCAAGCGCGGCGCCCTGATCGGCCGGACGCATGTCGACGACCCAGCGAACAGATCGCCGCATCGGTTCGATGCCGTCGTGCGGGGAGCCCGGCGGCATGTGGTGAGAATTGGCATAGACCGTCATCGGATCGCCGCCCGCAAGCGAAACAAGCCGCTGGATGCCGGCCAGCGCAAAGGCGTCGAGGATGCGAGGGCGAATGTTCTCGGGATATATGCCGACGGTCTGAGTGGTGTCGTCGCACCATTTCAGGACGTCCGTCAGGTCGTCGACCGGCACGAAATTGACCACGCGGTTGTTCAGTTTGTCGAAGAATTCGACCCGGTCGTTGAATTTGGAGACGACGAAGCCGCCGTTCAGCGTGTCGCCCTCGACATGGTAGAAATCGTCCTCAAGTGCGACGGCTGCCATCTCGGCCTCAAGCTCCCGGTTCGGCGTGGTGAACGGCACGGAGAGCAGCGGTGGTAACAGCCCATAGGCAGCGACCATACGTCGCCCGAGTTCGGCCAAGCGCTCCAGCGAGGCGTCATCGGTGTCGCTTTCGACATAGACCAACCGCGTGTTCGCACAGGCAGTCTGGTTGTAGAAGCCAGCCAGGGTGGCGAGACCTATCGCCGCCTCGTCCATGGCCGCTTCGCTGGCGAAAGTGTCACGGCCGATCATCGACATCGAGTACTTCGGATTGAGCGCGGTGAGATCGATGCCCGGCTGGAGGAACTTCTGGATGTGGCGCACGGAACTCATACCGCCCCAGGCAGTGATCTTGTCGATCCGGCTCGTCCTGACGATCTGCGAGTCCATGATTTCGTCTCCGCCTTTCCAATAGGCGACCGCGATATGCTTCGTCACCGGATGATCGGGCGCCAGGTCGATCAGCGTGCGGGCGATGGCATTGGCCGTCAGTGGGTCGTTCGATGGCGATTTGATCAGTATGTCGGACTTGGTGAGGCCGGCGCGGGCGACGGTCATGGCCGCAACCACTGGCACGTTGCCAGCGGTGATGTGCAACTGCCGGGTGCCGACCGCGCGAATGCTGACATTACCGTAGGGGCCGCTGCCCGGAACCCACCCGTCGATATAATCGAGGCCGATCGTCTTATCGACGAGGCCGATCATCATACAGCGCTCGAACATATGCGGGAGCGCGTCGTAAACGCCCCGCAGGATCGGTTCGGCAAGACCGCCCGCCTTCAGCGCAAGCGCGAAGCTTTGCTGCAGCAGTTCGTTGTCATCCAGTCGCAGGCGCTTGCCCAGCTCGACGAGGAGATCGATGATCTCGAGCATCGGCGTGTCGTGCAGATCGCGCAGTTTCGCCGTGTCGCCCAGCACGAGATCGTGGATGTGCTTGTGCGGGTCCGCCTGGCGGAAGTCCGCGCCACCGCGCCCCCTGAACTGCACGGCATCGTCTCCGGGCATTATGACCCGGCCGCGCGCGATGATCGGTATTTCGAGGATCGGCTCCATCATGCCTCTCCCGCCACGAATTCCATGAACTCGTTGTAAGCCGCCTGCGATCCGGCGCAGGTGATCTTGTCATCCCCGCCCTCGTTCTCGGCGAAGCGTCGGATCGCCTTGGAAGCGCGTGGTCCGCCCCAACCGCACGGGCAATCCTCCTCCCAGTGCATCGTCACTTCGTCGCCCGACGTGAACCCGCCCCAGTAGGAAGTGGGAATGGGATCGACGAGTACCAGCCGGCCTTTCTGCACGCCCTCGCGCGGAAGCGCCTCGCCGGCCGCGTCCATCAGCAAGGGGATGGTGTAGGGCAGGAAATGGAAGTAGCCGTGATCGCAAAGCGGCGCATTGCCGATACATTCGGAGAAGCCATACTGGTTGCCGAGGTGCTCTACCCCGAAGAAGGTCTTCACCTGGTCCTCCCAATCGGCGGGCGCGTCCTTGTAGCCCTTCATGCCGCCCCCGCCCTGTAGGATCGAGCCCGGCGCGAATTCACAAGTCATGCCCTTGTCGAGGCCCGCTCTGGCGACACGGTAGAGGTCGGCGAAAGTGCCGCCGATCTTCACTCTCTGCCCGCGATATTCGCGAATGAGCTTGCCGAACCAGGCCTCCATGTCGCCTTCGCGGCTACGCCCCTGGGCCAACATCTGCTGACGCTGTTCAAGGAGGGCAGGGTCGAGGCCCAGGTTCATCACTTCACCCTTGTCTTCCGCCGCTTGCAGGCGGCCGGAAAGGGCCATGAGATCGGCCGGAATATGCGTGTCGTAGAGCGTGTGGTAGTGCTCCTCGCCGCCTGCCATCTCGACATTGAACAGGCTCATCATCTTGAGCATCGTCTGATAGCCGCCGCGATAGCCGGGGAAGAACGTCGGCAGCTTGGTCGTCCAGGGGTCCACCCCGCTCGACGCGCGATTGACGCTGAAGAAATGATACTTCCACGGCCCGAGTTCATCGTAGGAACGGGGCACGAATGATAGCTTGCCGGTCGTCCCGCTGGAATAAGTGACGAGCATGCCATAAGCCTCGAGCCTCCGCAGCCACTGCTCGATCGTGGTGACACCCGTGAGGTCCACACGAGTGAGGTCATGCGCGGTCAGCTTGTCGAGCCAACCGGTCAGCCTGGCGAAATCGCGGTTCTCGATGATCTGGATCGGATAGTTCTTGAGGACGCGGTGGTCGAAGCAGACCGGCAACACGTCTTCCAGCTTATCGATCGCCTCCACGCCCTGGCGGTCAGCCAGCTTCCTGAGGGCCGGGATGCGGTTGCGCAGCTTTGCGAAATTGATCCGGACGGCCTCGAGTTGCAACGTCTCGCGCTCTTCGCGCGGGATCGCGTAAAGATCCTCGAAACGGCGATAAGTCCAGGCTCCCGGATTGTCCGGCAGGAGACTGATAGTCATGGCTGCATCCTCTCATCGATCTGTTATCGGCAAGATAAATGCAGTCATTTCCGCATAGAAGGCGTCATTCCTGTATCGCGGCCATAGGAAAGTCCTATCGCTCGGCTCCTTTCGATATCCGCGACCGTCGCGATCGATCGAAGCTCCCGAAGGAACGATGACGATAGGCCAAGTGCAGAGGAACCCTGCTCTCGTCGAGATGGCCGGACAGAAACTCTTGCCCGGCCGCCAGACCGCTCGATGAGACGGGAATGACTCGCGTTGGCCGCTCGTTCATGCTCAACAGACGACGACGCGCGTGAACCTTACGATTTCGTCGCCCGCGTTCGTGTAGGAAAACGGCTGCGCGCTGCTGTAGATGGCGAAGTCCTGCGCATCGATGGTGACTGCCCCATCAGCCTTGTCGATGCGAAGTCGTCCTGAAGATACGAAGATCATCTCGTGCCAGCCTGCCGGATCCGGTTCGGCAACATATCTTTCGCCAATCCCGAGCGACCAGGACCATAGCTGAGCCGATGCTGCAGCAGGGACGCCGCCGAGGAGCACTGCCCTGCTGGCATCGTCACTTCCCCTCCAGGTCAATGCTTCAATTCGCTCGGCACTGACCTGCGGATCGGCAACCATCGCCACGAAGTCGACGCCGAGCGCCCAGGCAAGCCTGTCCAGGCTGGACAGGCTGACATTGGTATCGCCCCCCTCCAGATTGACGATCATCCGGCGGCTTACGCCTGACGCCTCCGCGAGTGCGGCCTGGCTAAGGCCTGCCAATCGGCGGAGCCGCTTGAGATTATCCGAGACGTGGGAAAGCACGTCGGAACGATGGGATTGACTGCGCAATATATTGCTCATAGATGCGCAGTATGTTGCACAAATCCACCACGCACAAACCCTTTTTCAGCCGCGAAGAGGCTGCACTTATCGGGATCACCCTGATGTGGGGGGCGACGTTTCTGATCGTGCATCTGGCTGTGGGGCACTCCGGCCCTTTGTTCTTCGTCGGTCTCCGCTTTGTCGTGGCAGGCCTGCTTACGATGGTTGTGTTCCGCCGCGCGCTCCGCGGCATCACGAAGAAGGAACTGGTGGCCGGGTCGGCCGTCGGCGTGACCATCTTCCTGGGCTACGGCTTGCAGACATATGGTTTGCAATCGATCAGCAGCAGCACATCGGCTTTCCTGACGGCGCTCTATGTGCCGATGGTGCCACTCATCCAATGGCTGGTGGTGCGTCGACCGCCGCGCGCGCTGACATGGGGCGGCATCGCACTCGCATTCGTCGGTCTGGTCTTCCTTGCTGGCCCGGATGCATGGCAGCTCGGTCTCGGACGCGGCGAAATCGCCACGCTCCTCAGCGCCGCAGCGATCGCGGCTGAGATACTCCTGATTGGGCGGTTCGCGTCGGAAGTGGTCAGTTCCAGGATCACCGTCGTGCAGCTGCTCGTGGGCGGACTGCTCTCCTTCGCGACGATGCCCATTGTGGGCGAGGGCGTTCCGGCGTTCTCCTGGGTCTGGCTGGTCGCCGGTATCGGCTTGGGCATCGCAAGTGCTCTGATCCAGCTGACGATGAATTGGGCACAGAAGTCCGTATCGCCCACGCGCGCCACGATCATCTACGCCAGCGAGCCTGTCTGGGCCGGCGTCATAGGCCGGATCGGGGGCGACAGGCTCGCCCCGCTGGCGATCCTCGGTGCCGCCTTCATCATTGCCGGTGTGATCGTCAGCGAACTCAAGCCGCGCCGAAGGAGCAACGGCGAACTGTCGGTCGAGTAAGAAGGGCGGAGAGTACTCAGCCGACCATGTCCTGTTTGCAATAATCACACCCAGAAGCCGCCGGTCCGCTTTCCCGCACTCCCGGCAACTGGAGGCGCTCATGCGGCGCGAATTCCAGGCTGTCACCGCTAACCCAAACATTGGCGCTCCGTTGCCACCCTCAGCCGGTCCTGACAGTGCCGCCATCGATAATGAACTCAGCGCCATGAATTGCAGCGGCACGATCTGATGCGAGGTAGGCGATAAGGTCGGTGGCTCATGGTGTTTTGGGGCATGCCCGATGGAGATACCGCCCAGTCCGTTAAGCACGACCTGCCGCGCCTCCTCGATCGTGCCGCCATGGGCAACTTTGCTGCCTTCAACACGTTCTGGACCGCCTTGGTTCTTCCGCTGACGGCTCCCGGTTCGGAGTTGTCACATACGCAGGTCGGCCTGTTCGGATTGGTCGGCATAGCAGGCGCGATCGCCGCGTACATGGTGCTCTATTCACTCGGCAGTGCAACAGGGGCAGCTATAGCGCCCTTCATGTACAGCCTCTGGGGCTGGGCCGGTGTGTGCATGCCCCGCGGTGTCATCAGCGTCACCGGACTCCTGCTATGGACTGTGAACGGCGGGTTCCAGGAACAGCAGTCATTTCCACCTTCGCTTTGGAATGGCTGAACTAGGGTGCGGCCTCAGCCTAAAGCGCGTACAAGTGGGACCGCTTCCCGCCTGATCGCTTAGTGGGACCGTCCAAGCGAAGGCGGCTGTTCCGCCTCTGCATCTCTTCCAAAAACCCAATCCGCGAAGACCTGGCGCAAGTCCCGGCCGCTCGCGCCTTCCATTGCCCTTTCGAAGTCAATGCTGGTGACGGTTCGGCCAGCATGGGCGCGAGTATAGCGCCGCAAGCCAGACCAGAAGGCCGCGTCGCCGAGCGTGACACGGAGATGATCCATGAACAGGGCGCCCTTGCTGTATTGGACTGCCCGGCGTGTCCCCAGCGAGGGATAGTGTCCGCCCCAGGCGAGAGGTTTGTCGAAACCATCGGCTCTCGCCTTTTCCCATCGGCCCCGTGCCACGTCCAGTTCGGCCTCATAGGCAGCCCGCCCGTAGCGATGCTCCTTCCAGGCGGCTGTCATAAAAGTCGTGATGCCCTCGTTCAGCCAGAAATCCTGAAGAGTCGCACAGGTAACCAAATTGCCCCACCATTGATGGGCCAGTTCGTGAACGATCACCCAATCTTGTCCAGGATCGTTCGCCCTTGTCGGCAATTCGTTTATGCCGATGACAGAGTAGGTTGCGGCCTCTTGCGCTTCGTCGCCCTCGACCAAAAGCTGGCTATATTCAGCTACCGGGAGCGGCATCCCGGCCTTATCCGAGATGAAGCGGACCATTTCAGGCGCGATCGCAAACCGTCGCTCTAACTCCTCAGCGCCTGCTACGTCGCTGAGGTAAGTAAGCTTGGTGGTCTTGAGCTGTTGGCTGGAGCGGGCAAATCGTCCAACTGCGAAGCCGTAGAGATAGGGTGAATATGGCCGCGGTGCCTTCCAGCTGTGGATTTCGCTGCCGTCCGGGCCCGGACGTTTCGATACCATCCGGCCGACGGAGATCGTGTCCATACCGGCTGGGACACGAAGTGCGAGCGAGAATGCCGCCTTGTCTCCAAACGCGTTTTGGAGACAAACCATCCAGTCGCACGCGAAATAGCTTGTGTAGAGGGCTGTGGCCGAACGCGCCAACCCGCGTGCGGGGCGCCCATGATAAGTGAGTTCTAGTTTGACAATCTGTCCGCTCTTCAAAGGCTTGGTCAGCTCGAAAATAAGACTGTCGCCCGCCACCGTGGTATGGACGGGCAGGCCATCAACTTTCGCACTGTCGATGGTGAGCGCGTTCCCAGAGAAACTAAGCTGCTTCAGTCCGTCGTCGTTCGCGCTTAAGCGGATGGTCTCGCGTCCTGCTACCGTTGCGTTCTGCATATCTGGCGTGAGCGTCAGGTCATAGCTCTGAACGTCGAAAGACGCTGTGGGCGTCGGATGAGCAAAGGCGGGACTCGCAGGTACGGCCATGGACATCAGCGCCGATAAACATAGCCACCAAGGCATAGTCGACGACATCTGCATATTCCTAACTGAAGGTGTTTGCGCTGATAAGGCGCGCTGCGACGAATTTATGAGCGGAGTTCCGGTCGAAAATCGATACGCGGCCACACGCCCGGAGCCGACCTGCTATCTTGCAAGGTTTTAACCGATAGGCACTCGACGGCAAATGTTCGCGAAATAGCCGTGTATTCCGGTAATCTTATTTTGTTAGCGCGATTATCCATTTGGACCCAGCTTGCCATCAATGCTCGTTTCTCCACTCTAAATCATCATATTCGATGGTGAGGTGGTGTGGCTTTTTTCGTACTTGATTTGCCGCTGCAATCCAGGGTGGGACTTCTGATCAGTCTGGGGCGGCGCTCCAGCCGCAGCATCGATGATGTTGGGGAAACTGGATCTAGGACGGCCGATAGTATTCACAGACGGTAGCCAGCCTTCACCGTATGCCAGCTGGGGCTTCCGAGCAGACGGGACGCTGGGTAACGCCTCGCTTTGGGATGGTATGGTCATTCTCGACCTGACGGCAAAGGTCCGCTTTGGTTTTGTCCGCTGAGTTTTTTCTCCGCCCTCAGCCGAACCGACCCGAGACTAGAAAAGCAAGATCCCAGAAAATTGTGCCCTTGGCAGTCCGGCGCTCGTCATCAATTCGCTGTGCGAGTGAATCCAGATCAAACTCGTCTTCGCTGGTTAGGCCTTGTTCGATCATGCGTGGCAGCATGACCCGCGCTAGTGTCGGTAGAAAGGACTCCTCCCACGGCTGGATTAGCACGCCCTCGCTCCGCGCATGATCGATCGCGAATCCGGCGGCGCGCATCAGGTCGGCCAAACGATACCCGAGAGTAGTGTCGCCGCCCTCGGCCGTGACTGTATCCCACACCATACGGTAGCACTGCCGGTGTACTGGGAGATCGTTTGCGCCTGCCGGCAGATCAGCGCGCGAATGTTCTTGGAACGCCAGGATCGTGCCAGCTTTTGCCAGTCGTGCAAGCTGCGTCAGCGTTGCAGCGGCATCGGGGAGGTACATCAGCACCCGCCGGCCAACGATGGCGTCGAATTGGCCTAGATCGGGTAACTCGCTGCTTAGATCGGCAGTCTGATAGCGGACCTGAGCGCTTTTCGAAGTGGGCTGAACGGCGCGCGCCAAGGCTAGGGCTTCTTCGCTGCTATCGATGCCAATGACTTCGCCTTCCAAGCCTACGAGCGAGGCCATTACACGGCTGAGTTCACCGTTGCCGCAACCCACATCCAGCACGCGCATCCCTGCTTCGATGCCGATGTGGGGGAAAAATCGACCGCTGGGGGCATTAGCGGGATTAGCTGGTGCAAGTTTGTGATGAGACATTATCACATCCTATGACGCAATCTGCTGGAGAACAAGACATCAGTCGGTACTGGACTTCTTCTCGATCGGTTCGGATTAATGCCTTGATGAGAGCTAAGGGCAATGCAAATTGTCGCCATTGCGATCTCCTCTCCCGGAATTGGACGGGCAGGTTTTTCGCGCGTCCAGAACATTGAGCGGCGTAAGGTCGGGCGCCAGAATTAAACCGGCTGTCTTTCAAAGATTTAACTCTAAATCGGTCTCGATATTTAATCCAATTAATTGGATTACAGATTTAAAGCTAGTATTAAAATAATATAAAATACAATTAGTCATGGATCGTTCGGTCTATCCGTATGAGATTTTGGAGGTTCCTGGGTGCGTTTGATGACGATACTCGCGTTGCTTTTATGCAGCGCACCTGCCGTCGGCGCGGCCGGCGAGAAGGAGTTGGGAACGGGTCGGTCGAGTAGCGCCGAGATGACCGTTATTTTTGAGGCGGACCAGGCGTCGCGAAAAGACCCTGAAATCGATTGGGTTAAAGTCCATGAGGACGACCAAAAAAGGCGGCTTCAAACCCAAGTTTTGCTAGATGATGGCAAATTGAGCAGCGGTGAGGATTTCTATCATGCCGCATTCGTCTTTCAGCATGGCGATCTACCCGAAGATTGTTTGAAAGCTCACGCACTTGCAGTCATAGCGGCAGCGCGCGGCAAATCCGAGGCTGCATGGATCGCGGCTGCGACACTTGATCGCTACCTTGTGCGTATCGGGCAACCCCAAATTTACGGCACCCAGTATCAGCGGCATGATGGGAAAAAGTGGACTCAGGAACCCTATCGCAGCGATTTGCTTTCTGATGCGCTTCGTGAGGCCAGTGGAGTACCGTCGATCCACCAACAACAGGCGAAGCTTAAAGAGATGGTAAGTAAATCGCGATGAACGGTTGAGCGAGCCGGCGCTACTGGCGATGTTTCGTTTATAGCGAAGGAGGCACTCAACTAGACGCTGCGCCCCATCTGCACCGCACTCCCGATCATCCAGCCATCGAAGGGCGACCGACGACGAGCGCGGATTATTCCGGAGCGGGATGACGCTTCTCGATCAGGCCGAGCACGTCACCGATGATCGTACGCATGGCGATCCGCGCCGCGTGGGAGTCTCGTGCAATGATGGCGTCCAGCACTTTTGCGTGCTCGTCGACATCGGCGGTGCGGCCTTTGATCCGGTTGGTGAAACGGATTGAAGTGCGCAAAGCCGTGCTGACGATGTCTCGAAGCTGGATATAAAACGGGTTCTTCGAGGCACGGAGGATCGCCACATGGAACGCGATGTCGGCTTCCAGAGGGTCGTCCAGCCCGTTCTCCGCAGCGCGCATCCGCAGAAGACCCGCCCTGATCCGCGCAATGTCTTCCTCTCCCGCGACTTGCGCCGCCAGAGCGGCACCCTCAGGCTCTACCGCGACACGCAACTCATTGAACTGGCGCAGCAATTCGACCGAAAGCTGGCGTTCGAGCATCCAGCGCAGGACATCGGTATCGAACAGGTTCCAGGACGAGGTCGGCTGCACGATGGTACCCTGGCGCGGGCGGGCACTGACCAGTCCCTTGGCGGTCAGCATCTTGACCGCCTCGCGCGTTACCGAGCGACTGACGCCGTGCTGCTTGGCGAGCTCGGCTTCGGTGGGAAAAACCTTGTTATCGAATTGCCCGGTAACGATGGCACGGCCCATGCTGTCGAGCAGGCCATACGTCAGATTGCGGCCGAGCTGAGCGACGGGCTCATCGACGATGAGGGGGGAGGAGCCTGTCACTAAGCCGTCCTTGTGTTGTCATCCCGCTCGCACGGTTCGATCCTGTCGCCCGCCCAACCTACTGGACATCGCGGGCGACGCAAGAACCTTTAATATGATAAGTCCGTTCATATGATAGCCGTGAAGTGGATGTGATAGCGCCTATTGCCAGTCGCGATTTACTTGTCGTTGGGGAAAGCCTTCACAAGCCTATCATACTGTATCTTGGTGATTTCTATCATTGAACCATGGCGCAAGCCGGCGGGCATCTCGTAACGGTTCCATTCAGGAACGCCTGAGTTGCCTGAAACCTGGAACCACGGGCCCGTAAGACGCGGTGCCTTGGACAGGCCGTAGCTGGTTCCCGCGTACTGCTCATAATACATCAGCCAGTCCTCGCCGCCCGGCGCGCGGATGACCGTGGGCGCTTCGCGGAAGTTGGGACTGATAGAGGGACCGGGCAGCGGGTAAGGGCCCAACAGGTCCTTGGCGCAGGAGACGCGCACGGTCTTGCCGGTCGTCCAGTTATAGCTGGGGTATCGTTCGTCCTTGATCACCGCGCAGTAGCCGCTGCCATCGGCTTCGGGCTGGATGAAGGTGTCGATCGTTGCCATGTCCCAGTCGAACAGGCGTTTGGGCGCCTTGTCGAAGGATTTGAGGTCGCTCGAAAGGGCGTAGAGGGTCCGCTGGCTCGCCCAATAGCGCTCCGGATCCTCGGGCACGCCGGGAACGGTGGCGGTGTGCCAGGTCAGCAGGAATTTGCCCGAGGGCTTGTCGAAGAAGAGCTTGGGCGCGCCGATCCGCTGCAGGGCATGCGGCAGGCCGGGAACGTGCAGCACATCCGGCTTGTAGGTGCCGTATGGTTTCCAGGCGACGAGATCGTCGGACACCCAGAAGCGGATGTAGGGATCCTCGTCACTCTTGTTGCCGACGAGGTAATAGCGCCCGTCCGCCCCACGCGCGATCGAGGGATGGCCGTGATAGTCTTCGGATACCGGCCTGCCGCTGTTGATCTGGGTCCAGTGAAGTCCATCCCTGCTGACGGTGTAGTACAGTACGCCGTAGCGCTCCTTGGTCATGTGGGCGAAGAGGTAGGCCTTGTCGGGATCGACATAGGGCGTCTCTGGCGCCCCCGGAACGACCTCCGTTCGCGCCGGTTTGGCGGGCGATTGGGCTGTGGCGGTCGTCTGTGCTGCCATACCCATGATCGCTGCGATGGCCATGCCTGCGGCTTTGCGCGAATTGCCCCGTGCCAATTTTCGTCTCCCGAAGTGTTCTGTGCTTGAGCGTCAAAAAGCCGTGCCAGCGCGGCATTGTCAAGATTCATCTTATAAATACGGTTTTAGACGTTATTCAGGGTCGGGACGGGTTGGCGGCCTGATTCGAGAGGTTTCGGATCGGCAGCCGGACAGGCCCGGAAAAATGGCCCGGAACGGCAGGGAGACGAGATGGGGCAGGCAGCTGCCAATAGCGGGGATGAGGCAAACGCGCCTTTCATTACCGTGGATTGGGGCACGACCAATCGCCGGGCCTCCTTCGTTGCCGGCATCAGGCGCATCAGGAACCATATGTCATGATTGATTTCGCTTCCGCTCTGGCCGGCCTGCCGCTGGTCGCCATCCTGCGCGGTATCGCCCCCGATGAGGTGGAGGCTGCCGGAGACGTTCTTGTCGAGGCAGGGTTCACATTGATCGAGGTGCCTTTGAATTCGCCCGAACCGCTCGTCAGTATTGAGCGCCTCGTCAAACGGGTCGGTGACCGCGCGGTCGTGGGGGCGGGTACGGTCCTGACGACCGCACAAGTGGCACAAGTCGAGGACGCGGGCGGCGCCATGATCGTCTCGCCCAACACCGACCTTGCCGTGATTTCGGAGACCGCCCGGCGCGGCATGGTCTCGCTCCCGGGCTATTTCACGCCCACCGAGGCTTTCGCCGCCCTGGCGGCAGGCGCCACCGGCCTCAAGCTGTTCCCTGCAGAGGCCGCGACGCCCTCGGTCGTCAAGGCGCAGCGGGCCGTGCTGCCCAAAGATGTTCCGCTCTTCGCGGTCGGCGGCATTACGCCCGATAACATGGAGCCTTGGCGCGAGGCCGGAGCCGACGGTTTCGGCCTAGGCTCGTCGCTCTACAGGGCTGGCGCCACCACCCAGGAAATAGCTGCCAATGCCCGCGCCTTTGCGGCGGCCTGGGCCAAGATGGAGACCCTTGCATGATCCGATCCCTCGCCCCCGCCGCGCTCGCAGTGCTGGCCCTTGGTGCTTGCGCACCCACCGGCACCACGCCGGCGGCCATCAGCGCGACCCTCACCAATCCATTGCTCGCGAGCGGTCCCGACCCCTGGATCGTTCACCAGGGTTCGACCTTCTATTTCATGGGCACCAAGGGAGACCGCCTGGCCATCCGCCAGACCGACGACCTTTCGAAGCTGGCCGAAGCGCCCGAGCATGTCATATGGACGCCGCCCGCCAGCGGCCCGAACGCGATCTCGATCTGGGCGCCGGAACTGCACCGCATCGACGGCAAGTGGTACGTCTATTACACCGCTGCCGCCGCAGGGCATGACGACGATGCACATCGCGGCATCTTCGTGCTGGAAAATGCCAGCGCCGATCCGCTCAAGGGCGAATGGGTAGACCGGGGCCGCATCGTCACCGGCATGACCGGTATCGACGGCACCGTTTTCGAGACCGGCGGCAAGCGCTATTTCATCTACTCCGCCTACGATGGTCCCGACAGCGTCCTTGCCATCGCACCGATGACGAACCCCTGGACGCTTGGTCCGGGTGAGACGGTCATTGCGAAGCCCGACCTCGACTTCGAACGCCAGGGCGGGCGCCAGATCCTGGAGGGGCCGGAGTTTCTGGCCGGCCCCAAGGGCGATCTGTTCCTGGCCTATTCGGCCAGCGCCTGCTGGTCGGACGACTATGCCCTCGGTCTCCTCCATGCCGCGCCAGGCAGCGATCCGCTGAAGGCCGAGAGCTGGGTCAAGTCGCCGAAGCCGGTGCTTTCCAAGGCGCCGCAGAACAACGTCTACGCCACGGGGCACAATGGCTTCTTCACCACCGATGGCGGGAAGCAGACCTGGATCGTCTACCACGCCAATACCGGCCCGGACCAGAAATGCACCGCTGCCCGCTCTCCGCGCGTGCAGCGCATGGAATGGACCCAGGACGGCATGCCGATCTTCCCGGTGCCGTCCCGCGCTGGTGACAAGGTCCCCGCTCCGCAGCCCTGAACGGAACGAACTGCCCCCTCTTCCCGCAAGGGAGGGGGCGGGCAGCGTTACCTGACCGAAGTCAGCATTCGCAGATCGACGGCATCGCCCATCGCGCGCAAGCCCGCGTCGTTGGGATGGAGATGGTCGCCGGGATCGAATTCCGGCCGCAGATCCGAAGGCATGGCCGGATTTCGAACGGCGGCGTCGAAATCGACGATGCCGTCGAAAATATTGCCGCTGCGGATCGCCGAATTTACGGCAAGGCGGGTCTTTTCCTTCATGGGTGACATGTAGCCGGCGTGCAGGGCCGGCGTCATGGTGCCGCCGATCACTTTGATGCCCAGCGCATGGGCGCGGGCGACGAACTGGCGATAGCCATGGATCAGCTCTTCCGGTTTGACGGCGTCGGCACCTTCGTTGCCGCCGGCGCCAATGTCATTGATGCCTTCGAGGAAGATGACATGCGTGACGTTCGGCACGCTCGCCACGTCGCGCCAGAAGCGGTCCAGCGCGGATACGCCTCGGCCTTCGCGCAGGACGCGGTTGCCGCTGATGCCCATGTTGACCACGCTGCAGCGGCGGTTTGACGGGAGCGCGGCCATGCGTTCGGCAAGGCGTCCCGGCCAGCCGCGCGTCTCGGCGGAGAGGCTGTCGAACCCGTCGGTGATGGAATCACCGAAAGCGACCACCGTGCAAGGCGCCTGCACCGTGCGGACCGATACCAGCGAAAGCCAGGAGCGGGCCTGTATCGGCTGGAACACGGAAGCAGAAGAGGCCGGAGAGAACGCCATCTCGATACCGAGATTGGTCCGCGGCGCGCGCGTTGGCGTGGAGAACGTGACGCTTACGATCACGTCCTGGCCATTTGCTAGCGGGATCGTCAGCGGATCGCTCATCAGCGCCTGGCCCTTCGGTAGAGCAGCGCCGGGCTTGCCGGAGAAGGTGAGGGCATGAATGGTCTGCGGCGCGATTTCGGTGCCGTGGTTTGCAAGCGGGCTGGCGATGGTGGCCGCAGTCAGGGCCAGCGGGGCATCGCCCTCGGCATTGCTGAAAGTCGCCTGGACCGCGCTGCCCCCCTGCGTCAGGCGGACACGGTAGCGATAAGTCCCCGGAGGCAGCAATTCCTCGGTGGGACCGGCATCGGCCGAGGCATAGCCCCAGGCTCCCACCCATGTCGGAGCGCCGGAAGCGGCATGGACCGGCCCGCTCGCAAGAGCGAGACCGAAGGCGGCGGCAAGCACTGAGGTGATACGCATGCCGCTTCCTTCCGGGCCGGTCCTGAAATGTCCAGAACTACTTCGTCTTCTTCGCAGTGGGCACGACGCCCTTGGGGGCTGCGGAAAGGCTGCGGATCAGGTCTACTTCGGCCTGGCGGTAGGGGGTGCCGTCCGTGCGGAACACTTCGTGGAACCAGATCGTGGGTTCGTCCTGGGTGTATGGCTTCTTCCAGGAATCCCAGGGCAGGCGGGTCTGGGTCTTGCCGTCGACGAAGCCCCAGTTGATCATCGCCACGTTCTCGCGCTTGCCGATCGGCAGCGAGCCGTCGAACGTGGAGCCGTTGCCGCGCGCCATGTACTCGGTGCAGAGGATCGGGCGTCCGTAGACCTTGAGCTGGTCGACGCGTTCCTGGAACTTCTCCGGCCAGTTGTAGTCGTGGAACGAAATCACGTCCGATTGGGTCAGCTGGAGCTGTTCCATCGGGGTGAGGGCGCCGGGGGTCTTCCAGTCGTCATGCTGCCAAACGCCCGAGGTTAGCGGCTGCGAGGGATCCGCCTCGCGTGCCCAGCCGTAAACCTTGGTGAGCAGGGCGAGCACCATCGGCTGCTTGCCTTCCTGACCCTTGTACTGGTCGGCACCGTTGTCGGGCTCGTTCCACAGGTCCCAGCCGAGAACGCGATCGTCCTTGCCGAAAGCGCCGATCACGCCTTGCACATAAGTCTTCAGGCGGCCTTCCTGGGAGGGATCGCGCATCGCCGGGAGACCCGGACCCTGGACCCAACCGGAGTTGTGGACGCCAGGGATAGGCGGATGCTGCGGACCCAGCACGGGGTTCGGATCCCAGCAGCTGTCGAACAGCACGAAAAGGGGCTTGATCTTGTGCTTCGCTGCGATGGACAGGAATTCATCGATGCGCTTCTTGAAACCCTCGGGGTCCTGCTGCCAGAGTTGGTCGTGCAGGAATACGCGCATGGTGTTCATGCCGATGCCCTGGGCCAGACCCAGTTCGTAATCGATCCGCTGGGGGTCCCAGGTTGCGGCCTGCCACATCTCGAGCTGATTGATCGAAGTGGCAGGCGCGAAGTTCGAGCCGACCAGCCACGGCTGCTTGCCATACCACGCCTTTGCCTCTGCGGGCGTCCACTGAGGGCGGGCTTCGGCGGATATGAAAGGAGCCTGGACGATCAGGGCGGCGGCAGTTGCGAGCAGGGAGGTTGCGAGTGCTTTCACGTTGGGATCCTCTGTTATTCTGCAGTGACGAAGAACTTGTAGGTCATGACGTTCCGATAGGTCTGGCCTGGAGCGAGGCGGACCGAGGGGAACTGCGGCTGGTTAGGGCTGTCCGGGAAAAGCTGCGGTTCGAACACCAGGGCATCGCCCTCTCGGTAGATCTGGCCGGACTTGCCGGTAAGGGTACCATCCATGAAGTTGCCTGAGTAGAATTGCAGGCCTGGCTGGTTCGACCACAGTTCGAAGCCGCGACCCGAGGTGGGCTCCACCACGCGCGCCATCATGTGTTCGTCCTTGGTGACACCCTGGCCGACGACCCAGTTGTGGTCGTAGCCGCGTCCGTAGACCATCTGCTTGTCATCACCGCTGCGCACCCGCGCGCCCACCGGGGTGGGTTTACGGAAATCGAAAACGGTACCTTCGACCGCACGGTGCTCGCCGAGCGGAATCGAGGTTTCGTCCGTCGGCGTGAACCGGTCGGCGGGAATGGTGAGCAGGTGATCCATCGCGGTTCGCCCCGGTCCGGCAAGGTTCCAGTAGGCGTGGTTCGAAATGTTGACCACGGTCGGCTTGTCGGTGGTGGCGGTGTAAGTGATCCTCAGCCGGTTCTGTTCGTCCAGGCTGTAAGTCGCATCAGTGGTCAGCGTGCCGGGGTAGCCCATGTCGCCATCGGGGCTGGTGTAGCGCATGGTGACGCTGGCTTCGGCCCCGTTCTTCACCGCGCGCACGGTCCAGACGACTTTGTCGAACCCCTTGGTGCCTCCGTGGAGCGAGTTGACGCCATTGTTGACCGGTACAGTATAAGCCTTGCCGTCGAGTGAGAACTTGCCCCTGGCAATGCGGTTGGCGACGCGTCCCACCGTGGCACCGAAGAATTCGGGTGCCTTGATATAGCCATCGAGGCTGTCGTAGCCAACCGCGACATCCACGGCTTTGCCGCTGCGATCGGGAAGCATGACTGACTGGATCGACGCGCCCAGCGTCATTACGCGGACCGCCATGCCCTTGCCGTTCGTGAGTGTCACTGCCTCGACGGTTCGCCCGTCCGGCAGTTTCCCGAAGTTCTCCCGCTTGGCTTCGGCTGCCAGCGCGGGGGTGATGGCCGTGGCGGCGACGGTCGCCAGCAGCGCGGCGTTCGCGATAACCTTCAGCATACTCTCTCCTTATTGTGTCTGTCGCCGGTAATCCTGCCCGACCCGTCGCGATCAGCCGACAGGTACATGGGCGCGCTGGGAAGGCGCGTTGCGAAGCCAAGCAAACTGGCTGCTCTGTCGATCGATGAAACGCCGGCCTCCCTCAACTTCGCTCGTTTCCGTCCATGCCGATTTTTGCGGCAAACCTCGCGGGAGCGTTGTTGGAGCGGCTACCACCGGCCATTTTGCGTGGCAACTTATTTATCAGACAAATATGCCTTGTCGGACAAGAAACAGAAATGTATGAGCCCAGGCAAGGCCCGTCAAAGGGGCCGATTGTTCCTGGAGGGAGGTCCCATGAATCGCATTGCTCATTCGCTCGTCCTGTCGTCTTCGGCCCTGGCCTTGACGATCTGGTCGCCAGTCCATGCACAGGAAGTCCAGGATGCGGCCGCCGCCGACGTCGCTGGCAACGAGATCGTCGTAACGGGCCAGCGCGCCAGCCTTGAGGCTGCCCGCAACATCAAGAAGAATTCCGATCTCGTCGTCGATTCGATCGTGGCTGAGGACATCGGCAAGCTTCCCGACACGTCGGTCGCTTCTGCGCTTCAGCGCGTCGCCGGCGTCCAGGTGGTCAATGGCTTCAACAATGAAATCCAGAGCCCGATCGTGCGCGGTCTGGGCGATATCCTGACGACACTGGACGGCCGTGAAATCTTCACCGGCGTTGGCCGTGGCTTCTCGTTCCAGGATCTTCCGGCCGAGGCGATCGGCGGTATCGACGTCTACAAGTCGAACTCGGCGAACCTTATCGAGGGCGGCGTCGCCGGCGTTATCGATATGAAGCTCCAGAAGCCCTTCAACTTCGACAAGGGCCTCACCATTGCCGCGAACGGCCGCGTCTACAATGGCCGCGTCTCCGACGAGACCAGCTACACGGCCGGCCTGCTCGTCTCCAACACCTGGGATGTGGGCGACGGCCGTCTGGGTGCGCTGATCGACGTCTCTTACGCGCGCAACAATTTCAGCCGCCCGGTTTCCTTCAACTGCGACCCGCGCTCGACCAACCACGGTCCTGCCGGCGCGCCTGACCTTGTCCTGCCCACCTGCGTGGGCGGTACCACAGACACCGGCCACAACACGCGCCCGCAGGTCAATGCAGCGCTGCAGTGGGAAGTGACCCCCGAGCTGGAACTCTACCTCGACGGCCTGTACACCGGATATCGCTCGACTTTCGCGACCAATTTCATCTTCGCCGATCTGTTCGCGGGGAACAGCATCACCAACGCCACCGCAAGCAGCGACTGCTTCACCGCTCCCGTCGACAATGCGGGATTCCTCGGCGGCAACAATGTCGAGAACTTGTGCATCGGTCAGTCGGCGACCTTCAACGGCGTCGATGCACTCACCAGCACCCAGGCCAAGAAGCAGAGCACCGACCAATATGTGCTGGCCGGCGGGGCTAAGTGGAACACCGACACGATCCATGTCGTGTTCGACGCCAGCTACATTCAGTCGAAGAACGCGAACCGCGCCATCATCGTCGACGTGGCCAAGCGCAACCAGTCGGTGGACATCCTGGTCAACGACAACGGTCACGGCACGACCCAGATGGTAGGCGATCCGCTGTCCACCCCGGACGGCTTCGTCTTCGCCAACACGCTTTTCCAGGACCTCAACAAGTCCAACAGCCGCCAGTACGCCTTCAAGCTGGACTCCGCGTTCGACGTGGACAGCAGCTTCCTGCGCCAGGTCCAGGTCGGTGCACGCTACAGCGATCGCCAGGGCACGTTCCGGGCCGTGGCAGGCGGTCCTTCGTTCCCCGGACCGAACCGCGGTACGCTGGTCGATTCCGTTGGTCTGCCTTCGGACTTCATGGTGCGCTCGCCCGATTCCATCCCCTACATCAATGGCGGATCGCACTGGTATACGCCCAACGCGGACTACCTGCTCAACAACACCGATGACCTGCGTGCGCTTTACGGCGCGCCCGCCGGCGATCCGGACTGGGATCCGACCCGTAACTACGATGCGGCGGAGAAGACCTTCGCGGCATACATGCAGGGCAAGTACCAGCTCGATATCGGCGATGTCTCGATGATCGACGGTCTTGTCGGCCTGCGCGTGGTGCGGACCAACCGCACGATCGACGGCACCTCGCGCGTGATCGGCGGGGCAACGGACGGCAGCGACCTGTTCGTGCCCGTCAACCGCGACACCTCGGACGTCTACGTCCTGCCCAACGCCAGCATCCGCTTCAAGGCGAACGACCAACTTCAGTTCCGCGGTACTTATGCCAAGACGATGTCGCGGCCGACGTTCGGCGATCTCAACCCCGGCCTGTCGCTGGCAGCGCCGGGCGGCAACCCGAACGTCATCCTGGCAGGTTCCGGCGGCAATCCCGATCTCAAGGCGCAGCAGTCCCACAATTTCGACGTGACTGCGGAATACTACTTCGGCCGTTCCAGCTATGTCTCGTTGGCGGGCTACTACCGCAAGCTCAAGGATCGCGTGGCACCGGACACCACGATCCAGGTGATCGACGGACAGACTTACCAGATCACCCAGCCGCGCAACCTTGGTTCCTCGAACCTCAAGGGCATCGAGGCGGCCGGCCAGTTCTTCCTCGATTTCCTGCCCGAAGGCTTCGACGGCTTCGGTCTCATGGGTACCTTCACTTATGCGGACAGCAAGGTGACGACCAAGGGCGATCTTCTGGAAGGCCAGCAGCTGCTCGGCGTTTCAAAGTATAGCTACACCGCGGGCGCGCTTTACGAGAAGTACGGCATCACCGCGCGCGTGGTCTATACCTGGCGCTCGGGCTACAACGAGACGGCATTCGGAGCGGGTACGCTGACCGGCTCGACAGACTCGGTGCAGTTCAACAAGGTGAAGTCCAACGGCCGTCTCGACTTCTCGATCGGCTATGACGTGACACCGAATATCACCGTCACGTTCGACGGCGTCAATGTGAACGGTGGCAAGTACTATAGCTACTTCGATACGCCAGCCTTCCCGCACGACATCCGTATCGACGACAAGTTCTACGGTGCAAGCATTCGCTTGAAGTACTGAGTTCGGACGACCGCCAGGGGATCGTTTCCGAAAGAGCCGAAACAAGGGCGGGGCGCTGTGATGGCGCCCCGCCTTTTCCTTGCGACCACTCTGGTTGTTCCAGTGATGCTCGTGAAGTGGCCCCGCAAATCCCGGTTGGTCGTCAGGCTCGCTGTAGCGGACATGGGCATTGACTTGCAGGATGGGTTCACCAAACGCCAGGCACGGCCTTGGATTGTTTACCGCGCCGATCGCGTGACAATGGGACAGCGCCGCCAGTGGATCGGGCCGGCAAACGGTCGATCCTCGCGAACATCGATCCACGACGTTGCCGTATCGGTCTTCACCTTAGCCCTAACGGACACGTTGATATCGTTGCCATGGAATCGCCCGGCGGCAAGCGCGTGGGCCGCGACGAGCGAGAAGAGTGACATCACGCTAAAGCAGCGGCAACGATCTAATCAGCAAACGCAGAGGCGCTGAGATATAGTCCTTCGCCGGCCAAGGCGACTCGGGGCCGGCCGCGACTTTACCAATCTCAACTAGTCACGATACCCGACGTAAATGCATTCGCCGGCGTCATGAAAATCTACAAATTTCTCGGAAAAATTTCTAGCCCGAGGTCCACGATAGTCCATGAAAAACTCTTCCAAGCGAAGTGTCTATCATGGTCCCTATCGTGGACCCGGGCTGAAACTTAGGCCCACGAAGCGCAGAAAACTGCGCCGCCGTGGCGGAGACGGAGGGATTCGAACCCTCGGTACCCCCTTAAGGGTACGACGGTTTAGCAAACCGCTGGTTTCAGCCACTCACCCACGTCTCCGTAGCGGCCTATGCCCGTGCACCTAAGGTTTCCGGGTTTTCTTGTCAACGCAGGACGCGCGAAAAGCGCGGAACCCGCAGAACTCGGGCGCACAGTGCGCGGCACAATCTGTTCACGGGCCGTTCGCGCCAAACTTTTCCACAGCAATTGAGCGAATCGTCGCCAAAGATCGGAGGGTTAAATGCCTGCTGACAACAAACCCCGAGACCTCATCATCCCGGTCAAAGGCATCTACTTCGATCAGATCGCCGCCGGCACGAAGTTCCACGAGTTTCGTTTGCAGACGCCGTTCTGGACCAAGCGCCTCGAAGGTCGGACCTATCGCCATGTGGTGATGACGCGCGGCTATCCGAAGGGTGGCGGTGTGGAGGGCGAGACCCGTCTAACGCGGGTGTGGCGCGGCTACGACCGGCGGACCATCCAGCATGAGCACTTCGGCGCCGATCCTGTCACCGTCTTCGCGATCGATGTTTCGGAGGCGGCGGTATGAGCGGTTGGCGCATGTTCGTCGTGGGCGACATTCACGGCTGCCTCGACCAGCTGGAGGCGGAGCTTGCCCGGCTTGGCTTCGATCGCGAGAAGGACCGGCTCCATGCGGTCGGTGATCTTGTCGATCGCGGACCCAAGAGCGCGGAGGTAATGCGGCTGCTGGATGAGCCGTGGTTCCTCTCGATCCGGGGCAACCACGAGG
>Ga0160437_1000212_pt1 | contig 32598 bp, 31 predicted proteins | sample HID1975I_E0MG_FD_108227 | JGI IMG/M metagenome (GOLD analysis project Ga0160437, IMG submission 108227) | Enriched soil microbial communities from UW Madison campus, WI, USA - HID1975I_E0 MG | ecosystem: Environmental > Terrestrial > Soil > Unclassified | place: USA: Madison, Wisconsin... | reverse complement strand
TATTCATTCCAGTTTTATCAAAAAGTACATGTAATATGTCATTTTGTTGTTTAACTGCAGCAATGATAGTAAATAATTTTGTCCAAGTATAAAAAAGCAGTATAAATTTAAACTTAGCATGTATGTCAAAAGAGGATTTCCGCATCGGATTATTTGGTATCGGACTGGATACCTACTGGCCGCAGTTCAGCGGATTAGAAGCACGGCTCAACGGCTATTTAAGAGAAGTGCATGCCAATATAGCAGCAATGCACCCCCATGTCATTAACGCCGGCCTGGTAGATTCGACAGATAAGGCATTTGATGCAGGAAAGCTCTTCAAACGGGAAGATGTCTCGATTATCTTTCTGTATGTAAGCACCTATGCGCTCTCTTCCACGGTGCTGCCGGTTGTACAAAGGGCAGGGGTGCCGGTGATTATACTGAACCTGGCGCCTGAAGCTTCTATTGATTATGAGAATTTTAACAATATGCAGGACAGGACCAGCATGACCAGGGAATGGCTGGCATACTTGTTCTGCATGCCCGGTTCCTGAAATTGCAAATGTATTTAACAGGACCGGCATCAGGTTTGATCAGGTGACGGGGATGCTCAGAAATGACCCCCAATGCTGGAAAGAAGTGCGGCAATGGATAGAAGCGGCAAGGGTAGCGCAGATTATGTCCTGCAACAGGCTGGGATGTATGGGGCACTATTACAGCGGAATGCTCGATATATACACGGACCTCACCCAGCAGTATGCCTGTTTTGGAGGCCATATTGAACTGATCGAGGTGGAAGAGCTGGCCGTTCTGCGCAGCCAGGCAGGCGCCATTGAAATAGAGCAGCGACTGGCACTTTTCAAAGATAAGTTTGAAATCCAGCAGGACTGCTCACCAGAAGCGCTCTATGAGTCGGCAAAAACTTCCGTTGCACTGGACCAGCTGGTATCGCGCTACAAACTCGGCTCACTGGCCTATTATTACAAAGGCACTGGAAATGAGGAAAATCAACAGGCGGTTGCCTCCATTATTTTGGGCAACTCGCTGCTGACTGCCCGGGGAATACCAGTAGCAGGGGAATATGAAATTAAAAATGCCCAGGCTATGAAAATAATGGACAGTTTTGGGGCCGGGGGCTCTTTCACCGAATATTATGCCATGGATTACAAGGACGATGTTGTTTTAATGGGGCATGACGGGCCCGGACATATTGCCATTGCCGAGGGAAAAACCAAAGTAAGGCCTTTGAAAGTCTTTCACGGCAAGGTGGGACGAGGCTTATCTGTGGAAATGTCCGTTAAGAACGGACCTGTAACGCTGTTGTCCATAGTGGAAAAGAAAGGGGGCGGGCTGATGATGCTGACAGCTCAGGGCGAGTCGGTGGCCGGACCAATACTGCAGATAGGCAACACTAACAGCCGTTACAAATTTCCATTAGGGGCCAGAGGGTTTGTCCATAGCTGGAACAGCTACGGACCGGCTCATCACTGCGCGGTCGGGATAGGGCATATCCATGAAAAAATTGATAAACTTGGAAAACTTCTAAATATCGATGTCATAAAAGTGTGCTGAGGCCTCAAGGTGTTAGATGACAGCGTTAAAAGACAGCAGCAGCCTGGATATGCCTGCTGAAGGGCAGACAAGGTTAAGGGTGCATTTCTGCGCCCTTGCTTTTTTTTATAAAAATAGAACCTTACACCGGCTGGGACATTAAAATCAGCCCGGGCTTTCTGCGTGAGAAAAATATAGTCAAGTTCTCTTCGATTCTGCCGCAGCAAAGGGACTGGTAAAACATCTTTAAAAGCGTACTTGTTTTTTTTTGGAGCACAAAAGAAATCCAGCGGGAAGCATCAATTGCCGGGGCGGTTTTTTAAAAGGCTAATTCCAGCAGGCTGCGCTGTTTATTCTAATGAGGCCTTTGAGCGTTATGGTGCAGCTGTCCGTGCAGGAATCAAGAAAAATATAACCCTGGCGCTCCAGCCGCAGCAGGGAATCCACAAGGGCTGCCTGATTTTCCCTTTCCACGGCAATACTGCCTTTAGATTCTGGTATGCCCGCAGAGGGGAATGCCATTTCTGCCAGCTCTTCAAAAGTAACGTTCTGGCAGTATCTGCCGGCAAGCGCATAGAGGATTTTGATGAAAAAGAAAGAGGATGTTTCCATAAATTAACTTTGAGGAAATATACGAAAATTTCAATCCCTTAGTTTTTTTATAGATAAATTAGTGTGAAAAACAGTTTTTTTATGCCTGGTTCCGGGCTGAAATCCTGCAGCAGGGACTGCAGAAGCAGGTTTGCTGCTGTTGTTGTTGTTGTTGTTGTTGTTGTTGTTGTTGTTGTTGTTGTTGTTGTTGTTTGGTTTTTTAGATTGTATAGGATCGTATTTTTTGGGAGCTTTTTCCCGATATCCGCTGCAATCTTCTGCGCCGAACCCCGGCGCAGAAGGATTTTCACTGCTATCGGGCTAAGGGCCTTAAGGCCCTGTTTTGTATTGGAGAACCAGGTATGTGAACTCAGAAGAATCAAATTAAGGAGCCTTTTAAGCTGCTTATCTTGAGCCGGGAACATTCCTGTACCTGTTTGGTTTTACAGGTGTATTATAAAATGATAAAAGGTTTATAGCATTAGTATTGCATTTGAGAGTAGTATTTGGTTATTTTCGCAGCTTTAATATTTTGCTTTTTTTGTATGAGACTATTATTTGGTTTGGGAATTTTTATTGTATCATTTTCTGTAAAAGCGCAATCTCTAAGCGGGTATGTAAGGGATATAAACAGTAAACCCCTGAATGATGTGCTGGTTTCTAATATTTCTTCAAAAACGGATGCCCATAGTGATGCTGCCGGAGAATTTATTCTTGAAAACACAAAAACGGATGACAGCCTGCAAATCTCCAAACCCGGTTTTATTACTAAAAAAATAAAGGTTCAAAACGAAGGCATGCTTTTCGGTACACTGGATCAAAAACCATTGCTGCTTGAAGAAGTTACCATTACCAATAACCTGAAGTACTTAAATACCATTTCTAAAATTGATTTAGAAATCCAGCCCATTTCCAATTCGCAGGATTTACTGCGTAAAGTGCCGGGACTTTTTATCGGCCAGCATGCGGGCGGAGGAAAGGCAGAACAGATTTTTTTGAGAGGTTTTGACTGCGACCACGGAACCGATATTAATGTAGCTGTAGACGGAATGCCCGTAAATATGGTTTCCCATGCCCACGGCCAGGGATATGCCGATCTTCACTTTGTGATTCCCGAAACCGTTGACATCATCGATTTTGACAAAGGTTCGTATTTTGCCGATAAAGGCGATTTTACAACTGCGGGATTTGTTGGTTTTAATACAAAAAATGCACTGCCAAACAGTTCACTTTCTTTTGAGGGCGGACAGTTTGATACTTTTAGGACCGTGGCTTTGTTTAATCTGCTTCATACCGAAAGCCAGTCTGGTTATTTTGCGGGAGAATACATGATGACCAATGGTTATTTTGATGCGCCCCAGAATTTCAACCGTATTAATTTGTTCGGAAAATATTCGGCAAAAATGACCAATGGCGATAAACTGGCACTTTCGGTTTCGCATTTTAAAAGCCAGTGGGATGCCAGCGGGCAGATTCCCGACCGCGCTGTAAGCGAGGGGACTATTTCGCATTACGGCGCCATTGATCCCAATGAAGGAGGAAATACGGGCAGGACCAACTTCAACCTGCAGTATGACGCCAAAATTGACGAAAACACGCATATTAAAAACACGGCCTATTTAAGTAAGTATGATTTTGAATTGTATTCGAATTTTACTTTTTTCCTGAATGATCCTGTAAACGGCGATCAGATCAAGCAGAAAGAAAACAGGACAATTGTAGGTTTTCAGTCGGAATTCGATCAGAAATTATCTGAAAAATGGCTTTTTAAATTAGGCGCCGGACTCAGAAATGATAACAATAAAGATGTCGAATTATCGCATACTTTAAACAGAAAAACGGTTTTGGACTATTTGAGTTTAGGAAACATCAACCAGACTAATTTATTTTCTTATACGAGTCTGGATTTTATTTCGGGCAGATGGCTTGTAAACGCAGGTTTGCGTCTGGATTATTTTAAGTTTGGTTATGAAGATCAATTAGCGTCAACATACACCAATCAAACGCAGACAAAAGCAATTGTGAGCCCGAAACTGAACTTTTTGTACACGCAGAATGAAAAACTGCAGTATTTTTTAAAATTAGGGAAAGGATTTCACAGCAATGATACCCGTGTGGTAATGGCGCAGAAAGGGCAGGAGATTCTCCCGGAAACCTATGGAGCAGATTTAGGAATTAACTGGAAACCTTTTCCGAGAATGATTGTAAACTCGGCAGTCTGGTATTTGTATCTGGTGCAGGAATTTGTTTACGTTGGCGATGAAGCAGTTGTGGAACCAGGCGGCAAGACACAAAGAAAAGGTTTTGATTTTGGATTCCGATACCAGTTGACAGGCTGGCTGTTTTGGAATACCGATTATACCTATACGCACGCCCGTTCTATTGATGAGCCGAAAGGAGAAGATTATCTGCCTTTGGCTCCTGTTCATACTTTAACAAGCGGAATTTCTGTAAAAGATCTTAAGGGATTTTCGGGAAGTTTAAGAACCCGATTTTTAGGCGATCGTCCCGCTAATGAAGATAATTCGGTTGTGGCAAAAGGATACTGCATCACGGATTTCTCTGTCAATTATCAAATTAAAAAAGTTTCGATCGGCGTAAATATTGACAATATTTTCGACACCAAATGGAAGGAAACGCAATTCTTAACAGAATCTCGTTTAGCCAATGAAACGGATCCGGTTGAGGAAATCCATTTTACGGCCGGAACGCCGTTTAATGCGCGTTTGATTTTAAAATACAGCTGGTAATTACCCAAAACACGAAACACCTTAAAAATCTATTTGACACTGTCAGCCAGATAGATTTTTTATAGCATCAGCGCGTTTTATAGATTTATGTTGTGCAGGTTTTTTATTTCAGACATTACAAAAGTGCTCTGTGTACTGCCGATACTTTCGACGGAACCTAATTTATTGAAGACGAAATTCTGATACTGTTTCATATCCTTGGCGAAAACCTTAAGGATAAAATCATAATCTCCTGAAATATTATAGCATTCCACCACCTCGTTAATTTTCATAATATCCTCTACAAAGCTGTTGCCGATGTTACGGTCATGCTGTTTGAGCTTTATATTGCAGAAAACGATAAATCCATGTCCAAATTTCTCATGGTCGATTAAGGCAATGTATTTTTTGATGTACCCGTTTATTTTCCAGCTTATTTACACGCTGCAGTACAGGGGTTGGCGAAAGGTTTGCTACTTTGGATGAAAATAAAAAATATGTGCCTACTCTTTACTGTTCTTCTACTGAAGCTAAAAATTGATTTATTTCCTTGAAAAACGGCCGGAAATAAGAAGCCTGCTAAAATGGAAAAAGATTAATTTTTAAGGTGTTTTTTCCTAATTATAATTTACCTTTGTGTTCCTTGATCCGGTTATGGAATTTCTTCCGTAGTCTTAATACCCAGGCGGTAAATTAATGATGTCATTCTGCTGGCGCAGATTCTTTTAAGTTTAACATAAATTTTTGATTATGGCTGGGGGCAACTGCAGTACAAAGAGATATATTTTTTTGGCCGATGATGACAGTGATGACAGGGATTTCTTTGCCGATGCGATGGCAGAGGCCGGTCCGGGTATTGTTCTCAAAGAGTTCCCCGACGGGATGTATTTAATGGATGCCCTGCTTGCCGTGGAACCTGCGGCCCTTCCTGAATTTATTTTCCTTGATATCAATATGCCCCGGATGTCCGGTTTTGAATGCCTGGAGCAGATAAGAAAGCACGAACATTTAAAGGATCTTAAAGTGATTGTGCATTCCACCAGCAGCCATCCGGATAATATCCAGAGGGCGATGGAATCAGGGGCTTCATTTTACGCGGTCAAGCCCAGCTCTTTTGAGAAACTAAAATCACTGCTTGGGCAGATCCTTGCTATGGATTTTATCGGTGCTGCTGATGAAAAGACAAAATTTCTTCTGGTGTAAAAAGCCCTGCTGCTGAGTGTTGTATCCTAACGGGTTGTGGCAGTGAGGAGAGCTGTTTTTGTTTTTTTTGTAGCTTTTCCCGCTATACGTTCCAATCTATGCGCCGGAACCCCCGGCGCATAGGATTTCCACTGCTATCGGGGCTGGGGTTTTAGCCTGCATATTTTTTGACATTACTCAGTAGTGGATGATATACGCTGTTTAGTCTTCTTAAAAAAAACTGTTTAAAACCTTCATTACCTGTACATATTTGTTGCCTAGTAATTTAAAATCGACTCCTATCTGTCTGCCAAGATTAATTGCAATCTCTTTAGGCATGCCAAATAAGGCTCTGCTTAACATGACTTGGGCATGCTGATCCTGCTGCTCGGTTTTGAGCAGCGGCATGATATATAGATCTTTTAAGAAACGGCTCAGCATAACAACAATATCTGGATTTTGATGAACGTTGTACTGCAGGTTTTGAAGGCAGAGATTGTAATAATTCTTGCCTCCGGCTAAATATTGGTAAAATTCAGTTTTAAGTGTATCGAAAATTATGTTGATGCCAATGTAATTTGACTTTAAAAGAAAGCTGTAAAAGTCGTTGCCGCATTTCTCAGGATAAAACCTGTTTAAATAGCTCTCAGGACTGATAATGTTTCCTATGGTGCTTCTGGTTGCCAGATATAAGGTTGAATCACTGCTGATTAGCAGACAGTCTTCCCGGTCTGCTAAACACATGCTTTCCACTAAAATTTTCATCATGCCTTCCATACCCTCTCTCGGGTCTAGTTTACGAACAACATTTAATTTTTCGGCAACAAGGTCAATTTTGCAGTTATCTTCCATCCACTTTAAAATATCCTTTAGGAATAAAATTCTCTTTTGATTAAAATCTTCCGGTGTATCAAATTTTGTTACCGACTGAGGGGTTATCTGCAAAGTCATTGAAGAAGGTGCAGAATTTGCCAGTTCAAAAATTTCCATCTCTATCTTGTCTTTTACAAGAAATGAAACGGTAAATCTGTGCTTGAATTCAAATCCGAGCTCTTTCCCTAGAGAATAAAACAGCATCAGCGCACTGAAATCCAGGGCAAAATCCAGTGAATGGAGCTTTTCTGGAATAGGTCTTGAGAGAAGCAATGGAATGGTTGTAAACTTAAAAGCGGGATTTCCGGTAAGATGCATATAAGCATCAATGTAGTTTTCACCAAAAACCATTCTGGAAATTTCTGAAAAGCCCAGCCTGTAATTAAAATAATCATCCAAAGACCGGTCTTTAAATTCTTTATCTTTCAGTCCTAGAGGGCCGAAATGGGATTTGAAGAATTCGATTAAATCCTCTGGATTTTCCGGTGTCGGCAATGATTCAAAACCCAGCTCGTTGACAGGATTTGCCGCTTGGTCCTGTATGGTGCGGAACAGGTGCCACGCATCATTTAAGATTTCGTGGATGTATATGGTGGTAATCTTGTGGGAAACACCGATTGAAGTTGTAAAGGTTTCTCCACACTTACGTCCTAAGAAGTCTTTCTGCAGACCGCTTTCTTTTTCAATTTTTATGTATTCTTTCTTTTCTCCTACATAATAAGTTACCCAGCTGCCAAGCTCAACGGTCCCATAGCTTTTAAAATACTTGTGTTCTTTTAGTAATATCTGGCTTGCAAAGTAATTCCTTCTCGCTTCAGTATTTAAAGTGTTGCTGGCAAGTTTAAGCAGCAGTGAAAATCCTCGGTCCGTATCGGCTTCGGTCCTGATTAAAACCATGCAGAGCGCCACTCCAAATGCTTCGTTATCAATCTCCCAGTCTATCTTCTGTGAGACTTCTTTAATTTTTGCAATGTTTCGGCGCCTCTCCAGAATGTGCAGATAGGAGATTATATACTGCTCATTTGTCGGGAAATTTTCATAGAGATGCTGGTCGATTTTTTCGATTTCGTCAAAATCATTAATCGTGCTGTATAAATTATGTTCATACTCCAGCAGCTGCCTATCGGGCGAGTAAGCGTCTTCCCTCCAAAACTTCAGCAGCTCAAGCAGTTCCACATAAAATCCTCTCTCCTGGTCATTTCGGTCGCAGAGCTGCTCGTGAAGCAGTATTATATAAAAACGCAGTGTTTCGCTTATCTTTGTTTTGTCCAGAAATGTTCTTAAAAATTCGATGGCTTCCTTTCTTCTTCCAATCGAATTAAGGCTTTCGGCAATAAGGGTTTTCCACTTGATGTCAAATTCTGAAAATTCCTGTAATTCAGAAAGCTTTCTGAAGATTTCCTCACGATCGAACTTCTTAAGGAATCTCGTAGTGATTATGATCTCCAGTAAGCATTTGAGCTCTTCGTTTTTGAACTCTTTTTCCGTAATCTTGTCCAGCTGCAATACCAATATATCTTCATCCAGCTTTTTATATAATATGCTTACAAATGCATTAATGATGTTCAGCCCATTTCTTTCCTCTATAATGTCAAGTGAATTCAGGTAATCGGCAAATATATCTATCACGTCAGCACTTCTTCCGTTAAGATGGAACAGGGCGCCTTTAAAAAGATAGATTTCGCTGTAAAGCTCCCCGCCATTTGCTTCATACTCCAGTACGCAGTCGAGTGAATGCTCATATTCTTTTTGATGATTGAGCACCTGGCAGAAACAGAAGGTATAGAACCACAAATCTTTATGTATTCTAGGATAGAGGGATTTTAAAATCTCAGGCTGTCGCTGATCGTTGCTGCGAAGGTAGAGCAGGTAGGAGAGAAAAAACTGCTGGTGCACGATCAGTTCGCCCATTTCAGTATGCTGCAGCGTTTCCACATACGTGGCCAAAATCTGTATCGCGTCATCGATAGTCAAACTGTTGTTGTAGATGAAATCATCCCCGCAGATGTACTTTTGGGAGTATTCGTTCAGAAATTTATTGATGGCAAGATCAATAGTTATGCGCCATGCTTCAAGGGAAGCAAAAGTTAATTTGGTATATTTTGAAAAATCTATTTTCAAGCTGAGGCCGTAGTCGGACAAATCCTCAAAAAAAAGCAGCTGCCCGGTCACAACTATATGCTGCACTAATCCCAATTGGAAATTATACTGGGAGAGGACTGTAGCGGGTATAGTTGGAATAAAGGCTTTAAGGTCAGGGGCAGTTAATGCTTTTACGTACAAGGCAGAGAGATTGTACGGATCGGTTTTTAATATATCTTCTGCAAAAGCCGCTGCTTTATCTTTTTCCTCCAAGTTGAGATATTCCACGCATGCCCGCTCCCTGATTTCCGGATCGGTACTGCATAATTGATACGCGGTTATAAAGTCCCTGGCCGCCACATCCGGCGTCAGGTCAGGAAGTTCCCTTTTGCAGGTTCCTTTCAGGTAGCATATCTTGCTTAAAATTTTATTTTTATGCGGATGCTCGTTCTCATGAACCCTTTTTTCCAGATCCAGAAGAATATCAAAGGCTGTTTTAACTTTGAACTGGCCAAGTAATGATTCGATTGTTTTTAACTGTCCCTTGTATTCAGACAGCAGATCGCCAAGACCGATAAAAATATTATTCACTTGGTTACCAATATGGATAGGCCCTCCCTGGGAATCTATTTGTCCAAAGTTTACATTATTTATTTCCATAACTGTCCCCTAGATGGATACTCCCGCCGCCGCTGCTAATTGTTCCGGTATTGATGTTTTTGCTGTTTGTGAAATTGGCAGTTGAGTTAAAGACTTTCTGGTATATCTCCTTTAGATAGGCTTCTGAATCCGGGTTGTCCTCAAGGTCTCTTTCAATGATCGCCTTCACTGCACTGAGACGTGCCGGGCTGTCTGGTTTTTGCTGCAGTTCGATAAGTTCAGGCGCGGTGTTTCCATTCTTTTTAAAAAGTCCTTTTAACCAGTTTACTGCGTTTTTGGAAACTTCTTCTCCTGTTGTTTCAAATACTTTTTCCAGTCCTTTTACGGCCAGCTCTTTGGCCAGTATAACTACTGCTGCGGTGGTGATCGGTTCCATAGTTTAAGGTTCAAAAAATTAATAAATTATATATAATTGGAAGTTATTTTGTTCTTTTGATTTACTTTAAAAAGCTCAGTTACATCTTTCTGATAAGACCGATAATTTAAAGTGTATGCTACTGACAGCCTACATCACTTTGCATAATACCTTGTCAGTGGGAGTTTTATTTTTACTTATGAACGTTCAAATATAGCATCAATATCATCTTCTCCGGACCTATCCGTATAATAACTGCCGTGGCTGTCACGGTCATAATCGGGCTCATAGTTTTCTAGATATCTTGTAATCTTGCCATCGATATCTATACTTGAAACGATACTGGATGTGTCAAAAGAAATTCTATCTAATACATTTATGTTGAATCCATCCATGTAAGAATCAAGACTCTCGCTAATATTGCTTTCAATGCCATTTAGGTCAATATCATGATCTGGATAGCCATCAAGATGATAATGGTAAGTTACATGTTTAGAATAATCAATATCTAAATCATTGCTGTCAGCAATGCCTTTCAAATATTGTTTAAGTAAAACATCAATCTGTATTAAGATATATTCATCTTCAATATTGTATTGATCCACAAAAGCAAATAGTTTTTTTAATGTATCTTCATCCTCCACATCCTCTATGAAATCGTATAGGAATTTAAAATTTCGAAATTTAATTTCCGGTTCAAAATCTGAGAGAATCATTAACAATTCCCATAATCTGTTTCCGCTTGCATTCTCAGCATTGATTAATGTATTTAAAAAGAGCTCTATCTTGTTGTTTATATTTGTATTAAAAAAGTCAATATAGGATAAGGCAATTAAAAAATCCCAATCCTGCTCTTCTAATTTACGTTCCAAAAAATAATCAAACAAATTTCTTAAAATTGTACTTTCATACGACTTATTAATTTTACCAGATCTTAATGAAGTGCGCAGATAATCGATGGAAACTTCACTATCTAGTGACTTTAGAATATTACACATTAAATCAATTTCATTGGAATAGGAATTCAAAACGAAATCAGCAATAGATGGGTTAAATAATACATACTCATATTTATTTTCCTCAATCTGGTTCCTGTTTAGTAATGATCTTGTAGCTAATTTTCTGACTGCTTCAAAACTTTTATCAGAGTAATCGCCTAGATTTACTGTATGAATTTTTAAGAATAAGTTATATGAATTTCTTAGGTTATCTTCACTAATTTTTCCGTTGTTAAAAACAGTCAGGTACGTAAGGGCCCTTACGCAGTCATCAGTCTGATTTTGAAAATAGTCAGCCCAGATAATTTCCGGTTTATTCAGACTTCTATTGATATAGGTCCAGTAATTTTCAGGTTTTAACTTTCCAATAAGAGAAGAGTCTGTAATAAACTCTATTATCCGGGGATTAAAATTTCGATGTTTTATTATTTCCTTATACCTTTTCTCATGGTAAATAATGTCGATGAATTTCTCTGGTAAGTTTGAGTGATAAATATGGTTATATAAAATTTTTGCTTTATCTACACTGGATAGATTTTCAATTTTCAGTAAAAATTCATTATCGCGAATTCTCAGGTTCTGGAATATATGGCTTAAGCTGTATGCTTTATTTAAAATATTTGTCCTTGAAGTAAGAATAAACTTTTTGCTTTTGTCTTTTCTGATTCTATTAATGAATTTGATAATGTGGGAGTCTTTTTTGTTGTTGATGGCATCATACATATTGCTTCCCAGGAAATCGTCGCAGTAAAATAAAATTTTCTTTTTTTCATTTTCGCGGAATAAATTTTCGGCTTCGCTGATATTTTCTTCTATGTCGCAGAACTCAAAGCCTTTTGCTATGTAATGTACAGCCAGATTATCTGCAAGTGTGGTTTTGCCGATTCCCGGTTCGCCCGTCAAAATGACCACGTTATTTTCTTCAAGCATTCTTAAGCCCTTATCGTGATTTAATGTCACTACATATTTATGGGTTTTGTCCTTAATTTCCTCTATTGTGAATTGGCTTCGACCTTTAATGGCGTTATTATAAAGAAAATCTAAAACACTGGTGCTGGTAACCCAGAGTTTATAATTCCTTTCAACGATGTCCTGGTTTTCCTTTTTAGATAAAAAAGCATTCAAATCCTCTATTCCCCAGACGTCCTGCTCTGTATGGATATAAGGCTGGAAAATTTGTTTGATTTCCTGTTTGTTTATTCTGGAAAGCTTTTTAGAAGTGACAAAAATATATCTGCTGGGATTCAGTTTTTTTACTTTATCTGACTCTTCAGTTTTTAATTTTGAAATCAGTTGTGGGTAGGGTGTTTCCAAAAAATGTTTGCATTGTATTATCCCTTCCTTTGTCTCGCCAATCCAAAATCTGCCGTCCACACCGCCGTCTTTCCCGGATTTAAAAATCTCGACCTTTTTTTGGACTTCCTTCTCTATGACAGAAGCTGCTAAGGTTTCAAATTCCCGGTCATTTAATTTTGAAAAATCGTATTCCATGCTATGTCTCTGTTTATTCCATTTAAAGTTTTTTATAACTTTCGATTACGGGAGATCGGTAACTTTTAATATCTATTATGCGCATTCCATCATTTTAAAATAGATTTTAGATATTTTGGAAGTTTATACAAACTCTGATTTTCTTTTGATAGTTCATCAATTCCAAAAGTGTCTCGGAGCAGTTGTATAAGTGAAAAATAACTTTTAAAATAATTATCATAGTTTAGATTAATCTCTTCTAGCTTTCCTGAGCTTATTGCGATAAAGAAAGAATCACTTTGCGTTACAACTTCGTTAGCGAGTGTAATTATTTCATCTATCATGATATGTTCGTATTGATAAATTGATTCGCCAACTTTTTCAATCAGAACTTGTAGATTATCATTTTGTACTTCTTTTGCGTTGAAAATTCGAGAAATTTCATTATTAAGCTGATAAAATGCAGCCATTATTTTTCCAACTCCTAGTAACTGCTCCTTATATACGTGTTCTCTTAATGGATTCTTTCGATTTTTCACAGTGTAATAAAGATTTATTATGCTTAATAAAGCCGTGATGGAAATCGCAAGTATGTATATAATATCTCTGTTCATGATGTTTTTTTATAGCACCTAAATAATTGTTTCAGAAGTAATTGGCAATTTATGCAACTTCTTACTGTTGGCTTTGTGCCATAGTCTATCTTTTTTAGCGAATATAGCAATAAATACTAATCTTTTCAGCTGTTTAGCTATAGCTGCAACGAGATAATTAAAATATGAGGCTATTTTTCATTGATCCAATTACCCAAATATTATCCAGTTTTTATAGAATTGCTAGTTGTTACTATTTTTATTTTGCATTTGGATTAAGCTTAAATAAAATATCGCTAATTCGCTTGATGCAGATACGGCAAGTTTAATATATATCACATCTAATGTTTTAAATTCTGGTGAATGTCCGTGTCCTGTTCCATAAGAATTTCTTAGCTCAGTTATTCCGTGGACTATATTAGAAAAACCACTTAAAATTTTTGCAATTGAAGATTTGGCTAAATCAATATTTTCAACTTCAAAGGGCATCAAGTTGATTTGTTTATTTGCTTCTTTTATCAATCTCGCAATGTCCCAATCTTTGTTGATTTCAATATTTTTTTCATTTAAAATGTGCTTACTACAGGTTTCTATTAATTCTTTTGAGATTCCTAAAGCCAGATGTGGATTGCTTTCTACAGAATTATTCATAAGCCTTATTTGCTTATTTACATATTCTTGGGTAAGTATCGCCGTTATTCTCTCAGCTTTCTTCTCAGATTGTTTTTTATGTTGATTTAGTAAATAGGGTCTCCAACTAATTTCACGAATATAAATTCCATTTGATTCTCCAGATTCACTAATAGCTGATTCGATAGCAGAAGTTTCATTTTTATATTCTTGAAGTTTTCGATGAATTTTTAAAGGTACATTAACAATGATTTCATACATATAAGTTTCTACATCACTATCCATTGAAAACAGAGTGTCTATATAGATTTGTTCAATTTCACAATCATTAAGAAAATTGGCTGATTTCTCATCTTCCAATTCAATTAGCCAATCGTAAATATGTTCTTTAAATTTTTCCATTATACATAACTTTATAAGATTTATTGGTGAGTTACAGCAGGTTGGCAGAACATTATTACACATGACTAGTTTTCAAACTATACCAAATGTCGAAATCTCTTTTAGCAAATGTCAGTCGCAGTTCTTGTAACCAAGTTTTTCAAGTTTTTCCATAGCTTTCTTAATTGTCTCATCGTTAAATAGAACCCTATATTTGGGTTTTAATATGATGTTCTCAAATGTTAGGTCCAATCGCTCGATTTCATACATTTTTAGTAAACCTGATTGAATATTTTCAGCTCCATCTTTCATAAGTTTTCTCGCAGCTCCAATTGCACCATATCTAAATAGCATGTCAGTTACGGTTGTTTTATTGATTTTTGCACCAGCTTTTAACGATTCATCTAAAGATCGCATAAGTTCATTTAGCAATTCATTCTCAATTTTTTCAAATTCTTCTTCTTTCGATTCTGAATCGGTAATAGTAATATTTGATAATTTCTGAATTTCGTAATTTATTACAATCTTTTCAAGGTACTTAAATCTTCCTAGGAACTGTTTCAATAAAGTTTCATCGTCACTAATAATCACATTTTCGTGATTGAAGAATTCTGCTGAATTTGTCCAATTATAAGAGCCAAATATTACCTTTCTTCTGTCAAAGACTGCAAATTTATCGTGCAGAAACCTGCCTGAACTTGTCGATAGAATATTAATAAGGCCGCTTTTATTTTGGATTTCTTTAAAACTGAGCCGCTTATTTTCAAAATGGTCGCTAATTATAATTTTTATTTTACAGCCGGATTCTGCTTTGTCAATTAATTTGCCAAGAATTTCCTTGCTCGTAAACCACGCTACACAAATAAGTATTTCCTCTTTAGAAGACCCAATTTGTTCAATGATTTTATTTCTGATGTCTTTGAAATGTGCTTGTGTCATAAAATTCTAACTAATATTTTTTTATTTTGCCGCAATCGATAGGCGACGGAGTCAATTTGATGCGAATATGCATAATTAGGGTTAACTTCATCTTGCTGCCAGATGTTTGTGGTAAATTACGTCCTTTTCTGTATTTGCAAAAACTTCAAATACACAAACATTTTTACATTAAGCCAAAGGCCCAAATTTCCCGTAGCAAGTGTTGCGCAAGGTTGTATTTACATTCCATAGTATTTTTTAATTGCTTCTGCGAGTAATGTCCCAGCAGCCCCAATTCCAACATTCCAACTGCCGTCAATAGTCTTGTTGATCATTTTCGCAATCCATGTATTTACTTTAAATCCAAACTTTTCATTTTGAAAATCAGGAGTTTCAGAATCAATTATTTCAACAATTTCAGCAGTATCTTCTTCATTTAAGCCAATATCTTTTAAATGATTAATTAAATCTTCCTTACTCGTTTTATTAATATTAGGGTAATTTACAATTTTTGAATTCTTTCCTGTATTCAAAACATTTCCATCCCCAGTGATAATTGTGTTATTAACAATAGATGATATTTCTTCTTTTTTCATTTTTAAATCTTTTATTTCTGTTAAATCACCATATTTCCCGTCAAGTTCAAGCATAAAGTCTAACAATTTGTTTCTAACGTTTACAATGATTTCAACGACAGAATTTTTAGATATAGACTTGTATACTGAAATAAGTTGAAGGTATGGGTTTCCCATATTTTGCCAGTTATCTTCAATTATTGACGATAATTCGGCTCTTATTGCAGCACTTAAAGTGGATGATTTTTCTCTGCTTACTAAATTTTCGAGTGAAGAAATGCTTTCAACAAAATCAGTAGTCCTTAATTTCTTTTCAAGTGCTTTATCTAGACCTATAGTTGGAACTTGAGTATTTGTATATTTCATATTCCCATTAAGAAAATTTCCTTTAAGTTCATTCTGAATTTCTCTTCGATATTCTGGTAGTTTACCGTTACTCTTATATCCAGATAACTCATTATTAACCCAATCTAATAATTCCTGATTTTGTATCCTGCTTGCTAAAACTTTAGTTTTTAACAAAGCTGAATTCAGTGATTTTTCTTCATCAACTAAATCGTTAATAATTTGACTTATTAATTCCATTATTATGTTTATTTATTAATCTTTAAGGTAAAGTTTTGTCGCTTGATGGGGTTGTAGATTAGAGATCAGAAATCTTTAGTCAAAAACAAATTTTACAATTACAAAAACAACTTTAATATTCGGTCTTAAAATCTCAATCGCGCCAAACTTGTCGTAACAGCAGGTTTATTGATGAAGACCTTCACCGTGCCTTTCCATAATGATAGTATTGGAGTCAACTTTCGAGAAACTCACCCTTTCTGTACTGCGTTTGAATGCTTTTTCTACTTCATACTCACCGCAAAAAAAAATACGGTCGTTAAAATTTTCTATTAGGAAATTCATAAAATCTAAATCCTCACCCGTTTTCATTTTGTATGTTAATGGATCGATAAGAGTTTCAATGTTTGAGTTATTGAAAAATTGTTTGCCTAATGCAATTGACTTAATAGCTTTTAAAGGATAGAATAATTTTCTTTCCTGTACACTTGGGATATCTGGCAAAGGAGAAAAGACAGAATTTGGGATTCCATATCCATGCATATAAGTAATTAATCTCCATTCATTTTCATATTCCCAATCCTTTCTTTTAATCCCCACTGAATAGAGAAATGGAACATCCGGAGTATTAAAATTTTTAAGAAAAAAATCTACACTTTCTAAATTATCTACATATTGGATTGGAAAAAATGCATAATTGTTTAGGTTCGGATTTAAGGCTTTTAATTCATCCTTTACATTTTGCCAATCTAATTCAATCATAAATCCTTTTTCACTGGAGTAATGAGCCCACATTAAAGTGTGCAAGGGCTCAGTTGTCAATGAAATAATTCCAGAGCCATTAGTAATCATGTTGTAAAATAAATGTTTTATTTGACCAAATCCGTTTGATTTTTCATTCTCATAATTTACTTCAAGTATTTTGTCATAACCGAATTGTCGGTAAAATTTTAAATAAAGTTCTTCAGATAGGTTAGAAAAATCCCATAGTAAATCTGAACAGTCCATTGAATCATTCAAGTGATATGGATGACTGCAAAAAAGGTATTGATTTAATAGGGCATTTTTGCTATAAGAATTATTGCAATAGTATTTAAAGACTGAATTTGGAATTTCTTTTGGAGAGTCGACTTCATGCCTGCCATTTTCAAGTTTGTAGGTCCATTCACCATGCGCAAATGTATCAGGTTTTATATCTTTTTGTGTCATATACTGGATTTTAGTTGGTTCTTCAAGCTTTCTGGTAATCTGCACCAGCTATAAAACGGCATCAAATGTAACTTCTTGCAGCTTACTTTTGCTATTAGTAAGATTTTTAAGCTAATATATGAATAAATGCCAAATCTTTTCAGATTATTAGCAATAGCTGTTACCCCGTAATTTTAGTCCGCAGATTTTGTAATACTATTTAATCTCAAGATTCTGCTTTTGAATTCAACCCAATACTTCTTGCTTCTTTTTAAAGCGCTAGCTATCCACAGCATCCCTGCTGCTTCCCTTTATCTTTTTGATTAAAAAGCCGGTATGCTTTTGTCTTATTCCACGAGCAAAGGTAACTCCGTGCCCTTTGGCAGAAGCAAGGCCGGGTCCTTCGGCTTTGATAAAAAATCTCCACCCTTCCGGGTTGTATTTTTTTCAAAGCCTTGCTTCTGCAGTGCACTAACCTTTTTATGCTCATGAAACAAAACCAAGCATACTGCGGCTCTTTAGACGAATAAAAAAAAATGTCAGAAACGGGAATTGAAATATTGAAAAAAGCAATGATGAAACAAAACAGCGCCTGCTCTCATTGCCGAATAAAGTTTCTGAAAAAAAAATAAAAAAGTAAAGTAAAAATGCGGGGCGGGAAAAAAGAAAGTAAAAATTTTAAAAACTAGAAATCATGAACATTACAGGAAGAGTGACAAAAGATGCGCAGGTGCGCACCTTGTCAGACAGCAGACAGGTAGTAAATTTTTCAGTAGCCATTAACGAGAGCTACAAAAATAGAAAAGGTGACAAGGTGGAGCAGACCACCTTTTTTGAATGCGCCTACTGGATAAGCCCAAGGGTTGCCGAGTGGCTGACCAAAGGCACGGTGGTGGAACTTACAGGTACTGTAAGCGCTAGGGCGTGGACAGGGAATGACGGGGAACCGCGCGCGGGGCTGAATTTCAATACCTCCAATATCAAACTCTACGGGGGCGGTCAGAAATCCGAGGGTGCGCAGGCAGCGAAAGCAGGGCAGACTGCAGAGCAGGGAGAAAACAAAAAAGCCACCTTAAAAGAGCCTGAGGACGACATCCCGTTTTGAGCAGGCGGTAAAGGGTTTTAAAACAATTTTATTTTTCAAACTTTAAAAATCAAATATCATGGCACATAATATCAATTACAACAGTCAAACAGGAAAGTATTCTTTTTTCAGCGTAAAGGAAAAAGCATGGCACGGGCTCGGGCAGATCGTGGAGCAGTACCCGACAAGCGCAGAAGCCATCAGACATGCGGGGCTTGATTATGAGGTGGCTAAAAGCCCGCTATACACAAAAGCATCGGGCATTATTGAGACTTCAAACGGTATTGAAATGGGCAGTACTGAACTGGCAGTACCTGACTGTTTTGCCACTATCCGCACCGACAGCAATGCCGTTTTGGGCGTGGTAGGGAAAGACTACCAAATCGTGCAGAACCGTGAGGCGTTCAGCTTTTTTGATGCCATTGTGGGCGGGGGTGACGGCATCTTGTACGAAACAGCAGGGGCGCTCGGGCAGGGAGAGCGCATTTTTATCACGGCAAAACTTCCTGATTATATCAGGGTCGGAAATGGGGATGACGTGACTGAAAAGTACATTTTCCTGACTACCTCGCACGACGGGAGCGGAAGCATCACAGCGGCTTTTACGCCCATCCGCATCGTATGCCAAAATACCCTTAACGCTTCGCTTAGAAATATGAGTAACGTGGTGCGCATCCGCCATACCTCGGGAGCAAAACAGCGCCTTGATGATGCCCATAAAGTAATGGGGCTGGCGGACAGACTGAGCAGTCAGTTAGAAGGTATTTTCAATGAGTGGGCTAAAGTGAAGGTAACAGATACGCAGGTTAAGAAATTGATTCAATTGACATTATGTCCCAATACCGAAACACTCGCTTTAATTAAAAAAGGGGCTGATGATGAAGTTTCCACCGTGTTTAGAAATACAGTAGATGATGCTTTTGCGTACGCCATGGCAAGCGAATCCCAGCAGATGGAAACCACTAAAGGCACTCTTTTCGGGGCTTATAACGCGGTGACAGGCTACTATCAGAATGTGCGCAAATACAAGGACAGCGAAGCCAAACTGCAGTCCATTGTGATGGGAGGTACAGCGCAGGGAAAAGCCCAAAAGGCGTTTGAACTCTGCACCGCTTTTAAGGCAGATGGCGCAGAAATCCTTAACCTGAATTAGCAAGGCATATAACCAAAGGCTGTTGCAAAGCGTGACAGTCTTAAAATCAGGTTTTAATGATGTGGACAGCAGGGCAGGCATCTGCACAATTTAATAACATAAAAGCGCAGGAATTATGGCAGGGAACGACCCAAACAATTTTGAGTTTATACTGTATCTCTATAATGAATTTGTCAGCAAACACCGCAGTATAGGAAAGGAAGCCCGAGTGTATTGGTATATTTTGGACATGTACGCAGAATTGGGGCTTTCAAAAAAAAGCCAGGAATCCGAAAAAAAGTACGCCCAAAAGCTTATCGCCATCATCAGGGAAGCGGTAATGAACTGGAACACCCATCTGCTTATTTTAAAAGGGGAAGAGGGGGAAAAGGAATATCAGGAAAACATGGCAATCTACATCGAACGCCTCTACAGGTTAGGGCATGATGAGCAGGGCGTCATGGAACTCGTCATTAAAAAATTAAAATTAAATTATGGAAACGACAACTAATTTTTTCAATCAGATAGCGCAGTTGCAGATCATAGGCGATTTGCACATTACTATTGCCAAGGGAGCAGAAGACAGGCTTATTGTGCTTGTCATGCTTCAAAACGAAGAGTGCGGAGACAATGCCAAACACTGCATACCGCCATTAAACCTACGAGGAACAGCCGAAGAACTCGACAGCGGTTTTTTTGAGAATATAACAGCGCCCATTGAGTCGGCTTCGGGTCTAATGGTTGACATGGAAGGCTATATGAAACGGCTTGAAGATACCAAAAAGCAGTCGGCTATGGAAAAAGAGAAAGACGACAAGCAGAAAAAAGAGCAGGAAGCGAAAGACAAAAAGTTTGCTGACGCCATGGTAAAGGCGGATGAACTTGAAAAAGAAGGGAAATTCCGTGAGGCATGGATAAAAGTGCCCGAAATACATGAGTTTCCCCTAAAGGCGGAAGAAATACGAAGACGCAAATCCGAACTGTCGGCAAAATTTGCGCCCGATCTGTTCGGCAGTACAACAGAAACCGCAAAACCCGAACCGTCCCGAGAGGCTCTTTTTCCCGAGTATGCTTATGATAGTAGTGATGCACAGGAGCGTGAAACGGACGAAGAATTTGATGCAGAGGATATGGAAAACTGGGAAGACGAGAACCAAGAGGAACGATACTAATCTAAAATACAAATCATGTTATTAGCGACACAATTACAGCGGGTTTTTATACTCAGGGACAAAGGGCAGGAAATAAGACTTTCCGACCCCGAACCACGATGGAGCACCGAAGCGGTACTGAATTTTTATGCCCCGACCTATCCGATACTGACCACCGCCAAAATATCAGCCCCCGCCATCAGGGACGATGCGGTCGAGTACCGATTTGAAACGGTAATGGGAACAAAAGGCTAACCAAAATTTAAAGCCATGAATTATGCAACAGACAATCATATCGGGAACAGTGCAACTGCCCGAGCGAAAAAGACAAAAACAGCTTCACGCACAGCTCGCAGGGTTTATGCACTCGATGCAGAGACCCAAGGACGCGGGCGAGGTACAGAAAGACAAACGCAGGTCAGTTCCTGCGGGGATGCTACCGATGGTTTTCTAAAGGTCTCATTTCTGCCCAGACTGCAAGAGAATAAAACGCTACAGGCTGGTCAGGATATTTCCAAAATGGAAAGCGATTTTTACAGCTCTCTTGACCGTCTTGCAAAGCATTACCACATTTTGCCGATGCCTACCTCTCATTTTGAATATCCTTATAATACGGCATTGGCTGTATGGGGTTTGGAAGAGAAACTTAAAAAAAGTGTGGGGAACTTTTCCGAACTGAGGTTATTAAAGGACAGCGGTAAAACCTATCTGCTCAGCGAGGAAAAACACAATACAGGCACAATGCTGTACTACATCCCCATTGAACCTATTTATCAGATGCTCAAAGACCCCAAATACAAAAAAAATGCGCACCTGCTTTTATCGGTCTGCTCGTATCTGTATCATAGTGCGGATGTACCGTATTACAGACAGCAGGGCAGTTATTTGTACTGGCTCTATGAAATGCACAGGGAATGGACAGAACAGGACGAGGACAGGGAAGAAAACGAAAGATATGTGCGGGAGTTTGATAAGGCAGAACTTATCGGGGAATTTATCGAAAAGAAGATTTTCAACCCCATAAATTTAGCCGTGTTCGAAGAGCGTTTAAAAGGTTTTAAAAGCCGTGATGGCTTTGACAATCAGTGTTTGGATACAGCGGAAAAAGCTTTTGCCTTATTTACCGATTATCCTAATGAGAGCATTTTTCGAAATGCACCAACACATGACGAGGAGGAAGACGAAGACACGGAAAGTGAGAGTATCGGGATGGAAAAGTACATTTCCTTTATTTCCGACACCAAAGGATGGCTTTATGAAAGCATAGAGGAGAGCATCAACAACGAATTTAACGAGTACGGGACAATGGACGAACCGACGATCTTAAAATGCTTTGACGGAGAAGAACTGACCCAAAACAGCCTTGATTTTGAAAGCCGACTGTTTGCCCTTTTGGACGATATGTGCGCTTTACTTTATAACTATAAATACCACTAAAATGAATAATACAATCGATATAACCGAAGATTTCGGGACGCTCTACCATCCGAAATCCGCCCTTGTTTTCTATGAAAGTAAAGGTTTAGATAAAGAAGTATATGTAGAGCATTTTGATATGGATAGAAACGGCACACCTATCAATGCGCATCCGATCACAGAGCGTGAAGCGGAAGCACTCGCAAAGGCGCTGACAACGGAAAAGCAGAAGCAGACCGCCTTTTTGAAATCGGGCGGGATTCTGCCTACCACTATCCTGCACATCAATCCGAGCAGGGACAAAGGCGCTGTGCTATGGTACACCAAATCCCAAAAAAGACCGCTTTATTTTATAGACGGTTTAGGGATTCCAAGCGGAACAGCTTATATACCGCCTATGGTCTGGCAGGCGGACAAAAACAGCCTGCGGGTATTTGCCCTTTCCACAAGCAGGAGACCCACGGAAAAAACACCGTTGTACTATGCGCCATTTTTTAACATTTATGAAGACGGCAGGGTGTGTATGGGGTCAGTAAGTATTGATATAAAAGAATCTGCCTGCGTTGAGGAATTTACAAGGGCGTGGGAGGATTATTTCTTCAACAGCTACTTCAGCCACCTTTTGGGAGATAACAGCCCTGTAAAGGGCAACTGCGTGAGCCTTTGGAAAGACCTTGTTGTATCAGGCAGAATCTTTCCAAAGGAAGCATTGAAAAGCAGTAACAAAACACTTAAAAACCTATTGTTATGAAAATCGAAAAACCAAAAATGCATTTTACGGATAATTATCTGATAAGTCCCACAAACCCCATTACAGTAAATGTAATAGGGGCAGGCGGTACAGGCTCAAAGGTGCTCACCGCCCTTATGGAAATGAACCACAGCCTTACAGCGCTCGGGCATGCAGGGCTTTCGGTACGCCTTTGGGATGATGATATTATCACAAATGCCAACCTTGGCAGACAGCGTTTTGCACACAGCGAAATAGGACTTTATAAATCCGTCGCCCTTATCAATCGGGCAAACCGTTTTACGGGTACAAACTGGAAAGCGGAAACCGTAAAATTTGAGAGGGACAGTTTTGGAAAACTTCCCAGTAATGCCAAGGCAACTATTTATATCACATGCACGGACAGCGTGAAGTCACGATTTGACATTGCCGAAATATTAAAATACAGCAATCAATGGCATCACAGGGACGACCCCAAATACTGGATGGATTTTGGCAACAGCCAGTACACGGGACAGGTTATACTCTCCACAGTCGGGGAGATCCCACAGCCCAAGTCAGAAAAGTTTGAAACCGTGGAGAGCCTGCCGTTTGTCACCGAGGAATTTGGTGAGCTTTTTAAGGAATCGGAAACCGCTGACGACACCCCAAGCTGTTCGCTTGCCGAGGCGCTTGAAAAACAGGACTTGTTTATTAATTCCGCATTGGCGCAGATGGGATGCTCGCTTTTGTGGAATCTGTTTCGAGAGGGCATAACGACAAACAGGGGATTTTTTCTTAATTTGAAAGATTTCCGATCACAGCCCATTCCGGTATAAGCCCGAAATCGGGCGGCAAAAAGACACTCCTTCCTCTCGGGCGGAGCATCTTTTTGCGTTTTATCGGTACAGCCACTCTGTCCAAATACAGTACCTCGCAATTTGATCAGAGAGGCTGGTTTTTTTTAAGGGATATTGGGTATCCCTTTTCTTGTTTTTGGGCGGGCTTCTTTTCTTTCCGTCAGCGGTCAAAGAAAAGAAGCAAAAGAAGACCGCCTTTTTTTATGGCTTTTATTTTAATTGTACAATAGGCTCTTTTTTCCAGCGGGAAAAGCCTTTGAAAAGATACGCTATGTTTTCAAATTCTATAAAGGCAATAAACTCTGCCATGCACTTCATTTTAAATCCCCTGAAATGCTGAAAATCCTTTAGCGGTATATCGGCAAGATCTCCAATAGTTCTGATCTCTAAAGTTTCAAGTACACCTTGGAGTCTTTTACTGAAAGGAAAAGTACTGTTTAAGAGCAGTTTCTGTCGGTCTTTTTGTGTTTTTTCTTTTTTGATTTCAGCGGGGGTTGGATTTAATTCGCGTTTTAATTCCTGCAGTTTGGCTATGTAGTGGTCAATTTCTGAAAGCAGCTCGGTTACGGCCTTTACTTTATCGTAGCTTCTCTCATAAAGCTCGTTTACATATTCGGTAGTAACTCTATAGTTTTCCGCCACCTCCCTCAGGGACATCTTTTCTATCAAGAGTTTCTGAAGTACATCATATTCTTTTTTAGAAAGTACTTTTCTGGACATTTCAAGATAAAAGCTGTTGGTGCGGTCGATAACATTTTGCATAACAATACAAGTTAAATCCTTATTGCCAAAATAGGTTTTGGCTCTTGCAGTTCAATGCTAAGATACTAACGTTAATTGAGTTATGCAATGTATTTGCAGGAAAGGCTTAAGCTCAGGAAACAAAACAGCCCAAAGCAATGCTTCGGACTGTAATACTTTTTAATTTCTAATTTTTTAATAGTTATTAAAATTTAAGGTGCATACTGTTTATCACCTTGGCTTTTACCAGATCTGAATTTTTAATCTTGAGTGTCTGGAGTCTCCCTCCGTTTTTCTCAAAAATCTCAATTAGAAGCAGTTTGTCATCCGCTATTGTAAACTGGTCCAAGAGAAACACATTCTGGTCTGTGACTTTTCCGGGAACCTCATCGATCATTTTATAAGTGCGCAGCGGCACAATTTGCCTTTGCTGGGATGCTGTGCGTCTGGCCGTTTTTTTATCCACCACCTTGAAACTCATAAAATCAATACTGAAAGGAACATTGGTGCTGTTTTCAAGCTGCGTATGGAAGTAATACTTGCCGTTGTGGATATAGACGCCCTTTAAACTGAACTGAATGCCGAAACTCTCCGATGCAATATGCTTTACGATTCGCTTGTTGTTTTTGTAAATAGTTTCCAAGATCAAACCTGCCAGTGAGGGCGGTGTTTTTTCAAGCTCCTCAAAAAGAACATCACTTGCACTGACTTTGTCGAAGTTCTTCTGCATCGCCATAAGATCATAGCTCAGATTTGGCGGTAAGGAGCTGTACTGCACATTAAAACTGTAAAAACGGCCGTCATCGGTAATCACTGAAAAGTTGGTTTCTTCCTCAAAATCCCTGACTGCTGCCTTGACACGCAGGACATTTTCTGCATCCTCGGCCTTTGAGGCAATCAGGTAGTCGCTTCCCAGATCCACGTATCGGATAGCGGACGGGAAAATAAGATGGGAAGTTTTGTCATAAGTAACCTGCATATGGTACGGCGGTATCGTTCCTAAATCAAGGGTCGTGGCTTCGTTTTCCTGCGCAGATGCGGCTAATGAATATGTTATTAAAAGGGCTGTTGCCCAAAATAGTTTAAATTGATTTTTCATAATTAATTTATTTTAGATTGCTGTTGTTTTTTGGAAACCAGATACACCTGATGTCCTGCTTTTAGGGTCACTTTAGGCGTCCTCACTTTTTTGGCGAAATATCCCGAGATGCCCTGAACCACCCCGCGGCTCAGGTCAGCGGCCACCTGCTGTCCTGCAGACTCGGTCATCATAAGGCTCGTGCCGGACTGTTGGCTCATGTTGCCCGCCATTTCAGTCAGGGCACTTCTTTCGGCAGAATAAGGAACAGCCATTCCCTGCTGGCCGTCAAGGTCATAAATAGTAATGTCTATCGGAATAATGGAGCCCTCCAGTTCGATGGAAGTGACTTTCAACTGCAGGCGGCCTGCCTGTATCTTCGCATTTGCTGTCACTATTGTGCCCGCTGCTATGATACGACCTGAAATCCTTGCAGGTTCTACAAGACGAAGGGAAACACCTGCCTCGCCAATAATAGTTTGTGTTTGGTGCACGCAGGCCCTGATACTGTTTTTTGGCTGAAGCGTTTCTTCCATTGAACCTACAGAATTAAACCCTCTGCCCGTGTTCCACTTTGCAATAAAAGTGCTATCTGACGGAGGTTGATACAGCGAGGAGACTTTGCTTTTTTTTGCAGGAACCAGTGCCGAAAAATTCTTCTCTTCTGATTCCGACTTTGCTACTGTCGTGTTCTTGCCTGCAGGCTCGACAGGAGCGGAGCCTGAGGGAAGGTATTTGGCGGCCATCTGATAGGATTTTTCCATAAGTGCCAGCTGGTCATCAACCGTGGCAGCTTTGGGAATTTCCTTTTGCGCGAGTTCCTGTTTCAGTTCCTCGAGCTGCCTACGCAGTTCCTTGGATTCTCCGTTGTCCTGCTGATAGAAGGAACCCAGCGTGCTTTGTGCAGTTCGGTAAGTGTTCAGCGCCGGATTGTTAGTTCCTTCCTCGTCATCGGGCAGTGATTGTTTCTGCTCATCGTTATCCTCATTCCAGTAATCGGACAGCGTGGTTAAAGCGTTCTTTTTTTGCTCTTCTTTGTCTTCGAGTATTTCCTGCTCATATGCTTTCTCTTTGTCTGCCTGCAGTACCGATCCGCTTGCCTGTGGCACGCTGTCGTTCAGACCAATGCTTTCGATCTGCTTTTTATCCATCGACGGCTTAAAGATCAAATACATACAACCAATACATACAATTCCCATCAGTGTAAAAATCAGCGGTTTTTTAATACGCTCTACAGTTGTCTTTTTTTCATTAGGCAGAAACGAGGAACTGTTTTGGAGAGCCTCTTCTGAGAGAAGGCTGACCTTTTTTTTATTTTCTTTCATAATCCTATTTTTTTTTAATTGGCTTGAGGGAGTCCTGTAGGGACGCCGGACTTTCTTTCCCTGCCGAGGCAGGGCTTTCGATACGTTCTATAGCTATATTATTTCTTGCGTATGCCGTATCACGGCATACGTTCAAAATGACAACTGCGGTCAGTAGCACGTATGCTACAAAAAAGTACAGTATCACCTGATGTTGCCTTTTTATTGGCATTGCTTCCCAATTCTTGTCAAGCGCTTCCAGCCACTGATCTATATTTGCTCTTAATTTATTCATAACCTTGCTATTTTGTTCTCAAAGCTTAAAACGCTTTGGGCATTTATCTGTTTTTTGGTGCTGTTCATCATTGACCAAGGCGACTGCCTGCGACGCGCTGGGCGCAGATACAACAGACAGATTTGTCAGTTCCGTTTTTTTTAGCAGCTGCCCAAATTGGTCTTTCCGTGCAATCTCCATTCTGTTGAGGGAAAATTTGCCATCCAGGTATTTTACCAGCATAATGCATCGTACACTTGGCTTGTCTTCACCCGACCATTGCAGGTAGGCTGTCAGCAGCAAATCCTCTTTAGGTAAACTGTCTTTTCCATTTTTGCAGTTTTCAAGGTACTCGCTGATGCTGTCTTTTAACTTTCCTCCGTACGCACCCTGCGTATGGAAATAGCCGTTAAATCCTTTTTCAGTCAGGATTCTCGCAAATGTGTCTAAATCTAATAATGCTTCCATAAGATTTTTTTAGCGTTCGATGACTTCTATATCCCTGTTTTCAACCACCGCAAACTTTTCAATATTAAAGCCCTGCGGATTATTGTCCGAGCGCACCGAGTTTACCAGAAGGCAGGATGTAACCAGACTGCGTCTGGTTACATTACTCGAGCGTATGATAATCTGCCTTGCATAGCTCCGCACCACATACGGGTAAGTCTCGAAATTGCAGACCACGCTGTCCATTTCGATACGCTGCTGTACATTGCCTGATATAATCCGGTTGTAATAACCCTTTTCCAAAAGGTCCTTGTAGTAATTAAAAGCACTTTTATCGGCAAGGCTAAATGCCCTTTTCATATTGCTTTCAATGGCATTTTTGTCGGGCGCCAGGGTAAAGAACAGCTCGTGAAAACGCCTTACGTGCTCTCGGGCTTCCACAGGACGGTTGATCGAGGCGTCCTGTGCCAGAGCGAGCATGAGCGATTTGCCATTGTCCAACACATAAATTTTCTGGCGCTGCAGCTCGGCGAAACCATACGATCTCCAAAGTGCGTATCCGGTCACTAATGCACAGAGCACGGCAAATACAATGGCATACAGCCTGATTTGCTGAAAACTGTTTTCTATATTTCTGAGAGTTTTAAATTCCATTTTAGTGAATGTTTTTTGATTACTTATTGACCAGCCTTCCGGCAATGTTGCCTGCGGCCGAACCAGCGCCTGCGCCTGCTATATTTCCGGATTTCATGGCAGTCTGGTGGATGTTGCGTGAAAAATTTCCTGCGCCGCCTGCTTGGATAATCCAGCCTGTCACAGTTGGAATGGTAAAATAGCCCACTATACCGATAATCATAAAAATGATGTATACGGTGTTTGAGGTGTCAGGAATGAAAGCAGGATCGGCAAGCATTTCGATGTCCCTTTCAATAATCAGCGACTGAATCCTCGCCAGCATTGAGCTGAAAAGATCTGCAACCGGAAGCCACAAATACACGCTGACATACCTGGTGATCCATTGCGTGAGTGTAGATTCAAAGCCATCCCAGACCGATATGGCAAATGCAATAGGCCCAAGAATAGACAGAACGATTAGAAAAAATGTCCGTATGGTATCAATAACCAGAGCTGCGGACTGAAACAGTATTTCGAGCAGGTTCCGAAACCATTCTTTTATTATTTTCTCTATCTGATAGGTCTGCCTGTCCATATACATTCCAGCCATAGTCCCTATGTCTGAAGGCGACCAGCCCAGCTCGTCCAGTTTTTTGTCGAACTCCTCGTCCGATACCATATATGCCGTTTCTGGATTGCGGATCATCGCCTCATGCTCAAGCAGGTCCTTTTTTGCCTGAAGATCGTTCAAATCCAATACCTCATTTTCCAGAATGCTGTGCGTTCCCTGAACTATTGGGCTTAATACGGCATTGATTGTGCCCAGTACAATCGTCGGGAAAAACATGATGCAGAAACCCACTGCAAAAGGGCGCAGAAGCGGGTAGGCATCAATAGGTTCAGCCCGGCTGAGTGCCTGCCAGACTTTCAAGGCCACAAAAAACAGCGCCCCGAGTCCTGCCAGTCCTTTGGCCACTGCCGCCATATCGGCGGACAGTGGCAGCATCTCATCATACAGCGAGCGAAGGACCTTGTGAAGATTATTGAATTCCATATTACCAATATTTTTGGTCTGGGGTGCCGTAAAGCTCAAGAACCCTTTTGGTGCTGTTCTGCTTTTTAGCTCGCAGGATACTCACCGATATATTCTTATTGGTGTAGTAGCGCACCAGGCTGTGGTATTCTTTTACCTCTTTGTATACACGGTCGATAATGTCCATTCGCTCCTTATCACTGAGTGACAGGCTCGAGGAGGTGACAATCTGCTTGAGTTCTTTCAAAAGCTCGGTACTCTCTCCCAGCAGCGCCGAATATCCCTTGGCAATGGCGGTGAGTTCTCTTGCCGAAAAGTTTGGATCATTAAGCATCCTTCCGAAATTTTGCACATACATTTCCGATACATCACCCACCAAAAGGACCGTCTGCTGTACCTTGCGGGCATCTTTTACCAGATTGTTAATCGCCTGTAGCTTATCGTAATATTCTTTGCCCTGCTTGTATACCTTTTCGACTTCCTTGAAATTTTTAACCACATTGCTGACTGTTGAGGAAGTCTGGATGATTTCATTGGCGCTGTTGAGAATGCCCGAAGCAAGATTGGCCGGGTCGGTCACTACAAACTGCGCTTTTGCTGGCGGTGCCGAGGCAAGCATAATTGCCGCAGACACCATGAATAGTATTTTTTTCATTGTTATAAGTTTTAAATTATTGTTGATTTTTAATTTTCCTGCTCGCGGCGCCTTATGGCAATCTGCTTGATGGCGAGTTCTACATTGCCGCCAAGTCCCGAGGCACGCTGCATCACTTCCATTTTTTCTGTTTCCTCGGTGGTGTAAGCGTAATACTCTTCGAGGCTTACTTCTGTGGCATAGACCGCCGAGTGTGTTCCCCCAAGTCCGATCCACACTTCCTTGTAAAGACGTGATGGATCGTTGTTCATATTAATGGAAAGCACCTGCGCCTTTTCCTTATCGGTCAGCCCAAGCATGGCCTGGATATCATCAAACTTGTTCATGTATTTGCGTTGATCCAGAAGGATCTTGCAGTCTGAATTGTTGATGATACTTTCCTTGACAATGGGCGACTGGATGATGTCATCTACTTCCTGAGTGACCACAATGGCCTCTCCAAAGAACTTTCTAACAGTCTTAAATAAATACTTTATATAATTTGCCATACCTTCCTTAGCAATAGCTTTCCAGGCCTCTTCAATCAGTATCAGTTTACGGACTCCTTTAAGCCTTCGCATCTTGTTGATAAACACTTCCATAATGATGATCGTCACGATTGGAAATAAGATTTTATGGTCTTTGATTGCATCAATTTCAAACACGATAAAGCGTTTGGAAAGCAGGTCCAGCTGTTTGTCGGAATTCAGCAGGTAATCATACTCGCCGCCTTTGTAATAAGGCTCTAGGACGTTCAGAAAATTGGCAATGTCAAAGTCTTTTTCCCTAACCTGTTTTTTCATCAGTATTTTTCGGTAATCGACCTGAACGTACTCGTAGAAGCCATTGAAAGACGGATAGGTATCTTCTAGCTTTATCTTTTCGATATAACCGCTCACGGCATTGGAAAGTGCCACTTCCTCGGAGCGGGTTGGAGGTTCATCATCGCGTTTCCATAAGGTCAATATCAGTGTTTTTATGCTTTCTCTTTTTTCAATGTCGAAGATCCCGTCGTCGGTATAGAAAGGGTTAAAGGCAATAGGATTGTCCTCGGTATAGGTAAAATACACGCCGTCTTCACCTTTGGTTTTCCCTTTTATAAGCTCGCACAATCCCTGGTAGGAGTTTCCAGTATCCACCAGCAGGACGTGAGCGCCCTGCTCATAATACTGTCTGACCATATGGTTGGTAAAAAAAGACTTGCCGCTTCCCGATGGGCCGAGTATGAACTTGTTGCGGTTGGTAATGATGCCGCGCTTCATCGGCAGGTCCGAAATATCAAGATGGATGGGTTTACCCGTCAGCCTGTCCGCCATCTTGATACCGAATGGTGATGTGGAATTATGGTAATTGGTTTCCTGGGTGAAGAAGCACAATGCCGGCTCAATGAATGTGTAAAAGCTTTCCTCGCTCGGAAAATCTCCCGAGTTGCCGGGCATTCCTGCCCAATACAAGGCTGCTGTGTCGATAGTATTGTGCCTTGGTTTACATTCCATAAGGGCCAGAGCGCTTCCGCAGTCATTTTTTAGCTGTTTGAGTTCTGATGGGGCATCCGACCATGCCATGATATTGAAGTGTGCCCTTACAGAGGACAGCCCAAAAGAGTGCGCCTCATTCAGATAGCGTTCTATCCATTCTTTGTTGATCTGGTTGGCACGGCTGTAGCGTGCCAGCGAGTGCATGTTCCGGGCCGACTTTTCAAACTTCTGCAGGTTCTCCTCACTGTTGTCCAAAAACAGATACTGGTTGTAGATGTGGTTGCAGCTGAGCAGCAGTCCCACAGGAGCGGCAAAGGAGAGTCGGCAGTCGCTGCGGTCGGTGGACAGTTTTTCATATCGCGTATCAGCCGATACCGATGAGGGGAGGTCGTCGGTGTCTGAAAGGGTATGCAGGCAGAGCCTTTTGTTTCCGACCCGCACCTCTTCGCTGCCAAGCGCAATATCCTGCAGAGGTGTTCCGGTTTCCTTTGAAAGGGTCAGGTATTGTTCGAGCAGTCCTTGTTTGCCTTCGCATCCAATAATGTCTTCTTCACTCATGCGGCTGATTTTGATAAATCCGCAGTCGTTTATAATGCGCTCAAACTGCGCCACGGCTTCCATAAATCGATGCACGGTTTCCTTATCCCTTATTTCTTTAGGTATGAGTGCTCCTTTGCACAATGAGGAGAAATTGCTCTGCATTCGCATACGTTCTTTAGTAGTCTTGGTCAGGAACAGGTAACAATAATGGTTCAGAAACGGACGCTCATTAAAGTGCCGCTGATAGGATCTGGCCAGAAAACTCTGGTCATCCTTATCCATTTCAGGATCATAATTCTCCCTGATGTACCAGTCCTGTTTATGGACGACCGTAAAATCCGGCAGGGTCTTAATGGCCTTATGCCAGGCAGAATGAATGGCTTCATATTCGGGCGAAGCCACCGTGAAGAGTTCCGGCAGATGGACTTCAAAGCAGGCTGTCATATCCGCATCTTTGGAAAGGATGCAGTTGTTCTCTACTGCCAGCAGCGGAAATCTGCTTTCCAGTGTTGCGGTCTTGGCTGTGTTTCTCATACGGTGCTGGATTTAGGAGTTAATCTTAAGCAGCGTCGTACAGGCTTGCGGCAGATGATGTAACGGGGATGTCTTTTTTTTGCCCCGATTTTCATCAGCCCGTGCTCGCCGTACTTTCTGTTCAGTGAGAAAGTCTGCCAGACAATCAGCGAGGCGCCGCCCGCGCCGAGAAAAAGACAGATATAGGAACTGATTCCGGCCATGTAAAGTATCATGACCAGGATGAGTATTCCCAGAAGCCCGCCT
>Ga0160437_1000211_pt1 | contig 32725 bp, 30 predicted proteins | sample HID1975I_E0MG_FD_108227 | JGI IMG/M metagenome (GOLD analysis project Ga0160437, IMG submission 108227) | Enriched soil microbial communities from UW Madison campus, WI, USA - HID1975I_E0 MG | ecosystem: Environmental > Terrestrial > Soil > Unclassified | place: USA: Madison, Wisconsin... | reverse complement strand
CGATCGTCACGCACGGGCCGCCGAGCCAGATCGACCAGATCCACGCCCAGCTCGAACGCCTGGTGCCGGTGCACAAGGTGGTCGACCTCACCGAGGTAGGCCCTCACGTCGCCCGCGAACTGGCGCTCATCAAGGTGGCGGGCCTGGGCGAGAAGCGCGTCGAGGCGCTGCGCCTGGCCGACATCTTCCGCGCCAAGGCGGTGGACACCACCACCGGCAGCTTCATCTTCGAACTGACCGGCGCGCCGGACAAGATCGATACGTTCGTGCAGCTGATGCGCGACCTCGGCCTCGTCGAAGTCGGCCGTACCGGCATCGTCGCGATGATCCGCGGGCCGCACGAGGCTTAACCCATATCCTCCGGCCAGAAACCGGAACCAACCGACCATGCGCCACCGGCGCAAATCAATTAGGCCCCGCCTCACGGGGACGGGCCGTCGAAAGGGTAGTACAATGAAGGTCTATTACGACGCCGATTGCGACATCAACCTGATCACCGAAAAGAAGGTCGCGATCCTCGGCTACGGCAGCCAGGGTCATGCCCACGCGCAGAACCTGCGCGACTCGGGCGTCAAGGAAGTGGCCATCGCGCTTCGTCCCGGCTCGCCCTCTGCCAAGAAGGCCGAAGGCGCCGGCTTCAAGGTGCTGGCCAACGCCGCAGCGGCCGCATGGGCCGACGTGCTCATGATCCTGGCGCCCGACGAGCACCAGGCCGCGATCTACGCCGCCGACATCCATGAGAACATGAAGCCCGGTGCAGCGCTGGCCTTCGCCCATGGCCTCAACGTCCACTTCGGCCTGATCGAACCCCGCGCCGACATCGACGTGATCATGATCGCGCCGAAGGGCCCGGGCCACACCGTTCGCGGCGAATACGTCAAGGGCGGCGGCGTGCCCTGCCTCGTCGCGATCCACCAGGACGTGACCGGCAATGCGCAGGATGTGGCCCTGGCCTACGCCTCGGGCGTCGGCGGCGGCCGTTCGGGCATCATCGAGACCAACTTCCGCGAGGAATGCGAAACCGACCTGTTCGGTGAGCAGGCCGTGCTCTGCGGCGGCACCACCGCGCTGGTCCAGGCCGGCTTCGAAACGCTGGTGGAAGCCGGCTACGCACCGGAAATGGCCTACTTCGAATGCCTTCACGAACTGAAGCTGATCGTCGACCTGATGTATGAAGGCGGCATCGCCAACATGCGCTACTCGATCTCGAACACCGCCGAATACGGTGACATCAAGACCGGCCCGCGCATCATCACCGAAGAGACCAAGAAGGAAATGAAGCGCGTTCTGGAAGACATCCAGTCGGGCCGTTTCGTGAAGGACTTCGTGCTCGACAACCGCGCCGGCCAGCCGGAACTGAAGGCGTCGCGCATCGCCGCCAAGCGCCACCCGATCGAGGAAACCGGCTCGAAGCTGCGCGCCATGATGCCCTGGATCGGCGCCAACGCCCTGGTCGACAAGGCGAAGAACTAAGCCTTGAGGTTCAAGGCAGAGAACTGATTTCTCTTACGCATTTCGCGTTTGACGAAGGTTCGGAGGCGGCGCAGAAATGCGCCGCCTCTTCTTTTTCGGGAGCATACCCAATGCGCCGCATCCATATCCCCCTCGTCCTCGCCGCCGCAGCCGCTCTCGCGGCCCCCGTCATCGCCCAGCCGGGCCCCGGCGGCCCGGGCGGCGGCCGCGAACGGATGGAAATGCTCCACGGCGCCGGCGCACCCACGGACGTCAAGGCGGGCACTTACGCCGTCGAGCCTGCCCACACCCAGGTCACCTTCAGCGTCTCCCACATGGGAATCTCGCCTTTCGCGGGCACATTCTCCGGCGCCAGCGGCTCGATGACGCTCGACCCCAAGAACCTTGCCGCCACCAAGCTCAACGTCACTATCCCGGTCACTTCGGTCCAGACCACCAGCGACAAGTTGACTGAGGAACTGCGCAGCGCAGACTGGCTCGACGCCGCCAAGTTCCCCACCGCGACGTTCGTCGCCACTTCGGTCACGCCGCGCGGTCCTGATGCCGTCGCGATCGACGGTACCCTCACGCTCCACGGCGTCAGCAAGTCGATCACCATCATGGCACGCTTCTTCGGCGCCGCGCAGAACCCGATGAGCAAGAAGGATTCGGTCGGCTTCCTGGCCCGCGCGATCATCAAGCGTTCGGACTTCGGCGTGACCAAGTACGTCCCGGTCGTCTCGGATGAGACCGTCCTCGTCATCAACGCCGCGTTCGAGAAGCAGTAACGCGGGCGTCATCGACCGTTCACGGCGGATGGGCCATAGTCGCGGGATCAGACACCCCGAAAGGAGACCGGCATGAAGGCCAGACTGTTCGCGACCATTGCCCCCGCCCTCACCCTTGCAGCCGCCCTTGCCGGCTGCACCGGCACAGGGAGCGACAATGTGGCCGATGCCAGCCCACCGCCGCCGTCGATGGAACCCAGCTGCGGTGCCGACCAGCTTGCCTCCTACGTGGGCCAGCCCGCGAGCGACGAAGTGATCGCCAAGATCACCGCGTGGCGCGGCGACAAGCCGATGCGCGTCCTGAAGCCCGGCATGGCCGTGACCATGGACTATCGGCCCGACCGCCTGAACGTCCAGGTGGATGAGAACGGCAAGATCAAGGGCTTCACCTGCACCTGACCCATACCAAGCGATATCTTGATCCGGGCGTCCCTGTCGGCCAAGTCTCTTTCTCGGCCGGACATCCTTGCCGAATTGAAACGGCCAGGATCTGAACAGGGACGCCCGATGAGCGAAGCAGACGAAATCGACCGCGAGGACGGCCTTACCCGTGTCGAGGCCTTTTCCGACGGCGTCATCGCCATCATCATCACCATCATGGTGCTGGAGCTGAAGACACCGGTCACCGAGGGCCTCGGCGCGCTCTGGTCGCTCTGGCCGATCTTCATCGCCTATGTGCTGAGTTATGCCTACGTCGCGATCTACTGGGTGAACCACCATCGCCTGCTCGGCCATGCGCGGCGGGTGACCAGCGGACTGCTCTGGTCCAACATGCTGCTGCTCTTCACCCTGTCGCTCATCCCCTTCTCCACCGCCTACCTGGGAGAGCATCACTTCAGCCGCGAGGCCACGCTGCTCTATCTGGTGACGATGCTGACCCCGGCCCTTGCCTATATCCTGCTCCAGGGCCGGATCGCGGCGACCGGCGCGCAAAACGTGGCGAGCCGGCGCTATCACAAGGCCTCGCATCGCAAGGGCATCGCCGCCTCGGTGGTCTATGCGCTCGGCCTTCCGCTGACATTTCTTTCCCCCTGGCTCGGCATCGCCTGCGCGGCGCTGGTCGCGGTGTTCTGGATGCTGCCCTGGAGCGTGCTCGACCGGCTGTTCCTCGACCGCCATCCGCCCGCCGGCTCCTGACCGCGACAGTTTGTTGCGCACCGGGATAGCTGCGCGCGGGATCGGCCGTGCCGCAAGCGGGCGCCCTTTTCGCTTTACTTCGGCGGCCCGAATGCCCATAGGCAGCGCCATGACCCTTCGTCTTGGCCTAACCCTGCGACTTATCCGCCCTTGGGCGTGAGGTGACGCGTCGGTCCTGCGGCGCGCTCGGCGCTCAAGGGGACCTGCAAAGACCGGCCAAACGCAGGCCGGCAAGACGCAAGCAGGCTAGCCAATGGCAACAAGCCAGCGACACGAAGATCATTTCCGAGCGAGATTACCCATGACCATGCTGAAAGACCCTTCGGTCAAGTACCGTCCCTTCCCGCAGATCGACCTGCCGAACCGCCAGTGGCCCTCGCAGGTCATCACCAAGGCGCCGCGCTGGCTCTCGACCGACTTGCGTGACGGCAACCAGGCGCTGATCGACCCGATGGGCGCGGAAAAGAAGAACCGCTTCTTCGACCTGCTGGTCAAGGTCGGCCTGAAGGAGATCGAAGTCGGCTTCCCCAGCGCGGGCGCGACCGAGTTCGATTTCATCAACGGACTCGTCAGGAACGACCGCATTCCCGAAGACGTGCTGGTCCAGGTGCTGACCCAGTCGCGCGAAGACCTGATCACCCGCTCGTTCGAGAGCCTGGAAGGCGTTCACGCCGCGATCGTCCACCTCTACAACGCCGTCTCGCCGCTGTGGCGCACGGTGGTGTTCGGCATGGAAAAGCACGAGATCCGCGGCATCGCTGAAAACGGCGCCAAGATCATGCGCGACCAGGCGGCGAAGTATCCCGGCACCCAGTGGCAATTCGAATACTCGCCCGAGACGTTCTCCACCGCCGAACTCGATTTCTCGATCGAGTGCTGCGAGGCGGTGATGGAGATTCTCCAGCCGACGCCGGAAAACCCGATCATCCTCAACCTGCCGGCGACGGTCGAGGCGGCGACGCCCAACGTCTATGCCGACCAGATCGAGTATTTCTGCCGCAACCTGCCGAACCGCGAATCGGCCGTGATCTCGCTGCACACCCATAACGACCGCGGCACCGGCGTGGCTGCCGCCGAACTGGGCCTCATGGCCGGCGCCGACCGCGTCGAGGGCTGCCTGTTCGGCAATGGCGAGCGCACCGGCAACTGCTGCCTCGTCACCGTGGCGATGAACATGTACACGCAGGGCGTGAACCCGCAGCTGGACTTCTCGGACATCGACGAAGTGATCCAGACGGTGGAATACTGCAACCAGCTCAAGGTCGCGGAACGCCATCCCTACGGCGGCGAACTGGTGTTCACCGCCTTCTCGGGCAGCCATCAGGACGCCATCAAGAAGGGCTTCGCGGCGCAGGAAAAGCGCAACGACGAGATCTGGGCCGTGCCTTACCTGCCGATCGACCCGGCTGATCTCGGCCGCGACTACGAAGCGGTGATCCGCGTCAACTCGCAGTCCGGCAAGGGCGGTTTCGCCTGGGTTATCGAGCAGGACCAGGGCCTCAAGCTGCCCAAGCGCATGCAGGCGCACTTCTCGAAGCACGTCCAGGAACTGGCCGACGAACTCGGCCGCGAACTCCAGGCCGCCGACATCTGGAACGTGTTCCGCAAGGCCTATCGCATCGACGATCCGCAGCACTTCCAACTGATCGACTGGGAAGAAGCCAAGGCCGCCGACGGCACCCGCGTCTTCGCCGGCAAGATCGGCGTCGACGGCAAGGAGCAGTCGGTATCCGGTCGCGGCAACGGCCTGATCTCCTCGGTCACCGCGACTTTGGCGGAAAGCTTCGGCGTGACCCTCGACGTGCGCGACTATGCCGAGCATTCGATGGGCAAGAGCACTGACGCCCGCGCCGCCGCTTATGTCGAATGCGTGACGCCCGATGGGCGCGTGATCTGGGGTGTCGGCATCGACGAGGACGTGGCGACCGCCAGTGTCCGCGCCGTGCTGAGCGCTGCCAACACGGTGCGTGGCTGAGTATCCCTCCACGCTCCGGCCTTTTCGGCAATGCATTGAATTAAATGAGTTGAAATCGATTGAGGCGGGGGTCTGCAGGCTCCCGCCTCAGTCGTTATGTGCACAGGGAACGGAGCGAAACGACCGGCCATGGAGGTCGCACGGCTCATCTTGCGTACGCAAATTAACGATGAATTTTTAGGAACCGTTTAGAACCGTCGACAATTTTTTCCGGCAATTCTAACGAGAACCGGGATGCCTGAATGCAGATCTACCTCGCAACGTCCTTCATATTTCCGCGCTCGCTGCGATTGCGCATCTTTGCCATCTGCTTCCTCGCCACTCATCTTCCGCTGATCGGCTATTGCGCCTGGGGCCTGTCGACCGGGCGGATCGCCCTGTTCGAATTCGTCCTGCTGACCCTGGCGACGGTCCTGGGCACCGCCCTCGCCCTGTTCGGCATAGGGGCCCTGCTCGACCCGATCCATGCCCTGGCGGCCGCCCTGAATCCGAAGGAAGAGGACGGCGCACCGCTCCCTGAAGTTGGGGACGTGATCCAGACGCTTTACGCAGGCGTCCACCGCGCAGCCACCGCCACGCGCGCACAGATGGAAGACCTGAGCATCGCGGCATTGGAAGACCCCCTCACCGGGATCGCCAACCGTCGCGGCTTCCTGGAGCAGGTCCAGGCCCTGCCCCCCCACCAGCGCAAAGGCTGCCTGGCCATCGTCGACATCGACTTCTTCAAGCAAGTCAACGACCGGCTCGGCCATGACGAAGGCGACCGGGTGCTCTGCGCATTCGCGGATCGGCTCTCTTCACAGATACGCCGCGCCGACATGGTGGCTCGCTGGGGCGGTGAAGAGTTCGCCATCCTGTTCCACGAATGCATCGAGGACGAAGCGGACTGGACACTGGCCCGGCTCGCCGCCCGCATGCGCGAGGAGCCGATCGGCACCGTCGATGGGCGCCCCATCACCTTCTCCGCCGGCCTCTGCTGCTGGAACGACGAAGATATCGAGGCCGCGTTGCACTCTGCCGACGAGGCCCTTTATGAAGCCAAGCGCTCAGGCCGCGACCGGACCTGCCGCGCCGCCTCGGTGGCCGGGCAGGAAGTCGGCTCCTGACGCAGGACGGCCGGATCCGAAGGTCGGACTTCGGTTGATGAAACAAAAAAGGGCGGCCCGAGAGCCGCCCTTTTTCTTTATCGGTCCGTTTCCCGGGGCAATCAGTCGCCGGTCAGGATGCGATCGACCAGTTCCTTCACCGTCGGCGTGAAGCCGTTGGAATAGAACGGGTCCTGCTTGAACTTGTAGGCGGCATGGCCGGCAAACATCAGGTTTTCGTCGATCGGGCCGCCGTGAGCGATGTCCTGGAGCGTCTTCTGGATGCAGAAGCTGCGCGGATCGGCGAGACGGCCGGTGGTGTAGTCGTCATGGTCCTTCCACGAGGAGAAGCCGCAATGCGACAGGCAGCCCATGCAGTCGGCCTGGTCCTTGCGGATATCGTCGCGCTCGGCGGGATCGACGAAGATGATCGTGTCGTCGGGCGTGCGCAGGCCATCGGTGAAGCCCTGCGCCGACCATGAACGCGCACGGTCGAGATCCTTGGGCGCGACCCAGAAGTTCTTGCCCTTCACGCCGACGTCGAGACGCACGGTATGCTCGCCGGCCTCGACCTTCGAGTAGGGAATCTGGCGCTCCGAACGCGCCTCGAGATTGCGCAGGAACGGGTTGCGTACCGCCGAGGAATAGAACCCGGTCGGCGAGAAACGGTGCAGCAGCACGTCGCCCGGCTCGAGAGTGCGAAGGTGGTCCTTCCACGCCTGCGGGATCGGGCTTTCGTGCGTCAGCAGCGGACGCGTGCCGTACTGGAAGGCGATCGAGCCCAGTTCCGGATTGTCGATCCAGTTTTCCCAGTCGCGCAGGAACCAGACGCCGCCGGCCATGACGATCGGCACGGTGTCGGCAATGCCTTCCGCCCGCATGGTGTCGCGCAGCGCCTTGACGCGGGGATAGGGATCTTCCGGCTTGAGCGGATCTTCGGCATTCGACAGGCCGTTATGGCCGCCGGCGAGCCAGGGATCCTCATAGACCACCGCGCCCAGCAGATCGGGCACCTTGTGATAGGCGCGCTTCCACAGCGCGCGGAAAGCGCGGCCGGAGCTGACGATCGGCAGGTAGTTGACGTTGAAGCGCGCCGCGATCTCGGACAGCTTGTAAGGCATGCCCGCACCGCAGGTCACGCCCGTGACCATGCCGCGGGTCTGCTCCAGAACGCCTTCGAGGATGGTCTGGGCGCCGCCCATTTCCCACAGGACGTTGATGTTGATCGCGCCCTTGCCGCCGGAAATCTCGTAGGCACGGCGAACCTGCTCGACAGCGCCGTCGATGGCGTAGTCGATCAATTCCTGGTGCCGCTCCTTGCGGGTAAGGGCGTTGTAGACTTGCGGGACGATCTTGCCCTCGGCATCATAGCTGTCGGCATTGACGGCGCTGACCGTACCGATGCCGCCGGCCGCCGCCCAGGCGCCCGAGCTCATGTGGTTGGTCGCGGCAACACCCTTGCCGCCCTCAACGAGCGGCCAGACTTCGCGTCCACCATAGACAATCGGCTTGAGACCCTTGAAACCCATTTTCTCTTTCGTCTTTCCCCCGGCGTGAGGCACGCCGGTTCAGCGGCCCTGTATACGCCCTGTGCTACTGACGCACTACTTTTGCGTCATGGTGTTGCCGGATATCCGGCAAGGTACGATGTTTGCCGGCTCCGGACGCGGACCGGCGACCTCGAACTGTGCGTAGTAGCCCTGGAGCTCCGGCTTACGGACAAATTCCGTCAAACGAAAGCCCATGGACGCAAATTCGCAGAAAAGGAGTTGCGGCGGAATGCCGTGGCTGTCGCTGGCGCGATCGACGTCGACAACGACCACGCGCCCGCCCTCGCGCAGCGAAGGCCGCAAATGCCAGAGGAACGCGTAAGGCTCCGTCACTTCGTGGTACATGTGCACCAGGAAGACGCGATCGAAGCTGTTTTCCGGCAGTTTCGGATCGTCCGGCGTGCCGAGCTTGATGGAGACGTTCTCCAGCTCCTCGCGCATCACGCGGTTGCCCAGCCGCTCGTTCGCCGCGCGGTCGATATCCTCGGCCAGCACACGGCCCTTGGTGCCGACGCGCTGGGCCAGGCGAACCGTGTAGTAGCCTTCACCCGCGCCGAGATCGGCGACGCTCATGCCCGGCTCGATCCTGGCCAGGTCCATGACGACTTGCGCCTCGTTCAGGCTGTCGCGCTGGACTTCGGTGCCGACGGCGCCGTCGGGCGTCCTGGAAACCGGGCGGTCCGCCACCGGAAAGGCGCGCGCGCTTTCGGCCCGCGATTCGTCGACCGGCTCGCGGTGGCATCCCCCCAGAACCACGCCGAGCGCGAGCGTCGACACCGCCAGGGCGGAGCGGCAGGAAAGGGGGAAGGACAAGCGCATGCGGCCCTTTAGCGGTTCGCCCCGCGCTTGGCAAAATCGCTGCCGAAGCGCGGGTTCGAATTCCGCTACCGATCTCAGTCGACGTCTTCCACTTCGACCTTCTCACCCGTCACGCGCTGCGAAAGCGCGGCAGCCATGAAGGGGTCGAGCGCGCCGTCAAGCACGTCACCGGGTGCCGTCGAGACGACGCCGGTGCGCAGGTCCTTCACCTGCTGGTAGGGCTGAAGAACGTAGGACCGGATCTGGTGGCCCCAGCCGATGTCGCTCTTGCTGGCGTGCTCGGCACTGGCCGCTTCCTCACGCTTGCGCATCTCTTCCTCGAACAGGCGCGCCTTCAGCATGCCCATCGCGATTTCGCGGTTCTTGTGCTGCGAACGGTCGATCTGGCTGGCGACGACGATGCCGGACGGACCGTGCGTGATGCGCACTGCCGAGTCCGTGGTGTTGACGTGCTGCCCGCCCGCACCCGAAGCGCGATAAGTATCGATCTTCAGGTCCGCCGGGTTGATGTCGATCTCGAAGCTGTCGTCGATCACCGGGTAGACCCAGACCGAGGAGAAGCTGGTGTGGCGCCGCGCCGAACTGTCGTAAGGGCTAATGCGGACCAGGCGATGGACGCCGCTTTCGGTCTTGGCATAGCCATAGGCGTTCTCGCCCTTGATCAGCAGGGTGCAGCTCTTGATGCCCGCGGCTTCGCCCGAGTGGTAGTCCACCAGTTCGACCTTGTAGCCGTGACGCTCCGCCCAGCGCGTGTACATGCGCTGGAGCATTTCCGCCCAGTCCTGGCTTTCCGTCCCGCCGGCACCGGCATGGACTTCGAGATACGTGTCGTTGCTGTCGGCCTCGCCGGAAAGCAACGCGGTCACCTTGTCCTGGTCGGCGCGTTCGGCAAGAGCGGCGAGCGTGGCGATACCTTCGTTGATGGTATCCTCGTCGTCCTCCATCTCGCCCAGTTCGACGAACTCGATGGCGTCCTGCATTTCGCGGCCGATATCGTTCACGGCACCGATCGCAGCCTCAAGACGGCGACGCTCCTTCATCACCGCTTCGGCTTCCTTGGGCTTGTCCCAAAGCGTGGGGTCTTCGACACGCGCGTTCAGCTCGTCGAACCGGCGCAGGGCGCGGTCCCAATCGAGGAACTTGCGGACCAGCGCGAGGGCCTTCTCGATACGCGCAATGTGGGCCTGCCCTTCGGCACGCATGACTTGAAACTCCCAAGAAGCGACAGCGCGCGCATAGCGCAGCGACGGCATATGTAAAGCGCGCGAGCAAAGTGGCGCGCGGAAACGGCGCTCTTACCCGCCTATGGGGGTGCTGTTCAAGGCTGGAGTGCGGTTGTTCACCCGGTGGAGGTTCCAGGCCGCCTCAGCCCGCTGCAATCAGCGCGGCCCTCAGCCCTTGAGCTTCTTCACGGCCTCAAGGGTGAGCTTCACATGGTCGCGATAGTCGAGTTCCGAATGGACCATGACGATGCGCCCGTCCTGCGCGATCACGTAGCTGGTGCGGTCGGTCATGCCGGCCGGCACGCCTTCGCGCTTCATCGCTACATCGTAGGCCTTGGTGATCGCCGGTGTGGCGACGGCGACGGCGAACTTGTCCCGGCAGGCTTCGGTCGAGAACTTCTGCAGCGTCGGCAGGTCATCGGCCGACATGCCTACCACGGTGGCGCCCAACTTGGCGAAATCGGGGGTCGCATCGGCGAACGCATGGGCTTCCAGCGTGCAACCCTGCGTGAAGGCCTTCGGGTAGAAGTAGAGCACGACCGGCCCCTTCTTCAACGCCGCCTTGAGGTCGAAGGCCATGACCTTGCCGCCCTTCGCGCCCTGCGTCGAGAACGCGGGAGCCTTGGCTCCGACGGGCAATGCTGCCTGAGCGGCACCGGCGGAAACAGCGAGGGCGAGAGCCGCGATGGCGGCGGGCAGGATCTTGCGCATGGCGGGCAATCTGAACTTCGGAAAGGGACCTGTCCAGTCCCTTCCCGGCGCCGATCGCGCCTCCGTTCCTGCCGCTTATTCGATGTAGCCGAGCACCGTGCCAACCTCATAGGTCTCACCCACCGCTGCGACGATCCGCAGGGTGCCCGAGGCGGGCGCCTCCACCTCATTGGTGGACTTGTCAGCTTCCAGCGAGAACAGCGGCTCGCCTTCGGTCACGGCGGCGCCATCGCCGACCAGCCATTCGGCAACCTGGCCTTCTTGCATCGAGAAACCGATCTTCGGGAGCAGGATTTCAACGGCCATGGTACTTCCAGTCCTCCAGGATTTCGCGTGCCCGAGGCCCCTGCCCCATCACGGCGATTTGCCATTCTGACTAGCGCAAGGCGCGGGGCAGGCAAGCCGCCCACCCCGCTATCCGCGCCGGCGATATGAGAGCCTCAATCTGGCTTGCCATCCTCATGCGCCATCCAGTGGACGAAGCGGTGAAGCGGATACATCGCATCGTGCGGATTGCCGATCGTCGAAGGCCCCGCCTCGCCCAGATGGACCACGCGCTGCGCACCGCCGGCGGCCAGCCGGTCGCGGTAATCGGCCATGCGGTCGAAGGGATAGAAGCCCACCGTCTGCGTGGCGACATTGATCCACTTCACCGCTTCATCAAGGCTGTCCACCCGCACGACGTTGGCGGTCTTGTTGATCGGATGGAAGTCGACCGGCTCTTCGGAGCGGATGACAAGACCCTTGCCGTCGGTCCGGCCCCAGACGCCGTATTCGTCGTCCATCAAGGTCATCGTATCCACCGCCTCGCGCATGTCGCGGTCGAGCGGGCGAACGTCGCCACTCTCCGCCGCACGGCGGGCGATGTGGTGGTGGAGGCGCTCGCAGAAGCGGTCCACTTCCTCCTCGCTGCCCTCCACGAACTGGAAGCGGCTGGCGACGCAGGCCTCCTGGTTCAACGTCATGACGTCAGTGGAACAGAGGTCCGCCACGCGGTCTACCGTCGCTTCGTCCACCAGCCCCTCGCGCCCGATCATCGAGATCGAGGTCTTGGGATCGAAGGAAACGAGTTGAAAACCAGGACCCAAATACTTGATAACGTTGTTTATTGCATCGCCCCCGCCCCAGGCGACAATCTTGTCGAAGTACTGCGGGCGATAGAGCACACGCTCGGTCGCATCGTCGCCGCCGCGCCAGTAGACCGCCGACATGGAACGGACGATGGGATGCTTCGCATCGATATCCGCCATTGTCCGCAGGATCGCGACCATGGTGAAGGGATCGGCGCTGCTCATCTTGAACAGGTTCACGCCCTTCACCATCGATCCCTGCGCCACGGACTTCACCGCCACGCCCGGCGAATTGCCCGGCAGCACGTGGATCAGGCGGGGCGCGAAGGCGCGTACGAAACTTCGGCGGCCGGTGAAGTCCTGCTTCGGCACCCACTCATCGAGCGCGCGCGGATCGGGGAAGTTCTGCTCCACCTCCGCCATCAGCACGCGCTTGTCGAGATAGGCTGCGGCATGGCGCGCGGTGTTCTCGACCACGGCACGCGGCAGGATATGCGTACGGCACATTCGCTCGATGCATTCCTGCATGTGGTCGTTGTCAGGCGCGATGAGGCGCTGGCCGGTCTCGACAAGGAAGTCGATGATTTCGGCCAGCGGCACGTTCAGCAGCGGCGGCACCTCGGTGCGCGGCGGTACCGCGCGGTCGAAGGGTATCCTGGGCGTCGCGAAAGTCACGCCGAGGTCACGCGAGGTCTGGATCACATCGGTGCCGTGCAGCACCTCACCACGCAGGAAGAACGGAGCCGAAACGAGTTCTTGGTTTTCAGCAACTTGCGTCACAGAGTTCATGCTACACCTCGCACATAGGCGTCGACCGTGCCCGCGCAGCCGATCTTGTCGTCCCCTTCCAGATCCGCGTAGCGAACGATGTTGTCGCGGATCGAAGGACCATGGTTGCCGCACTTGCAGGGGCCATGGTCGAGCGAGATCCGATCGCCGGTAATCACCCCGCCCCAGCGCCCGTCGAGCGACAGATCGAAGAACGCGGCGCGACCTTCCATTTCACCTGAAGTGTGGTCGAGGGCCCCCTCGACAAGAGCGTCGCCCGACTTGTCGAGCAGCACGGGCACGATCCACGGCGGCACGTGATAACGGCCGCCCTCGCGACACTTCGGCATGCCGGAATTCAGTTCCTGCATCGAGTAATTCTGGAAGTGGCGATCCTCAGGAATGTTGAAGGTATCAAAGACATATTCCTGATAATCATCGGGAAGTTGTGCTCGCTTGAGTCCACCACCGACGTAGATCGAGTTGTCCGGATCGAAGTCTGCGCGGCCATAGCCCGCATCACGCACCGCCTTGGCGACCTGCCAGAGACCGCTCCACAAGCCCGAAAGCTGGAGCTTCCGATGGCGGTTCTCGATGATGAACTGCGCCGTCGCCGGGATGGCATCGGCCACCGCCTTGGCGCGGGCGGCGGAGGTGTCCTCGAAAGCGGCGATCTCGTCGGGACGGGCAGTGCCATCGGCGATCTTCTTGCGCATCACCACCATCGCGGTCAGCGAGCCCACGGTGATCGGCGGCACCGGATAGTGCCAGCGCGGCGCCGTGGGATCGGCAAATGCCTCATACTGCGCCTGGGCGATCGTCGCATTCTTGGGCACGGTCGCCACCGGCGCACAGCCGACGATCACGCGGTCCTGGGCCGGAACCACGCCCGAGCCCCAGGCGAAGACGTTGACCGTGTCGATCTTCGACCAGTCCATGTCCTTCTGCGAGGCGATCAGCATGGCCGACTTGCCGGTGGTGCCGCTGGAGCAGGAGATGAAATAGCCCAGCGCCGCCAGCCGCTCGATCCAGTCGTCGATGCCCTCGACATCTTCGAGGTCCAGCCCCTCGATCGGGTAAGGCGAGATCGTGCCGAGCCACTTGGTCAGCCGGTCCCAGCGCTCCTCCATCAGAAAGCTCTCGGGATACGACTTGTAGGCGGTGTGCGGAAACAGCAGCGGCACCATATCCGCCACGGACCCAATCTTCTCGATCCCGGCATCGCGGGCACGCAGAGCCAACAGCTTGATGCGATCCTTCCGCTCCTGAAAGCGCTCGTCGAGCGCAGCAACCTGCGTTGCGCGCAGCTCCGCGGCACTGAAACTGAAACGCTGCGGATCGGCGACCAGCGCCATGAGCCTGTCGACGGCTTCACCCATTCGTTCTCTCCCGGATCGCCGTGCGCTCCGCCTCCAGTTTGGACAGATCCGCGCGACTCGATTAATGACAACTCATGCGTATCATTATTCACGATCCTCTTGGCAGCGCAAGCGCGATCGGCTCGAATGGCCAGATGCCCGAGACGATCCAACCCAAGCGCATCGCTGCCACCGACGCCCCGCCCTCGCCCGTCCGCGCCGGTCGGCCCACCCGCGAACAGGCCCAGGCGCGTCATGCCCAGCTGCTCGACTGCGCCTTCGACCATTTTCTCGACAAAGGGTTCGAGCCGACGACGATCGAGGCACTGGCCGCCGAAGTCAGCATGACGAAACGCACCGTCTATGCCCGCTATCCGGACAAGGCCTCCCTGTTCCGCGCCGCCATCCAGCGGGGGACCGAACGCCGCGCCGCCAGTGCCGAAACCATCGCGGCGACCCGCGCAGGCACCCTGGAAGAGACGCTCGTGGGGATAGCCATGCTGCGCATCCAGCTCGCAGGGTCGCCGGAGGGCGTGAAACTCCAGCGCCTCATCAACACCGAGGCCTATCGTTTTCCGGACATCTTCCAGACCTATTACGAGATCGCCGCCCTCCCCACCGTGCGGTTTCTCGCGGATATCCTGGACGAAGAGACCCGCGCGGGACGCCTGGCAATCGAGGACGCGATGCTTTCGTCCACGGTGTTCATGAGCATGGTCGTCAGCGCCCCCGTACGTTTCCTGATTTCGGGGAACGAGCTTCCGGCGCAGGATGTGGACCGAAGGGTTCGCTTCGCCGTGAGGCTGTTCCTCAAGGGCGCTCTCCCACGCTGAGAGCGCCGCGCCGAACCGGATTTCATCAGGGAGAACAGAACGATGCCGCAAGAAGACGATCAGCCCGAGGTCCGCCAGCGATGCGTCGTCGTCACCGGGGCGAGTTCCGGGATCGGCCGGGCCAGCGCCGCGGCTTTCGCCCGCATGGGCTGGCACGTCATCGGCACGGGCCGCGACCGCAAGCGCAGTGAGGACGCGGAGGCCGAAATTCGGGCGGCAGGCTCAGAAAACGCCCGCGTCGACATGCTGCGCGGCGACTTTTCGGAAATGCATGAGGTCCGCCGCGTGGCCGGAGAAATCCGCGCGCTCACGGACCGGGTCGACGTGCTCGTCAACAATGCGGGCGGTGTCCGAGATGGATTCCACGCGACTTCGGAAGGACTGGAGGCGACCTTTGCGGCCAACCACCTGGCACCGTTCCTGCTCACCCGGGAACTTCAACCCTTGCTCGAACGCGCGGCCGGCGATGCCCCGCCGGGACAAGTGCGGATAATCGCCGTCTCCTCCAGCGGCCACCGGGCCTGCGCCGGCATGCGCTGGTACGACCTCATGATGAAGGCCGCCTTCGAGCCCGGCACGGCCTATTGCCAGGCCAAGCTCGCCAACCTGCTTCATACGCGGGCGCTGCACGGCCGGCTGATCGACAAGGGAATCGTCGCCCTTGCCATGCATCCGGGCCGGGTCGGCTCCAACTTCGCCAGCCACGGGGACGAGGCCATGCAGGCCTACATGGCCGCCAACGAATGCGCCGCGCCGGAACAGCCGGCCCGCACGATCGTCTGGCTGGCGACCGATCCCGATCTGGGCGGCAAGGGCGGCCACTACTTCCACGATCTTGCCGAGGAAACGCCGGCCCCTCAGGCGCTGGACGATTTCGAAGCGGAAAAACTCTGGCAGGAAAGCGAGCGCATTCTGGAGCAAGTGCTGGAAGCGCCGCTGACTTTGTGAGGCCGGGGCTTTCCGCAACGGGTCCCCCATTAAAAAACCGTCCCGCGCCGCTTCTTCGTGAAGCGGTCGCGAGACGGCTGTGCGACCCGTAAAGGGCTATCGCAGCGTGAGCCGAAAAGTTCCGGCCCGCGCGTTCTTCGATCGTGGAGGAGGAGGACGATCGAATACGACGGCGCGCTGCTACACGAACTTTCAAACGTTTGCACTACCCGTCAGTCCTGTAGCAACATTCAAGGCGAATTTTTTCCCGGGCGCCTCCATCGCTGCGGGGGTCTCGACCGACGTCAAGCACCGTGAGCCTTGACCTCCCTGCCCGGCTCCGCAATGCCTCCGCCAACTGCGAGGAGCCCTGCCCGATGACCGTCTCTTCCTCTGAAACTGGCACGCACCACGGCGCGGAGCGTCCCCGGCGCAGCGCCCTCTATCTGCCCGCCTCGAACGCCAAGGCCATCGCCAAGGCGCGCACCCTGCCCTGCGACATGGTCGTGCTGGACCTTGAGGACGCCGTCGCGCCGGAAGCGAAGGAGGCCGCTCGCGCCGCCGCCATTGCCGCCGTCGCGGAAGGCGGTTTCGGACAGCGCGAGGTCGCCATTCGCGCGAACGGCATCGACACCGAGTGGGGCGCCGCAGACCTGGCCGCCATTGCCGCCTCGCAAGCCGATGCCGTGCTCGTGCCCAAGGTCGATTCGCCCGAGCACATCGCACGCTATCACGCCGCCCTGTCCGGCGCGGCGCCGCGGATGCAGCTCTGGACCATGATCGAGACCTGCGAGAGCGTCGGCAACCTTCCCGCGATTGCCGCCATGGCCCGGAGCACCCGCCTCTCCCTGTGGATCATGGGCACCAACGATCTCGCCAAGGAAATGCGCGCGCAGCTCACGCCGTGTCGCACGCCGTTCCTGCCGTTCCTGGCCATGGCCGTCGCCGCCGCGCGCAGCCACGGCCTGTCGATCCTGGACGGCGTCTGCAACGAGTTTCGCGATCTCGACATATTCGAGGCCGAGGCGCGGCAGGGCCTGATGTTCGGCTTCGACGGCAAGAGCCTGATCCACCCCGCCCAGATCGACCCCTGCAACACGGTGTTTTCTCCGAGCGAAGCCGACCTGGACTGGGCGCGGGGCGTGATCGAGGCGTTCGCCCTGCCGGAAAACCAGGGCAAGGGCGCTATCCGCGTCGAGGGCAAGATGACCGAACTGCTGCATCTGGAGCAGGCACGGCGGCTGGTGGAGATCGCAAGGCAGATCGGCGTGAGGTAAGAAAGCGGCGGTGCATGCGCCAAATCGGAGGCCGCGCCAGCTGTCGGAAAGAAACGGGATCCTTGCCTTTGCGAGAATCACGAGGCCGGGACGAGATCAGCCTGGTCGATAGCGAGGCGACGATGATCGTCGCCTCGCCAAACCGTCAGCCTTCGCCCTTCGAACCTGGCACCCGCGCGATCGCGCCGGGCTCGTTGGCGATCACTTTCAGCACGGCCGTCCAGGCATCCACGTTCTGCTGAAGAGCCGCCGGATCGACTTTGTCCAGCGTATCGTCCGGCGTGTGGTGCAAGTCGAAATAGTGCATGCCGTCCTGCCCAAGATCGACGACGGCCAGCTCCTGCTTGGCGATGATGCCCGAGACATCGGCGCCGCCCGTGGCCGCGCCTTCGTGATAGACGATGCCCATCGGCCAGAGCGCCGCCTTGATCCGTTCCGCCATCGCCTGGTTGCTGTCGGCGAGCGTCAGGCGGAACTGCCAGACCTTGTCGGCCCCGAAGTCACTCTCCATCGCCACGGCATGGGGCTCGTCCCCATGCATCTCGGCATAGGCCTTGCTGCCGCCTCCGGTGACGCCCATTTCCTCGTTTCCGGCCCAGAGCACGCGGATCGTGCGCAGGGTCTTGCCCTCCTTCTGCGCGGCCAGTGCCGCGGCCGTGACGATGCCGCAGCCCGAGGCGTCATCGATGGCGCCGGTCGCCAGGTCCCAGGAATCGAGATGGCAGGCGAGCACGATCTTGGGCAGCGAGGGGTCGCGGCCCGGTAGATCGGCGATCACGTTGCCCGAGGGCGCATCCGGGAACGGTTTGCCGAGCAGGGTCAGATCTATCTTCATCGGCTTGCCGCGCCCGGCGATGCGCGCGATCAGGTCCGCATCGGGATTGGAGACGGCGCCAGCCGGAATGCCGGTCACACCCTTGGCAAACACGGTGACGCCCGTGTGCGGATTGCGATGGTTATCCGTACCGGCCGAGCGGATGACGATGGCAGCAGCGCCTTTCTGCGATGCGATCGACGGTCCCCGGCGGCGCACGTCGCCATAGGGGCCGTATCCCGAGCCGTCCTGCGCCGGCCGCATCGCATGGTCCACGAAGGCCACCTTGCCCTTCAGCGAGCCGTCCGGCGCTGCGCGCAGCGCGTCGAGCGTCGGGAAATAGACGAGTTCGGCCTGGAGGCCCTTGGCCGGCGTGGGCGTCGACATGCCCAGCGCGGCAATGGCCAGCGGCTGGGCATAAGGCGCCGTGAGTTTCGCGTGCTCTTCGCCGCGCGTCCAGGCGAGGGTCTTGAACGGCTCCACCTTGACGTTCTGGAAGCCCAGCGCGTTCAGCCTGGCTTCGGCCCAGGCGCGCGCCTGTCCTTCCTGCGGCGATCCGGCAAGGCGGGGACCGATCTCGGTGGTCAGGCCCTCCACGATCTCCCAGGCGACGCCCGAACCCTCGGTGGGGGTGGCTTGTGCGGGGCACGTCAGCAGCGGAGCGGCGACGAGGAGCGGAGAGACGGCGAGAAGCGCCGCGCGGGAGAATCTGCGTTGCATGACAGATGCGTAACGCGCCCTGCCGCTCCTGCCAACCGGTCCATCCCGATTGCCTGATGAGGTTCCGGCCGCGGCGGAGCAGTCGAGGCCCGATGCGGGCGCGACAGGGCGGGCCGCCGTTTTATGACGGCTTGAAACTTCGCCGTCGCGGCACAATCTTGTTCTCACATGTAACCCGCCGCGTCACGCGCCCGGCACTGCCAATGGCGACTGCCAGGGGCGCCGGGGCCGCTGCCCTTGGCAACAGGCCCGCGCGCCTGTAGAGCGGGCCGCAAATCTATCCGATCCAGATCCTATTTCCAGAGGAAACCGATGGCTGCCCAATACGCCTTCGTCATGAAGGGCATGACCAAGACCTTCACCGGCGCTCCGAAGCCGGTGCTGTCCGACATCAACCTGCAATTTTACCAGGGTGCCAAGATCGGCATCGTTGGTCCGAACGGCGCGGGCAAGTCGACCCTGATCAAGATCATGGCCGGCATCGACACCGACTACACGGGTGAAGCCTGGGCCGGTGAGAACATCACCGTCGGCTATCTGGAGCAGGAACCGGAACTCGACCCGACCAAGACCGTCCTGGAGAACGTCAAGGACGGCGCGCGCGCGACCGCCGACATGGTTGACCGCTTCAACCAGATCGGCATGGAAATGGGCGAGGAAGACGCCGATTTCGAAGCGCTCGGCGCCGAGATGAGCGAGTTGCAGGACAAGATCGACGCAGTCGATGGCTGGACGCTCGACAACCAGCTCGAAATCGCGATGGAAGCGCTGCGCTGCCCGCCGGGCGACTGGCCGGTGGACAAGCTCTCGGGCGGTGAAAAGCGCCGTGTGGCCCTCACCCGCCTGCTGATCCAGAAGCCGTCGATCCTGCTGCTCGACGAACCGACCAACCACCTCGACGCCGAATCCGTCGAATGGCTGGAAAACCACCTCAAGGAATACGCGGGCGCGGTGTTGATGATCACCCACGATCGCTACTTCCTCGACCACGTGGTGGACTGGATCCTCGAACTCGACCGCGGGAAGTACTTCCCCTACGAAGGCAACTACTCCACTTACCTGGAGAAGAAGGCCAAGCGCATGGAGCAGGAGGACCGCGAGGAATCCGGCCGCCAGAAAGCGCTCAAGGACGAGCTGGAATGGATGCGGCAGACCCCCGCCGCCCGCCAGACCAAGTCGAAGGCGCGTATCCGCAAGTTCGAACAGCTCCAGGATGCCCAGGCCGGCCGCAAGCCCGGCAAGGCCCAGATCGTCATCCAGGTGCCCGAGCGCCTCGGTGGCAAGGTCATCGAGGTCAAGGACATCTCGAAGGCTTACGGCGACAAGCTGCTGTTCGAGAACCTCTCGTTCATCCTGCCGCCGGGCGGCATCGTCGGCGTGATCGGCCCGAACGGCGCCGGCAAATCCACGCTGTTCAAGCTGCTCACCGGCAAGGAAACGCCGGACGAGGGTTCGATCGAGATCGGCTCGACCGTGCATCTCGGCTTCGTGGACCAGAGCCGCGACCACCTCGATCCGAAGAAGAACGTCTGGGAAGAAATCTCCGAGGGTCATGACTACATGACCGTCAACAAGCACGAGATGTCGACCCGCGCCTATGTCGGCGCGTTCAACTTCAAGGGCGCCGACCAGCAGAAGAACGTCGGCAAGCTCTCGGGCGGTGAACGCAACCGCGTCCACATGGCCAAGATGCTGAAGCTGGGCGGCAACGTGCTCCTGCTCGACGAACCGACCAACGACCTTGACGTCGAAACGCTGGGTGCGCTTGAAGAAGCGATCGAGAACTTCGCCGGTTGCGCCGTGGTCATCAGCCACGACCGCTTCTTCCTCGACCGTCTGGCCACGCACATCCTGGCCTTCGAGGGCGACAGCCACGTCGAATGGTTCGAAGGCAACTTCGAGGCCTACGAAGAAGACAAGCGCCGCCGCCTGGGCGATGCGGCCGACCGTCCGACCCGTCTGGCCTACAAGAAGCTGACGCGCTGACCCGCAGAGGCTCGAAGCCGATGCGCCGGTTCCCGGCGCAAGGCTGAAAGATCCAAAGCCGCCGTCCGGGAAAGCCGGTCGGCGGCTTTGTTCATTTCAGCGCGATCGAATATGAACAAATAGCCACATCCCGGTTCACCATTCCGACAGTGCATTTCCCCTAGGGGTATGCATTAGGATGAACCGTCATCGCCGGGCGGCAAATCCGGTTTTGGAGACCGGAAAATGAAGAAGGAACATACACTGAAGGCGAGAAGGCTTCTCTCGGCCGGCGCATTTGGCGCCATGGCAGTCGCCGCCGTCGCGCTCACCCTTCCGGCCGCCGCCATGGCGGAACCCCGGCAGGAGCGCGCCCGCAGCGAAGGCCGCAGCGGCGGAGAACGCCAGGGCGGCAACGGGGGCGCCTATCGCCCTGCGCCTCAGCCGCAACAGGCCCGTCAGCAACCCCAGCAGGCTCGGCCGGAAATGCCGCGTCCGCAGGCAGCCCAGCGCCCTTCGGCCTGGCGCGGCGGTGAGCAGCGTCAGCAGCCCCAGCAGGCGCCGCAGGGTGGTCGCCCCGGCAACGATGCCCGTCCGCCCCAGCAGGCGGGCCAGTCGCAGCGGCCCGATCGCGGTGTCGTGCGCGGCAATCCGAGCTGGACTTCCGGCGTTCGCTGGAACAACGGCGCCACGCCGGATAACCTGCGTGGGTCGTCCCGCAACGACGACCGTCGCTGGAATGGCGGAAATCGCCCGGATCGTCCGGACGTTCGGCCGGGCGAGAACCGTCCCGACGGCCGTCCCGGCTGGAACAACGACAACCGCAACGACAACCGGCCCGACCGCAATGCCTGGGGCAAGGACCGCCGCGACAACGACCGCCGCTGGAACAACAACGACAATCGCCCGGACCGCAACGCTTGGGGCCGGGATCGCCGCGACGACGATCGTCGCTGGTCCGGGAACGACAACCGCCGCTGGGACCGCAACGACTGGCGCCGCGATAACCGCTACGACTGGCAGCGCTATCGCGACCGCAACCGCTCGGTCTACCATATCGGCGGCTACTACGCGCCCTATCGCGGCTACGCCTATCGCCGCCTGAGCATCGGCTTCACGCTGGGTTCGATGTTCTACGGCAACAACTACTGGCTCGACGATCCCTGGCAGTACCGCCTGCCGCCCGTCTACGGTGCCTATCGCTGGGTCCGCTACTATGACGACGTGCTGCTGGTGGACACTTACTCCGGCGAAGTGGTGGACGTGATCTACGACTTCTTCTGGTGACACGATGGAGCCCCCGGATTTCGCGATCCGGGGGCTCTTTTCGCAAGTCAGCCACAGTTTCCTAAGGCAGTGCGATTGATCCGCGGCAAGGCGCCGGTACTCTCGCCGGACGATGCCGAACTCCGCCCATCCTGACTGCGACGCCCTGGCCAGGATCGGCATCTCGGTGCGCGAGCGCCTGGCCGGAAACACTGCCTTTTCTCGCTTTCCCGTGGAAGGTGCGGAAATCTACAGAGCCGCCGAATTCCTCAGCGAGGCGCATTGCCGCCATGTCATCGGCCTGATCGACGGCGTCGCCTGCCCTTCGCGCCTCGTCGACGAGGACGACTGGGACGGCTACCGCACCAGCTTCTCGGGCGACATCAACCCCCGCGACCGGATCGTCCGCTCGCTCGACGCCCGGCTCTGCAAGCTGACCGGAATCGATCCCGGCCACGGCGAGTCCACCCAGGGCCAGCGCTACCACAGGGGCGAATTCTACCACGATCACTGGGACTGGTTCGACACCGATGCCCCCTACTGGGGGCACGAAAGCCGCAACGGCGGTCAGCGCAGCTGGACGGCGATGGTCTACCTGAACGCCGTGGAAGAAGGCGGAACGACGGATTTCGTCCATCTCGACCTGAAGGTCGCGCCTGCCGCGGGATCGCTGCTGATCTGGAACAATGCGCTTCCGGACGGCACACCCAACCCGTTGACGATGCACGCGGCGCGCCCGGTGGTGAGCGGGGTCAAATATGTCGTGACGAAGTGGTTCCGGGCACGCCATTGGCGCTGAGGTCCGAGGCTAACTTCCCTAATGACCGGCATTGGCAGGGAGGTGTCGGCCGCTTTCGCGACTGTCTTCCCGCGCGACTGGTACCGACCGACACAGCGAGAGACTGCGAGGCTGGCGCTCGAATGACTACCCGCAGGTATGGCCGCCGTCGGCCTGGGACCGACTGCCGCTCGGCGCCTGGCATTCCTTGCCATCTTCGGCAGAGCGCCGCGCTTCGAAATACTCGGCGAACCGGTCGAAACGGCGGTGCAACCGGATGATCTCCAACTGCGTGCGGAGGTTCACCTCGTAATCGTGGCGCGCCGTGATGCGATCCTTGTCGGCCTGGCGGTTCTGGCTCATCATGATTACCGGCGCCTGGATCGCGGCCAGCATCGAGAGCATCAGGTTCAGGAAGATATAGGGATAGCCGTCGAAGGGCCTGATACCCAGCGCCTGGAGGATCGCGCTGTTGAGCAGCATCCAGCCAAGCAGCACCACGGCAAAAGCCATGATGAAGCCCCAGCTGCCACCCACCGCCGCCACCCGATCGGCCAGACGGTCCGCGCGGGTGGCATGGGTCGCGGCCAGTTCGTCGGCATCCAGCCCGATCACCGTGCCCGAGGCGATGCGGCAGAGCACGCGCTGCTCCTCGCCTCCCAGTTCCGCGAAATTGCGCCCGAGCAACTCTTCGGCAAGTTCCTCGGGCGTTCGCGGATCCTTGTGCATCGCCGCCTCGATCCCTGACGTCAGCCCGCCGCGGAAAGAGCCTCGGCGATCAGCTTGCGCGTTTCCGGCACGCCGTAGAGCGCAATGAAGCTGCCCATGCGCGGGCCCTGCGAGGAACCGAGCAGCGTTTCGTAAAGCGCCTTGAACCAGTCCCGCAGGCTTTCGAACTGATAGGCCTCGTTCTTGCCGATCTCGTAGACCACGTTCTGCAGCGCTTCTGCCGTGGCTTCGGGGCCGGCCTTTTCCAGTTCGGCATCGAGCACGGCGAGCGCTTCCGCCTCATTGGCGGTGGGCGCGCGGCGCTGGAGGGTGGGCGCAATGAAATCGCGGTTGGTGGCGAGTGCGGCCCGCACCATCTCGCCGAGTTCCGGGTGCGCCTCAGGCGTGGCGTCGGCCACATAGTTGCCGAGGTAGGACCAGACCTGGTCGGCCGTCGCATCGGCGCCCAGCACGCCCACCAGGTTGAGCAGCAGCGAGAACGTCACCGGCACGGTATCGCCTGCGCCTTCCGTGACTTCGCCCTGGTTGCCGCCCGCCGTGCGCAGCAGGTGCCAGACCGGATTGCCCAACTGCTTGTCGAGCGCCTGTCCGGCCAGATTGCCACGGAACTGCCAATACTCGTCCACAGCCTTGGGAATCACGCCGACATGAAGCTGCTTGGCGCTCTTCGGTTCGCGGAACAGGTAGAACCCCAAAGACTCCTCGGTGCCGTACGTCAGCCACTGCTCGATGGTGAGGCCGTTGCCCTTGGACTTCGAGATCTTCTCGCCATTCTCATCGAGGAACAGTTCGTAGATCAGCCCTTCCGGCTTGCGGCCGCCCAGAACCTGCACGATCTTGCCGGACTGGGTGACCGAGTCGGTCAGGTCCTTGCCGCACATTTCGTAATCGACGCCCAGCGCATACCAGCGCATCGCCCAATCGACCTTCCACTGGAGCTTGGCCTTGCCGCCGAAGGCCGACTGTTCGACCACGGTGCCGTCCTCGTCCGTGAAACGGATCAGGCCGGTGGCGGGATCGAGCACTTCGACCGGCACCTGCAGCACCACGCCGCTGGTGGGCGAAACCGGCAGCACCGGCGAATAGGTCTTGCGGCGCTCCTCGCGCAAGGTGGGGAGCATGACGTCGAGGATGGCCTGGTTGCACTCCAGCACCCGCGTCAGCGCGGAATCGAAAGCACCGGAATTGTAGCGATCGCTGGCCGAGACGAATTCGTAGTCGAAACCGAAACGGTCGAGGAAATCGCGCAGCATCGCATTGTTATGATGCGCAAAGCTCTCATGCCCCTGCTCGCCTTCATGGCCGAAAGGATCGGGAATGCGGCTGAGCGGCTTGCCGAGATTGGCGGCGAGCACTTCGGCGTTGGGGATATTGTCCGGCACCTTGCGCAGCCCGTCCATGTCGTCCGAAAAGGCGACAAGGCGCGTAGGCGCGCCGCCCGTCAGCGCTTCGTAGGCACGGCGCACGAGGGTGGTGCGAAGAACTTCCTGGAACGTGCCGATATGCGGCAGGCCCGAAGGACCGTAGCCAGTCTCGAACAGCACGGGCGCGCCGCCGGGTTTGCCCTGAGGAAAACGCTTCAGCAGCTTCTGGGCCTCCTGGAAGGGCCAGGCCTTGGATACGCGTGCGGCTTCGATCAGGGCTTGTTCAGTCATGCAGCGCTCTTTGGCGAAAAGCGCGCATTTCGCAAGGGCGAAGGCGCAAGCACGGTCTGTGAAATTGCCGCGCCCCGGACTCGATCGGCAGCCGCCATCGGCCCGGAAGCGCCTCGCGAAGGGCAAAGCGCGCCCGGACCGGCAGCCCCGGATCGCCCCCGGGAAGCGGTGGGGAGTTCAATCTTCCCGCCACTGCCATTCGTAGGCCAGCGGCGCCTCGCGGAACGCGAAACGGTCGATGTGGCGGGCGACCACGTCGGTCAAACCCTCGACATCGCTGCGGTTTTCGCCGGTGATGGCTATGGAGATCCCCTCCCCGTCGGCCGCCATGGTGGCAACGGCCGTGGGGAAGGTCACCGTGCCGGTATCGCCTTCGACTTCGGTCTGGAGCTTGTGGCTCCAGTGCTTGCAGAGCTGGCGGACGTACTTGCCGCCATTCTCCGTAAGCACGCGGGCTGCGATCGTGCTCAACCTTCGATCCTTTCGATCTTGCGGGTCGCCTCGTCGAGGGCATCGGCGATCTGCAGGATCACCTCGCGATTGGCACCGTCCTTGGAGAGACGGTCGAACATGGCGATCTTCAGCGCATGCATCGCCCTGCGGACCGGGGCAGGATCGACCTTCTCGCGTGCTTCGGCCAGAGCCGAGAGACGCAGCTTCAGCGCAGCGGCCTTTTCGGCATCGGCATCGGCCTGGGTCCGGCCCTGCTCGGTCGCTTCATAGGACTTGCGCGAACCTTCCTCGGCAGTCGGAGCGATCAGCCCCGATTCCTCCATGTACGTCAGCGCCGGATAGACGACACCCGGGCTCGGCGCATAGTCGCCGCCGGACAGCGTCTCGATCTCGCGGATCAGGTCGTAACCGTGGCGCGGCCCCTCGGCGATCAGCGCAAGCAGGAGCACTTGGAGTTCGGCCTGATCGAACAGCCGCTTGCGGCGACCACCACCGGGGCGACCTCCGAAGCCGCCACCAAAACCGCCGCCGAAGCCGCCCCCGAAGCCTTCCCCGCGGCCGCCACGACCCCGTCCTCGGCCACCGGGGAAGCCGTCTTCGAACCCGTCGCCATCACGGCCGAACGGTCCGCGGGCCATGCCGAAGCCGCCGCGCCCGCGCATGCCGTGTTCTTCATGGCGATGACCGCGATGGCCGCATCGGCCGCCGCCCCGCTCCATGTCGTGTTCCATGCCATCGCGCATGCCGCGATCACGGCCGAAGCCGCCATGTCCGTAAGGATTGTTGATGTTTCTCATTTCATCTCTCTTGTTTCTCATGATGGCCACAAGATATATCTTAAATCGATCTTCGCAAGACGCTAAAATGTATCTTGATGTATTTTTCCGCCGGAGCGCCGGGTTTTCGACCGCGGGGCAGGTTCAGAGGTTTCCCTTTTGTCCGCGCCTTGCCTAAGACGATCACCATGGCCGCCCTGCCCCTCCCCGCCCTTCACGCCAGCCATGGCGGTTCCTGGATGCGCGACGGAGCCGGCAGAACGCGTCCCGTTTCCAAGGGTGAGGCAGTCATGTCGGCGGCGGACACGCCGCTGCTGATCCTCAACGCTCCGCTCATCGCCACGCGTCTCGGCTATCCCGATCTCTCGGGGCTCGACCTGCTGGAACTCTACGCCTTCATGCACCCCGCCCGGTTCGTGGTGCCGACGCCCAAGGGCCTTGCCCATGCGCTTGGCCTCGAAGAACCGAAGGACGATGCCGACGTGCCGCGCCTGCTTCAGGAAGCGGCCGGCGCCCTGCTCGACATTTGCGAGAGTCCCCACTGGCCCGAGCGCGAAGGCGCCTGGACCGCACTGCAATCGCTCACCCGCATGCGCTGGCCCTGGGCTACCCTGCTCAACCCGCGTGTCGCCCGGCCCGAGCGCGCCGAACGCTGGCTCTTCACGCGCCTGCCCGAATGGGAGGAGAGCCCGGAACTGCCCCAGCCGCGGCAAGTCACGCTGGAACGCGGCGAAGTGCTGCAACGCCTTGCGGAGCTGACCGGCAGCGACGCGGAGCAGAGGCCGACCCAGCAGGCCTATGCTGCCGAGGCCGCCGCCGCCTTCGCCCCGCGCCAGTCCTCGGGCCGGCCGCACGTCCTCCTGGCCCAGGCCGGAACCGGCATCGGCAAGACGCTTGGCTATCTCGCGCCGGCTTCGCTCTGGAGCGGCTTGTCGGGCGGCACCACTTGGGTTTCCACTTATACCAAGGCCCTGCAGCGCCAACTTCGCAAGGAAAGCCGCCGCGCCTGGCCGGACCGGCGCGCGGACGGCTCGCGGCCCGTCGTGGTGCGCAAGGGGCGCGAGAACTACCTCTGCCTGCTCAATCTGGAAGATGCGCTGCAAGGCGGTTTCGCCGGCCGCGCGGCGATTCTCGCGCAGCTCGTGGCGCGCTGGGCCGCCTATACCCAGGACGGCGACATGATCGGCGGCGACCTGCCGGGCTGGCTCGGCACGCTGTTCCGCCAACGCGGCATCACCGCGCTCACCGACCGCCGCGGGGAATGCGTCTATGCGGGCTGCCCGCATTATCGCAAATGCTTCATCGAGCGCGCCGCGCGCGCCAGCGCCGGGGCGGACCTGGTGATCGGCAACCACGCGCTGGTCATGATCAACGCCGCGCGCGGGCGCGATCACGCCGCCCGTCCCACGCGCATCGTCTTCGACGAAGGCCATCACGTCTTCGACGCCGCCGACTCGACTTTCGCGGCAGCCCTCACCGGCAGCGAGGCCATCGAACTGCGCCGCTGGGTAATCGGCCCCGAGAAAGCCTCGCGCGGCAGACGGCGCGGCCTCTCCGCCCGGCTCGCCGATGTCGCCAGCTATGATGAAGCCGGCGCCAAGGCGATCGAGGCCGCGCGCGCCGCCGCCGAGGCGCTTCCCGGCGACGGCTGGATGCAGCGCCTGACCGAAGGTGAGGCTTCCGGTCCGATCGAGGAACTGCTCGCGGCGGTACGCGCCACCGTCTACGCGCGCGACGAAAGCGGCGGACAGGAGGCCGGCTACGGCCTCGAAACCGAAGCGGCGGGGCTGGAGGGCGCCTTCGCGGAAGTGACCGAGGCAGCACGCGAGGCGCTTGGCGAACTCCGTCAGCCCCTCGTTCGGCTAGGGCTGCGCCTTGAAGCCCTGCTGGAGGACGGACCTGACTGGCTGGACGGCCAGGGCCGCGCCCGGATCGAAGGCGCGCGCCAGTCCCTGTCCTGGCGCGTCGACTTGCTGCTCGCCTGGGAATCCATGCTGGGCCGCCTCAATGGACCCGCCGATCCCGAATTCGTCGATTGGCTCGCCCTCGATCGTTCCGAGGCGCGCGAATACGACGTCGGCATTCATCGCCATTGGCTGGACCCGATGAAACCCTTCGCCAGCGTCGTGCTGGAGCCGGCCCACGGCGTCGTCATGACCTCGGCGACGCTGCGCGACGGCGAGAGCTGGGACAAGGCCATCGCCCGTTCCGGCGCCGCCCATATCGAAGTGGCGCCCCGGCTTTCGGAGCATCTCAGCCCGTTCGACTATGCCGCCCAGGCCGAAGTGCTGATCGTCAACGATATCCCGCGCGGCGATATTCCTGCGCTGGCCGGGGCCTATGCGCGGCTGATCGAATCGGCAGGCGGCGGCGTGCTCGGATTGTTCACGGCGATCCGGCGCCTGCGCGCGGTCTACGGCCGCATCGCCGATCGACTCGCCCGCGCGGGCCTGCCGCTCTATGCGCAGCACGTCGATCCGATCGACACCGGCACCCTGGTCGACATCTTCCGCGACGATCCGGCCGCTTCGCTGCTGGGCACCGATGCCCTGCGCGACGGAGTGGACGTTCCCGGAGAATCGCTGCGACTGGTCATCATGGAACAGGTTCCCTGGCCGCGCCCGACCATCCTGCACCGCGCGCGCCGGCTGGCCGGCGGCGGCTCCTCCTATGACGACAGCCTGATCCGCGCCAAGCTGGCCCAGGCTTTCGGCCGGCTCATCCGCAGCCGCGGCGACCGCGGGCACTTCGTGGTATTGTCTTCGGCATTCCCCTCGCGGCTGCTCAGCGCCTTCCCGGCCGGCACGCCGGTGCTCCGCATTTCGCTGGAGGAAGCCTTGCAACGCGTGAGCTGGAATGGTTCAGGAGAGAACAGTTCAGCAGGGAGCAGTTCCGGGGGGAGCGAAAAACCAGACGAGGCAGCCGGCACCGCCGAAGCCCCGCCCAGCCAACCGCCCATTTGACCGATCAGCGAACCGAAAGCCTCGATGAAAACCCTCGGAATCCTAAGACACGCCAAATCGGACTGGCACGATGCCCGCCTCCGGGACTTCGACCGCCCGCTCAACGGGCGCGGCCGCAAGGGTGCCGCCCTGATCGGCCTGCACATCCGCGACCACGCCGTGGGCTGGAAGCGCATCCTCGCCTCCCCCGCCGTTCGCGTCACCCAGACGATCGAATTGGCCGGAGAAGCCGCGGGCGAAATGCCGCCGATCACCTGGGATCGCCGGATCTACCTTGCCAGTTCCGCCACCTTGATCGACCTCCTGCGCGAACAGGCGGGCGATCCGCGCTCGATCATGCTGATAGGGCACAATCCGGGCCTCGAAGACCTGATCTTCGATCTCGTGCCGGACGACGGCAGCAGCCCGATGCGCGATGTGGTCGAGGAAAAATTTCCCACCGCCGCTTATGCCGTGGTGGAACTGGACATCGAATCCTGGGACGAGATCGCCGAAGGCACAGGCCGGCTAGTGCATCTCACCCGCCCACGCGACCTCGATCCCGAACTGGGGCCCAGCGCGCTGGATTAACCCGGAACGCGGCGTACCGCCTCGGCCCTGTCAGGCCGCGGCCAGCGCCCGTGCCAGTCGAAGGCGAATTCCGAGCAGTTCCTGAATGAAGGAATCGGGCGCGCCTGCAGGCGCCGCCTCCGCGAGTCGATCGCTCACGGCGCCGGTCTCCACCGATGCCGGCTCCTCAAGAGCCATGCGAGCGCCGCGCAAGGTATAGCCCTCGCGATTGACCAGTCGGTCGATCTCGGCGATCAGCAGGACGTCTTCCGGCCGGTAATAGCGACGATTGCCGCTACGCTTGATCGGCTGAAGGGCAGGAAACTGCTCTTCCCAGTAACGCAGGACATGCTGGCGAATGCCCAATGCCTTCGTCACTTCACCGATCGTGCGCAGCGCATCGTGCGCCTTGCCGTCGTTGAAGACCCCCGTCCCGGACGCTCCATCATTGACGATGGTCGCTTCCGGACGGTTCGCTTCGATCGCAGTCATGGCAGAATTCTCCGTATAACCAACGTGATGCCGGAACCGGATCAGTCGGTAATGCGGTCCTTCAGCATCTGACTGGCCCGGAATGTCATGACCCGGCGAGGCGTAATCGGCACCTCCACGCCGGTTTTCGGATTGCGGCCGATCCGTTCGCCCTTGTCGCGAAGCAGGAAAGTCCCGAACCCGGAAATCTTGACATTTTCGCCCTCCGAAAGGGCTTCCGACATATGCTGCAGTATAGCTTCGACCATCGCAAGCGACTCGGATCTGGACAATCCCAGCTTCCTGTGGATGGCTTCAGCGATTTCGGCCCTCGTCAATGTGTCCGTGGAGCGCATAAGTCCCGCATCCCCTCCGTGCGACAACCCCCCGGACAATATTATGAAAAAATGCGGGAAAAGCAATGCTCCCCCACATCAGTTCACCCGATCCTCCATAACGGAGCACCGAATCAGATCCGAACGACGCTTGCGCCCCAGGTGAAACCGCCGCCCATCGCTTCGAGGACGACGAGATCGCCCTGCACGATGCGGCCGTCGCGAACGGCCTGGTCGAGCGCCAGAGGCACCGAGGCAGCCGAAGTATTGGCGTGCTGGCCAACCGTCATCACGACCTTTTCGGCCGGCAGATTGAGCTTGCGCGCCGTCGCATCGAGGATGCGGGCATTGGCCTGATGCGGCACCAGCCAATCGATATCGGAAGGAGAATGTCCTGTTTCCTCAAGGACTTCCTTGAGAACTTCGGCCAGGTTCACGACGGCGTGCCGGAAGACCTCACGGCCCTTCATGCGCAACTTGCCCACGGTGCCGGTCGTCGAGGGACCGCCATCGACATAGAGCAGTTCGTTGTGCGCGCCATCGGCATGAAGCCGCGTCGCCAGGATACCGCGCGAACCCTCTTCGCCCTGCTCCTGCGCTTCGAGAACGATCGCCCCGGCGCCGTCTCCGAAAAGAACGCAAGTGGTGCGATCTTCCCAGTCGAGAATGCGGCTGAAGGTTTCCGAACCGATGACGAGTGCCCGCTTGGCCATGCCGGTGCGGAGCATCGAATCGGCAACGCCCACTGCGTAGAGGAAACCGGAGCAGACGGCGGCAACGTCGAAAGCGATTCCGCCGCGGCAGCCGAGGTTGTTCTGGACGATCGTGGCCGTGGCCGGGAACGTCTGGTCAGGGGTGGCCGTGGCCAGCACGATCAGGTCGATCGACGAAGCCTCGAAGCCGGCCGCCTCGATGGCCTTGCGGGCCGCATCGGTGGCCAGGCTAGAGGTCGTTTCGTCAGGCGCGGCGATGTGGCGATTGGAAATGCCGGTACGCTCGACGATCCATTCGTCGCTGGTATCGACGCGCTCGGCGAGTTCGGCATTGCTGACCGCGCGTCGCGGCAGGGCCGAACCCGTACCGACGAGAACCGAACGAATCATCAGGCACTCTCTTCCTGGACGCGAGGCTTGCGCAGGGACGTCCCGCCCAGACGGGCAAGGTCCGCGGAAATCCGCTCGGTCACGTTTTCCTCCAGGAGGCGCGCGGTAACCGCCACGGCATTGGCGACGCCTGCAGCGTTCGCACCGCCGTGGCTTTTCACCACGATGCCGTTGAGGCCCAGGAAAACCGCGCCGTTATGATTGTTGGGATCGAGGTGATGCTTGAGCAGCTCGGTGGCCGGCTTCGAGATCAGGAAACCGATCTTCGAGCGCAGCGAACTCGAAAAGCCGCGACGCAGCAGGTCTGCCACGAAGCGCGCCGTGCCTTCGACAGCCTTGAGTGCGACATTACCCGAAAAACCGTCGGTCACGACGACGTCCATGTCACCGCGGCCGAGCTTGTCGGCTTCGGTGAAACCGTCGAACGAGATCGACAGGTCGGCGGCCGAGGCCTTGAGCATCGCCGCAGCGTCGCGCAAGTCTTCGGTGCCCTTGGTTTCCTCGGTGCCGATGTTCAGCAGGCGCACGCGCGGGTGCTCGCGGCCCGTGGCGACACGGGCATAGGCAGCGCCCATGATCGCGAACTGCACGAGATTGCGCGCATCGCACTCGGCATTGGCGCCGAGGTCGAGCATGACCAGGTCATGATCTTCCAGAGTCGGCAGCAGGGCAGCCAGCGCCGGGCGATCGATGCCGGGCATCGTGCGCAACGCGAGCTTGGAAATCGCCATCAAAGCGCCGGTGTTGCCGGCACTGACGGCGGCTCCGGCGTCACCCGCCTTCACCGCCTCGATAGCGCGTCCCATCGAGGTACCCTTGGCCCGGCGCAATGCCTGGCTGGGCTTATCCTCGCCACTGATGACGCCTTCAGTGTGCAATATCTCGGAACTTGCCCTGAGATTCGGATGGCTTTCGAGCGCGGCCTTGATCCGCGGCTCGTCACCGACCAACAGGAACTTGAAGCGATCGTGACGACGGCGCGCGAGAGCAGCGCCTTCAATCATGACGCGCACGCCCTCGTCGCCGCCCATCGCATCGACAGCGATACGCGGCAAACTCATGGGCAACCTCCGAAAATCGTCTTGGTCTTAAGCTTCGACCGCGACGATCTCACGACCGTTGTAGTGGCCGCAAGCGTTGCAGAGGTTGTGCGGGCGCTTCAGTTCGCCGCAGTT
>Ga0160437_1000210_pt1 | contig 32733 bp, 29 predicted proteins | sample HID1975I_E0MG_FD_108227 | JGI IMG/M metagenome (GOLD analysis project Ga0160437, IMG submission 108227) | Enriched soil microbial communities from UW Madison campus, WI, USA - HID1975I_E0 MG | ecosystem: Environmental > Terrestrial > Soil > Unclassified | place: USA: Madison, Wisconsin... | reverse complement strand
TATCTGCGCGTCCAGATCCGCCGTTTCTCGGGCAACATTTCCAAGACGGCCTCCTTCATCGGCATGGAGCGCTCGGCCCTTCACCGAAAGCTCAAGCTGCTTGGCATGGCGGACCGCCGCGAAGGCGAGCATGATGGCGACGAGCTTTAGGAACGGCGGTTATCCGGGGTTTTCGCGAGGATAGCCTCGGGATTTTCCCGGATGCCTCAAGCCCTTTTTGCGAACCTGTCACAAGAGTGCTACATTTTCGGCGTTTACTGCACTGCAGCAACTGAGTAGATTCCGATTCGAGAACGGCTTCGGGAGTTCCGAAGCCAGATCGCGGACCGCAAAGCGGCCGCCAAAAAAAAGGAGAAATGATATGGCCGGCCGTACGCTGACCGCTCGTCCGCGACCCACGCCGCCCCCCGCGGCCGAAACCGAAGCCGACCCCGCCACGGAAACCGTGGCACCGCCTCCCGTTTCCGCCGGGACCTCGGCAGGGAAGGGGCAGAACCTTCAGGACCAGTTCCTCAACCTCCTGCGCAAGAACAAGACCCCCGTGACCATGTTCCTGGTCAAGGGCGTGAAGCTGCAGGGCATTGTCACCTGGTTCGACAATTTCTCCATTCTTCTGCGCCGCGACGGCCAGTCGCAGCTCGTCTACAAGCACGCGATCTCGACGATCATGCCGTCGACCCCGGTCGATGCGCGCCAGTTCTCCAGCGGCGCGGACAATGGCAAGAAGACGCGCGTCCTTCAGGACGTGTTTCTTTCCAGCATCCGCAACGCCGGCGTCCAGGTCACGATGTTCCTGATCAACGGCGTCATGTTGCAGGGCCGCGTGGCTGCCTATGACCTGTTCTGCATGCTGCTGGAGCGTGAAGGTTACGTCCAGCTTGCGTACAAGCATGCCGTTTCGACGATTCAGCCCGTGACTCCGGTCGACCTTCAGGCGCATGAAGAAGCCGAAGACTGACAACACCGGAAGCTGAACTGATTTGAACGACGAACTCAAGGGCGAGGTCACGCGCGGCGCGCGTGCCCTCGTCGTTTATCCGCAGATGCGTGGACGAGGGGATCTCGATCCCGAAGCGCGTCTCGAAGAGGCCAGGGGCCTTGCCGCAGCGATCGGCCTTGTCGTGGCGGAAGCCATGGCCATCCCGATCCGCGAACCGCGCGCCGGAACGCTTTTCGGCGAAGGGCAGATCCAGAACATCTCCGTCGCCTGCGAGCTGAACGAGGCTGAGCTGATCATCGTCGACGGTTCGCTGTCGGCCATCCAGCAGCGCAATCTCGAAGAAAAGCTCAAGCGCAAGGTCATCGACCGCACCGGTCTGATCCTCGAAATCTTCGGCGAGCGCGCGGCAACGGCAGAGGGACGGCTTCAGGTCGAACTCGCACACCTGGACTACCAGGCCGGCCGCCTTGTACGCAGCTGGACTCACCTGGAACGTCAGCGCGGCGGCTTCGGCTTCCTCGGCGGTCCCGGCGAAACGCAGATCGAGGCGGATCGCCGCATGATCCGTGATCGCATGGCCAAGATCCGGCGCGAACTGGAGCAGGTTCGCCGCACACGCGGATTGCACCGCGATCGCCGCGAAAAGGCCCCTTGGCCCATCGTCGCGCTCGTGGGTTATACCAATGCCGGGAAGTCTACGCTTTTCAACTACCTGACCGGCGCCGACGTGATGGCCGAAGACCTCCTCTTCGCCACGCTCGATCCCACCATGCGGGCCATCCGTTTGCCGGCCGTGGAAAAGGCGATCCTGTCCGACACGGTGGGCTTCATCTCCGATCTTCCGACGCAGCTGGTCGCGGCTTTTCGCGCGACACTTGAGGAAGTGAACGCCGCAGACATCATTCTGCACGTCCGCGATATCGCCAACCCCGATACGGATTCGCAGAAAAGGCAGGTCCTCGAAGTTCTCGCCGATCTCGGTGTAATCGGCGGGGAAGGGGAGCCCGATGACGAGGAGGCCCTTGCCAGTTCCATCCCGATCATCGAGGTCTGGAACAAGTGGGACCTGCTCACCCCGACGCAGGCGGGCGAAATGCGCGAAGCCATGGCGCAGCGGCCGGAAGAGATCATCGTTCCGACTTCTGCGCGCACCGGAATGGGCTGCGACTTCCTGCTGGAAACCGTCGGTGCGGCGCTGACGGCTGACGCGAAAGTCTATTCTTTCGTCATTCCGGCGGCCGATGGCCAGCGTCTGGCTTTCCTTCACGCGCGCGGCGAAGTGTTGGCGGAAGAGGATGCGGGCGAGGGGCCGGATGGTCCCCAGCTTCGCCTGCAAGTCCGCCTTGCGGAACGCGAACTAGGTCGTTTCAGCGCGCTCTGAGGCTTTCACGGCCTGCCAATAGGCCTCCTGCTCATCGAGCGGGAGGCCTTCGAAGGCCTGGCCGTCGCGCTGGGCGAAGGCTTCCATGGCGCGGAAGCGGCGCTCGAACTTGGCATTGGCAGCGCGCAGTGCGTCCTCGGGAGCGATCCCGTGGAGGCGAACCAGGTTGACGGCGGCGAACAGCAGATCGCCGGCTTCTTCCAGTTTCTCGGCGTCGCTGGCTTGCTCCAGCTCTTCCATCTCCTCATGGACCTTCGCGGCTGCGCCGCTGGGATCGGGCCAGTCGAAGCCCACGCGTGCGGCACGCTTTTGGAGCTTCTCGGCGCGCGTCAGCGCGGGCAGGGAAATCGCGACGCCGTCGACGGCGCTGGTTTCACCCTTGGCGCTGCGCTCGCGGGCTTTGACCTTTTCCCATCGCTCGGTCTGGGCGTCTCCGGTGCGATCGTCACCGAAGATGTGGGGGTGCCGCGCTTCCAGTTTGTTCGAAATGGCGTCCGCCACGTCGCCGAAGACGAAATGTCCGTCTTCTTCGGCCATGCGCGCGTGGAATACGACCTGGAGCAGAAGGTCACCGAGTTCGTCGCGCAAACCGGGAATATCCTGGCGCTCGATGGCATCGGCAACTTCGTAGGCTTCCTCGATCGTATAAGGCGCGATGGTCGCGAAGTTCTGCGCGAGATCCCATTCGCAACCGGAAACGGGATCGCGGAGACGCGCCATGATCGAAAGAAGACGGTCAAGCTGCTGGTGACGCTGCGGCGTCATCGAGGGGGTCGTCGAAGCGTCGGTCATAGAGATCGATAATACATCTTATGTTAAATCATGGGACAAGGCAGGATGGATCATTGCCGGATCTGGAACCCGCTGACCTGGATGATCGCCACCAGACCGATGATGATCGACGCCCAGATCAGAGCCATCTTGAGCATGGTTCCCATCGGCATGGCACGAAACCGGGAATTGCTGGTGACCAGAATGAGCGCACCGATCACGGAGATGACGGCTACGATCAATCCGGTCTGGCTCATGGTTCGATCACCATTCCATCAAATGCGACCCGGACATTCTCGGGCACTTCGCCGCTGAGTGTCGCATAATCCATGCTCTTGTCGAGGTGTGTCAGCACGGCTTGGCCAACGCGGCAAACTTCGGTGATTTCCAGCGCCATGCCCAGATGCGCATGGGTCGGATGCGGTTCGCGGCGAAGGCAGTCCACCACGAGCAGATCGGCGCCGTAGCACAAGTCGACCATCCCGCGCGTGATCTCACTGAAGTCAGTAAGGTAACATACTGATTTTCCGTCACAATCGAATCGGAATCCGGTGGATTCCGTCGGACCATGCGGCATCTGGGTGTGATCCACCCGGTATCCTTCGCAAAGTCGCACTGTATCGAGATTATCCAACGAAATCAGTGTGGGATAACCATACTGCCCGGCAAAGACATAACCGAAGCGCTGGCGCAGTCGGCGGACGGTTTCCGAGTGAGCGAAACCGGGGATCGGTCCCGCGCGGCCGTAGCGCAAGGGGCGCAAGTCGTCGATGCCGTGGCAATGATCGGCGTGATCATGGGTCCAGAAAACGGCGTCGATCCGATGAACTTCGTTAGCGAGTAGCTGTGCCCGCAAGTCGGTGGGCGTATCGACCAGGATGCGACTTCCGGCGTCGCTCTCCAGGATGATCGAGACGCGCGTGCGCCGGTTCTTCGGCTCCTCCGGATCGCAGAGGCCCCAGTCTGCTCCGAATTCGCCGCCAAGGCGGGGAACCCCGGTAGAGGTGCCGCAGCCAAGGATCGTCACTTTCACGCAGCAGCTTTCTTGAATAGATTGAAGAAGTTGCGGGTCGTTGCTGAACCTAGTTCTTCTATCGAAATACCGCGAAGTTCGGCAACGAACCGCGCCGTGTCGGCCGTATAGGCCGGCTCGCAGCGCTTCCCGCGATGGGGAACGGGTGCGAGAAACGGAGAATCCGTTTCGACCAGAAGCCGATCTTCCGGAATGGTCGCGACGACGCCCTGCAAGTCCTGCGCGTTCTTGAACGTGACGATCCCGGATATCGAGATCGAGAGGCCGAGGTCGAGCACTTTGCTTCCGAAATCGGCGCTTGCGGTGAAGCAGTGGATCAGGGCGGGAAAGGCGCCCTTCCCCATCTCGTCTTCGAGTATCCGGAAAGTATCGTCCTCAGCGTCGCGGGTGTGAATGATCAGCGGCAGGCCGGTCTTGCGCGAAACGGTGATGTGCGTGCGAAACAGGGCCTGCTGAACCTCGCGATCCGACTTGTCGTAATAGTAATCGAGACCGGTTTCCCCGATGCCGACGACCTTGGCGTGCTGCGTCGCTTCGAGCAAGGCTGCCTCGCCGAGGTCGGCATGCTGGTCCGCCTCATGCGGGTGGATGCCCACCGATGCCCAGACATCCGGATAGCGCGCTGCGGTGCCGACCACCCTCTCCCACTCGCTTCGGCGCGTGGAAATGTTCAGGAATCCGCGAATGCCGGCCGATCGAGCCCGGTCGAGCACGCCGTCCTGGTCTTCGACGAGGCCCTCGTATTCGAGGTGGCAGTGCGAATCGATCAGCATCACGCCTCCGCATCCTCCGGAAGTTCCAGACGCGGGAAGACGCCCACCGGCTTCTCGACCTTGAAGCCGCTGGTGGCCAAGGTCTCGAACCAGGCCTGATCGGTCAGCGCCGCGAAATCTCGTGCGCCGGCGTTCTGGCCCATCTGTTCGAGCAGCTTGTCGATGGAGCCCGGAACGACCGGGCGAACGGCAATAGCGAGGTCGCGGACGACGCGGAAGAGCATCATCAGCACCGCTTCCATACGCTCGGGGTCGGATTTGCGCAGAGCCCAGGGCGCCTGATCGTCGACATACTGGTTGCAGGCGAACACCGCCCGCATCCAGGCTTCGAGGCCTTCGCTGAACGAGAGTTCGTCGAAACTCTTGCGCAGGCCCGCCACGCCTTCCGCGACGGCTGCGAGCAGTTGCGCATCGGCATCGGTTTGCGAATGCCCGGTCTTAAGTTCGCCATCCATGTTCTTGAATATCATGGAAAGGCTGCGCTGTGCCAGATTGCCGAAGCTGTTGGCCAGTTCGGCATTGGCACGCGTGACGATGGCTTCCGGAGACCAGGAACCGTCCTGTCCGAATGCCACTTCGCGCATCAGGAAGTAGCGGACCATGTCTACGCCGAAGGTTTCGGCCAGGCCGATCGGATCGGTCACATTGCCGAGGGACTTCGATTCCTTCTGCCCGCGGTTGAGCAGGAAGCCATGGCCGAACACCTGTTTGGGCAGTTCGAGGCCGGCGCTCATCAGGAAGGCGGGCCAGTAGACCGTGTGGAAGCGGACGATGTCCTTGCCGATCAGGTGCAGGTCGGCGGGCCAGAACTTCGCAAACTCCGCGGTCTCGTCCGGGAAACCGAGGCCGGTGATGTAGTTCGTGAGGGCATCGACCCAGACGTACATCACATGCTGCGCGCCGTCCGAACCCCCGGCGGTGGGCACCTTGATGCCCCAGTCGAAGCTGGTGCGGGAGACCGAAAGGTCGCGCAGGCCGCCCTCGACGAAGCGCAGGATTTCGTTCTTGCGCGTTTCGGGGCGGATGAAATCAGTCGAATTATAAAGCTCGATGAGCTTGTCTTGATAGCGGGACAGGCGGAAGAACCACGATTCCTCGACCGTCCACTCTACAGGCGTGCCTTGCGGAGAAAGCTTCTCACCGCCCTCGCCTGCGATCAGTTCGCCTTCGTCATAGTAGGCTTCGTCGCGGATCGAGTACCAGCCCTCGTAGCGATCGAGATAGAGATCGCCATTGGCTTCCATCCGGCGCCACAATTCCTGGGTCGCGGCGTGATGGCGCGGCTCGGTGGTGCGGATGAAGACATCGTAATCGATATCAAGACCGTCACACATCTCCTTGAAGTAAGAAGACATTTCCGTCGCAAGCTCTGCCGGCGTCGTGCCAAGGTCGCGGGCTTTCTGGGCCATTTTCAGGCCGTGCTCGTCGGTTCCGGTCTGGAACCGGACGTCGAAGCCCTCCGCCTTCTTGAAGCGAGCGATGACGTCGGCGGCGATCGCTTCGTAGGCGTGGCCGATGTGCGGCTTGCCGTTGGGATAGCTGATCGCGGTGGTGATGTAATAGGGCTCGCCCATGCGGCGTCGGGCTTTCTTTTGCAGGAGTTTCTTAGCGAGCCGTCTCTCTAGGCATCGCCGTCGATGCCAGCAACCCGCCAATTTCCATTATCAGGAGACCGGCATCGAAATTGTAGGTCGGTGCCTGGTTCGACAGGACGGTCAAGGCACTGTGGGCTTCGATCAGGCGGCGCTGCCTGGCCGTCGAGGCTTGCGGCAACTCGTAAGCGAGCACCGTGCGCGCAAGCTCCAGCGTGGCCAGTTGCCGGTCGCGCGCGGGCCTGCCGCCCATTTCCTCGGCCAGACTGCCGCGCAGATCGTACTCGGCGTCGCCTTCGCGCAGGATCTGCATCATCAGACGGTGAATGCTTCCAAGATCGTGCTCGACGAAGCTCAGGGCGATCCCCGGCGATCCCTGTGCGGCATCGATGGCGGCGCGGCGTGTCTCCGCATCCGCTTCCGGGATGTCGCGCCGGATCACCGCGTCGAGTTCGTGCTCGTCCAGGGCCGCAAAGCGCAGGATGCGGCAGCGTGAGCGGATGGTTGGAAGCAAGCGTCCGGGCTGGTGGGCCAGGAGCAGGAAATACGTACCGGCGGGCGGCTCTTCCAGGGCCTTGAGCAGTGCATTGACCGCGCCCTTTTCCATGTCATCCGCCGGATCGATGATGATCGCGCGTCGGTCGCCCATGGTCGGCTTGGTGGCGAGACGACGGATCATCTCGCGCACCTGATCGACGGAGATGTTGCGCTTGGTCTGGTAGGGCTTGCCCTCGGCCTTCTTCTTGGCCTCGTCATCGTTGGCGGGAAGATGCTCGAGGATGTGGATGTCCGGGTGCATCCTCGGGTCTGGCCGAGGCTCGCCCGGAGCACGCACGAGTTCCGCTGCCGCGGTGCGTGCGAAGGCGGCCTTGCCGAGTCCCTTCCCGCCGGCCAGCAGCCAGGCGTGATGCATCCGCTCGGACCCGATTGCGGCGAGCCACTCCTCCCATGCCGCCTTCTGCCCGATGAACGGCAGGTCTTCGTTCATCGCAGGTCGCCGAGTGCGGCAACTATGGCGGCGCAGGTCTGCTCGGGCGTGCCGTCGCCGTCGATGCGAACGAAACGCTTCGGCTCGGCATCGGCGAAGCTGGCAAAGGCCTGGGCGACACGGGCGTGGTAGGCCGCGTCGCGGCTGCCGATGCGGTCCGTGCCGTCAATGTCGCGCAAGGCCAGTCGCCCCGCGGCGACTTCGGGCGAGACTTCGATCAGCACCGTGACGTCCGGCAGCATGTCCTCGCTGCCAATGGCGTGGAGCGTGCGCAAGTCGTGATCGGACAAGCCGCCGCCGCCGCCTTGATAGGCCCGGCTCGAGTCCAGGAAACGGTCGCAGATCACCCAGGCGCCGCGCTCCAATGCCGGGCGGATCAGCTTCTCGACATGGTCCGATCGTGCGGCCGCGAACAGCAGGGCTTCGGCGCGGGGACCCCAGCCACCTGCGTCACTGCCATTCTGGTCTCCGACGCCATGGAGCAGGAGCGCGCGGATCGCTTCGGCCCCGACCGTGCCGCCAGGCTCGCGGGTGGTCACGACGTCGATGCCGCGGCTGCGCAGGGCTTCTGCCAGAAGGCGCGACTGGGTGGACTTTCCTGCCCCCTCGCCGCCTTCCAGCGCAATGAATCGTCCTCGGGTCATGAGAAGAAGCTGATAAGCCCGTTCATCAGTCTGTCCAGCGGTCCGGCGACGCCAACGTCTTTACCCGCGTAAAGCGGGACGTGCCCCGGGGCGAGACCTTCGACCCTGATTTCCAGTTCTCCCACCTGATCGCCCTTGCGGATCGGCGCGACCAGGGGTCCCTTGTAATGGACCGCGAGCGAAACCTTCTCGTGCCCGCCCTTGGGCAACGTGGCATGAACTTCCCGATTGGCCACCAGCGGAACCGAGCGGGCGTCTCCGCCCTGCACCCGGGCCTGGCTAACGGGCTGACCCTGGTCAAAGAGATGCCGTGCATCCCAGGCGGAGAAACCCCATTCCAGCAGGGCCTTGGCAGCGTCATCGCGGACCTTGGGCTTGGGCGATGCCGCAAGCATCATCACGAGGCGGCGCCCGCCGCGTTCGGCCGTGCCGAGGAAGTTATAGCCCGCCTCGCGGGTGTAGCCGGTCTTGATGCCGTCGGCGCCGGGGACCACGCCCACCGTCGGATCGTGGCTGCGCATGGCGACATCGCGCCACATGTAATGCTTCACGCCCGAGAACTCGTGGTAGAGCTGCGGGTGGCGGGTAATCATGGCGTCGGCCAGCTTCACCATGTCGCTTGCGGTGATGTAGGTATGGCCGTCGTCCATCCAGCCGTTGGGCGTATTGTAATGGCTGCCGGTCATGCCGATGCGGCGCGCTGCTGCGTTCATCATCGCCGCCCAGGCGGGGACGCTGCCGGCGTAGCCCTGTGCAAGCACGATGGCGCCGTCGTTCGACGATGCCGTCATGACGCCATGAAGCAAGTCGCGGACAGTGGGATGATCCTTTTCCGTCAGGTACATGGACGTACCTTTGGCGAACCATTCCTTGGCCGTTTCGGGGCGCACCGACATCTGCCGGTCCAGGCTGAGGCGGCCGGCGTCGATCTCTTCGAAAGCGACGAAGGCGGTCATGACCTTGGTGACCGATGCCGGCAGGAACGGCACGTCCGGACGGCGCTGGACGAGCACCTGGCCCGAACCGATATCGACCAGGATGCTGACCGGGATCGGTGCCAGCTCGGCTGGCGGCGTGGGGATCGCGGCATTCGCTGCCGTAGCGACGGGACCGGAAACAAGGCTCACCGAAGTGGCAAGCAGGAGGGCAGACTTCAGGAAGGATTTCAAGGCGCGACTTCTCCCCGCGCGCCCAGGACGGGCGCGGTGGTGTGCGCGAAACGACCCTTTATCAATCCGCGCGCTGGATTCGTGCGTCGCTATACCCTGCTGCCTTGGCCTTCTCCAGCGCTGCGGCAGCTTGTGCACGGTTTGCGAAGGGCCCCATCTGGACGCGCCAGAACTTGCCGCCCTTGGTCACGCTGGCGCCAAGCTGGCTGGCGGACTTGCGGGCATTCGCCTCGACGGAGAAAGCCCCCACCTGGACCACTTCGCTGCCCTTTCGAGCCGGCTTGTCGGTTGTGGTCATGGCTTTTGCGGGAGGTGCGGAGACGGTAGGTGTTGGGCGCGAAGCTGGTGCGCTTGGCCGGGGCTTCGGGGCCGGCACGGGGGCCACGAAAGGCGCAGGAGACGCCGGAGCGGCTTTGCGCGGCGGCAGTTTCGGTTCCGCACCAGCCACCTGCGGGGCAGCGGGAGCAGCCTGCTCCGCTGGGGTCAGTGCTTTTGGGCCCAATGCTTCTGGGCTTGGTGCTTTCGGCATCGTCGGCGGCGATGAGGGCGGCGGCAGCAGCGGCGATTGCTCCGCCAGCTTGCGGCGGAGAACCTTGAGCAGGCCTTCCGGGGTCTCCATGCGTGCGGGAACCGGGGTGCCGCTACGCAGGGCGGCCCGCTCGACTTCCGGCGGATTGACCCTGCGGACGCGGACGGCAGAACGCGCGCCGGACGCCAGTCCGAGCTGCGCGGCCGCCTCGGGCGCCAGTTCCAGCAGCGCGTCGTTGGTCATCGGGCCGCGGCGTTCGAGCCGGACGAGGATGGTCCGGCCGCTGCCCAGCGCGGTCACTTCCACATAGCTGGGCAGAGGCAGCGTCTTGTGCGCTGCAGTAACTCCCGTGCCGTCGCCGGCTTGTGCATAGCCTACCGCGTCGTAATTCAGCTGGTCGACGGGCGTCCAGGTGACGGCGCCGATGGTGAACGGCTCGCCTACGACAACGGGGTAATCCGCAGCGGGTCCGGTTATCCGCGCCGGTGCGCTCTCACTGCCCTGCGCCGGAGCGGCCGGGGAAGCGGTCAGAAACAGCGCTGCGAGCGGCAGGGCATGGTTAACGGGCAATCTCATCTGCAAGCAACCCCACGGACAGTGCGTAGTAGTTCGAGCAGTTGTACTGGAGGATCACCCGATAATTACCGGTTAACAGATAGGCCGGCGTGCCGGGACCGTCGGGCTGGAACAGCGAGGTCAGCACCGAATCGCCGATCGGTCGCTGCGCGGTTACGCCCAGGGCGCGCCATTCGGAAACGGTCTTCCATTGGCCGTGACGGGCGTGGACCCGGTCACACGTCGGCGCGGCGAGCTTGCTGGCGTAGGCATTGGCGTTGAAGCCCGAAGGCAGGAAGGCTGGAACGCCCCAGGGCTGCCCGGGACGCCAGCCGGAATCGCGGAAATAGTTGGCGATCGAGGCGATCGTATCGGCCGGGCTGGTGAAGATGTCGCGCGTGCCGTTGCCGTCACCGTCCACGGCCAGGCGCAAGTAGACGCTTGGCAGGAACTGGGGATAGCCGAAGGCCCCTGCCCAGCTTCCCTTGAGGCGATACGGGGGCACGCCCTGGTCCACCATCTTCAGCAGCGCGACCAGTTCGCCTTCGAACAGCCCGCGGCGGCGGCCTTCCCAGGCAAGCGTCGCCAGCGATCGTGCCAGGTCGAAGTCACCGACATAGCTGCCGTAATTGGTTTCATGCCCCCAGATCGCGAAGAGCACCGGTGCCGGTACGCCGTAACGCCGCTCTATGCTGGGGAGGATGCCGGAAAGCTCCGCATAGCGGGAACGCCCGCGAGCGATGATGCTGGAGCCGACATGTTGCGCGATATAAGGCGCGACAGGCGGCGGCGTGGTGGAGCGGCTCGGCTGCGCCGAATCGAGTTCGATAACCCGTTGATTCGGAACCAGTCCGGTAAGAACCCTCGAAATCGTCGCATCGCTGACACCCTCGCGGCGAGCCCGCGCGCCAACCGTTTGCAGGTAGGCCTGGAAGGTCTGGCCCGCCACGGTCTGCGGCGCGGCGCTTTGATAGGCGCTTTCGCCGATGTCCTGCACGACGGGCTGCGCATCCACCGAAGCGGTCGGCAATATGGCCAGAGCGACGACAAGAAGAGGATGGCGCAAGGGACGTAGCTTCAAGGAGACAGTCATCCCCGCAAATCTTGCACAATGCGGCGGCGTTGCAAATGGCTGGCGTGCATCCCCCGTGGACAGTCACCGCAAGCGAGCAGCCTTCCGTCCCGATCGCGTGACCTGCCGCACCGGAAACGGATTGGCCGGACCGCTGCAGTCGACACTTGCAAGCCGCTCCGATTGCTCTATGCGCTCTCGCGGTAAGGACAGGTGGCCGAGTGGTTTAAGGCAGCGGTCTTGAAAACCGCCGTGGGTGCAAGCTCACCGTGGGTTCGAATCCCACCCTGTCCGCCATCGCCCCCCAAGACTGCCGCCCACCAGGCGCCGCGCCGGCGTGACGCGGGTATCCCTCGTTCCCGAACGGGGCGCTGATACCGCTCGGGCGTTGAAGACCCTCCTCGAACATGGCGCGATCTCCCTTATGAGGAAGGCAAAGGCGCAATGCAGTATTCAGCGCCGGCAGCTTGGGAGAACGCCAATGCCTTCGCTTGGACGGATCGGCGTATGGTCCATGGAATTGCGGTTCGGCGACGCTGGCCAGGCCGCCCACGCGGCGGCGGAACTCGACGAAATGGGCTATGGAACCTTGTGGATTCCGGGCGGCATCGGCGGGGATGTCACGGGCGATATCGAACGGCTGCTCGATGCCACGCGGCATGCGACGATAGCCACCGGCATTCTCAATATCTGGAAGCACGATCCCGAGGAGATCGCTGCCTGGTGGAACGGGCTGGCGGATGGGCGGAAAGAGCGGGTGTTTCTCGGGCTCGGCGTAAGCCATTCGCATATCGTGGGCGAGGCTTACGCACGGCCGCTGACGGTGATGGCCTCCTATCTAGACCGTCTGGATGCCGCCGGCCTGCCTGAAGGAGCGCGCTGTCTGGCAGCGCTGGGTCCGAAGATGCAGGCCCTGGCGCGCGATCGGTCCGCGGGCAGCCACCCTTACCTCGTATCGCCAGAGCATACCCGTTCGGCCCGGGAAGCGCTCGGTCCGGGGCGCATTCTGGCGCCTGAACAAGGTGTGGTTCTGGACGAGGATCCGGCAAGCGCCCGCGAAAAGGCGCGTGGCGCGCTTTCGCAATATGTGCAGTACCCCAATTATCGCAACAGCTGGCAGAGGCTCGGGTTCAGCGTGGCGGAGATCGATGCGCTGGACGATCGTCTGGTGGACAGCCTGTTCGCATGGGGCGACGTGGCCACGATCAAGGCGCGGCTCGAAGACCATTGGGCCGCGGGTGCGGACCATGTCTGCATTCAGGCCGTGACTGGAAAAGGTCTCGATATCGAAGCGTCGATGAAAGTCTGGAGGGCTGTCGCAGCCGGGTGACGTGACATCTTTGCTGATGCGCCCCGCGGCCAGTCATAATATCATGGCAGCCTTCCTCGCGGATCAGGAGAGACGCGGTGCCATCCAGACTTGCGATAGTATTGAGCGGCGGCGGCGCGAAGGGAGCGTTTCAGGTCGGCGTTCTTGATGCCTTGATGACGAAGCATGGCGTTAAACCTGCCATCGTGGTGGGCACCTCCACCGGCGCAATTCAGGCCCTTGCCGCTGCGCAGGACGATATTCCGGGGCTGCTCGACGTATGGCTCGGACTGCGCGGCGATCAGGATATCTTCAGGAAGCGCGGCGGCGTGGCGGGCGCGGTCCTGTTCGGAGAGAAGGCAATCTACGACGCGGCACCTCTCCGGCGCCTTCTCAAGCAGTTCGCCGATCCTGCGAAGCTTGCCGCGTCCGGTGTCGACCTGCGGCTCGGGGTGGTGAACCTTCAGAGCGGGGAGTTCAGGACGATCGACAAGACCGTCCCGAACATCGAAAACTGGGTCTATGCCAGTTGCGCGATGCCGGTGTTTTTCGATCCGCTCCAGACCAGCGACAAACAACAATGGGTCGACGGGGGTGTAAGAGACGTCACCCCGCTGGGAGCGGCGCTCGAACTCAACCCCACGGGCGTCATCGTCATTCGGGCTTCGCCTGCCAGCGGTTCCCCTTCGACAAGGAAATACGGCGGCCTGATCGACATCGGGCTGCGCGCCGTGAACCTCCTGCAGTCCGAAGTCTCCCGGAACGACCTCATGAACACGTCGCTGATCAACGATATCCTCGCGGCGCGTGACCAGATGTTCACCGCGCTGGAGGCCAGCGGAACGCCTGCCAACGAAGCGGCCCGGTTGCTGCTTCCGTTGGACAACCAGATATCCCGATACCGCTTCGCACAAGTGCGGGTGATCGAGCCCCGCGAAGAGTTCTCCGACACGCTGGAGTTCGATCCCGCCAAGATCCGCCGCGCGATCGAGGCGGGCCGTGCCGCCGTTGAGGAGCAATGGCCGGCCATTCAGGCACTGGTCAGCTGAAATTGCCCTGTTTCAAGCCGGCGGAAGGTACTGTCCGATCAAAATTTCACATTCGATCGAAAGTACCGGAACCCGGGGGATTTTAGAGGTTTGATCCTTCTCGCAGTCACGAAGGCTGCCTGAGAACCGGAAACATGAAGATGAAGAAAATAATCATTGCCATTATCGCGGGAAGCGTCGTGATGTCTGTGGCTGCCTGCAATACCGTCAAAGGCGCTGGCCGCGATGTGCAGTCCGTGGGTCAGGCTGGTGAAGACGCTATCAAGTAAAAATTGGGATGAAATAAGGATGGGCATGACCATGTACCGATGTCCTGATTTCATCTCGAATTACAAGGTTGATCCAAGCGTCGTGAACGATCGGGGGCGACAACGCTCCTGATCGTTCACCGCGGAATGGACTGGCCTCTTGAAGTAAAGACCGTGCGGCGTTGTTTTCAGGAACATTCAGCCCCTAGACTGATCTGAAGCCTGCGCTGCGTATCTCCGGCCGCCGGTTTCACGGGCGCGTTCGCCCGGTTATCCGAGAAGGATGGCAGGAAACTGACGTAAGTGTCATGCAACCGTCATTTCCTTGGCCAACTAGCCCCGTGAGAGCCGGCGTCGTCGGCAAACAGCCTCAGAAGCGGACCGTGATCCTCTGGAGATGGGCCGAGGTCGGCCCCGCTGCCGCCCTGCCCCATGCCTGATGTCACACGGCCGGGCCGCTGCGCCGCTTTTTCCGGAGCCATCGAACCATGCCATCCATGCCCCGCCCCTGCCTTGCTACCGCACTGGCGCTTTGTATCGCGCAGCCCGTCATGGCCCAATCTCCGGCGGTACAATCTGGATCTCCAGCCGCGCAGCAGGCGGTTCCGCGCTCGGCAGGCACGCCCTATGCCTCGCGCAATCTGCCCGATCGGATCATGTTGACCCCCGCAGCCGACCCCAGCACCGGCATGGCCGTGGCCTGGCGCACCGATGTCGCGCAGACCGCCAGCGAGGCGCAGATCGCTATCGCCGTGGACGGGCCGACGCTGGAAGAGAAAGCGGTTCTTGTGACCGGCACGCCGGGTGTGGCCAAGGACAGCGCCAATGGTCCGGCGCTCTACCACCAACTCCGCTTCGAGAAACTGACGCCCGACACCGTCTATGCCTACCGCCTCAAAGGCAGCGCGGGCTGGACGGAATGGATGCAGTTCCGCACCGCCTCCGCAGAGGCGAAGCCGTTCCGGTTCCTTTATCTCGGCGATATTCAGAACGGCATCCTGACGTACGCCAGCCGGGTGATCCGCCAGGCGTTCCATGCCAATGGCGGGATCGAACTGGTGCTCCACGCAGGAGACCTCGCCGCCCAGCGTGACGATCTGGATCATGACGATGAGTGGGGCGAATTCAATCAGGCCGGCGGCTACAACTGGAGCATCGTTCCCCAGTTGCCCGCCACCGGCAACCACGAATATGTCGACGTGGCACTGCCCAACGGGGCGGAGAGCCGCAAGCTCGGCCCTTATTGGCCGCTGCAGTTCGCGCTGCCTGCGAATGGCGCGCCGGGCGTGAAGGCCACGACCTACTTCGTCGATTATCAGGGGGTGCGCTTCATCGTGCTGGACGGCACGTCCGCGATCGATCTGGGCACCATGGCGCAGCAGACCCGCTGGCTGGACGAGACCCTCGCCTCCAGCAAGGCGAAGTGGAATGTCGTACTGTTTCACCAGCCGGTCTTCACTTGCGCTCGCCCGCAGGACACCTCGGAGATCAAGCAGGCCTGGAAGCCGGTATTCGACAGCCGCAAGGTCGACCTCGTCCTGCAGGGCCACGACCATTGCTACAGCCGCCTGACCTCGGAAGCAGGGCGAGAGGCGTCCGCAGCCATGCGCAAGGACGGCAAAGTCCAGGGGCCGGTGTATCTGGTGTCGGTAACGGGCGCCAAGATGTACGGCCTGAACGATCGCGCCCGCACGCAGCCCGACAAGACGGCCGAAGCGACCGAACTCTATCAGGTCGTGGATGTTTCAGGCGACACCCTGAAGTTCCGCACCTTCACTGCTTCGGGCAAGCTCTATGACGGCTTCGACCTTGAACGCCGGACGGATGGCAATCACCTGATCGACATCGCAGAGCCCACGATCGCGGTGCGGACTTGCCTTGGCAACGTCGGCCCCGACGGCGGCAAGTGCGTGGCACGCGGCAAGTAAGTGCCAGTGAAGCCGGGACATCGGTTCACTTCGATGTTCCGGCTGACCGAGCCACCTTCTCGACGCATAGGCATGCCGCAAGAGCGGCGCAATATGGCCTGATCTCCATAACGCGGCCAGATCGCGATGTAGCGGCCGATTGCCGTCGGCGCCGCGCCGCAACAGACTTCCCGGCAAGAGAAGTGGCGCAAAACGCCATGGTCCGGTCGAAGCGACTATCCGGCGACCGGTGCCCGAAGCAATGGGAGAGCTTGGATGACACTGGCCGAAACGATCGTCTCCGGCGCGCGCGAGCGCTCGGGCAACACCACTTGGGACGACGCCGAAATCCGCGAGCCGCTGCGGATCCTGACCGAAGCGATCGAGGGTGAGGCGAACCTGACGGACATGGGTCTTGCCGTGTTCACCCGCAATTCCACCGAATACCTCGCCAATCGCATGCGGGTGGAGGACTGGCTGGCCCGCCATCCCGAGATCCTGGACACCCCGGTTGAAAAGCCCACGTTCGTATTCGGCCTGCCCCGCACCGGGACGACCCTGACGATCAACCTGCTCAACGAAGACCCGGCGCGCCGCTGTTTCCTGCGGTGGGAGGCCTTCGCCTCAACCCCGCCGCCAAGGCCGGAGGAGTTCCACGCCGGGCCCCGCTACGAGGCGGCGCAGGCGCAGATCGACCATTCGCTGAAAGTCATGCCGCACATTTCGGCGATTCATCACGAGGATGGCGACAGTCCGTGCGAGTGCCAGTTCTCAATGGCGCCGAGCTTCGTATCCCAAGTCTTTGATTCCCAGTATAACATTCCCAGCTATCATCGTTGGTTTCTGGATGAGGCGGACTACCTGCCCGCCTTCCGCCACCAGAAGCGCCTGCTGCAACTTCTCCAATCGCAGGCGCCCGGCCGCTGGACACTGAAGAACCCGTGGCATCCGCTCTATCTGGACGCGCTGACCGAAGTCTATCCAGACGCCCGTCTGGTGATGACGCACCGGGACCCGGTGGAAGTGGTGGGCTCCGCCTGCAGCCTGGTGTGGAACGTGCGGCGCATGTTCAGCGAGAGCGTGGACCGCGCGGCGATCGGCCGCGACATGGTGGAGACGTTCGTGGTCATGATCGCCCGCCAGAACGATTTCCGCAGGCGCCATGGCCGCAACGCGATCCATGACGTGCTCTACACCGAACAGCTTCGCGACCCGCTGGGCACGATGCGCCGCCTCTACGCGCATTTCGGCGAGGAACTGAGCGGCGAAGCGGCCGCAAACATGCAGCGCTACCTGGACGACAAGCCCAAGGACCGCTTCGGCAAGCACAGTTACGATCTGGCCGACTACGGTCTGACCGCTGGAGAAATCCGCGAGCGCTTCGCCGACTACTGCGCCGATTTCGACGTGGCGATGAGCCCCGCCTGAAAGGCAGCCCGGCGCCTCCGGTGTGGCTTCGCCGGCGGCGCAGGGCTGCCTTCAGGGGCGCCTAGCCGGGTCGCGGCTCAACCCACTGCCGCCAGACGAGCAGCAGTGCGGCCATGATGACGGGGCCGATGAAGAGCCCGACCAGCCCAAGTTCCGCCAGTCCGCCGAATGCGCCGATCATGGCGAGCAGGAATGGCAGCTTTACCGCGCTGCCGATCACGGCCGGTTGCACGACGTTGTCGCCAACGGTCATCACCGTCACGCCGAAGCCGAACAGCAGGCACCCGGCCAGAACATGGCTGGTGCCGATCAATATGAGACTGGCCAGACCAAAAGCGGCCCAGGCGCCGAAAGGCACCAGCGCCAGCGCAATCGTGAAAGTCCCGAACAGCAGCGGCTGCGGCACGCCGGCCACGGCGTAGGCGATCCCCAGGATGCCGCCTTCCAGCACCGAGACGAGGACCGTGCCGTTAACGGTCGCCCGAACGGCTCCGACCATCCGCTCCAGGAAGTCGCCCCCGAAAACGCCGAACATCCGTATCGACACCTCGCGGGCCTGCCGGCCGATCAGCATGCCGCGGGAAAGCAGGGAGACCAGGGCGAACAAGGTGACCAGGAACAACGCGGATTCCCGGGCCACTTCGCTGCCGATCGACCGCGTCCAGGTGAGGATCGAGCTTGCGCTGAAAGAGCCGAGCAAGGCGTTTGCAGCCTGGGGATTGCCGATATGCTGCTGCCAGTAGAGCGCGGCACGGTTTCCGATCAACGGCAACGATGGCAGCCACGCCGGCATCGGAATGCCGGTTTGCTGAACCTCTTGGAGCCAGTGCATCGCCGCCTGGCTTTCCTGCATCAGCGTGACCGCAGCCAGCGAAAGCGGCCCTATGACGACCAGTGCGGTTACGACCGCAAAGCCTGTCGCAAGCCACCCAGGGTGATTCGGGAACCGCTGAAGCGCGCGCCGGTAAAGTGGCCATTCGGCCATGGCGATAACCGCCGCCCAGGCGAGAGGCGTCAGGAATTCACGCGCCATCCAGATCGCCAGCACGGCGATCAGGGCCGTCAGGCAAAGCTGCCGCGTCCTGACGCCGGCAGGTTCTGTCATGGAAGCGGGCGCGTCATGAGCAGGCGGATCTTCGGATAGTGCCTCGCTCATGACATCGCCCTATCCTCGCAGGCACCGCGGACCATTATCTCTCCCGGTGCAGCGACAGCCGAACCGTGAGGCCTGCCCGGCCGATCTGGACAATCAGGCCAGATACGACCCGGCCCTTCCGATATCGGCCATCGGCGGCTTGGCGAGAGGCCTAGCCGTTTCCAGCGGGTTTCATGCTGCCGATAGCGGCATCGATCATGACCTGCCACGCGTCATGCGCATCGCTGTTCCCTACCGAGTGCCCGCGCTCGTGTTCCAGCAGCTTGTGGCCCGCCTCGCACATTACGGGGGTGGGAACGCGAAGCGCCCGAATGACGGTGCGGACGTTCTCTCTCAATTGTTCCTGTGCATCCGGCGTGAGACGGTGGAACTCGTCACCGTCATGCTGCGCCTTGGCCAGCGCTTGTGCGGCTCGTTCGATCAGCGGCATCCAGCTCTCCCTTTCTTGCAATTTCGAGACAGGCTATCACGGCCCGCGGTTCGCACAACAGGGTTTGCGACGGGCGCCACGATGAAATTTCGCGCAAGGGAAAGCCTGGCAAGCAAGGCGGGGGCGCCCTGCTCAGCGGCGCATGAAACCCATCCAGCGCAGCAGCAGATAAGTGGCGATGGCCGCTCCGCCGGCGATGAGCGTGGCGTGGATGGTGCCATAAGGGCCGTTCGCGAAAGGAAGGCCGCCGGTGTTCATGCCGAAAATCCCGGTCACGAGCGTCGCCGGAAGCATCAGCGCGGTGATGATCGAGAGAATATAAAGGTTCTGGTTGGTCCGCTGCGATTCCTGGATGTCGAGTTCCTCGCGCAGCAGGCGCAGCTGCGACTGAACGCCGAGCACATCCCCGTCGAGCGACTGGATGCGCTGGGCGATCTTCTCGACGGTCGGTAGCAGCACCTCGGGAAGGTCCTCGTCCTTTTCGAGACGCTGGAACACGCCGCGCATGCCCGAGATGATCCGCTGGATCTGTGCCAGGCGGCGGCGGATGCCGATGAGGTCGCGCGCCTTGGGCGGATCGCGGGCGTCGAGAAACATATCCTCGACATGCTGCACTTCGGCGCTGAGCGCGCGGCAGATGTCGGCGATGTTCTCGCTGATGGCGCCCACCAGCATTTCCAGCGCCTGGGATTCTCCGAAGCCCCCCACCCAGCGCGACAGGCGATTGCGCACGATGTCTGCCGAGCGGATTGGATGGAGCCGGGCCGTAATCATCAGCCCGGGCATCAGCGCCATGCGCAGCCCGCCGACGCGCGCCGTGTCTGCCACGTCGAAGTCCCGCTCGAAATCATGCAGTACGCAGGCCACGGTTTCGCCCTCGACCAGGGCGCGCTGGTGCGTGTCAGCGGAAAGGAGCAGCTCGCGGGCGGCTGGCGCCAGGGTGTCGAACTGCTCGATCCAGCGCCGCGTGCGCTGATGCGCGAGATTGAGGTGAAGCCAGCGAAACCGCCCCTCCGGCGGGACCTCGCAGTCGGTAATGGCAAAAGCGCCGTCGGGGGTGGCATCCATGCCCCAGATCAGGCCGGGCCCCATGCCACCATGCGCCGGTTCCACCGGGATCAGTCCCGGCGCCTCTTTCGCCATGCAGTCTCTCCGTCTTTGCGGATCGGAAGACTATCAGAATATCTGCGCAAAGATCATGTAGAGAACGCCGGCCATCACGATCGAGACCGGGAGCGTGAGAACCCAGGCCATGAGCAGGTTGCGGATCGTGCTCATCTGCAAGCCCGAGCGGTTCGCCGCCATCGTGCCCGCGACGCCCGATGACAGGACGTGCGTGGTGGAGACCGGCAGGCCGAGGTGGTCCGCGCCGAGAATGGTGCCCATGGCGACCAGTTCGGCGGCCGCGCCCTGCGCGTAAGTCAGGTGCGTCTTGCCGATCTTCTCGCCCACGGTGACGACGATCCGGCGCCAGCCCACCATCGTTCCCAGGCCCAGCGCAAAGGCGACGGCAATCTTCACCCAGGTCGGGATGAAGCGGGTGCCCGCGTCCAGCGAGGTCTTGTAGGTGGCGAGCGTCTTCTGCGCGCCTTCCGAAAGCGCCTCGGGCTTCTGCTTGCCCAGCCCCTTGATGGCTTCGGAAGCGAGATACATGTCATTGCGGATGTTGCTGACCGCGGCCGCCGGAACCTTGGCCAGCGAGCCGTACTGGCCGACTTGCGCATCCACGTCGTGGACGAGGACCGAAAGTGCGGGAAGCGTGGCCGGCGTGAACGTCTTTTCGGCGATATAAGTCGTCACCTGACGGCGCGCCTCGGCCGGATTGACGCCCTGCGCCTCGACGCTGCCGGTGCTGCTGCCGACCAGGGCGGTTTCGGCGGCGATCGACTGGGAGTGGAACTCCGCCATATAGCGTTCGGGCACCGCGCGGTTCAGGGCATAGGCGGTGGGAACCGTGCCGATCAGGATCAGCATGATCAGGCCCATGCCCTTCTGGCCGTCGTTCGAGCCATGCGCGAAACTGACGCCCGTGCAGGTGAAGATCAGCAATGCCCGGATCCAGAGCGGCGGCGGCAGGCCGTCCTTGGGTTCTTCATAGAGTTCGCGCTTGCGGATGAGCACGCGCATGGCGAGGAACAGCAGCGCTGCCACGCCGAAGCCGATCAGCGGCGAGAACAGCAGCGCTTGGCCGATTTCGGCCGCCTTGCTCCAGTCCACGCCGGCCGTTCCGCTCTTGCCGTGCATCATGGCATTGGCCACGCCGACGCCGATGATCGAGCCGATCAGCGTGTGCGAGCTGGACGAGGGAATGCCGAGCCACCAGGTCGCGAGGTTCCACAGGATCGCCGCCAGGAGCAGCGCGAAGACCATGGCGAAACCCGCGCTGGAGCCCACTTGCAGGATCAGTTCGACCGGCAGCAGCGATACGATGCCGAATGCCACGGCGCCCGTCGAAACGAGCACGCCCAGGAAGTTGAAGAAGCCCGACCATACCACCGCGACATTGGCGGGCATGGCATTGGTGTAGATAACCGTGGCCACGGCATTGGCGGTATCGTGGAAGCCGTTCACGAACTCGAAGCCGAGGGCGATCAGCAGGGCGATGAACAGCAGCACGAACGGCAGGTAAGTGGTCGGCTCCACGCCGACGGCCGCCGCATCCGTGTAGACGCTGTAGGCGACATAGCCGATGGCGGCGACGATGGCGGCACCGAAGCCGATCTTTCCTGCGGCGCCCAGTCCTTTCTCGAGATCGGGTCGGGTACTGGCCGGGGTTGCCGCTAGGGTCGCGTTCATGGATTCGCCTCAGTTACGTGAGGGAAACCTTACGTACCTTCCATGACACAAATGCTGCGTGCCGCCTCGACGCGGCCAGGATTTCCCCGCGTGCCTGCCGATTGTCCAGTTGTCGGCGCTGTCAGGGCCGCATGTTGGGTCCTGACAGCGCCTAGGAGCAGCACTTGCCCGTCAGGCCGTCGCGGGTTGCGGGCGGTTGGCGATCAGATTGTCGACGACGGAGGGATCCGCCAGGGTCGAGGTATCGCCCAGGTTCGAGAAATCGTTCTCGCCGATCTTGCGCAGGATACGGCGCATGATCTTGCCGGAACGGGTCTTGGGCAATCCGGGCGCGAACTGGATCACGTCGGGCGTGGCGATCGGACCGATCTCGTGGCGAACCCATTTGATCAGCTCGCGGCGGAGATCCTCGTCGGGCTCGATTTCGGCATTGCACGTGACGAACGCGTAGATGCCCTGCCCCTTGATCTCGTGGGGCATGCCGACGACCGCGGCTTCTGCCACGGCCGGATGGGCGACGAGCGCGGATTCGACTTCCGCCGTGCCCATGCGGTGCCCCGATACGTTGATGACGTCATCGATCCGGCCGGTGATCCAGTAGTAGCCGTCCTCGTCCCGGCGGCAGCCGTCGCCGGTGAAGTAAGTGCCGGGGAACGTAGAGAAATAAGTCTGGAAGAAGCGTTCATGATCGCCCCAGACGGTGCGCATCTGGCCGGGCCAGCTATCGGCGATGACCAGGCAGCCATCGGCCGCCCCTGCCAGAACGCCGCCCTCGTTGTCGAGCAGGACCGGCTTCACCCCGAACAGCGGCTTACTGGCCGAACCCGGCTTGAGCGCGGTTGCGCCCGGCAGCGGGGTGATCATGGCGCCGCCGGTTTCCGTCTGCCACCAGGTGTCGACGATGGGGCAGCGCCCCTCACCCACGACGTCGTGATACCAGGACCAGGCCTCGGGATTGATCGGTTCGCCGACGGAGCCGAGCAGTCTCAGGCTCTGGCGCGAGGTTTGCTTCACCCAGTCGTCACCCTCGCGCATCAGAGCCCGCAGTGCGGTGGGTGCGCCGTAGAAGATCTCGACCTGGAACTTGTCGACCACCTGCCAGAAGCGGCTCGGATCGGGGAAGTTGGGCACGCCCTCGAACATCACCGTGGTCGCGCCGTTCATCAGCGGCCCGTAGACGACGTAGGAGTGGCCGGTGACCCAGCCGATGTCCGCCGCGCACCAGTAGATCTGGCCGGGTCGATAGTCGAAGACATATTCGTGGGTCATCGAGGCCCAGACCGAATAGCCGCCGGTGGTATGCAGCACGCCCTTGGGCTTGCCGGTCGAACCTGAGGTGTAGAGGATGAACAGCGGGTCTTCCGCGTTCATTTCCTCCGGCGCGCAATCGGCAGACTGCTCGGCCACGGCCGAGGCCCAATCGACGTCGCGGCCTTCGACCATCGGCACCTCGGCGCCGGTGTGGCTGAGGACGATGACCGTCTCCACGCCGGGGCAAGCCTTGAGCGCCTCGTCGACATTGGTTTTCAGCGGCACTTTCTTGCCGCCGCGCAGGCCTTCGTCCGAGGTGAGGACGATGCGGCTGTCGCAGTCCTGGATACGGCCGCCCAGCGCGTCGGGCGAGAAGCCGGCGAAGACGATGGAATGGATCGCGCCGATCCGCGCACAGGCCAGCATGGCGACGGCGGCCTCGGGCACCATCGGCAGGTAGATGGTCACGCGGTCTCCGCGCTCGACTCCGCGGGCCTTCAGCAGGTTGGCGAAGCGGCAGACGGACTCGTGAAGTTCACGGTAGGTGATGCGGCGTTCCGGGTTCTTCGGATCGTCCGGTTCCCAGAGGATAGCCACGGCGTCGCCGCGCTCGGCAAGGTGACGGTCGAGGCAGTTCGCGGAGAGATTGAGCGTGCCGTCGGTGAACCACGAGATGCCGAAGTCCGCTTCGTGGAAGCTGGTCTGCTTGACCACGCTGAACGGCTTGATCCAGTCGATCCGCTGCGCTTCCTCCCGCCAGAAGCCTTCGGGATCTTCCAGCGAACGGGCGTACATGTCCTGGTAGCGCGCCTCGTCGATCAGGGCGTTCTTGGCCCACTCGGTGGGCACGGGATAGATGGCCTCGGCCATGATGTCCTTCTCCTCTTGCCGGTATCCTCTCCGGCAGATTTCGTTCCCGGCGGGCCTGGAAGCCGCCGTTTCCCCGCCACATTAACCGATGTTCGCCGGAGCGCCACTGTCTTCCGGCGACTTGTCTCGGCAGCGGGACATAAGCGGCACGGTGTGTTAGCCTTCGCGCGTCTACCGGGCGGCGCGATGATCTCGATCAAGGCCGTGCGTGCTAGAAAGGCTTAGAAATCCGACACGAACCACCCCCGATACAGCCGGAGTTCTCGATCCATGTCCCTCAATGACGCCATCACCCTGCCCACCCGATCCGGGATCGCCCTCGACGTTCGCCCGGCGCGGGAAAGCGATGCCGAGGCACTGGCACAGTTCTTCGAGCAAGTGACCGAAGACGATCGCCGCTTCCGGTTCTTCGCGGCCGCGGACCGGGTGAGCCCGCAGCAGATCGCGCCGATCGTCAAGGCGGATCACTACCAGACCGAATCGTGGCTGGGCTTCTCCGACCAGGGGCAGATCGTGGCTTCGGGCGTGCTGGCTTATGACGACCAGGGCGACACCGGCGAAGTGGCGATCTCCGTGCGCGGCGATCACAAGGGCAAGGGCGTGGGCTGGGCGATGCTCGAGTTCCTGGGCAACCAGGCGGAGAAGCGCGGGTGCAAGCGGGTGATCGCCATCGAAAGCCGCGAGAACAGCGCCGCGATCGAAGTGGAACGCGACAAGGGCTTTCTTCCGGAACCGTTTTTCGGCGATCCGACGCTGGTGCTGCTGTCGAAGTCTTACGATTGAGGGAGGCGCAGCTTTTCGCTGCGGCTTATCGCCAAGTTCCCGCTCGCATTGAAATCTCGTGATGCCCGCGAAGGCGGCGTCCGCGCTTTTCTTTAGAGCACGCAAAGACGTGGAGGCGTAGAGAAGTGGAGGCGTAGAGAAGTGGCGCCCCCTCCCCCTTCGTCATTGCGAGCGTAGCGAAGCAATCCAGAGCGGCTCTGCGCGACTCTGGATTGCTTCGCTACGCTCGCAATGACGAAAATGGGTTTGAAAGTGTGAAGCTCCCTGCGTTTGAACTGGAAGCACGCACAAAAAAAAGGGCGGCCCCGCGAGGACCCGCCCTTCTCTTTTCACATGACGCGAAAGCTCAGATGTGGATGGCGCGTCCGTAAGCGGCCAGTACCGACTCGTGCATCGCTTCCGAGATCGTCGGATGCGGGAACACGGTCTGCATGAGTTCCGCCTCGGTGGTCTCCAGCGTCTTGCCCACGACGTAGCCCTGGATCATCTCGGTCACTTCCGCGCCGATCATGTGGGCACCGAGCAGTTCGCCGGTCTTGGCGTCGAACACGGTCTTCACGAAACCTTCCGGCTCGCCCAGCGCGATCGCCTTGCCGTTGCCGATGAACGGGAACGTGCCGGCCTTGACGGTGTAGCCCGCTTCCTTGGCCTTCTCCTCGGTCATGCCGACAGACGCGATCTGCGGGTGGCAGTAAGTGCAACCCGGGATGTTGTTCCGGTCGAGGCCGTGCGGGTGCACGTCCTTGTTGCCGAGTTCCTTGGCGATCGATTCGGCAGCGGTCACGCCTTCATGGCTGGCCTTGTGGGCGAGCCAGGGTCCGGGCGTGCAGTCGCCGATGGCCCAGATTCCGGAGGCATTGGTACGGCCGTAGTCGTCGATCTGGATGAAGCCGCGGTCGGCCTTGATGCCGAGCGCTTCCAGACCGATTTCCTCGGTGTTGGGCACGATGCCCACGGCCGAGATGACGTGGCTGAAGTCGTGCTCGGCGACTTTGCCGTCCTTGCCCTTGATCTTGGCCTTCACGCCCGTGTCGGTGGCGGTGATCGCCTCGACGCCGGCGCCGGTCAGGATCTTCATGCCCTGCTTGGTGAGGGCCTTTTCGAGGAACGCGGAGACGTCCTTGTCCTCTACAGGCACGATCCGGTCGAGCATCTCCACGACGGTGACGTCAACGCCCATGTCGTTGTAGAAGCTCGCGAATTCGATGCCGATGGCGCCCGACCCCATGACCAGCAGCTTGGTCGGCATCTCGGACGGGGTCATCGCGTGGCGATAGGTCCAGATGCGCTTGCCGTCGGCCTTGGCGAAGGGCAGTTCGCGGGCACGCGCGCCGGTGGCGACGATGATGTGCTTGGCGGAGACCTCCGCAGTCTTGCCGTCCTTGTCGGTCACCGCCAGCTTGCCCTTGGCCACCAGCTTGCCGGTGCCCATGTGGACGGTGATCTTGTTCTTCTTCATCAGGTGCGTGACGCCGGCGTTGAGCTGGGCTGCAACGCCGCGCGAACGCTTGACGATGGCGGCGAGGTCGGCGGTGATGTTGTCCGCGGCCAGGCCGTAGTTCTTGGCATGCTGCATCTGGTGGAACACCTCGGCCGAGCGCAGCAGCGCCTTGGTCGGGATGCAGCCCCAGTTGAGGCAGATGCCGCCGAGCAGCTCGCGCTCGACGATGGCGGTCTTCAGGCCCAGCTGGGCGGCGCGGATGGCCGCGACATAGCCGCCGGGGCCCGAACCGAGGACGATGACGTCGTAGGTATCAGCCACTGTCTTACTTCTCCTGATCGATGGCGCGCGGTTGACCGAATTCGTTCACCGCGACGAAAGTGAACACGGCCTGCGTCACTTTCACTTCTTCCTCTTCGTGCCGATGCCGGCGCCAGGCTTCGATGGCGATGGTCAACGAAGTCCGGCCCACGCGCTGGATCTCGCCGTAGACCGAGACTTCGTCACCTACCTTTACGGGCAGGTGGAACTGCATCCCGTCCATCGCCACCGTCACCGCGCGTCCGCGCGAGCGACGGGCGGCGACGAGGCCGGCACCCATGTCCATCTGGCTCATCAGCCAGCCGCCGAAGATGTCTCCGTAGGCATTGGCGTCGGCCGGCATGGCAGTGACCCGGATCACCGGGTCACGTCGTGTCTCGGTCACTTAGGCGACCATGCCCAGCGGCGTTTCGATGTATTCGCGGAATGCGGCCATCAGGCGGGCGCCGTCGGCACCGTCCACCGCGCGGTGGTCGAAGCTGCCGGTCGCGCTCATGACGGTGGCGACGCCCAGCGAATCGTCGGGCATGACCCACGGACGCTTCTCGCCCGCGCCAACGGCGATGATCGTCGCCTGCGGCGGGTTGATCACGGCCGTGAACTGCTTGATGCCCATCATGCCCATGTTCGAGATCGAGGCGGTGCCGCCCTGATACTCGCCCGGCTGCAGCTTGCCTTCCTTGGCGCGCTTGCCAAGGTCCTTGGTCGCCTTGGCGATTTCGGAGAACGACTTGCCGTTGGCGTTCTGGACGATCGGGGTGATCAGGCCGCCCGGGATCGAGACGGCGACCGAAACGTCGGCACGCGCATACTTGATCAGCTCGTTTCCGGCGAAAGTCACGTTGCATTCCGGCACGTCGATCAGAGCGCGGCCGAGGGCCTTGATCAGCATGTCGTTGACCGAGACCTTCACGCCCTGCTTTTCGAGCATGGAGTTGATCTCGGCGCGCAGGGCCATGAGCTTGTCGAGGCGCACGTCCACGGTGAGGTAGATGTGCGGCGCTTCCTGCATCGACTGCGTCAGGCGGCGCGCGATGACCTTGCGCATGCCCGAGAGCTTCTCGACCGAGTGCGGGATGCGGTCGTCGAGCAGCGCGCGGGTTTCCGCCGCCATCTCGACAGCCGGGGCCTTGGCTTCGGCCGAACCGGCGGCGGGAGCAGGCGCAGCGGCGGCAGGCTTGGCCGGCGCGGACTTGGCGCCTTCCACGTCGGCGCGCACGATACGGCCGTTGGGGCCGGAGCCCTTCACGGCAGCGAGGTCGACGCCCTTGTCCGCGGCGATCCGCTTGGCGAGCGGCGACGCGGCGATACGGCCTTCCTTCGAAGCGGCAGGCGCAGGAGCGGAGGCGGCAGGAGCAGGAGCGGCAGCCTTCGGCGCTTCGGCCTTGGCTTCCGTGGGCGCCTTGGCAGGAGCGGAAGCAGCAGCCGGTGCAGCCGAAACGGCGCTGGCGTCTTCGCCTTCACCGGCGAGAATGGCGATCACGGTTCCGACCTTCACGCCGTCGGTACCTTCGGCAATCAGGATCTTGCCGATCGTGCCTTCGTCGACGGCTTCGAACTCCATCGTAGCCTTGTCGGTCTCGATCTCGGCCATGATATCGCCGGAGCTGACGGTGTCGCCTTCCTTAACCAGCCATTTTGCCAGTTTTCCCTCTTCCATAGTGGGGGACAGGGCGGGCATCTTGATGTCGATTGGCATGGAAGCTTGTGTGTCCCTTGTTTTCCTTGGGGAGGTATGCGGGGTCCGCCTTTCCTTGGACAAGTTGGCGCGCGCGCACAAGCGCCTTCACGATCCTTTTTTCGCATTCGTGATGGCTTGCACCATGACCTGAATAGCCCGATAAGCCCGCATCGAGAGGAAACCCATGCGCATCTACCTGGTCATCGTGGACGAAACGGAAGAGGCGCTGGTGGCCTTGCAATTCGCCGCGCGCCGCGCCGCAAAGACCGACGGTGCGCTGCATCTTCTCGCCGTGGTTCCACCCCAGCCGTTCAATGCTTTCGGAGGGGTCCAGGCCACCATCGAGGAAGAGGCCCGCGCCCGCGCCGAGACGCTGGTGACGGCCGCTGCCGGAAACCTTTTATCACAAGGCGCTAAGATGCCGGTCATCTCCGTTCGCATGGGAGAAGACATCAAGATCGTGCGCGAATACCTGAAAGAGCACGGAGAGGTTTCGGCCCTCGTGCTCGGCGCTGCCAAGGAGGGCGGACCGGGGCCGCTCGTCACGCACTTCACCGGCGCCGGACTGGGGCAGATGCCCTGCCCGGTCTTCGTGATCCCCGGTACCCTCGACGCCGAAGCGATCGAGCGCCTGAGCTGATACCGCAAAGCCTATCGTTCGCCTGAGAAGGCCGCCGTCCCGGATCGGGTCCGGGACGATCAAGCCTTGAATCGCTACTTCTTCTTGCGCCCCTGGTGCCGGATATTCCCTGGTCGGCCGCGGGGGGAGACGAAGTGCTTGCCCTTCTTCTTCAGGGGCTGCGGCCGGCCGCGCGGTTCGATGCGGCCGCCGCCTTCTTCCAGTTCGAACTTCAGCGCTCCGGTCAGCGGATTGGCTTCCGCCAGTCGCAGCCGCAGGATCTGGCCCATGGCATAGGCGGTGCCGCTGCTCTCGCCTTCCAGGACTTGCGCCTTTTCGTCATAGCCGAAGCGCTCGTCGCCCAGGGTCGAGACGGGAACGAGGCCGTCGCCGCCCAGGCCGATGATCGTGGCGAAGAAGCCGAACTTCCGCACGCCGGTGATGCGCGTGTCGAACACTTGGCCCACGCGGCCCGAGAGCCAGGCGGCGACATAGCGGTCGATGGTCTCGCGCTCGGCTTCCATCGCCCGGCGTTCGGCCTGGCTGATGGCATCGCTGACCCGGCCCAGATCGTCACGGTCGCGCTCGGAAAGGCCCGAGGTGGCCGGGATGTCGCCCTGCGGTCGGGGCTGCTCCAGCCCATAGGCATCGACCAGCGCGCGATGCACGAGAAGGTCAGCATAGCGGCGGATCGGCGAGGTGAAATGCGCGTAGGAAGCGAGCGCGAGGCCGAAGTGCCCTTCGTTGCGCGGACCGTAATAGGCCTGGGTCTGGCTGCGCAGCACGGCTTCCATGATAAGCGCCTTTTCGCTCTCGTCCGCGATGTCCTTGAGCATGCGGTTGAACAGGCCCGGCGTGATGACCTGCCCCAGCGAGAGATTGCGGCCGAAGGTTGCCAGGTAGTCCTTGAGCGCGGTCAGCTTTTCGCGGCTCGGGGTCTCGTGGACGCGGTACACGACCGGGGCCACCTTGGCCTCCAGCGCCTTGGCCGCGGCCACGTTGGCGGCGATCATGAAGTCTTCGACGACGCGGTGGGCATCGAGCCGCTCGCGGATGGCGATTTCGGTGATGCGGCCCTGGTCGTCCAGCTTCACCCGGCGTTCGGGCAGTTCGAGTTCCAGCGGGTCGCGCGCCTGGCGGGCCTCGGCCAACAGCTTCCAGCAGGCCCAGAGGTCCTGGAGATGTTGCTCCGCCCTGCCCTCGTCGATGCGGGCTTGGGCTTCCTCATAGGCGATGACTTCGTCGATCCGCACCAGCGCGCGGGTAAAGCGCCATTCGGTGACCTTGCCCTGCCCGTCCACCTTGAGATGGCAGGCCATGGCCGCGCGGTCCTCGCCCGAACGCAGCGAGCAGACGTCGGCGCTGAGCACTTCGGGCAGCATCGGCACGACGCGGTCGGGGAAATAGACCGAGTTGCCGCGGCGCCGTGCCTCGCGGTCGATCTCACCGCCCGGACGGACGTAGAAGGACACGTCGGCAATGGCGACGAGCGCGTCGAAACCGCCCTCCGCGTTAGGCTTGGCCCAGATCGCATCGTCATGATCGCGCGCGTCGGATGGGTCGATGGCGACGATAGGCAGGTGCCGCAAGTCTTCGCGCTGTTCATGGCTGAGCGGCATCTTGGCCGAAGCTTCGGCCTCGGCAATCGTCTCGCTCTCGAAATGGTTCGGAATGCCGTGCTTGTGAATGGCGATCAGGCTGAAGGCCTTGGGTGCCAATGGCTCGCCAAGCACTTCGGTGATCTTGACCGAGGGACGCGCGGAACGGCCGATCGGCTCGGCCAGCACCAGCTCGCCCTTTTCCGCACCGCCCAGGTCGGAAATCGGCGAGGAGTTACGGATGCGCTTGTCGACCGGAGCCAGCCAGGGCTTGCCCGCACCATCGATCTCGACAACGCCGAGAAGCTGCTCGGAACGCAGCATCAGCTTCTTCATCGGATAGGCACGCCATCCGGTCTGCGTTTCCTCCGTGCGCGCCAGCACCCGGTCGCCCTTCTTGAGCGCCGAACGGCCCTTCTCGATCAGGCGGATGCGCGGCGGCGGCGTGGCATCGTCGGGCGCCCAAGTGTCCGGCACGGCGATGGGCTCGCCCTCGCTCACGTCCACGACGCGCAGCACGGTAACCTTGGGCAACCCGCCCATGCGGTGAAACGCGGTCCGCTTGCCGTCGATCAGGCCTTCCTCGGCCATGTCCTTCAGCAGCGCCTTGAGCTGGATCTTTTCGTTACCCTTCAGCCCGAACGTGCGTGCGATCTCTCGCTTGCCGACGGGTTCGGCCGAGTTCTGGATGAAGTCGAGGATTTGCTCGCGCGTCGGGAGGCCAGGCTCGGGCCGGTTCTTGGGAGGCATGGTTTCCGCCATGCGCCGGAATGGCCTTCATTGCAATGGCGGCGGCATGCCGATGGGGCGATGCCGCCGCCCGGTAGGCGAGAATGGTTCAGGGCTGCTTGGCCGCCGCCTCGCCCGCGATCGTCACGGCCGGCGCGGTGACGGGCACGGCATGAGGCTTTTCGCCGGCATTGGCCTTGAGGAACAACTGCCAGGAAGAAACGGCCAGAACGCAGGCCAGCAAGGGCTGGAGAATTCGGTCCGAGGCATGGGAAGACAAGTAGCTGCCGATCACGACCCCCGGGATCGAGCCGATCAGCAACACGCCCAGAAGCGGGAAATCCACGTCGCCGATCATCCAGTGGCCGAAGCCCGCGATGAGGGCCAGCGGCACCGCATGGGCAATGTCGGAACCGACGATGCGGGCCACGGGGAGCTTGGGGTAGAGTACCAGCAGCACGGTCATGCCGATGGCGCCAGCGCCGACCGAAGAAATCGAGACTGCAACGCCGATGGCGGCTCCCAGGAGCACGGTTCCCGTCAGCACCCGCGAACGGGGCTGGATCGGATCGATGTCATGGGCCAGCCTCAGCAGCCACTTGCGGCATATGACCGCAAGCGCCGTGACGCCCAGCAGCACGGCCAGCGAAACCATGATGAGGCGCTCGGTCGAATTGCCGACCTTGCCGAACCAGGAAAGCGTCGCGAGCGTCAGGATCGCCGCCGGAACGCTGCCGCAGGCCATGCGGCGCACGATGCGCCAGTCCACCGTCTCGCGCTTGCCGTGGACGGCAGAGCCAGCGATCTTGGTCATGGCGGCAAAAAGAAGGTCGGTGCCGACTGCCGTCTGCGGATTTACGCCGAACAGCAGCACGAGCAGCGGCGTCATCAGCGAGCCGCCGCCCACGCCCGTCAGCCCCACGAGCACGCCGACGAGCATGCCCGCAATGACGTGCAGAAAATCGAAATGCTGCGTCAGTGCCATAAGTGCCCACCGTTACCCGAAATCGCCCGTTCTCCAAACTGGTGGGCTTGTGCTGTTCCCGATTGGCGACTGTCACGCCAACCCGCTGCCCGACAACAAAGATTTACTTCGCCCCGTGCCAGCAAGCCTCGCGGCGATGGCCCTTGCCCGCAGAGCGGGAGTCTTCCGGATATCTGCAAAAAGATGTCCCCCATCCCTCTATCCCACCGGTAAAATTCAACCAAGGAAGGGATCAAGGCAATTGGGCAAGCGGAGTAAACCCTCCGCCCGGTACGGCTGCCGCGATCGGGCTGACGCTGCCGTCGGCCGCGATGGAGCGAACGCCGAGAATCCAGTCGTCTCCGCGCAGGCCGTCCAGCTTGACGCTCGTCACCGTGGTGCGCGCCACCAGCGGCTGCGCTTCCCAGGAGGGGGCATCGGTGCGCCGCCGCCAGACGGAGTAGGCCGCGGCACCGGCAACCGGCTTCCAGGTGACGTCGGTCCAGGTCTTCACCGCCGCATCCGCCGTGGGCGCCGGCGGCATCGGCGCGGCGGCAAGCGCTGCCAGCGCGGCAATGTTGAGGCGCGTCACTTTGGCGAGATAGGCGAAGTCCATCTCGTCGATGGTATCCCCGTAGGTCACGCCGTTCTCGGTGCGCAGGTCCTGGTGCTGGTGGTCGTAGTCCTCGATGGCCACCGAGAAGCG